>Ga0207678_10000326_pt1 | contig 42831 bp, 43 predicted proteins | sample KBSC63metaG_FD_184319 | JGI IMG/M metagenome (GOLD analysis project Ga0207678, IMG submission 184319) | Corn rhizosphere microbial communities from Kellogg Biological Station, Michigan, USA - KBS C6-3 metaG (SPAdes) (version 2) | ecosystem: Host-associated > Plants > Roots > Rhizosphere > Soil ... | reverse complement strand
ATCGAATCCCGTCGGCCATTTCTTGCTCCACTTGAGCGCATGCTTCTGCGTGTCATTGCAGAAGTTCCAGACGTAGTTCACCGCACGGCTCTGCTTGTTGAGCAGTCCGTTGAGCGATTTCACCCGGTAGCGGTAGACGAGGATCATGCCGGTGATCCTAACCCGTGGAAGAAGCTGCCTGTCAACCGCACGCCTTTCCTTCCCGCCATCCGCCCCGAAGGAAGTCCCCTTGGGGGAAATGGCGGGGTTTCTCGGAGCAAATTCTGATGAATCCGTTCGGCATCGTCTCCGAATCAGACACGCGGACCGCGGCGCACAAGCCGCCTTTCATCCCGTCGTTCGGCTTCGTCGAGGTTCATGAATCGCGGCCGATCGACGCGCCGCCGTCGCGCATCATCGACGCCGTGGCCACGCTCGACATGCGGGCCGATCCGGTCATCGACGCGCTGCTGGCCGTGCGCGAAACCCCGGCGGCCGTCGCCCGCGTGCTGCGCAATCGTGCGCCCCAAGCCCCGCGCGAGCGCTTCGGTTTCGACTCCTTCACGCTGCTGCATCGCGACGACACGTCGCTGTCGCTCGGCCTCGTCGGGCGCTTCTGGCACCCGACGCCCGACGTGCGGACGATCGCCGACGCCGCGGCCTTCGTGCGACACGACGATCCGCACGACGCCAAGCTGGTGCTGCGCTTCGAGGTGATCGGACTGCGCTCCGGCATGCGCCTGCTGCGCACCGAAACCTTCGTGCATTGTCCGAGCGCGCGCACGCGGCTGCTGTTCCTGCCGTACTGGCTCGCGATCCGGCTGGGGAGCGGCTGGATCCGGCGGCGCACGCTGGCAGCGGTCGAGACGGCGCTCGCCTGACGCCTGACAAAACCGGCGCGCCGTCCAGGCGCGCTACCCTATCGATCTTCGCGCCGGCGCCCCGGCCCACCGCCAGATCCGAGCCGCTCGATGACCCGCATCCGCAACCACCTGAACACCGCGCAGCTCCACGCGTTCGTCTCCGCCGCGCATCACAAGAGCCTGCGCGCCGCCGCGCGCGAGCTCGGCGTCACGCAGCCCGCGATCACGCATACGATCCGCGAACTCGAAACGGCGCTGAACGCGGAACTGCTCGTGCGCAGCGTGCGCGGCGTCGAGCTGACCGCGTGCGGCCATGCGCTGCTGCCGCGCGCCGAGCAATTGCTCGGCGACATGCGCCGCACCGTCGAGGCCGTCGAGCAGGTGAAAGGGGAAATGTCCGGGCGCGTCGCGGTCGGCACGATGCCGTCGATCGCGCTGACCGCGCTGCCGCACGCGGTCACCGCATTCCGCCGGTCGATGCCGAACGTCAGCCTGCATCTCGAGGAAGTGACGGTGCCCGACGCGCTCGCGCAGCTGCGCAACGGCACGCTCGATATCGCTGCAATGCACCATGTGCCCGCACTCGACCGCGATTTCACGCAGGTGCCGCTGCTGTCGACCGAATTCACCGTCGTGATGCGCGAAGGCCACCCGCTCGCGCACGCGCGCCGGTTAGAGGAATTGCTCGACGCCGAGTGGATCGTCACGGTCGGCGCCGAGCAGCTCCCGCACAGCGTGATGAGCGCGATGTTCGATGCGCGCGGGCTACCGCTGCCGAAGCGCCTGCTGCGCTCGCCGATGTCGTTCGCGGTGACGCTCGGGCTGGTCGCGCGCTCCGACGTGATCGGCTGTTTCACGCGCCCGCTGGCCGCGATGGTGGCGCCGCTCGGCATCCGCACGGCCGAGCTCGACGAAAGCATGCCGCGCTTCGACCTGTCGATCATCGCGCGCCGCGACCTGCTGCCGACGCCCGCCGTCTCGGAATTCGTCGGTTGCCTGCAGCGCGCGGTCAACGAAACGCTCGGCTGAACCGTTCCTAGGTCTGAAACGGTCGCGCGCCGCATGCGCGGGCGTCGGGTCCGGTATCGGGGCTTGTCCTAGGCGCCCTCCGGGTATTTTGTCTTGATAATCTTGCGCACGTCGCGCGCCCGCATCGGGCAGGCGAAACGGACAGTCCGATGCGAAACCGCACCGGACCGAAGGCTTACGGCGCGGCACAACCGCGCACCCATCGAACAAAACGAGGAGTGACCGAGTGAAAAAGATTCTTGCGGCTGTGACCGTGGCCGTGCTCGCCGTGTCGGCCGGCACCGCATACGCGAAGGACTGGACGACCGTGCGCTTCGGCGTCGACGCAAGCTACCCGCCTTTCGAATCGAAAGACGCGAGCGGCAAGGTGGTCGGTTTCGACGTCGATCTCGGCAACGAGATTTGCCGCCGCATGAACGCGAAGTGCGTGTGGATCGAAAACGACTTCGACGGGATGATCCCGGCACTGAAGGCACGCAAGTTCGACGGCGTCCTGTCGTCGATGTCGATGACGCCGGCGCGCCAGGAACAGATCGCGTTCTCCGAGAAGCTGTTCAACACGCCGACGCGCCTCGTCGCGAAGAAGGGCTCGGGCCTGATGCCGACCGCCGAATCGCTGAAGGGCAAGTCGGTCGGTGTCGAGCAGGGCACGATCCAGGAAACCTATGCGAAGACGTACTGGGCCGCGAAGGGCGTGAAGGTCGTGCCTTACCAGAACCAGGACCAGGTCTACGCCGACCTGATCGCGGGCCGTCTGGACGGCGCGCTGCAGGATGCGGTGCAGGCCGAGATCGGCTTCCTGAAGACGCCGCGCGGCGCGAACTTCGATTTCGCCGGCAAGGACATCGACGATCCGAAGACGCTCGGCAACGGCGCGGGCATCGGCCTGCGCAAGGAAGACACCGACCTGAAGGCGAAGATCGACAGCGCGATCACGGGCATGCGCAAGGACGGCACGTACCAGAAGATCGCGAAGAAGTACTTCGATTTCGACGTGTACGGCAAGTAATACCGCGTAAAAGCGCGCTTCTCATCCGCGCAGACGGGCTCCGCAAGGAGCCCGTTTTTTTTGCCCGCGTGTGACCAAACGCTGCGGGCGACGCGGGTGCGCAGGCCCGCCGGGCCGTTATTTTTTACGCGCCAACCCGATGATTCGCAAAGGGAAACGACGCGCCGCTCGCGTGGTTTGATAGGTTCGCGGAAGGCAACGTACAATCGATCTTCCACGCATACGGATCACTCGCGGCTGCGCCGCCCTCCCCTCATCATGCAAACGCAGACCCATCCGCTGATTTCCCCCGCCGTCGGCACCGAACGCCAGATCACGAGCTTCCACTACGGCCCGCGCGGCGGCAAGAAGGTCTACATCCAGTCGTCGCTGCACGCGGACGAACTGCCCGGCATGCTGGTCGCCGCGCTGCTGCGCCGCAAGATCGCCGCGCTCGAGACGGCCGGCAAGCTGCGCGGCGAAGTGGTCATTGTCCCGGTACCGAACCCGATCGGCCTGTCGCAGCACGTGTTCGGCGATCACCTCGGCCGCTTCGAGCTCGGCTCGATGCAGAACTTCAACCGCAATTTCTACGATCTCGCGGCGCTCGTGCTGCCGCGCATCGAAGGCCGCCTGACGAACGACGCGCAGCGCAACCTCGCCGCGGTACGCGCCGCGATGCGCGAGGCGCTCGACGAGCAGAAGCCGCGCACCGAACTGGACTCGCAGCGCCTCGCGCTGCAGAAGCTGTCGTTCGACGCCGACATCGTGCTCGACCTGCATTGCGACAGCGACGCGGTGCTGCACCTCTACACGAACCCCGATCTGTGGGAAGACGTCGAGCCGCTGGCGCGCTACCTGGATGCGCAGGCGTCGCTGCTCGCGCTTAATTCGGTCGGCAATCCGTTCGACGAGATCCACAGCTTTTGCTGGTCGGATCTGCGCAACCGCTTCGGCGATCGTTTCCCGATCCCGAACGGCGCGATTTCCGTCACGGTCGAACTGCGCAGCGAGCGCGACGTGTCGTACGAGTTCGCCGAGAAGGACGCGCAGGCGATCGTCGAATACCTGACGGAGCGCGGCGTCATCGACGGCACGCCCGCGCCGCTGCCGCCGCTCTCGCATCCGGCCACGCCGCTCGCGGGCACCGATCCGCTCGTGGCACCGGTGTCGGGCGTGATCGTGTTCCGCACGCCGGTCGGCGCATGGATCGAGGCCGGCCAGGAAGTGGCCGACATCGTCGATCCGCTGACCGATCGCGTGGTCACGCTGAAGAGCAGCGTGTCGGGCGTGCTGTACGCGCGCCAGATCGTGCGCTTCGCGACGGCCGGGATGGAAGTCGCGCGGATCGCCGGCGCGACGCCGATCCGCACCGGGTCGCTGCTGTCGGCCTGAGCGGCCGGGGCGGCCTGAGCCGCGAGCGCCCGCGCGCCGCCTCGCGGCGCGCGCCAACGACATCGCCCGCTTGCGCGGGCGATGTACTTTTGGGCCTGGCGGGAGGCCCGGCGCGGCAGCCGGGGCGACGGCTGGCTTGCGTCGGCGTTCAGAACGCCGGCACGATCGCGCCGCCGAACTTCTGGTCGATGAACTTGCGCACGTCGTCCGACTCATAGGCCGCGACGAGCTTCTTCACCCACGGCTTGTCCTTGTCCTGCGCGCGCACCGCGATCAGGTTCGCGTACGGCCCGCGCAGATCCTCGATCGCGATCGCATCCTTCGCCGGCGTGAGCCCGGCCTTCACCGCGTAGTCGGTGTTGATCGACGCGGCGTCGAGGTCGGGCAGCGCGCGCGGCAGTTGCGCGGCGTCGAGCTCGACGATCCTGATCTTCTTCGGATTCTCCGCGACGTCGAGCGGCGTCGCGTTCACGCCGTTCGAGCCGGCGCCCGCCTTCAGCTTGATCACCCCGTATTTCTGCAGCAGCAGCAGCGCGCGGTTGCCGTTCGACGGATCGTTCTGGATCCCGACCTTCGCGCCGGCCGGCAAGTCCTTCAGCGACTTGAGCTTCTTCGAATAGAAGCCCATCGGCGCCGTGTAGGTCAGCCCGACATTGACGATGCGGTAGCCGCGCTGCTTGATCTGGCTGTCGAGAAACGGCTGGTGCTGGAAGCCGTTCGCATCGAGGTCGCCCGCGTCGAGCGCGGCGTTCGGCTGCACGTAATCGTTGAATTCGATGACCTTGATCGCGAGGCCCTCGCGTGCGGCGACTTTCGTCACCTCGGTCCAGATCTGCGCGTCGGGGCCGCTCATCGTGCCGATCTTCAGCGTCTGCGGATCGGCGTGCGCGCCGGGCGCGGCAAAGGCCAGCGCCGCGGCAAGCGCGCCGAGGCCGGTCAGGATCGAACGTCGCATGGTGTCCTCTTGTCCCGTGTGGTTGTTCAAGCGCGCATCGTGGCACGGGGCCGGAACAGCACCAACCAAGCTTATTTCATGTGCATATTCCTGATTCCGATCGAATCTCAGGCGGAATCGGTATAACTCCCCGCTGTACAAGCGGGCAGAATCCAGTGTCGCTTCGGCACCACACATCGGTCATATGACAGTCGCTGTCATATTCATTACGTGGCCCGCCGATAAAGTTGCCGCCGGTCCGTGAAAGCGCCCGCAGAGAGCGCCGGAACCGCAACTGGACACGCCATTCATTCGCTCGGAGAATCCTTTGAACAAGAAACTGTTGACCATCGCCATCCTCGCAGCAACGGCCGGCACGGCACACGCGCAAAGCAGCGTGACCCTGTACGGCGTGATCGACGCCGGTATCAGCTACGTGAACCACAGCAAGACCGCAAACGGCGGCAGCGGCAAGTTGTTCAAGTACGACGACGGCGTGGCCCAGGGCAGCCGTTGGGGCCTGCGCGGCACCGAAGACCTCGGTGGCGGCCTGAAGGCGATCTTCGTGCTCGAAAACGGCTTCAACAGCGGCAACGGCGCGATCGGCCAGGGTGGCGCGATCTTCGGCCGCCAGGCTTACGTCGGCCTGAGCCAGTCGCAATTCGGCACGGTCACGCTCGGCCGTCAGTACTCGTTCTCGACCGACATCCTCGGTTCGAACTACTCGACGGGCGGCAACACGGTCGCGGGCAACTACGCGTACCACGTGAACGACGTCGACCAGCTCACGTCGAGCCGCATCAACAACGCGGTGAAGTTCCAGAGCGCGAACTACGCCGGCTTCACGTTCGGCGCGTTGTACGGCTTCTCGAACTCGACCGACTTCGCCGGCGCACCGGCGACGACGACGGGCACCACGACGACGGCCGGCTCGTCGCGTGCATACAGCTTCGGCGTGAACTACGCGAACGGCCCGTTCGCACTCGGCGCGGCCTACACGGACATCCGCTTCCCGAGCCAGTCGTCGCCGGCATTCTCGACGACGATCGCGAACATCAGCACGGGTAACATCCGCGACCTGCGCACGTACGGCGTCGGCGGCCGCTACATCTTCGGCCCGGCAACGGCATGGGCGCTGTGGACGCGCACGCAGTTCACCCCGGTCGCAGCCGGCGCATCGGGCACGTTCTACAACGCATACGAAGCTGGCCTGAAGTACGCGTTCACGCCGGCCCTGTCGGCAGCAGCGGGCTACACGTACACGAACGCCACGCAAAACGGCGGCTCGGCACACTGGAACCAGGGCAACCTGGGCCTGGACTACGCGCTCAGCAAGCGTACGGACGTGTACGGCCTGGTCGTCTACCAGAAGGCGTCGGGCAACAACGTGCAAGCGCAGATCGGCTCGAGCACGAGCTACTTCAACACGTCGGGCACGGGTTCGTCGAACCAGCTGGCCGCTCGCGTCGGCATCCGTCACAAGTTCTAAAGCATCCGCTTAACTCGCGGATCACGACGGCAAGAAGCGCCCCGCTCCACGCGGGGCGCTTTTTTATGGGCTTTTAAGTTTCGCTTAATTCTGGGCTGAGAGGATGCTTCCACCCCCCCTGTTGGCCGCCTGAGCATCGGCGGCTTTTTTTTTGAGAACCGCTACGGCACCGCCATCAACTGCCCACAAGACAGGATCGGAGGCCAAGATGATCGAAGATACCGTTTACAGCCATCTGCACGCGCTTCTGACGCGCCAGCATTCGCTACCGGTCCAGAGCTGCCGCGTGTCGGTGGAAATGCAGCGCCCGTGGGGCCGGCCGTACCGGCTCGTCGAATGGACGATGCATCTCGACGCGCCCGCGCGGCGCCAGATCGTGCCGGCCGAATCGACCGACGAAGAGATCGCCGAGGTCGTCGCGTCGCACGTGCCGGGCCGCCTGTACGGCGACGGCCGGCTGCAGTTCTGATCCCCTCTCCATACGCGTCGCTGCCCGCGTCGCCACCGGCCCGCACGCATCGTGCGGCACTCGGTCTCGTTTGACGCGGCAACGAAGTCTGCTACGCTGCGCGTTTTCGTCCACGCAACACACGATGGAAAACGCATTCAACGAACGCGGCGTGACGATCACGCGAAACGGCCTGTCGGCCGCGGGCCAAGTCTTTCCGCTGCGTGACATCCGCAACGTCGACGTCGTCAAGATCCCGAAGAATCGCGTCGTGCCGTGGCTGATCTCGCTGATCGGCGTGGCCGCCGCCATCGCCGGCGGCATCGGCGGATCGAGCGGCGCGCTGGTCGTCGGCGTGATGCTCGCCGTCGTCGGCTATCTCGCCTGGACCACGCAGGACATCACGTACCGGCTGATGGTCGAGATGCCCGACGGCAAGCGCGAAGCGCTGTCGAGCGTCGACGCCGAGTTCGTCGAGCGCGTCGCGCAGATCGTGCGCGAGGCATGCGCCGCGACGGCAGCCGGCTGATTTCCGCTGCGCGCGCCCACCACCTACTATGAAATGAGCGGCACGCCGCCGCATCGTTCGAGGAGGTGGGCATGAACCCCCAATCGCTGTCCGGCATGCTGCGCGCGCAGGAGTTGCTGCTCGTCTCGATGATTCGCACGCTGCCGCCCGACACACGCCGCGCGCTCGTCGATCTCTACGCCGAACAGCTCGCGTTCGCCGAACAGACCGGCTTCGAAGGCCACGGCGATCGCGCGACGCACGATGCGTTCCTTGCGCATGCGCGCAACCTGCTGATTCGCATCGAAGCGCTGGCCTAGCGCCTGTCTTTCCCGAATTCATCCCCGCGCGGCTCGCCCGACCCGCGCCGACGGCGCGTGTCCGCACTCGCCGTTTTTCCGTTCTTGTATTGATAATGATTCTCATTTACACTGGAAGAACCATTAGTTTCCTTTCAATTCGCCGTTCGCCGCCTGTCGCGCGCGAACGGGCCAGCCAGGTGAACCCGTCACCCAGCCAGCCTTCGGGCTCGTTATCTTCAATGGGAGACCACCTGTGCATTGCTATCCGCTGGCGCGGCGGCCGATTTGTGCCGCGCTGTTCGGCGCGTTCGGCCTGTCCGCCGCCCCCGCTTACGCCGATTCCACCGCTAACGCCGCTAACGCCACTTCCGTCGATTCGTCGTCGAAAGGCGCCAACCCGCGGTCTGCCGTCCTCGTCGCCGGATCCGCGCGCGGCGATGCGGCGCTGCTCGACCCCGTCACCGTCACGGCCACCCGTACCGCCACCGCCGCGAGCCGCACGGCCGCGTCAGTGTCGGTGATCACCGACGACGATCTCGAGGAACAGCAGGCCACCAACATCAAGGACGCGCTGCGCTACGAGCCGGGCGTCACGGTGCGCCGCACCGCGTATCGCCCCGGCAGCGCCGCGCTCGGCGGCGGCCGCGACGGCGATTCGAGCATCAACATTCGCGGCCTCGAAGGCAATCGCGTGCTGCTGATGGAAGACGGCATCCGCCTGCCGAACGCGTTCTCGTTCGGGCCGCTCGAAGCCGGGCGCGGCGACTACGCGGATCTCGACACGCTCAAGCGCATCGAGATCCTGCGCGGGCCGGCATCGGCGCTGTACGGCAGCGACGGGCTGACCGGCGCGGTGAACTTCATCACGAAGGATCCGCGCGACCTGCTGTCGATCTACGGCAAACCCACCTACTTCTCGTTCCGGCCGAGCTACGACTCGGCCGATCGCAGCGTCGGCGCGACGGTGTCGGCCGCGGCCGGCAACGACCGCGTGCAGGGAATGATCATTGCCGACGGCCGGCGCGGCCATGAAGTCGACACGCGCGGCAGCAACAATTCGGCGAGCACGTTGCGCACGACGTCGAACCCGCAGGACGTCTATTCGGAATCGCTGCTCGGCAAGCTCGTGCTGACGCCCACCGCACGCGACACGATCAAGTTCACGGCCGAAACCGTGCAACGCCGCGTGAGCACCGACGTGCTGTCCGCGATCAACCGGCCGGACACGCTCGGCCTCTCGACCCACGACCGCCTCGAGCGCAACCGCTTCAGCGTCGACTATGACTTCCGCGACGATGCGTTGCGCTGGTTCCAGACCGCGCACGTGCAGTTCTACTACCAGGACGCGAAGCAGGATCAGTACGCATTCGAGACGCGCGGCAGGCAGCCTTCGCGCTCCCGCGACAACGAGTACCAGGAGCGCACGTTCGGCGGTTCGGCGTTCGCCGAAAGCGGCTTCTCGACCGGCCCGCTCGCGCACAAGTTGCTGTATGGCGTCGACGGCAGCTTGTCGCGCGTGACGAACCTGCGCGACGGCACGGTGCCGGGCGTCGGCGAGTCGTTCCCGAACAAGGCGTTTCCCGATACCGACTACACGCTGTTCGGCGCGTTCTTGCAGGACCGGATCGGTTACGGCCGCCTGCTCGTCACGCCGGGGCTGCGCTTCGATACGTACCGGCTGAGCGCGTCGCAGAACGATCCGTTGTTCACCGGCACCGCGGTGTCGACGAGCGCGAACGAAGTGTCGCCGCGCGTCGCCGTGCTCTACGAGATCACCCCCGCGCTGATTCCGTATGCGCAATACGCGCACGGCTTTCGCGCACCGACACCCGACCAGGTGAACAGCAGCTTCTCGAACCCGGTGTACGGCTACACGTCGATCGGCAATCCGAACCTGAAGCCGGAGACCAGCGACACGTTCGAAGCGGGCCTGCGCGGCAAGGCCGGCACCGGCTACGGCATCGTGCGCTACAGCGCGGCCGCGTTCACCGGCCGCTACCGCGACTTCATCTCGCGCACGACGATCTCGGGCAGCGGCCGCCCGGTCGACCCGTTCGTGTTCCAGTACGTGAACTTCGCCGACGCGCGCATCCACGGCCTCGAAGGCCGCGCCGAATGGGTCATGCCCAACGGCATCACACTGAAGACGGCGATGGCGTTCACCCGCGGCTCGACCCGAAACGACGGCGCGGCGAGCCAGCCGCTGAACACGATCGATCCGTTCTCGGCGGTGTTCGGCGTGCGCTACGAGCCCGGCGAGCGCTGGTTCGTGCAGACCGACCTGCTGTTCCAGGCCGCGAAACGCGACAACGACATCGACAAGTCCGACTGCTCGAACAAGGCGTGTTTCGCGCCGCCGTCGTCGTTCGTCGTCGACCTGCGCGGCGGCTATCGCTTCAACAAGCACGTGAGCGCGACGATCGGCATCCGCAACCTGTTCGACCGCAAATACTGGAACTGGTCGGACGTGCGCGGCATCGCGGCCGATTCGCAGGTGCTCGACGCGTACACGTCGTCCGGACGCACCGTCGCCGTCAGCATGAAGGTGGATTTCTGAAGCGCGCCACCGCGCGTTCCTGCCCAACCGTTACTTGAAGGAGTCCGACATGATGCATTCCGCCCTTCCCGGTCACCCGGCCACGCCGGCCCGCGCGGTCGCCGCATTGCGCGACGCGTTCATCAAGCTCAAGACCGAGCGCCAGCTGCGCAACCGCGACGTCGCACAGGCGCTCGGCGTCAGCGAAGGCGAGGCGCTCGCCGCGTTCGTCGGCGAGCACGTGGTGCGGCTCGACGCGCGTTTTCCGGCGATGTTCGAGGAAATGCCGCGCCTCGGCCGCGTGATGGCGCTCACGCGCAACGACACGGCCGTCCACGAGAAGGACGGCGAATATGCGCAGATGAGCCACGACGGCCCGGTCGGCCTCGCGCTCGGCGACATCGACCTGCGCATCTTCTACCGTCACTGGGCGTCGGCGTTCGCGGTGCGCGACCAGACCGCGCACGGTCCGCTGAAGAGCCTGCAGTTCTTCGACGCGCAAGGTCACGCGATTCACAAGGTCTACCTGCGCGCGCACAGCGATCACGCGGCGTACGACGCGTTCGTCGAACGCTGGCGCGCGGCGACGCAGGAGCCAGGGCTCGACGTCGTACCCGCCGCGCCGAAAACGCACGAGCGCGCCGACACCGAGATCGACGTCGCGGGTTTTCGTGCTGCGTGGGACGCGATGACCGACACGCACCAGTTCTTCGGCATCACGCAGCGCTTCGGCGTGAGCCGCTTGCAGGCGCTGCGTCTCGCCGATCCGCACTACGCGTATCCGGTCGAAGCGGAGCGCGCGCTGCGTCATGTGCTCGAACGGGCGGCGCTAAGCGGTCAGCCGATCATGGTGTTCGTCGGCAACGCGGGAATGATCCAGATCCACACAGGGCCCATCGCGAACGTGCGCGAGGTCGGCGCATGGATCAACGTGCTCGACCCGGGCTTCAACCTGCACGTGCGCGAGCGTCTGATCGCCGCCGCCTGGGTCGTGAAGAAGCCGACGAGCGACGGCATCGTCACGTCGCTCGAGCTGTTCGACCGGCAGGGCGACCACGTCGCGCTGCTGTTCGGCGAACGCAAGCCCGGCAAGGTCGAACGCGACGACTGGCGCACGCTCGTCGCGACGCTGCCGTCGGCGGCACACGGGGACGCGCGGTGAGCGCGCGAGCCTTCTCGCCGCGACGTCGCGTCGTGCTCGCGAGCGCGGTTGCCGGCGCGCTCGCGGGCGCGCTGCCTGGCCGCGCGCTGCCGCAGGCCGCGCAGAAGCGCGTCGTCGTGATCGGCGGCGCGCTCGCGGAAACCGCGTTCGCGCTCGGCGGCGCCGACGCGCGCGGCTACCGGCTCGTCGGCGCCGACACGACCTGCACGTACCCGGACGCCGCGAAGCGCCTGCCGAAGGTCGGCTACCAGCGCGCGCTGTCGGCCGAGGGGCTGCTGTCGCTGCGCCCCGATCTCGTGCTCGCGTCGGCGGAAGCCGGCCCGCCCACCGCGATCGCGCAGGTGAAAAGCGCGGGCGTCGCGGTGACGACGTTCGACGAGCGCCACGACGTCGAATCCGTGCGCGCGAAGATCACCGGCGTCGCGCAGGCGCTCGACGTGCGCGATGCGGGCAGCGCGCTGCTGCAACGCTTCGACCGCGACTGGCAGGCTGCGCGCGATGCAGTCGCCGCGCGCGTGCCCGGCGGCGCGCAGCCGCCGCGCGTGCTGTTCGTGCTGAACCACACCGGCAACCAGGCGCTCGCCGCCGGCCAGCGCACGGCCGCCGACGCGATGATCCGCTACGCGGGCGCGCGCAATGCGATGCAGGGATTCGATCACTACAAGCCACTGACGAGCGAAGCGCTCGCCGCCGCCGCACCCGACATCGTGCTGATCTCCGACGAAGGGCTCGCGGCCGTCGGCGGCCGCGCCGCGCTGCTTGCCGCGCCCGGCTTCGGCGCGACGCCGGCCGGCCGCGCGCAGCGCGTCGTGTCGCTCGATGCGCTGTTCCTGCTCGGCTTCGGCCCGCGCCTGCCGCTCGCCGTCACGACCCTGCACCGACGGCTGTCGGATGCGCTCGCCTGATTCCGGATCGTCCCGATGCCCGTTCATGCTTCGCCTTTCCCCGCGTGGTCATCCACCTCGCCTACCCCGCGCTCCGGCGCCGCGCGCGTCGGCACATCGCGCCGCGTCGCTCCGTTCGCGCTGGCGGCGCTCGCCGTACTCGTGTGCGCGATGTCCGTCGTCGCGCTGTGCGTCGGCGCCTATCGCATTCCGCTCGCGCAAGCATGGGGCGCGCTGACCGACGATGCAGCCGCGCAGCAGGCGCGTGCAGTGCTGTTCGACATCCGCGCGCCGCGCGTCGTGCTCGCGCTGCTGGTCGGCGGCGGCTTCGGTGCAGCCGGCGCCGCGATGCAGGCGCTGTTCCGCAATCCGCTCGCCGATCCGGGCCTCGTCGGCGTGTCGAGCGGCGCGGCGCTCGGCGCGACGACGATGATCGTCCTCGGCCCCGCGCTGTTCGCCGCGCACGCGAGCGCCGCCGTGCTGCCCGTCGCCGCGTTCGCGGGCGCGCTTGCCGTCGCGGCGCTCGTCTACCGGCTCGCCGCGTCGCGCGGCCGGCTTGCGCTGCCGCTGCTGCTGCTCGCGGGCATCGCGATCAACGCGCTGGTCGGCGCGGCGATCGGGCTGCTCACGTTCGTCGCCGACGACGCGCAGCTGCGCTCGCTGACGTTCTGGAGCCTCGGCAGCCTCGGCGGCGCGCAATGGTCCGCGCTGGCGGCCGTCGCGCCGTGCGTCGCGATCGGCTGCGTGCTGCTCGCGCGCGAACGCGAAGCGCTGAATGCGCTGCAGCTCGGCGAAACCGAGGCGCTGCATCTCGGCGTGCCCGTGCAGCGGCTGAAACGGCGCGTGCTCGTCGCGGTCGCGCTCGCGATCGGCGCACTCGTGTCGTGCGCGGGCATCATCGGCTTCATCGGGCTCGTCGCGCCGCATTGCGTGCGCCTCGCGTGCGGCCCCGACCAGCGCGTCGTGCTGCCCGGCGCCGCGTTGCTCGGCGCATTGCTGACGCTCGCCGCCGATCTTGCCGCACGCACGATTGCCGCGCCCGCCGAAATTCCGCTCGGCGTGCTGACCGCGCTGCTCGGCGCGCCGTTCTTCCTCGTGCTGCTGTGGAAGAACCGCGGTGCGCTCGGCGGGTAATCCTTTCTTCACGACGATCATGCTGACTGCCCACCACCTCGACGTCGCCCGCCGACACAACGTCATTCTGCGCGACCTGTCGCTGTCGATCGAACCCGGCCGCGTGACCGCTCTGCTCGGCCGCAACGGCGCGGGCAAGAGCACGCTGCTGAAAACTTTCGCCGGCGAACTGACCGGCAGCGTCGCGCCGAACGGCGTGCGCGTGACGGGCGACATCACGCTGAACGGCGAACCGCTTGCGCGCATCGACACGCCACGGCTCGCGTGCCTGCGCGCGGTGCTGCCGCAGGCCGCGCAGCCGGCGTTTCCATTCAGCGTCGACGAGATCGTGCTGCTCGGCCGGTATCCGCATGCGCGGCGCGGCGGTGCGCGGCATGTGATCGCACACCGCGATCGCGACATCGCGTGGCAGGCGCTCGAACGCGCGGACGCCGATGCGCTCGTTGGTCGCGACGTGACGACGCTGTCGGGCGGCGAACTCGCGCGTGTGCAATTTGCCCGCGTGCTCGCGCAGCTGTGGCCGGACGACGATGCGATGGAAGCCGGCCCGCGCTACCTGCTGCTTGACGAACCGACCGCTGCGCTCGATCTCGCGCATCAACACCGGCTGCTCGATACCGTGCGCGCCGTTGCGCGCGAATGGCGGCTCGGCGTGCTCGCGATCGTCCACGATCCGAATCTCGCCGCGCGGCACGCGGATACGATCGCGCTGCTCGCCGACGGGACGATCGTCGCGCACGGCACGCCGCGCGACGTGATGACGCCCGCCCATATCGCGCAGTGCTACGGATTCGCGGTGAAGATGGTGGAAACCGGAGACAGGTCGCCGCCTGTCATGGTGCCGGCGTAAAGCCGCTGAGTGCTGTGCGATCGCCGGCCGTCCTGTCGCTCAGTGCCCCACGTCCGCCGCGCCGAACGTCCGCATCTTCCATCCGAGCCGCACGGCAAGCATCCGCATCGAGAATCCAGCCACGAGCGCGACCACCGTCGCGAACCCGGCGTCGACGCCGAGATACTGCATCCCGACATACAGCGCGCCCGTGAAGAACGCGACGCTCGCATACAGCTCCTCGCGCAAAATCAGCGGCATCTCGTTGCACAGCAGGTCGCGCAGCATCCCGCCGCACACGCCGGTGATCACGCCGGCCAGCACGACGATGATCGGCGCGGTGCCCGTCGATGCGCCGATGTCGCAGCCGATGATCGTGAACGCCGCGAGGCCGATCGCATCGACTGTGACGAACAGCGCCTTCATGCGCGCGACGTGCCGCGCGGCCCACGACGCGACGGTGGCCGCGACGAGCGTAATCACGAGGTACTCGGGACGCGCGATCCAGCCGAGCGGATAGTGGCCGAGCAGCACGTCGCGCACGGTGCCGCCGCCGAGCGCGGTCACCGCGCCGACGAGCGCGAGCCCGAAGCGGTCCATCCCGCGCCGCATCCCCATCAGCGCGCCCGACATCGCTTCCGCGACGATCGCAATCAGATAGAGCGTATGCATCACTCGCGTCAGTCCTCGTTACGGAACAGGTCGAGCACGCGTTCGCGCTCGGCCGCATCGACGGCCGCGGGCATCGGCTCGTCGCGCTTGCCGTGCGCGTCCGGCGCGTCCGGCGCATCGGACGCCGGCGCGCCGCCGCACGCGAAGCGGCTGCGGATATACGGCGGCACGTCGGCGGTGCAGGTGCCGCGCGTGTATTCGGCGTACACGAAATCGCCGTCGACGAGCGCGAGGTCCTGTGGCGGCGTTGCGTCGACCGGCGTACGTCCGGCGACGGCCGTCTTCATGTAGTCGAGCCAGACCGGCAGCGCGAGCGTCGCGCCGGTCGCGCGACCCATCGTCCGCGGCGTGTCGTAGCCGAGCCACGCGACCGCGACGATGCCCGACGAATAGCCCGCGAACCACACGTCCTTCGAGCCGTTCGACGTGCCGGTCTTGCCGGCCGCGTCGTCGCGGCGCAGTGCGAGCGCGCCGCGCGCGGTGCCGGCCCGCACGACGTCGCGCAACATGCTGTCCATCACGAACGCATTGCGCGCCGACACGACGCGCGTGCCGTCCGGCGCCGGCGCGTCGTACAGCGCGCCGCCGTGACGCTGCTTCACCGACAGGATCAGCCGCGGCACCATCCGCCTCCCGCTGTTCGCGAACACGCCGTACGCGCTCGCGAGTTCGAGCGGCGTCACGGCGCCCGCGCCGAGCGCGAGCGGCAGCGACGCCGGATTGCGCTGCGCGTCGAAACCGAAGCCCACCGCGTGCTGCTGCACATAGCGCGCGTCTGCGGCCTGCATCAGGCTGACCGCGACGAGGTTCTTCGAGCGCACGAGCCCGCGCCGCACCGGGATGAAGCCCTCGTACCGGTTGCCGTAATTGCGCGGACGCCACGGCCGTGCGCCGGTTTCAGCATGCGTGAGCGTGCGCTGCGTATCGTCGACCAGCACGCCCGGGAAATAGCCTTTCTCCAGCGCGGCCGAATAGACGAACGGCTTGAAGCTCGAACCCGGCTGCCGATACGCCTGCAATGCGTGGTCGAACACGTTGGCGTTGAAATCCGCGCCGCCGACGAGGGCCAGCATGTCGCCGGTGGCCGCATCGAGCGACACGAGCGCACCTTCGAGCCCGTTGCGCGCATCGCGCTTCGCGCGGGGCTGCCGGCTTAGCGTGCGATCGAGCGCGGCTTCGGCCGCGCGCTGATCGCGCATCGAAATCGTCGTCGTCACGTCGAGGCCCAGCGTGTAGGCGTCGTCATGGAATCGCTCGACCATCATCCGGCGCGCGCGCTCCGCGACGTACGGCGCCGCGATGATGCCGGGCGGCGGCGTGGTCGCGAGCGCGATCGGCGCGTCGACGGCCGCGCGATACGCCGCATCGTCGAGCTCGCCGAGCGCATGCATGCGGCCGAGCACGTAGTTGCGCCGCGCGGTCGCGCGCGCCGGATTGACGACGGGGTTGAACGCGGACGGCGCCTTCGGCAGCCCGGCGAGCACGGCCGCCTCGCCCGCGCTCAGCGCGTCGAGCGGCTTGCCGAAATAGACGTTCGCGGCCGCCGCGAAACCGTACGCGCGCTCGCCGAGATAGATCTGGTTCATGTACAGCTCGAGCAGCTTGTCCTTGCCGTATTCGCGCTCGAGCTTGATCGCCATCAGGATCTCGGCGAGCTTGCGGCTCAGCACCTTGTCGCGCGTCAGGTAGAAGTTGCGCGCGACCTGCATCGTGATCGTGCTGCCGCCCTGCCCCGGCTGCCCCGTCACGAGGTTCGCGAACGTCGCGCGCGCGAGGCCGCCGACATCGATCGCGCCGTGCTGGTAGAACTTCGCGTCCTCGGCCGCGAGCAGCGCGTGTCGCATCAGCGGCGGAATGCGTTCGAGCGGCACGAACTCGCGGCGCTCGACGCCGTACTCGGCCAGCAGCTCGCCGTCACGCGAGAAAATCCGCAGCGGCAGCGCGGGACGGTAGTCGGCCAGATGTTCGACGGACGGCAGTTGCGTCCAGATTCGATGGATCGTCCATGCGCCGATGCCCGCGCACGCGAACGTCAGGCCGAGCAACGCGCCGGCGAGGATGCGCCATGCACGGCGGCGCGGCGATGCGGGAGGCGGCACCGGTGGCGGCGGATTGGCGGTGTGGTCGGTCATGCGAGCTCCTTCTTCGATGCGGCGAGCGCGGGCGCTCGAGCGGCGCCCGTCGGTCACGGAAGGGGCGCATTGTCGAAGGGATGCCGGAATACCGGAACATTCTTTAGCCAAAGTTTGGTTGGCTAAATTTTATTAAGGAAAGGATGCGCATGGCCGGCGGGGGCGCCGGTCGAACCCCGCTGCGGATGAGCCGGTTCGCCTGTACCATCGTCCGCATGTTCGACACGTACCTGCGCCTGTGGGACCTCGTTCCCGACGGCGGCCCGATCCTGACCGCGAGCGGCGGCGTGCTGCCCGTCGTCTGGCACATGCGGCCCGCGATGCTGAAAGTCGCCACCTGCGACGAAGAGCGCCGCGGCAATGCGCTGATGACCTGGTGGAACGGGGACGGCGCCGCACGCGTGTGGCTGCACGACAGCGACGCGGTGCTGCTCGAGCGCGCGCAGCCGGCGCCGACGCTCGCCGGCCTGTCCGCCGCGGGGCACGACGACGATGCGATCCGGATCGCGTGCGCTGCCGTCGCGCGCCTGCATGCGCATCGCGCACCGGCGCCGCCCGCGGTCGTGCCGCTGCACGACTGGTTCTACGCGCTGCTGTCGCACGACACGGACGACGACGTGCTGCGCCGTTCAGCCGCGACGGCGCATCGGCTGCTGGCCGTGCAATCCACCGACGAAGTCGTGCTGCACGGCGACATCCATCACGGCAACGTGCTGCACTTCGGCGATCGCGGCTGGCTCGCGATCGACCCGAAGGGTTTGCGCGGAGACCGCGCGTTCGACTACGCGAACCTGTTCTGCAATCCCGCGCACGACATCGCGGTCGATCCCGCGCGCTTCGAGCGGCGCGTCATGCTCGTCGCTGAAGTGGCGCGGATCGACCGGCGCCGGCTGCTGCAATGGATCCTCGCATGGGCCGGCTTGTCGGCAGTCTGGATGATGGAAGATGCGCTGCCGGCGGATACGCGGGTGGAGGTTGGGAGGCTGGCGGCGGGCGTGCTCGACCGATAGCAATGAGCATCGCCCATGAGAACGTGGTTCCTCGAGAATTTGTGGCGACCGTGGCGAAGGCTGGCGGCTCGCGGGCAACTACGGTCGTAGCCAATTGCGCCTGCGGATTTAACCCGTCGCGCGAACACGCTTGCACGCACGCCGGGCATTCCGGCTGACGTAGGATTGCCACTGTCTTTCCTTCCTTGCATCCTATATTTGTCGTTATGGGTTGCTTTCCGAGAGGAGAAGGGCCGTGAATCACATCCACATCGTCCCCACCGTTTCGCGACTGGTGCTTCTGGGACTCGTGCTTCCATCCGGCGTCGCGTTGAGCCAACAGTCACTGGACGAGCAACTGGCCGGCGCATGGACGTATGTCTCGGTCGATACTGTCCGCCCGGATGGCAGCCGCACACCAATGTACGGACCCCATCCCCACGGTCTGGTGATCTTTGACGGCCATGGTCACTACGCGCTGGTGAATTCGCGCAGCGACTTGCCCAAGTACGTATCCAACGATCGAATGAAGGGCAGTGCGGAGGAATATCGCGCCGTAGTGCAAGGCTCGATTGCCCACTTTGGTACATACGTCGTCAACGAAGCAGACAAAACCATCACCTTTCACATAGATGCGAGCACGTTCCCAAACTGGAATGGGATCGAGCAGCGCAGGCCGTTTGTCCTCTCGGGGGATGAGCTTAGATGGACGACGCCTGCCGCCTCCGGAGGCGGCTCGGGAGAGGTCGTGCTAAGGCGAGCCAAATAACTTTGAGCGCGGGCAGGGTAGTTTCCGTCGTCCTCCCGGATGACCAAACCCAAAGTGAACCGCTCCGTCTTGGCGTGCTGCATCGATACCGGCAAGCAAAGTGATCAGGCTTACCCAGTGTTCGACCGGGTGCCGGCCGACCTTTAATTCGGAGGTCTGGTTTTCGTAGGGTCAATGATGGTAGTGGATCGATCTGCGCCGGTGGCGTGCGCTAGGCGGCGGTCGGCCGAGTTCGGCCATGACGAGACGTTCGACAACGCAGCGTACATCGTCGACGATCAACCAATCCCGACGAGCAAGATCGCGTCGGAGGACAAATCTGGAATAAATATACATCGTCACCAACGAAACGAAAGGCCATACCTAATATTCGAAAGTCTGATCATTTGCTAAAAAATCGATTGTAGTCCTCTCGGGAAAATCTTCTGATCTCGCCGTCGTCATCCCAATAAGTTGCAAAATTGTGGTTCGTTACAATTTCCTGCAACTCAGAATAGGATTCGTAAAATTCCCTTTTGGCTGTCGCCAACGCATTTTTTCTAACCTTGAAGACTTCCACTAGGGCTGTGGCTTGGTCTAGTTGCCCGCGCAATTCATGGCGCTCTTCTACGAGTTCACAAAGCATTTGACCATCCGGGTTATTACCTTCCAGGGCAGCAATAGCAGCCTTGATTCGCTGCGCACCATCAAGCACATTGGATAGGCACTCGTCGATGTGTGATGCAGCGGATTGACCAGCTTTTTCACGCAGATTACCAATACTATCTTCTGAAAAGACATCCTCAGCCAGATCAAAGTCAATGCGCATTTGACCTTTTGATGTCACATGGTAGTTGATCTGAGGGTCGACGAAATGAAGATACATTTCAGCCTTTTGCAAATCCACAAGAACCACATAGACAGGCAGCCCCAAATCTTTCCAGTATTCCACATTCCGTGGATTTACATAAACGCAATTCTTTTCTTCTTTACTGGTGGTTTTTACTTGAAACGCGATAAATTGGCCAGTGCTGAACTGCTTATCATCCATCACCTCAACTTGTGCATCAATGCCAATGTCAATGCCAGTGAGCCTACAAGGCCACTTCAAAACACTGGCAATCTTGTAGGCGAAAAAATACTCACCAGCATCACCGGAAGCTTTCTTCAATGTGTAGAGCATGGTCTTTAATTGATTGTTGTTGAGCGACGAAAATCAACCCGGTTCGGGCGCAACTCGTCTAAACGTCAAATAGCGATCGACATTATATCGGTCCGACGATCTGGCACAACAGCACTGAATATTCGTACTAGGCAAGAAAAGCGCGGCACGAAAGTCGTAACGGTCGGCAGCCGCCGGGAGCATTTGAGTGACCGCTGTTCGCAAGATTGGGCGTCCCTTGTGGGTCGACAACAGAAGTTCGCGCCGAGATCGGGCAGGCGGCTAACGGGTGCCGGCCGAACTTCCGGGTTCGGCCAGGAACGGTCATTGGTACTCGGTGCCAGAATCGTCGACAATCCGACGATGGAGCATCTATCGGAACCGGTTAGACGCACAATAGAATTCGGAGTAGCGCGATGACGAAAGTGTTCGTAGACACGACTAAAATTACGGACTGGCCTTCATTCCATCGGGTCTTCTCACAGATCTTTGGTTTTCCCTCGCTCTATGGCAACAACATGGACGCGTTGGTTGACTGTTTGAGTTACCTCGATGAGCCCGAAGCCGCGATGACGAGCTTGCATGTCAGGCCGGGAGAGACGTTGGCGATACAGCTTGGCGCCGTCATCAGTTTCAGGAGGCGCTGTCCAGACCTATTCGAGGCTTTGCAAGACGCGTGCGCTTTCGTGAACTGGCGTCGTACGCGCGAGCATGGAGCCGCTTTGGTCGCACTGTCGTACTACGATTGATTCGAAGGTCAACCACAGGCGCACTGCGGCCAGAAGGAGACCGCCGGCCCGCAGTGTTCGTCGACAATTCCCCGGGGAAGTGGCGGTGAACGCTATCCGCTGACAATCGATCTTCAGCTTGCCGATTATGATTTAATACAATGACCAGACAGTTCGGAAGCTTTACCATCGTGCCAACGCGCTATGCCGTTAGGATATCAGCCCAATTGTGAGAAAAAACGGTGATGCGGTTCCCTTTCAATGATCTTCACAGCTTCAAGGACTATGTTGTCTTTGTAAGGATGTGCGCCCCGAACCAGTTTCCAGTGCGCGAAGGCGCCTCCCTCGAAGACCAGTGGACGCTAACGCTGGCCTTTCGTGGATTGAGGGAGGGGCTGTCTCGAGCAGTAGAAGAGATGGGACCGCGGGATGAGTTCGATCGATGCACAAAACTGGTTGACGAAGCTTACGCGCACTATGAAGCGGGGCAACGGAAGGAGGGCTTCATGGCATTGGATCAGGTTCACAAAATCTTGAGGAAGATTCGTACCCGGTAGCGTCCCTACCGGCGTTTTGACCGCGAATGTGAATGGCTGCTTCTGGCATTGGCGACCGTCGCTTAAGGGTCGACAAGCGCCCTCCCCCCGAAAATCCACAAACACCCGAAACGAAAAAAACCCGCCGACTCCCACCGGCGGGCTTTCCTATCCGACTTTACGCGACGCTCAGCGCGCCGGATTCAGCGTCAGGTTCATGTGACGGTTCACATCCTTGTACAGCAGATATCGGAAACGCCCAGGGCCACCCGAATAGCACGCCTGCGGGCAGAACGCGCGCAGCCACATGAAGTCGCCCGCTTCCACCTCTACCCAGTCCTGATTCAGGCGATAGACGGCCTTGCCTTCGAGCACGTACAGCCCGTGCTCCATCACGTGCGTCTCGGCGAACGGAATCACGCCGCCCGGCTCGAACGTCACGATGTTCACGTGCATGTCGTGACGCATGTCGCTCATGTCGACGAAGCGCGTCGTCACCCATGCGCCGTTGGTGCCCGGCATCGGGATCGGCTCGACGTCCTGCTCGTTGGTCACGAACGCGTCGGGCAGCGCAATGCCGTCGACGGCCTGGTAGTGCTTGCGCACCCAGTGGAAACGCACTGCGGCATCGCTGACGTTGTGCAGCGTCCAGTCGGCGCCCGGCGGAATGAACGCGTAGCCGCCCGGCTTCAGCGTGTGCTTAGTGCCCTGCAACGTCAGCTCGGCCTCGCCTTCGACGACGAACAGCACGGCTTCGGCATTCTTGTCCTGCTCGGGCTTGTCGCTGCCGCCGCCCGGGTTCACTTCGACGATGTACTGCGAGAAGGTTTCGGCGAAACCCGACAACGGACGCGCGATCACCCACAGGCGCGTGTTCGTCCAGAACGGCAGCCAGCTCGTGACGATGTCGCGCATCACTCCCTTCGGAATGACCGCGTACGCCTCGGTGAACATCGCGCGATCGGTCAGCAGATCGGTCTGCGGCGGGTGGCCGCCATGCGGCGCGTAATAGGTTGTCTTAGACATAAAGCATCCAGGCAATGGGTTGGTCCGGCCCCGGGTCGCAACGGCCAAGCGCGGCACGCGCGTGGGGCACGCATGCGGCGGCGGGACATCGTTGCCGGGGTGGCTTGAAAGCGCGGGCGCCTTCGTTCGGTCGGCCAGGCTTCGCGACGGGTCCGCACGGTTCAGCGGGCGGGGCGACCCATGCTTGTGGGTCCGGCGGCCGGGCCGCGGACACTGGGCGTCACGCGGCGGGGCACGGGGACGGCACGGTTCGCTTCCGTACGCGAGCAGCGTTGACGATAGCGAAGTCGATTCCGATCGACCAATTAAATGTTGCGATGACATCCATTCGATTTCGCACTACCCGATAGCGCCCGCGAGGGCCGGTGCACGCGTGTCGCGCACGTTCGGTGCGTCAGGGAAATCCTGATCACGGACGGCAACGCGTCGATCTGCGATATCGAATGACGTTGGCCGAACCTTACCGATTGCATGTCAATGCAACTGGCGATGTCGTCTATCAGCGGGAAAGGTACAGCGGGAGGAAATGTGCCAACCCGTCGAGCGGAGCCGGGCATCAACTGCGGAGGGGATGAAGCGCCGGTCTTGCCGGCGACGGCGGCCCGGCTGAGGCCGCCGGGCCGGCTGTCGGAGCGGGTGCCGACGCGTCGGACGTGCCGGTGCGCAAGCCGCGCACCGTGCCGCGCCCGCGGCGATCAGTCCCAGTCGCGGTGATGGCGATGCTTGCGGTGACGATAGCCGCGATCGCCGTGGTCGCGCTCGTACGAGCTGCGCGACATGTTGCCGCCCAGCGCCGCGCCCGCGCCACCGCCGACGGCCGCGCCCAGCAGGCCGCCCGTGCGGCCGCCCATTGCGTTGCCGGCTGCGGTACCCGCGCCGCCGCCGAGGGCGCCGCCGATGATTGCGCCGGTGCGCTCGCGACGGTTCGACGTCACTGCGCCGCCTGCGCCGCCGCCGATCGCGCCGCCGATGACGGAGCCGGTGCTGCCACCGACCGCGCCGCCGACCGCTGCGCCGGCAACCCCGCCGAGCGCGCCGCCAAGGGCATTGTTCAGGTCACCGGCCATTGCCGGCAATGCGGTCGCGCCGGTCAGCACGGCGACGACGAGAGTGGGGGCAATTTTCTTCCACATTCCCGTATTCTTCCTTGTTCGCAATCTGGTTATTGAAGGTCCGCTCGATACGACGATCTGAATCGATCGACGTGGAGACCAGCATTGTGCCGAATCCCGGACCAATTCATTTCAATGAGCTTGCGGCGAAGAATAGCACCGGTCGAGCCCCGTTGCAGTCGACATTCTCGTAACAAGTTGTTTACCGAAACAGGACTCGGAAAGGCTTGCCGAAATCGCCGCCAAGGCCCGCCGGTAAAGGCTCCGGCAAAGGTCGACCGGCCGAGGTGACGGTGCGGGAAGCTTCGGCGTAGGCGGTTCAGACACAGGTGGCAACACATCGGCGCGCGCCGCGGGGCGCCAGCCGGTTTTCCGATGATGAACGAGGGTCAATACACGCCCGGAAGCAGCCGCCAGCTATGCGCGCAATACGCGTCGTATTCGGCGCCGAACTGCGCGCGCAGCAGCGCTTCCTCGGAACGGATGCGCGCGACGAGCGGCACCATCGTCAGCGCGACGAGCAGCAGCCCGACGCCCGACCGGAACGCGAACGCCCAGCCCAGCGCATTGACGATCAGGCCGAGATAGCTCGGGTTGCGGATCCTGCGATAGATGCCGTCCGTGACCAGCGTGTGGCCCGGCTGGATCGCGACGAGCCCGCTGAAGCGCTTACCGAGCACGAACACCGGCCAGATGCGCAGCACGCCGCCGGCGACATACAGTACGACGCCGATCCAGCGCACCGTATCGCCGCCGAAGGTCCATACGTCGAGCCGGTCGGTCAGCGCGGGCAGATAGGCGAGCAGGAACCCGCTGGCCGCGAAGGCCGGAAGCACCCAGCGGTTGTCGCGGTCCTCGCGTTCGCCGGCGCTCAGGTTGCCTTCGGTCAACAACGCGGCGGCGGCCAGCGCGAGCGTCGCGACGGCGATGACGATCAGTTGCGGATGCGAAAAGAAGGCGGCGAACCCGCCGATGCCGAGCACGGCGAGCCCGAGGTAGACGAGCGCGGACACGCTCGACACGATTGCGACCTTGCGCGTAACGGCCATGGCTGCCTCGCCGGAGGGGGTTTTCCTGTGAAGTATAGGAACCCGGGCGGCCGATGCGCACGCGCGCCGTCATGCGGCGCGCGAAGTGTTGTTGCGAGAAGCGGCGGCGCGGCGTCGACCAACGCGGCCGATCGACGTGATCGACGTGCGGGGCAGCCCCGCGCCCGCCGGCTGGTCAGCGAATGCGGAAGTGGCCGCCAATCCCGACGCTGACGGGCGGTGCGTAATACGCGGGCGCATAGCCGTAGTAGACCGGCGCGGGTGCGTAGCCGTAAGGCGGCGCGACGTAGCAGCCGGACAGGCCGGCGATCAGCGCAAACGTGATGAGAACTTTGTACATGGCTCGATTCCCGGCGAAGAGGACACATTGCATCTCGCGACGGCCGGCACGACGGGGCGGTCGGGCCCTGCTGCCGCTCGATGCGGTAATGCGCGGGAGTCTAGCGCCGGGGCCGGCGGAACGAGTTTCGCGACCGGTTACACGTGTTACGTCGCGTGACCGCTGAAACAGGTGCGGGCGGCGCGACGGCCCACGGGCACTGGCGCCGCCCCGCGTGACGAGCCCGACACGCGTTACACGAAACGTTCGCGGATGCGCTGCGCGACCGATTCGAGCGCGGCCGCGTCGGCGATGTCGCGCGCGTGGAGCCGCAACTCGACACCTTCCCAGCGCGGGATCACGTGGAAATGCACGTGCGGAACCGTCTGGCCCGCCGCCGCGCCGTTGAACTGGCCGATGAACACGCCGTCCGGCCCGAGCGCCGCGCGCACGGCCGCCGCGACGCGCTGCGTCATCCGGATGCCGGCCGCGGCCGCATCGCCGGACAGCTCGAAGATCTGCGCGGCCGGCTCCTTCGGGATCACGAGCACGTGACCGTCGGCCTGCGGCATGAGATCCATGATCGCGAGGGTTGCGTCGTCTTCGGCGACCTTCACGCACGGCAGTTCGCCGCGCAGGATCCTGGCGAACGGGTTGTTGTTGTCGTAGGACATGGCGTTTTCCGATTGTTCGATGGGCGGTTTGACTGGGAACGATGCCGGACGATTATCGGCCGACGGCCGGTCGGATTTCAACTCACCGGCGCGAACCCGCGCGATCGACACATGCGATTCGCATACGCCCGGCAGCATATCGCCCGAGCGACGCTGCCCTCGGCGTCGTCACTCCCCCGCGATTGCCACCGCTTGCCCGAACCTGCGACACTGCCGGATCGTTGCCGGCCGGCACGCCACCGAGGACGCTCGCGCATGACGATCCCCTTCAAATCGCTGATCCTGCGCGGCGTCGCGGTCGCGCTCGTCACCGCGCTCGGCTACACCGGCTACATGCTGTCGCGGCTCGCCCCGATCGCGACGGGCTATGCCGCGAAGGCGCTGTGTTCCGGCGTGTTCGTGTCTGGCCGTCCGGCCGCATCGGTGATCGACGTCGACATCATGGCCGGCGTGCATCCGCTGCTGAAACTGGTGCGCCCGTCGCTCGATCCCGAGCATCGTCGCGCGGTCGCGACGTTCGCCGGTTTCGCGCGACGCGAAGCGGAGTTCCGGCCCGGGCTCGGCTGCACGCTCGCGCTCGGGCCGTCGCCCGGCGTGCTGCCGGCCGCGCTGCCGCCCGTTGCCGATCCACCATCCGCGAACGATGCGGCGCCGGCCGCACCACCCGCCGGCATCGACGCACGCAAGCTGCACGCCGCGCTCGAGCGCGCGTTCGACGAACCCGATCCGGCGCGGCCGCGGCGCACCCGCGCGGTCGTCGTGATGTGGCGCGGCCACGTAATCGCCGAACGCTATGCACCCGGCTTCACGGCCGACACGCCGCTGCCCGGCTGGTCGATGACGAAGACCGTGACGGCCGCGCTGGCCGGCGTGCTGGTCGCGCAGCACAAGCTGTCGCCGGATGCGTCGGCGCTGCTGCCCGAATGGCGCAGCAGCGGCGATGCGCGCGCGGCGATCACGCTCGACGAACTTCTGCGGATGACGAGCGGCCTGGAATTCAACGAAGACTACGACGACCCGCTGTCCGACGTCGCCGTGATGCTGTTCACGCAGCCCGACACCGCGCGCTTCGCGTCGGCCAAGCCGCTCGCCGCGCAGCCCGGCACGCAGTGGCACTACTCGAGCGGCACGAGCGCGATCGTCGCGCGCGTGATGCGCGAAGCGCTGGGCGGCACCGAGGCCGACTACCTCGCGTTTCCGCGCCGTGCGCTGTTCGAGCCGCTCGGGATGCACAGCGCCGTGTTCGAGCCCGATGCGGCCGGCACGCTCGGCAGCCCGTCTTATCTGTATGCGAGTGCGCACGACTGGGCGCGCTTCGGGCAGCTTCTGCTGCAGGACGGCGTGTGGAACGGGCAGCGGCTGCTGCCGGAAGGCTGGGTGCGCTACCTGACGCGCGCGACGCCGCAATCGACGAACCAGGAATTCGGCGCGCATCTGTGGGTGAAGGTGCCGGAGCCGTTCAACGATCGCGATCCGCATGCGAGCGCGATGCCCGCCGACGCGTTTCACGCGGTCGGTCATGAAGGCCAGTTCGTGAGCGTGGTGCCGAGCCGCGAGCTGGTGGTCGTGCGGCTCGGGTTGTCGCGGCCGGAATCCGCGTGGAACCACGAGGCGTTTCTCGCGCGCGTGCTCGACGCCGTACCGGCGTCCGGCACATGACGTGACATGCCGCGGCGCGGCGGCGGCAGTCACGCCAACCCGCCCGCCCCGCGCGCGACTTGCGAGGCGTTACGGGTTCGCGCTGCCCGCGTACTGCTTGAAGCCCTCGCGCGTCGCCAGACGCTCGATGTAGCGCTTCGCCGCCGGGAAGTCCGGATGCTCGAACGGCGTGCCGAACCAGCGGTTTACCGACAGGCCGATCGGAATGTCGGCGAGCGTGAAGTGGTCGCCGGCCACGAACGCGCCCGTCGCTTCGAGCTGCGCGTTCAGCACCTGCATATGCTTGGTCCAGCCCGCGATCGACTGCGCGATCGCCGCCGGGTCCTGGTGATCGGGCGACTTGCGCACGAGGCCGAGGAACGCGCCGACCCACGAACGGTTCAGGTCCGAGCCCTGCCAGTCGATCCACTGATCGACCCGCGCGCGCGCCTGCGGCTCGGCCGGATAGAGCGCGTCGCCGCCATAGCGGTTCGCGAGATAGCGGATGATCGTGTTCGACTCCCACAGCACGAAGCCGTCGTCCTTGATGACGGGCACGAGGCCGTTCGGATTCAGCGCGAGATAGGTCGGGTCGTTGGTCGTGCGAAAGCCTGCGCCCCAATCTTCCTGCTCGAACGGCAGGTTGAGTTCGGTGCACAGCCACAGCACCTTGCGCACGTTGATGGACGGAATCTTGCCGAGGATGTGCAGCATGCAGGCTCCTTGTGAGGTCGAATGCGAAGCGTTCGGGATGCCCGAAACGGCCCGAACGCGCTCCCGTCGAATTTATACACGAGCGCGCGTAAATCGACAGGGACGCACGCGAAATCGGCATTGGCGGCCCGCCGCCCCGCTTACATCGGCTTGAGCACCATCAGGAAATAGACCGTCAGCATCGCAAAGAACGCCGGATAGCCGAGCAGCTCCCAGCGCTTCGCATAGCGCCAGTAGCGCGCCGGCAGCGTGGCCTCGCCGTTCGCATGCGCGAGGTTCGCCAACGCGGCCAGCTCGATCTGCAGCCACACGACCGGCAGCCAGCACGCGCCCGCGATCGCATACAGCACGATCGACGCGACGAGCCACGGCGTATGCCACGGCCAGCCGGCCGTATGCGCGAGCCACAGCCCGGACGCCGGCTGGAAGATCACGGCCGGTGTCGTGAACCACCAGTCCGCGCGCACCACGAGCCGCGACACGGCCGCGATCGCGGGCACCGACCGCGTGCGGTTCGCGAAGAACAGGTAAAACGCGGTGCCGAAGCCCGTGCCGACCATCAGCACGGAGGACAGGATGTGAAGCGCCTTGATGACGAGATAGGTATTCATGGCTGTTCTTCTTCTGAAAACAGGATCAACAGGATCGCGAGAATCGGCACGTTCTTGATCACCGGGCCGAACGGTTCGGCCAGCAGGCCGGGCATCGTGACCGCGATGACGGCCGAATACGCGACGATCAGCGCGGCTTGCGCCACCCACAGACGGCGCGACGGCGCGACAACGGTCGCCACTCCGAACGCGAAGTCCAGCGCGCAGGCGGCGTAGAGCGCGATCAGCGCGGGCAGCCCGGTGAGGTGCGCGCGGGCGAGCATCGCAAGGCTGTCGCTCTGTGGGTGGACGAACGCGCTCACGATGGCCGTCCAGATCCAGACGATCGCAAGCGCGCCGAGCAGCAGCGGCCGCCGCCACATCGCGAGGGCGTCGCGGCGCAGCGCGAGCGCGTCCGCGCCGATGAAACTGCGCAGGCCGCGCGGCGGCCGGCCGAGCACGGCCGCCAACGCCGCGGGATCGCCGGTGTTGCCGCCGCGCAGCATCGTCCACGTGTCACGGGTCAGCATCGCGCCCGGCAGCGTGCCGACCAGCGCGGCCGCCGCACCGACGAGCGGGCCCGGCAACGCAATGCGGGCTGCCGGCGGGAAGCCCAGTGCGGCGCGATAGCCGCTCAGCATCTCGCGGTATTCGACTTCATCAGCGCCGACCGCGTCGATGACCGAATGGCCGGCTGCCGGCGAAACGACGAGCCGCGCGACGAGTTCGGCGAGATCGTCGACGTGCACGGGGCGCAGCCGTTGGTGGCCGCCCGCCGGCAACGCGTGCACGGGCAGGCTCGCGAGCATCCGGAAGAACCGTGCCGACGTGCCGGCCGCGCCGTAGACGAGCGCGGGCCGCACGATCCGGTAATCGAGCGGCAGCGTCTGCAGGAAGGTGTCGGCTGCGTACTTGCTGGCGAAATACGGCGTGTCGCCGCGTTCGACGCCCAGCGCCGAGATCTGGATCACACGCCGCACGCGGACGCGGCTGCATGCCGTGAAGAGCGCGCAGGGCGCCGCACGATGCACGGTGTCGAGCGTCGTATCGCGCCGGTCGGCGAGGATCCCGACCGCGTTGATCACGACGTCGACGCCCGCCAGCCGGGCCAGCCACGCGTCGGGGTCGACGTCCGTCGCGAAGTCGATCGCGACATCGTGCGGGCCGACTGCGTGCCGCACGCCGCGCAGCACGCGATGGCCGCCGGCTTCCAGCCGCGCGCACAACGCCCGCCCGATGAACCCGTTCGCGCCGCAGACGAGGATGTTCATGTCGCACTCCGTGGTGCGGCATGCCGGCGGATCGACAGCAGGGCTTCGTTCATCTTCATCCTCTATTTACTGTTGTTTCTGTAATGACAGAAACAACGCCTTCAAAAAAAGCGGGCTGCGCGCCCGCACTTCCGATTTCCGGTTACTTCGACGACTTGCGCCTGACCGTCTGGCTGATCTTCGCGCCGATCCCGAGCGCCTTCATCAGCGTGTCGGGCTTGAGCCGCAGCATCTCGTCCGACCAGGTCGTGAGCGTCTCGACGAACTGCAGCGTGTCGCGGATGCGCTGTTCGGTCTCGCGGCTTTCATCGGCGATCTCGGGGCTCGTCAGGCAATCGCGCAGCACCGTGAGCGTCGGTTCGATCTCGCGCTGCCGCCGCCCTTCGACGATCAGCTTGAACAGTTCCCAGATGTCGGTCGACGTCTCGAAATGGTCGCGGCGGTCGCCCAGCACGTGCACGACCTTCGCGAGCCGCCACGCCTGCAGCTCCTTCAGGCTCGTGCTGACGTTGGAGCGCGCGACATTGAGCGTCTCGGCGATCTCGTCGGCGGCCACCGGCCGCCCGGCCAGGTACAGCAGCGCGTGAATCTGCGAGACGGTGCGGTTGACGCCCCATCGCGAGCCCATTTCGCCCCAGTGGAGAATGAATCGTTCGGCAATCGGTGTGAGTTCCATGTCGGGAAATTTAGTTTTTTCAGTTATTTCTGTCAAGAGAGAAATAACTGTCGGCCATGCGAATCGCCATGCTGGTGGCTCGACCGCCAGGCGATTGCGACCGCGGTCACCGCCCGCCTTTCCCGCCGTGCCCGCCCGCTTCCATTACAATGCGCGGGATTTTTCCGATTTCAGGCCGTCCGCGCCTTTCTGACTAGAGGTTCCCATGATCATCAAACCGCGCGTGCGTGGCTTCATCTGCGTGACGACTCATCCGGTCGGCTGCGAAGCCAACGTCAAGGAACAGATCGACTACGTGACTTCGCATGGCCCGATCGCCAACGGCCCGAAGAAGGTGCTCGTGATCGGCGCGTCGACCGGCTACGGCCTCGCCGCCCGGATCTCGGCCGCATTCGGCTCGGGCGCGGACACGCTGGGCGTGTTCTTCGAGCGCGCCGGCAGTGAAACGAAGCCGGGCACCGCCGGCTGGTACAACAGCGCCGCGTTCGAGAAATTCGCCGCCGAAAAGGGGCGCTATGCGCGCAGCATCAACGGCGACGCATTCTCCGACAAGGTGAAGCAGGTCACGATCGACACCATCAAGCAGGATCTCGGCAAGGTCGACCTGGTCGTCTACAGCCTCGCGGCACCGCGCCGCACGCATCCGAAGACGGGCGAAACGATCAGCTCGACGCTGAAGCCGGTTGGCAAAGCAGTTACGTTCCGCGGCCTCGACACCGACAAGGAAGTGATCCGCGAAGTCTCGCTCGAGCCGGCGACGCAGGAAGAGATCGACGGCACTGTCGCCGTGATGGGCGGCGAGGACTGGCAGATGTGGATCGACGCGCTCGATGAGGCCGGCGTGCTGGCCGACGGCGCGAAGACGACCGCGTTCACGTATCTCGGCGAACAGATCACGCACGACATCTACTGGAACGGCTCGATCGGCGAAGCGAAGAAGGATCTCGACAAGAAGGTGCTGTCGATCCGCGACAAGCTCGCCGCGCACGGCGGCGATGCGCGCGTGTCGGTGCTGAAGGCCGTCGTCACGCAGGCGAGCTCGGCGATCCCGATGATGCCGCTCTACCTGTCGCTGCTGTTCAAGGTGATGAAGGAACAGGGCACGCACGAAGGCTGCATCGAGCAGGTGTACGGGCTCCTGAAGGACAGCCTGTACGGCGCGACGCCGCACGTCGACGAAGAAGGCCGTCTGCGCGCGGACTACAAGGAGCTCGATCCGCAAGTGCAGGGCAAGGTCGTCGCGATGTGGGACAAGGTCACGAACGAGAACCTGTACGAGATGACCGACTTCGCCGGCTACAAGACCGAATTCCTGCGTCTGTTCGGCTTCGAGATCGCCGGCGTCGACTACGACGCGGACGTGAACCCCGACGTGAAGATCCCCGGCATCATCGACACCACGGTCTGACGACCGCGCCCGCCGCGCGCATGGGCGCACGGCGGGCTGCCTTTGCAGGCGACGTCAGACCGGCGCCGCCTCGTCCAGATAGACACCGGCCGACAGCGTGGCCTTCACCTGCCGCGTGAAGTCGTCGGTGGCCACCTCCTCCGCTCCGGATTCGATCGCGTCGTAGGCCTGACGCACGACGTCGGCCGGCGTCGCCTTCGGCACGTCCAGGCCGCGTGTCAGGTCCGTATCGATGAAGCCGGCATGCAGCCCCACCACCTGCGTGCGCTGCTCGCGCAGCGAATGCCGCAGCCCGTTGGTCAGCGCCCATGCGGCCGACTTCGACACGCCGTAGCCCGACAGGATCGGCCGGTTCACCCAGCTCGCGACGGACAGCACGTTCAGGATCGCGCCGCCGCCATGGCCGGCGAGCGTAGCCGCGAATGCGCGCGACATCGCCAGCATCCCGAACACGTTGGTTTCGAGGTGATCGCGCAACGCGTCGACGGCGCCGTCGTCGGTCAGGCTGCCGAGCCGCGCGATGCCCGCGTTGTTGATCAGCAACGTGACGTCGCGCGCGGCGTCAGCGGCCGCGGCGACCGCCGCCGGATCGGTCACGTCGAGCTTCACGGGCACCACGCCCGGCAGCGTCACGCTGGCCGGATCGCGTGCGCCCGCATAGACCTTCCGCGCCCCGCGTTCGAGCGCCTGCTTCGCGAATTCGAGGCCAAGCCCGCGGTTCGCGCCCGTGACGAAAACGACTGCACCTTCGATGTTCATGACCTTTCCTTTCATCGTGTGAATGAAACCATGCCGCCATCGCGTACCGCGCCGTTGCACCGCCGGTACCGGAGCGCGGGCGCGTCCCGCTGCACCCCAGACCAGAGCGACCTCCATCCGTGCCGCCGGAGTCGCCTTCGCTTCATTTGCGAAGTCGGCTACACTGAACGTCAATGTCGATCACCATTGTCTTTGCGATGCATTGTGTCAGCGCATCCTGGCCGCGTCAATGGTGATCACCATTGTGTTTTTCAATCGATGTAATGGCCGGAATGAGGGAGGGATCGATGGGCGTCTCGAGACAACAGGCTGCCGACAACCGCAACGCGATCGTCGCGGCCGCCGAGCGGCTGTTCCGGGTGCGCGGTGTCGACGCGGTCGGTTTGACGGAACTGATGAAGGAAGCCGGTTTCACGCAGGGCGGCTTCTACAACCACTTCAAATCGAAGGATGCGCTGGTCGCCGCGGTGATGGAAAAGGCGATGCAGGACGGCGCGGATTCGCCGCGCGCTGGCAGCGTCGCGCAACAGGTGACGTCGTACCTGTCGACCGCGCATCGCGACAACGTCGAAGCCGGCTGCCCGCTGTCCGCCTTCGCGGGCGACGCGCCACGCCTGACCGACGCGGCACGCGCCTGCTACGCGCACGGCGTCGCCGGCTATCTCGAGCGGCTGGAACGGATGGTGGCAGCCGAAGGCGCGGCCGCGGCGGACACGCGCCGCGACGCGATCGCGGTGTTCAGCCAGATGGTCGGCGCGCTCGTGCTGTCGCGCGCGGTCGCCGGCACCGATCCGGCGCTGGCCGATGAAATCCTCGACGCGGGGCGGCGCACGCTCGCCGGCCAGCCCGACGATCCGGCCGTGCCGGCGTAGCGGCGCGACGGGGGCAAGCCGCGCGTGATCGCTATTCCACGGCCCGTGCGGCGTCCCACAGCGGCCGCCCACCCAGCGCCGCATGCCACGCGCCGAATCGCGCGCGCCACGACTCGAACGGCTCCTTCAGCGGATGACGCGGATCATCGCTGAGCGCATACGCCATCCCTTCGATCAGCCAGCGCGGCTTGGTCACGACCGCGAGGTTGCCGAGCACTTCGGCCTGCCGGTGGTGGATCAGTTCGTGCGCGAGAAAGTAGGTCTGCCAGCCGCGCGGCGCGATGACCACGCCGAAATCTCCAAGAGTGAGGGCCGCGCGTTCGCCGAGGCCGAACTCGTCCGCACATTCGCGCGTCGAGCAGAACACGACGCGCGGTGCGTCGCGAAACGGGCCCACGGCCGCCGCCGCGCGCGCGTAGCCGTCGCGATAGAGCTGCTTCGCGGCGTCGAACTTCGCGGCATCGTCGGTGCAGATGTCCGCGCTCGGGCATGACACGCCGGGAAGCAGCGCGGGCGCGACGACGCGCAGCGGCTTGACGAGCGCGTAGGCGGCGATCGGCAGCGCGACGAGCAGGCCCGTGAGGGTGAAGGCGACGTGGGAGCGTTTCATCGAGGCGACGATTCCTTGAGTGTGCTGGTGGATTTTCCTGCACGAATATATCGGAGCCGCGGCGCCGCCCGCCGGCTTTTCCGTTCCGCTCGGCGTCCGGCCCACGGCCGCGCGCCGTCGCACGCGCGTCGATCGCGACCCTCGCCGCGATCGCATCCCGCCCCGTTACACGAGCTGCTTGTGAAAATACGTCGTCGCGCACAACGCGCCGTCGGGCATCAGCGCATAGTTCGGCACGACGCCGACGCGCTGCCAGCCGGCCCGCTCGTACAAGCGCTCGGCGTCGCCGCCCGTCACGGTGTCGAGCACGAGCACGGTCTTGCCGGCGTCGCGCGCGGCTTCGTCGGCGGCCGCCATCAGCCGCGCGGCGATACCCTGCCGGCGAGCATGCGGAGACACCAGCATCTTCGCGACGTCCGCGCGATGCGGCTGGTTCTCCGGCTGCGCGGTCACAAGCTGCACGGTGCCGACGATCCGGCCGGCGGCGTTCTCGGCGACGAGCAGGATGCGCTCGCCGTTCGCGACGCCGTCGGCGACGCGCGTCCAGAACGCGACGGCCGTCGAACGCTCCATCGGCAACATGAAGCTGACGGACGCGCCGCCTTCGACGCAATCGATCAGCACGTCGGCGAGCGCGTCGACGCAGGCACGCGCTTCGCTCGCATCGACGCGGCGGACGGTAACGGATTCGGTCATACCCTCTCCGGCAATCGGGCGCGCGGCACGCATTCGGCGGTAGGCGCCCGGATCCAAGGAACGCCGGCAGCCCGGTGCGTGTGCAACGGCGGCCGGTGCCCGGCAACACGGCGCGGGTGGGCGCGTGTTACCGCCCCATCATGCTAAGCGATGAAAATTCCCGTTGCATCGCCTATGCTTAGCCGCCACCAGGAGGAGCAAGCGCATGTCAACCAGCCCCGTCGACCCCGCCGAAACCCATGACCTCGTCATCACCCGCACGCTGCGCGCGCCGCGCCAGGCGCTCTGGCGCGCATGGACCGACCCCGAACTGCTGAAGGAATGGTGGTGCCCGAAACCGTGGACCACCGAAGTGCGCGCGTTCGACCTGCGCCCGGGCGGCGCCTTCCACACGTTCATGCGCGGCCCCGACGGCGGCACGAGCGACAACCCCGGCTGCTTCCTCGAAATCGTGCCCGAAGCGCGGATCGCGTTCACGTCGATGCTCGCCGGCGGCTGGCGGCCGCAGGTGCCGTGGCTGGGCTTCACGGCCATCGTCACGATGGCCGACGACGACGCCGGCTGCCGCTACGACGCGCGCGTGATGCATCCCGACGCCGCGACGCGCGAGCGCCACGAGGCACTCGGGTTCTTCGAAGGCTGGAACATCTGCATCACGCAGCTCGACGAATTCGCGACCGCGTTGCGCTGAATGCGGGTGAGCGTACGGTCCGATTGCATGGCGTCGCGCGCGCGTCTAGGATTCCTGAAGGAAGCATGACGACACGCCGGCATCCGGCGTGCACCGTCGCGCGCATTCCGCGGGAGGCGACATGCTGCACATGCACACGCATTCGACCCGGGTCAGCCGGCACCTGAACGCACCGCGCGGGCGCGTCTACCGCGCGCTGCTCGACCCGCACGCGGTCGAACAATGGAAGGTGCCCGACGGCATGACATGCCGCGTCCACGCCTATGACGCACGCGAAGGCGGCGCGCTGCGCGTGTCGCTGAGCTACGACGAACCGTCGGACGGCGCCGGCAAGACCACCGCGCACACCGACACCTATCACGGCCGCTTCGTGACGCTCGTGCCCGACGAGCGGATCGTCGAAATCGATGTGTTCGAAACCGACGATCCGATGCTGCGCGGCGCAATGACGATCACGATCACGCTGTCCGACGAGGCAGGCGGCACGCGCGTCGAGGCGGTGCACGACGGTGTGCCGCCCGGTGTGCCGGTCACCGACAACGAAGCCGGCTGGCGCATGGCGCTCGCCCGGCTCGCGGCGCTGGTCGAGACGGGCTGAGCGCCAAGGCGGCGCGCGATACGCGTCAGCCGAGCCGATAGACCTGCGAAACGGTCCCGCGGAACAGCGCGTCGCGCTCGTTCGGGCTCGCGTGCGCGGTGAGCCGCTTGAATGCATTCCAGCCGTTCACGTAGGAATACGAGCCCTTGTCGACCGGGAAATTGCTCTCGAACATGCAGCGCTCGGCGCCGAACGCTTCGATGCAGGTGAGCATCCACGGCTTCCAGGCCTCCGCGAGCTGTTCGGACGACGGCGGCCGCGCACCCTTTTCGAAATCGAAACCGTTGATCCGCATCCCGAGGCCGCCCACCTTCACGAATACGTTCGGCAACCGCGCGAGTTCGCGCATCGACGCCGACCAGCGCTGGAAGACTTCCGGCCGCTTGTCCGCATAGCTCGCGATCCGTACGACGCCGCCGCAGTGATTAATGATGATGCGCGTGTCGGGGTTCGTCTTCGCCAGATCGAACAGCTCGGGCAATTGAGGAAAGAACAGCCACGCGTCGTACGACAACCCGAGCGGCGCGAGCTGCGCGACGCCGGCCCGGTACGCGGGATCGAGCAGCAAACCGCGCGGCACCGCCGACAACGGGTTCGCGAGCGACGGATCGGCATCCCACGTGCTCAGGTGTCGAACGCCGCGAAAGCGTCCGCGCCCCGCGTCGAGATGCGCGTCGAGCACGTCGCGCACGCGCGCGCCGAGCCGCAGGTCCGCATGCCCGACGATGCCTTTCGCGACGGCCGGGCCGCGTTGCTGAAGCGGCTCGGTCACGCCGGCGATGTAAGCCGTTTCGCCCACGGGCTTCAGTTCGGCCGGCCCCGCATCGCGATAGCGCGTCAGCGCCTGCATGTAGACCGATGCCTGGATGTTGTGGCCCGAGCGCGCATCCTGCAGATAGTCGTCGAGCATATAGATCCAGCCCGGCCGCTCGTAGAAGTGGTGATGTGCATCGACGATCGGCAGATCCGGCTCGAGTGCGGGTTCGAGCGCGGACGCGAGCCAGTCGTTTCGCACCGCGAGATAGTTGCCTTGCGTCGTCATGCGGGAAGCTCCGTTGTCAGCCGGCGTGCGCGTATCGGCCCATGCAGGGACGGCGAGCGAGGCGGCGGCCGCGCCGAGCAGCCGGCGTCGTTTGATCGAAAGGGTCATGTCATTCGCTCCGGTCGAACGCGTACAGCGACAACGTCAGCAGCGTCGTGATCGCCAGGACGATCGCGAGGCCGAGCATCCCGGCCGTGAAGGTGCCGAAGCTGTCCTTCAGGTAGCCGACGAGATACGGGCCCGCGAATCCGCCGAGCGCGCCGATCGAATTGATCAGCGCGAGGCCGCCGGCCGCCGCCTGGCCCGACAGGAAACGCGAAGGCAGCGTGTAGAAGATCGTACGTCCGGCAATCGTGCCGATCAGCGCGAGCGTGATGCCGACGAGCGCGGGCCCGAGCGTCAGGAAATGCGTCGACACGCCAAGCGCCACCGCGCCGATGCACAGCCCGATCGCGAGGTTCGCGACCGGTGCGCCGCGCCGGTCGACCCGCTTCGCCCACCCCAGCAGCGCGATCGTCGCGAAGAAGTACGGCAGCGCGGACAGCCAGCCCGTCTGCATCGCCGACATGCCGTGCGCCTTCAGCATTTGCGGCAGCCAGATGCCGATTCCGTACGAGCCCATCGTGAAGCCGAACGAGATCAGCGCGAGCAGGTACACGCGCACGTCTCGCAGCGCGACGCCGAAGCCCTTCTTGCGGCCGGCGGCGGCGCCTTCGCGCTCGAACGCGCGCTGCAGCGCGCTACGCTCGTCGTCCGACAGCCACGCAGCCGTGGCCGGCGAGTCGGACAGGTGCTTCAGGACGAGAAAGCCGAGCGCGCACGCGGGCAGCCCTTCGACGATGAACATCCACTTCCAGCCTGCGAGGCCGAGCGCGCCGTCGAGCTGCAGCAGCCACGTCGACAGCGGACCGCCGATCAGCGACGACAGCGGCGTCGACACGGTGAACCACGCGAGCACGCGCGTGCGGTAGCTCGCGGGAAACCACACGGCGAGGAAGAAGATCACGCCGGGGAAAAAGCCGGCCTCGCCGATGCCGAGCAGCAGCCGGATCGCATAGAAGCTGGTGGGCCCCGTCGCGAGTGCGGTCGCCGCCGCCATGAGCCCCCACGTGATCATGATGCGCGCGAGCCAGCGCCGCGCACCGAAGCGGTACAGCGCGAGATTGCTCGGCACCTCGAACACGCAATAGCCCGCGAACATGATCCCCGCGCCCCAGCCGAACTGCGTCGCGGTCAGGCCGAGATCGCGGTTCATCGTCAGCGCCGCGAACCCGACGCTCGTGCGGTCGAGATAGTTGAAGAAATACGCGAGCGCGAGCAGCGGAATGAAGCGCCATGCTGCCTTGCGCACGGCCCGTTGCTCGATCGACGCGTCGGTCTCGCGATCGGCGGCCAGCGCCGGGGAAGCGGATGTCATGGTTGTCTCCGTGGATGTGGCGCTCCGCGCCCGCGCGAGCGCGCGGCCGGGATGCCCTTTTGTTGGTTCGATGGATTGCAGCGGCGCTGGCGCTACGCGCTCGCCGCTTCGTTCGGCGAAGGCGTATCGCTTGGTACGTCCGGTACGCCCGGCGGCAGCCCGTTCGCACCGTGCCCGTGCCGCCCCGCGACGACGCCCGCGTCGATCAGCGTGCGTGCCTCGTCCGGCGTATAACCCAGCTCGCCGAGCAGCGCGCACGTGTCCTGACCGAGCGCCGGCGGCGCCGAGCGCAGCCGCAGGCGCTCCCCGCCAAGCCTGAGCGGCAGCAGCGCGGTGCGCGTGTCGACCGGCCGGCCGGCGCTGCTCGCGTCGGCCGGCAGCGTCACGGCTTCGAGGCCCCCGGTCGCGAGCAGATGCGGATCGTCGAACAGGTCCTGAGGCTTCGTGATCGGCGCATACGGCAGGCCGATCGATTCGAAGATCGCGCCGATCTCCGCGGCCGAATGCACGGCGAGCCGCGCACGCAGTTCGGGCAGCAGCCACTCGCGGGCCTGCACGCGGAGGTTGTTCGTCGCAAGGCGCGCATCGTCCTTCAGCTGGGCCAGGCCGAACGCGTCGCAGAACAGCGCCCATTGCGTGTCCGACACGACCGCGAGAAATATCTGCTCGCCGTCCCTCACCGAAAACACGTCGTAGACCGCCCATGCGGAAATGCGACTCGGCATCGGCGACGCGGCCTGCCCCGTCACAGCAAACTGCATCATGTGCTGCGCGACCAGGAACACGTTGTTCTCGAACAGCGAGCTCTGCACCTGTTGGCCGCATCCGGTGCGTTCGCGCTGCGCGAGCGCGGCCATTGCGCCGATCGCGCCGAACATCCCGCCCATGATGTCGTTGACGCTCGAGCCCGCGCGCAACGGCCGGCCTTCGGGGCCCGTCATGTACGCGAGGCCGCCCATCATCTGCACGACTTCGTCGAGCGCGGTGCGGTGTTCGTACGGCCCGGGCAGGAAGCCCTTGTGCGACACGTACACGAGGCGGGGATTCAGCGACGACAGCGCGGCATGACCGAGGCCGAGCCGGTCCATCGTGCCGCTCTTGAAGTTCTCGCTGAACACATCCGCCGTCGCGACGAGCCGCCGCACGATCTCGAGCCCGCGCGGATCCTTCACGTCCACCGCCAGGCTCTTCTTGTTGCGGTTGAACATCCCGAAGAAGCCCGCGCCGGAACCGCGCAGCGCACGCGTGCTGTCACCCGCGATCGGTTCGATCTTGATGACTTCCGCACCGAGATCCGCGAGCAGCATCCCGCAGGTCGGGCCCATGACCATGTGCGTCATCTCGATCACGCGCACGCCTTCGTACGGCAGCGCCGAAGCTGGTTGGCGATCGTTCATTGCGCGACTCCCGTCAGGCATCCTTCGGGCTGGGTCGTGCTCGGCGCGCGGCCGTCCGCATAGCGGAACCCCTTCGGCAGCCCCGCGTCCGGCACGTGGCCGTAGAGCGCCTCGGCTGGGAGCGCCGCGTGCAGGATCGCGCGCGCGGCGAGCAGCGCGTCCACGTCGACGCCCGTGTCGTACCCCATCGATTCCAGCAGGAACACGAGATCCTCGGTGACGATGTTGCCGGTCGCACCCGGCGCATACGGGCAGCCGCCCAGGCCGCCCTGGCTCGCGTCGAGCGTCGTCACGCCGGCGTCGAGTGCCGCGACGACGTTGGCGAGCCCCTGCCCGCGCGTGTTGTGGAAGTGCGCGCCACCGGCCTTGTCGCCGACTTCGCGCCGCAGGCGCATGAACAGCCGGCGCACCTGCGCCGGGTTCGCGTAGCCGCTCGTATCGGAGAGCCCGATCTCGTCGACGCCGCATTCGGCCATCGCAGCCGCCATCGCGATCGTCTCGTCGTCGGAGACCGCGCCGGCGAGCGTGCAACCGAACGCCACCGAGACGCCCGCCTCGATCTGCACCGACGGAAACCGCGCATCGCGCAGCGCGACGATCGCGCGCACCTCGTCAATCATCTGCGCCGGCGTCTTGCGGATGTTCGCCAGCGAGTGCGCTTCGGTCACCGATACCGGCAACGTCAGCTTGTGGACGCCCGCCTCGAACGCGCTTTCGGCGCCGCGCAGGTTCGGCGCGAGCGCGGCGACGTGCAGCCCGGGAATCGCCAGCGCATGCGCGACGACTTCCCGGACGTCGGCCATCTGCGGCAACAGCCGCGCGGGCACGAACGATCCGACCTCGATTTCGCGCAGGCCGGCCGCGGCGAGCGCGGTGATCCAGCGCAACTTGTCGGCCGTCGGCATCACGGCCTTGATGCTCTGCAGACCGTCACGCGGCCCGACCTCGCTCACCAGCACCTGCGGATCTTCGGAAACACTCATTCGACACCTCAAAGTTCTATCTGAAAGAACATCGTTCTGTTTGACGGAACTTTAGAGGCGTGCCGAATTGGCCGTAAGCGGGGTATACCCGTGAAAATGCCATTTTCTGGAACTTGAGTTCTGTCAGACAGAACGCTATAGTCGATCGACCGTCACCCAAAGGAACAGCCAGCCGTGCCCCCGACCTCGACTCCCGCAGATCCCACCGGCGACGCGCCCGATTCATCGGCCGAAGCCTCCAGCGGCGTCGCCGTCCTCGATCGCGCGTTCGCGATCCTCCACGCGTTCGGACCCACCGACGACCGGCTGTCGCTCGCGGAACTGTCGCGCCGCACCGGACTGTACAAGAGCACGATCCTGCGCCTGCTCGCCGCGCTCGAGCACGGCGGATTCGTGCGCAAGCTCGACGACGGCCAGTACGCGGTCGGACACGAGCCGTTGCGGCTGGCCGCGCTGTATCAACGCTCGTTCCGGGTCGGTCCGGTCGTCGAACCGTTGCTCGAGACGCTGAGCCGCGAACTCGGTGAAACGGCATCGTTCTACGTGCGGCATGGCGACATGCGCTCGGTGCTCTACCGCGTCGAGCCCGCGCGCACGGTGCGTGTGTCGATCCGGGTCGGCGAGGAGTTTCCGGTTCGCCAGGGGGCGTCCGGGAAAGTGCTGCTCGCGTTTACCGACCCGCACGATGCACAGTGGAACGAGGTGCGCGAACGGTTGTGGGCCGCGTCGTACGGCGAGCGCGACCCGGAGACGGCGTCGGCGTCCGTGCCGGTCTTCGGCGCGGCCGGCGATTGCGTCGGCGCGCTGACGGTGTCCGGTCCGAAATCGCGGCTTGCCGCCGCGCCGGCCATGGCCGCGGCGCTCGCGATGCTGTTGCCGCTCGCACAGAAGGCGACCGTCGCGCTCGGCGGCGCAGGCGCGCGCTACGACGCGCAACCCGTGCGCGACAGTCTCGCGCGGTTCGCGGCGGCGGCGCACGACACCGCGCAGCCGTAGCCGTAGCCGTAGCGGGCCGCGCCCGTGCGGCGCCGCGACTGCGCAAACGGCGGCCGCATGCGACACTGGCCGCCCACGCATGCACCGCATCGCCCGCCGGCGCGATGCACGCAACCGCCGTCCGGACACGTACAAGGGCCCCCACCATGAACGCCGCGCGCACCGCCACTTGGTATTTCGATTTCGTTTCGCCGTTCGCGTATCTGCAGCAGGAACGGTTCGACCAACTGCCGCCTGCCGCCGCATACGAGCCGAAGCCGATCGTGCTCGGCGCGCTGCTCGCGCACTGGGGCCAGAAAGCGCCGGCCGAGATCGCGGCGAAGCGCGTCTTCACCTATCGCCACGCGCAATACCGCGCGGACAAGCTCGGCATTCCGTTCCGGATGCCGCCCGCGCATCCGTTCAACCCGATCCGGCCGCTGCGCCTCGCGATCGCGATGGGCGACACGCCCGATGCGATTCGGCGGATCTTCCGACACATCTGGCGCGACGGCCAGGACGTGTCAACGCCCGACGGCTTCGCCGCGCTGTGCGAAGCGGTCGGCTTTCCCGAAGGCGTGACGGCCGTCGACGCGCAACCTGTGAAGGACGCGCTACGCGCGAACACCGACCAAGCGATCGCGCACGGCGTGTTCGGCGTGCCGACCTTCGAACTCGACGGCGACCTGTTCTGGGGCGAGGATGCGACCGACATGTTCGTCGACTGCGCGACGTCCCGCGCATGGCTCGACTCGCCCGAAGTGCGCCGCATCAGCGCGCTGCCCGAAGGCATCCGGCGCGGCTGACGGCACGCGCGACGGCGCCTACCCGTCGCGCCCTTCGACGAGCGGCGGCACGGCCTCGCGC
>Ga0207678_10000325_pt1 | contig 42910 bp, 46 predicted proteins | sample KBSC63metaG_FD_184319 | JGI IMG/M metagenome (GOLD analysis project Ga0207678, IMG submission 184319) | Corn rhizosphere microbial communities from Kellogg Biological Station, Michigan, USA - KBS C6-3 metaG (SPAdes) (version 2) | ecosystem: Host-associated > Plants > Roots > Rhizosphere > Soil ... | reverse complement strand
AGCGCGCTTACCGGGACCGACACCTGCAGCCCCGCGAGATATTCGCGCAGGCCCGAAACGATGATCTCGCGTAGCAGGATGATCAGCGCGGCGATGATGTGGAGCCCGGCAATTTCCGGCACTGGATTCGCTTTGCGGCTCGAGATCAGCATGACGACGACCGCCACGACCATGATCTTGTCGGCGATCGGGTCGAGGAATTGGCCGACGCGCGAGATGCTGCCCCAGGCGCGTGCGAGGTATCCGTCGAGGTAATCGGTGATCCCGACCAGGCAGTAGAGCGCGAACGTGAAGGCATAATCGATCGGCGCCGGCCGCCACAGCAGGAACACCAGGATCGGCACCGCGAAGATTCGCGACAAAGTGAGGAGGTTCGGCAGCGACAGCATCGTTCCGGAGCCGACCGTTAGAAGGGTTTGGCGGCGCGCGCAAAGCTGCGCTATGCGGCTTGCCACTAAGTGATGACGACCCGCGCGGCACAGGCTTGATCCAGAACGTTGCCCATTTGCTGCGCGCGCGGCGCTTCGCGCCTTTGTTCGCGACCCAGTTCCTTGGGGCCTTCAACGATAGCCTGTTCAAACAGGCGGTGGTGCTGTTCGTCACCTACCAGCTCTATTCGAACCCGCACAAAGAGTTCCAGTTCAGCGCCATCGCGCAGGGCCTGTTCATCCTGCCCTTCTTCCTCTTCTCGGCCGTCTCGGGCCAGCTGGCCGACGACCATGACAAGGCGAAGCTGATCCGCATCATCAAGTTCGCCGAGATCGGGATCATGATTATCGGCGGCGCCGGAATCATGCTCGCCAACATTCCGCTGATGCTTGCCGCGGTCGGGCTGATGGGCGTCCATTCGACCTTCTTCGGCCCGATCAAATACGCCATCCTGCCGCAGCATCTTAGCCGGGACGAAGTGCTCGGCGGCACCGGCCTCGTCGAAGCCGGCACCTACATCGCGATCCTCGGCGGCACGATTCTCGCCGGCTTGCTGGCCGCCACGCCGGCGATCGCCGCCGGCGCAACCGTGGTCATCGCGGTGCTCGGCTTCCTCACCGGCCGCCAGGTGCCCCCGGCGCCGCCGTCCGCCGACAACATTCCGTTCGATCGCCACATCATCCGCGCGTCGGTGAGGCTGGTGAGCGCGACGATGCACATCCCGCGATTGTTTCTGGCGATCTGCTCGATCAGCTTCTTCTGGACCATCGGAGCGGTGCTGATCATCATCTTCCCACCGCTGGTGAAGAACGTACTCGGCGCCGACGAGCAGGTCGCGACCCTGTTCATCGCCATTTTCTCGATCGGCATCGCGATCGGCTCGGTGGTGATCAACCGCCTCCTCAAGAGCCAGGTCTCGGCCCGGTTTGCCCCGGTATCCGTGATCGCCATGGCTGTGTTCGTGCTGTTGCTTCATTTCGTCGCGCTGACCTGGGGCAAGAATGGCCCGGAGCTGACGACGCTCGGCAATTTCGTTCTGCATCCGATGGCCGGCCTGATGATCATCTCCTTGCTGGGAGTGGCGATCACCGGCGGCATGTTCGTCGTGCCGCTTTACGCCTTTCTCACGACCACGGTGCCCAAGTCGGAAACGTCGCGAACCGTCGCCGCAAACAACATCGTCAACTCAGGCGCGATGGTCGTCGGCAGTCTCGTCGCGATCGGCCTTAATCTCATTGGCGTCGGCCCCACGGCGCAACTGCTGCTGGTCGCCGCGATGTGCCTCGTGTCCGCGTGGCTAGGCTGGAAGTTGCATCTGGCCTGCGACTGAGCAGGGACAGATCAGCCGATCAGGATCGAAACGAAAACAAAGCCGGCCAGGAACGTCGCCGCGAACAGCTTGAGGTCGCTCGACAGCCTTTCCTCAGGCGCGTCGTCGGCCGCGCGCATCGGACCGCGCCCGAAGCGCAGCGGATGCAAGGCAAAGGCGGGCCGGCAGAACTGCATGGCAAAACCCCTAATGCGGTGTTTACCATGATCAAAACCAGCGCCAGCGCAAGCGGGTCCCGCGGTCCCATCGCGGGACTCGCGCTCAGTTGTTCACGATGAAAAATTCAGCCGTTGGCGACGCTGCGGACGCTCGCCTCGCGCGCGCGCTCCGGAGCAGCGAGCAGTTCCCGCGCCTTCTCGGCGGGCATCGGCTTGCCGAAATACCAGCCCTGCCCGATCTCGCACCCGAGCCGCACGACCGTCTTGTATGATTCTTCGTTCTCGATGCCTTCGACGCAGACCGGCACGGGAAGCGAAGCGGCGAGCGTGGTGACCGCGCGCACGATCGCCGAATGCTCGCGCTTGGCGTTGATGTTGGTGACGAAGCTGCGGTCGATCTTGATGATGTCGAACGGAAGCGAGCGCAGGTGCGACAGTGACGAGAAGCCGGTGCCGAAATCGTCGAGCGCGAGCCGGATGCCCTGGTTCTTCAAACTGGTGACGATGGTCCGCGCAAGATCGAGGTCGGCAAACAGCGAGCTTTCCGTAATCTCGATGACCAGCCGCTCGGCCGGAAAGCCGGTGTCGGCTAGAGTCCTGACGATGCGCTGGGCAAGCCAGCCGTCGGCGAGCTGGAACGGCGAGATGTTGACCGAAATCTTGAGCCGGTGATCCCACTCGGCGGCTTCGCGCAGCGCCTCCCCGATCACGTGCTCTGAGAGACGCCCGATCAGGCCAATCTCCTCGGCGACGGGGATGAAGACGTCGGGGCCGATCACGCCCGAGAGCGGGTGGATCCATCGTGCAAGCACTTCGAACCCGACGATCTCGCCGGTGGCGAGATCGATCTGCGGCTCGAAATAAGGAACGAAATGTCCGTGTTCGAGACCGAAGCGGATGCCCTGTTCGATTTCGCCGTGGGCGATGAGCGCGCGCTCCATGCCGGCGTCGAACCACACCGGGCGGGCGACGCGGCCGCTGCGCGCATGGTCCATGGCAATGTCCGCGCGGCGCAGCAGGTCGGGCATCCGCGCGTCCTTCGCGGCAATCGATGCGATTCCCACGAACGCGCCGACCTGAATGATCTTTTCTTCGAACAGCAGCGGACGGGTGACCGTGCGGAGCACTGCGTCGGCAAGCTCGTCGGCGCGGCCCATGCGCTCCGGCCGCAAGGCGACCGCGACCGCGAATTCATCGCCGCCAAGGCGCGCCAGGATTGCGTCGGGGCCAAGCTCGTCGGCCAGTGAGACCGACAATGTCTTCAGCAGACGATCGCCCGTTTCGTAGCCATGCTGGTCGTTGATCGCCTTGAAGCGGTGCACCTGGAACGAAATGACGACGAGATTGTCGCCTCGCTCTGCGGCGTCCGCGCACAGCTGCCCGCCATAATCCGCGAAGCCTTTGCGATTGTAGAGGCCGGTGATCGGGTCGGTGGTCGCAAGGACGACGGCGCGGCGTTCATGCTCTGCGCGCATCTCTGCTTCGTGCTGAAGGTCGACGTAGCGCCGCCAGCCGAACAGGATCAGGGCGACGTTAAGCGTCAACGCGGTGCTGGCGAGGCGGATCTCGGGTCCGAAATGGGCATCGCCCGGAAGGTTGCGGAAGAACGTGCTGCCGTTCCAGATCAGCAGCATCACGGCGGTGATCAGCACCACGATAACGACCGCATCGCGGCGGGCGTTTGTCAGTCGTGAACTGGTCGTTCTCGTCACCTAGAACCGCCGCCTTCCCACACCGGCGACCTGCCTAGCTGGCAACGCTTAATAAATTGCTGTTCCGCAACGAAAGTTATGACAACGAAAGTTATGAAGTACGCCAGCGCACCGCCAGGCTATTCGGCGGCTTCGATTCACTGGTGCGGACGGCGGGACTCGAACCCGCACGCCCTTTAGGGGCAGAAGATTTTAAGTCTCCAGCGTCTACCGGTTCCGCCACGTCCGCTTAGGGTGGCTTGTAGCGCGGATTATTCCGCAGTCACTTCCTGCAAATTCAAGCGCTCGCGCATTTCCTTGCCGGGCTTGAAATAAGGCACGCGCTTCGCGTTGACCGAGACGGCCTCGCCAGTCCGCGGATTGCGGCCGAGGCGGGCGTCGCGCTGCCGTGTCGAGAAGGCGCCGAAGCCGCGCAGCTCGACCCGGCCGCCCTTGGCGAGCTGGTCCGTGATGGAATCGAAAATGGCGCTGACCACGCCTTCGACCTCGCGTTGGGTGAGGTCGGGAAAATCGGTGCACAGCATCTGCACCAGCTCAGAACGGATCATCGGCGTCCCCGCTTCAGGATGGTTCGGCCCCACTCCCCGTGTTGAAACGCGGGCCGCTCGGGAGTCAGGCTGTCAGGAAACACTGTCACACGCAAGCCGGAATTGCGCGGCGCTCTTGGAAGAACGCCGCGCTTTTTCCGTGACTTGGTTACTTCTTCTTGGTGGTTTTGCCCGCCTGGGCTTCCTTCAGCGCCGCGCCGAGGATGTCGCCGAGGCTCGCGCCCGAATCCGACGAGCCATACTGCGCCACCGCCTGCTTCTCTTCGGCGATCTGCATCGCCTTGATCGAGAAGTTGGGCTTCTTCGAGCGATCGAAACCGGTGACCATCGCGTCGAACTTCTGGCCGACTTGGAAGCGCTCGGGGCGCTGCTCGTCGCGGTCGCGGCCGAGGTCGCTCCGCTTGAGGAAGCCGCTCGTCCCATCGTCGCCGACCTGGACGTCGAGCCCGGCGTCCTGGACCGCGCGGACGGTCACCGTCACCACCTCGCCCTTGCGCACCGCGCCAGTGCCGCCGGTCGCGCCGGTCGCAACGCCCGTGCCGCCGCCCTCGAGCTGCTTCATGCCGAGCGAAATGCGCTCCTTCTCGACATCGACGTCGAGCACCTGCGCCTTGACGGTCTCACCCTTGCGGTGAAGCGACAGCGCTTCCTCGCCCGACACGCCCCAGGCGATGTCCGACATGTGGACCATGCCATCGACGTCGCCCTCGAGACCGATGAACAGCCCGAACTCGGTCGCGTTCTTGACTTCGCCCTCGACCACCGAGCCGACCGGGTGCGCTTCCGCGAAGCTTTCCCACGGATTGGCCTGCGCCTGCTTGAGGCCGAGCGAAATCCGGCGCTTCTCCTCGTCGACCTCGAGCACTTTGACGTCGACTTCCTGGCTGGTGCTGACGATCTTGCCCGGATGGACATTCTTCTTGGTCCAGCTCATCTCGGAGACGTGGACCAGGCCCTCAATGCCGGGCTCAAGCTCGACGAAGGCGCCATATTCGGTGATGTTGGTCACCCGGCCGCGGAACACGCCGCCGATTGGATACTTCGAAGAGGCGCCTTCCCACGGATCGCTCTCGAGCTGCTTCATGCCGAGGCTGATGCGCTGCGTCTCGCGGTTGATGCGGATGATCTGCACTTTCACCGTGTCGCCAATGCCCAGCACTTCGGACGGGTGGTTGACGCGCTTGTAGCTGATGTCGGTGACGTGGAGCAGGCCGTCGATCCCGCCGAGGTCGACGAACGCACCATAGTCGGTGATGTTCTTGACCACGCCTTCGATCACCTGGCCCTCGGCCAGCGACTGGATGAGGCCGCTGCGCTGCTCGGCGCGGGTTTCCTCGAGAATCGCGCGACGCGACACGACGATGTTGCCGCGGCGGCGGTCCATCTTCAGGATCTGGAAGGGTTGCGGCAGGTCCATCAGCGGCTGGACGTCGCGGACCGGCCGGATATCGACCTGCGAACCGGGGAGAAAGGCGACGGCGCCGCCGAGGTCGACGGTGAAGCCGCCCTTGACGCGCCCGAAGATCACACCCTCGACGCGGTTGCCGGCCTCGAATTCCTTCTCGAGCTTGTCCCACGCGGCTTCGCGGCGGGCGCGGTCGCGCGACAGCATCGCTTCGCCGGCCGAATTCTCGACGCGGTCGACATAGACTTCGACGGTATCGCCGATGTTGAGCTCGGCCTTCTGCCCGGGCGCGGCGAACTCGCGCAGCGGCACGCGGCCCTCGCTCTTCAGGCCGACGTCGATCACGGCCATGTCATTCTCGATGCCGGTGACGGTGCCCTTCACCACCTTGCCTTCGAAGGCTTCGTTCTCTCCGCCGAGGCTCTGGTTGAGGAGGGCCGCGAAATCGTCGCGGGTCGGGAATGTCGTGGTCGCCATAAAGTCGTTGTCTCTCGTAACTTCAAACGGGCCTGCCGCGTGGCGCGCCACCACGGCGAGCCTTCCACATGCGGACCTGGTTGCATGCATTGCCGCGGCGGCACCATGCCGGAGCGGCGTCCTTCAAGGTGGTGCGCCGGACAGCCTCGCGCCATGACGAAAAAGCGCGTCACGGCGCGGGTCGGACCCGGAACACCGCACGCGCTCGCCAAAGACGGGCTGTCCAGAGGGGATCACCACCCGCCGGACGCGCGCGCCCTTAGCTCAGAGGGGCGTCGCGGGCAAGGTGCCGCCTAATTGACCGTGAGGGGGCTGGGAGAGGGAATGGCCCTGCCCAGCTCTTCAGCCGCTTCGATCCAGCACGCGATCGCATCGTAGGCATTTTGCAGCGCCTCTTGCGGCGTCTCGCCGTCAGACTTGCACCCCGGCAGTTCCGGCACGACAGCGATATAGCCGCCGCCGAGTTCCTCACTGAGCGGCTTTACGTCGACTTCGTAGCGATACGCCTTCACTCGCCTGCCTCTATGACGCGTTCGATGAACCGGACCAAGTCCGTGATGTAGACCGGCTTGATCGGACGATGTGCGGAATGGTTAAGATCTCGTCCTGGCTTGCGTGCTTCACCTTGTAATGTGACCCCTTCTTCGGCGCCGTGCAAGCGACGCCGAATGCATCGCAAGTGCGGACCACATCTTCAATTCGCCAATCACGCGGATTGGAGCGCATGCGCCCCAAGACTTTGTCGCCCCTGCCCATCGACGCGTTGTCGGAAGCGAAGTCATAGCGGTCAAGCGCGGAGCTACTGGCGCAGCGTGGCTGTTCGAAGACAGCCCGCGGGAGAGCACCGCTTAGCCAGTTGAATCGGCCCTCTTCTTGCCCACATGCCCACCATGCCGCCGCTCCCCCTTTCCGTCCTCGACCTGTCGCCGATCACGCAAGGGAGCGACGCCGGCACGTCGCTGCGCAATTCAGCCGACCTCGCCCGTCATGCCGAACGTTTAGGCTACAGGCGTTTCTGGATGGCCGAGCATCATTCGATGCCGGGCATCGCCAGCGCGGCGACGGCGGTGGCGCTGGCGTTCGTCGGCTCGCAGACCTCGTCCATCCGCATCGGCGCGGGTGGTGTCATGCTGCCCAACCATGCGCCTTTGATCATCGCCGAGCAGTTCGGGACACTGGAGTCGCTCTTCCCCGGCCGCGTCGACCTTGGGCTCGGGCGCGCGCCGGGAACCGACCAGGCTGCGGCCTACGCGATGCGCCGCAATCTCTCGTCCGATGCCGACCGGTTCCCGAACGACGTGGTCGAGCTGATGGGCTATTTCAAAGGCGAGAACGGACGGGTTCGCGCGATTCCCGGCGAGGGGCTCGACATCCCGATCTGGATCCTCGGCTCGAGCCTCTTTGGGGCGCAGCTCGCCGCGATGCTCGGGCTGCCTTACGCCTTCGCCTCGCATTTCGCGCCGCAGATGATGATGGAGGCCATCGCGCTCTATCGCGAGCGGTTCGAGCCCTCGGCGCAGCTCGCCGAGCCCTATGTGATGCTCGGCTTCAACGCGATCGTCGCCGAGACGGACGCGGAGGCCGAGCTGCTCTCGACCTCGGTCCAGCAAGCGTTCGTGTCGCTGCGCACCGGCGAGGCGACCCAGCTGCCGCCACCGAAGCCCGGCTATGCCGAAGAATTGCCGCTCGAAGCGCGCGCGATCCTGCGGTCGGTGCTGTCGGCGAGCGCGATCGGTAGCCCTGCGACGGCGCGCCGCCAACTCGCCGATTTCGTCGAGCGGACGCGGCCCGACGAATTGATGATCACCGCGCAAGTCTATGATCACGCGGCGCGCCTGCGCTCGCTCGAGCTGCTGATGGAAGCGGTGCGGCAGCCGGAGCCGATCGCGGGTTAACACACATCAAGGTTCGGAACGGCGCTTGTCTGGCGGCCATTGTCCAGCCGCAATGAACATCGGCGTGCTGACCTTCCACAAGTGCATCAACTACGGCTCCTACTGGCAGGCGCGCTGCCTGGTGGAGGCGCTGAAGGCGCGCGGGCATGAGGCGGAATTGCTCGACCACGATTGCCGCTGCGTGCGCCGGGCGGAGATGCACTGCGCGCTTCAGCCGAAGCTCCCGCAGCGGACGCGCGGAAACGAGCTCAAGCTCTACGCCGAGAAGACGCGGCGCTTCGTCGAGGCGATCGCGCGGCTGCCGCTGTCGCGCCGCTTCTCGCTGCACGAGCCGGAGCAGGCACGGTGCTATGACGCGGTCGTGATCGGCAGCGACGAAGTGTGGAACTTCCGCCACCCCTGGTACGGCAGCAAGCCGATCTTCTTCGGCGACGGGCTCAGGGCCGGCCGGCTGGTGTCCTACGCGGCGAGCTTCGGCAACCACAGCGCGTGGGACGGCATGCACCCGGCCTGGGCCCGGAGATTGTCGCGCTTCGCCGCGCTGTCGGTGCGCGATGCCAACAGCTGGCACCTGGTGCGCGGGGCGACGCGTCGCGAGCCCGAGCTGGTGCTCGACCCCTGCCTGCTGTTCCCGCAGCCCGCGCAAAGCGAGCCGGCGGACGAGAGCTCCCCATATGCAGTGGTGTACGGCCACGGCTTTCCCAAATGGCTGAAAACACTGGCGCAGCGCTGGTCGCTGCGGACCGGCGTGCGGCTCGTGAGCCTCGGCTACGCCAACGATTTCACCGACGAGCAGCGCATCGCCGCCGGACCAATCGAGTTCGCACGGACCATGGGCGGGGCGCGCGCGGTGATCACCAACTTCTTCCATGGCTGCGTTTTCGCGCTGATCAACGGCAAGCCGTGGGCGACCGCGCCGAGCGACTATCGCTCGATCAAGATCCCCGACCTCGCCGCGGCGATCGGCGCCGACGCCCGGCTGGTTGATGAGCAGGCGCGAGACGCGGCCTTCGCCGAGCTGCTCGAAACCCCGCTCCAGCCGCAGGTCTCCGAACGCATCGCCTCGCTTCGCGCACGATCGGAGGCATATCTCGATGCGGCGTTCGCCTGAGCCGCAACTGTCGCCGCAGCGGATGGCGAAGGCGGGTCTGTGCATCGGCTGCGGCAGCTGTGCCCAGCGGATGCGCTGGGACAAGGACGGATTCCTCAAGCCCGATCCGGTCTCGCCCCTGCCCGCGGGCTTCGCCCACCAGTGTCCCTTCTCGCCGGAAGCGCCCAATGAGGATGCCATCGCGGCCGAGCGCTTCGGTACCGCCCCGTCGACCGATCCCCGCATCGGACGGTTCGAGGCGGCGTACGTCGGCCATGCGATCGAGGATCCGTTCCGTCGCAACGGAAGCTCGGGCGGGCTCACCAGCTGGGTCGCGGCCGAGCTGCTGCGTACCGGCGCCGTCGACGGGGTGGCGCACGTCATGCCGACAGACGCGGCGACGGGCCGCCATTTCGCCTATCGGATCTCGCGCACGCTCGACGAGCTCGGCGCCGGCGCCAAATCGCGCTACTACCCGGTCGAGCTGTCGCAGGTGCTGCGCGAAATCAGGACGACGCCCGGGCGCTATGCGATCGTCGGAATCCCCTGCTTCATCAAGGCGATCCACCTGCTCCGCCGCGTCGATCCGCTGATCGCCGAGCGCGTCTCCCACACACTCGGCCTTTTCTGCGGGCACATGAAGAGCAAGGCGATGGTCGAAAGCTTCGCCTGGCAGCTCGGGACCGAGCTCGGCAAGGTCCGCGCACTCGATTACCGGATCAAGGATGAAAGCCGCCCGGCCAACTGGTACCGCGCCCATCTCGATCTCAACGATGGCGGCAGCGCCGAGCAGGACTGGTGGCACCTCGCCGACGGGGACTGGGGCGCGGGCTTCTTCCAGAACCCGGCGTGCGACTGGTGCGACGACGTGGTCGCCGAAACCGCCGACATCGCCTTCGGGGATGCCTGGGTCGAACCTTATTCGTCCGACGGCCGCGGCACCAACGTGGTGGTCGTCCGGTCGAAGGAACTCCACCGATCGATCGAGGCTGCGCGCGCCGACGGGCGCCTCGCGCTCGAGCCCGTGGATGCCGAGTTCATCGTCCGCACCCAGGCGGCGGGACTGCGCCATCGCCGCGACGGCCTCGCCTACCGCCTTAGCTGGCGCCGCATGCCTCTTACAAAAAGGGTCAAAGCGTCGACCGAACTGCCGCTGCGGCGCAAGCTGGTCTACCGGCTGCGCTATGCAATCGCGCGCTGGAGCCACCGCATGTTCCGCCTCGCCCGCGCGCTCGGGATGCCGCGGATCTACACGGCATGGGCCCGCGCCGCGCTGCGCCTCTATCAATCGGTCACCTGGTCACGCGGCCGCCTGGGCCGGCTGATCGACCGGATCCTGCCGGTGCCCGAGAGCTGACCGGGGCACATCGTCGCGCCAATCCCGGACATCGGGGCAGACGATGGTTGCCATACCTTATGATAGGTCGCTAGGGCCCCTCGCGATGCTTCGCGTAGCCCGGATGCGAAAGCCGTGAGCAGCTCCCAGGAAGAGCTTCTCCGCTTCACTGCCGCGACCTTCCCTTCGGTCTGGGCGCTGGAGTTGCTGCTGGCCTTGAAACGCGAAGCGCGGGCCTGCACCCGCGACGAACTCGTGACACTGCTGCGCGCGAGCGACCTGGTCGTCGCGCGAGCCCTGGACGCGCTCCTCGCCGCCGGCCTTGTCTCGATCGAACAGCAGCGGGCAGTCTACCAGCCCGCCAACGCCAATCTCGCGGACTGCGTGCAGCAGGTCGAGCAGCTCTACCGGACTCGCCCCAATGTCGTCCGCCGAGCAATCATCGCCGCGGCGTCGAGCAGCGCGACCGCTTTCGCAAATGCGTTCCGCCTGCGAAAGGATGGCGATGACTGAGATTTTCGCGGGGATCGTCTACGTCCTGTGCTTCGCGACCTGCGCGGCGTGCGCCTGGCTGTTGGGGCGCAGCTACCAGCGCAACCGCACGCGCTTGCTGCTGTGGAGCAGCATCTGCTTCATCTTTCTCGCCGCGAACAATCTCGTGCTGGTGCTCGACCTCGTCGTCCTCCCCGCCGCGGACCTTCGGCTCCCGCGGCTATTCCTGGCCTTGGCCGCGATCATTGCCCTCATCTGGGGCTTCCTCTGGCAGGTCGAGGAGGAGTGAGCCGATGACACTCTACGATTTCCTCTCCGGCGCGATCGCTTTCGGCTATCTCGTTTGCGCGCTCTTCTTCCTCCGCTTCTGGCGACGCACCCGCGACGAGCTGTTCCTGTCGTTCGCGCTCGCCTTCGGCCTGCTCGGGATCGGCCAGACGATCCTCGCGCTCGCCAATATCCAGGACGAGGAGCGCGGCTCGGTTTACCTGATCCGGCTCGTCGCCTTCCTGCTGATCCTGGTCGCGATCATCCGCAAGAACCGCAGCACGCAGGCTTAGGTACTCTTACTTATCCCCTTCGGAGCCATGGCGGCCTAGCCCTGAGTTCGCCTTCCGGTGGTCAGCCCACCCCAGCCTCGATCCACCGGAAGGCCCTTCGCCCGGCCGCAAGAGTTGACGCGGCCGCGGCCGATGGCGAGAGCATATCCCCGCAATCCGCAATCCGAGGTGGCGCGTTGAAAGTGCTGTTCTACGGCCGGCTGGCAGAAACGATCGGGAGCGAGCTCGACATGCCGGGCGGCTGCTCGGTCGCCGAGTTGCGAGAGCGGCTGATCGAGCATCATCCGGCGGCGGAGGCGACGCTGCGCAGCAGCCGATCGCGGGCGTGCGTCGGCGATACTCTGGTCGCAGACGATTTCGCCATCGGCGCCGACACCACCGTCGAGTTCCTGCCACCCGTGTCGGGCGGCTGACCGCAATGGCCGGTATCGACGACAGCCTGATCTTCTATCCGCTGCGCATCGCCGTGCTGACGGTTTCCGACACGCGCACCGAAGAAACCGACAAGTCGGGCGCGCTCATTGCCGAGCGGCTGACGGGCGCCGGCCATGAGCTCGCCGGCAAGGCGATCGTTCGCGATGAAGTCGAGGCCATCCGCGCGCAGGTCAATGCCTGGGTCTCCGACGACCGCGTCGACCTCCTCATCTCCACCGGCGGCACGGGTTTCGCACCGCGCGACGTCACCCCCGAAGCGGTGAAACCGCTGTTCCGGCGCGAGATGGACGGCTTTTCGGTGCTGTTCCACCAGGCGAGCTTCGGCACGGTCGGCCTCTCGACGCTGCAGTCGCGCGCCTTTGCCGGGCAGATCGGCGACACCTTCGTCTTCTGCCTGCCGGGTTCGACCGGAGCCTGTCGCGACGGCTGGGACCTGGTGCTGAGCCAGGAGCTCGACAGCCGCTACCGCCCCTGCTCGCTCGCCGGCCAGATTCCCCGCCTGAGGCATCTCTGCGCATGAGCGGCCTCACCCATATCGACGACAGCGGCCGCGCCACCATGGTCGACGTCTCCGGCAAGGAGGTGACGGCGCGCGCCGCCACCGCCAGCGGCACGCTGACGTGCCGCCGCGAGACCTTGCAGCAGGTGCGCGCCGGCACCGCTCCCAAGGGGTCGGTGATCGCCACCGCCGAGCTCGCCGGCATCATGGGCGCCAAGCGGACCGCCGAGCTGATCCCGCTCTGCCACCCGTTGCCCCTGACGAAGGTCGACGTCCGCATCGAGATCGATGACGCGCTGCCCGGCTTCCGCGTCGGCTCGGAGGCCCGTACCGACGGCATCACCGGCGTCGAAATGGAGGCGCTGACCGCGGTTTCCGTCGCCTGCCTGACCCTGTTCGACATGCTGAAAGCGATCGACCGGACGATGGTCATCGGCGGCATCGAAGTGACGGCGAAAAGCGGCGGCAAGTCGGGCGACTGGCAGCGCCCATGATCAGCTTCGACGAAGCGGTCGAGCGCATCCGCTCGGTCGCGCGGCCGATCGGCAGCGAAAGCGTCGGAATTGCCGATGCGGCCGGGCGCGTGCTCGCCGCGCCGGTCGTCGCGGCGATCGATTCTCCGCGTTGCAACGTCTCGGCGATGGACGGCTATGCGCTGCGCGAGGAGGGCCTGAATGCGCGCGCGCCGCTCCGCATCCTCGGCGAATCCTTCGCTGGGGCCGGCTGGGATGGCGAGGTTTCGGCGGGGACCTGCGCGCGCATTTTCACGGGCGCGCCGGTGCCGCGCGGCGCCGACCGCGTCGTCATGCAGGAAAATGTCCGGCGCGAGGGCGATCTTGCGCTGGTCGAGACCCAGCCCGGCCCTGCCCGCCACATCCGCAAGCGCGGATCGGATTTCGCCGCCGGAGACGAGCTGCTCGCGGCGGGGCGGCTGCTCGACCCCCGCGCGATCGTCGCGGCGGCGGCGGCCGATGTTTCTAAGGTCGGGGTCCATCGCCAGCCGCGCCTCGCGATCCTCAGCACCGGCGACGAGCTCGCCGAGCCGGGCGCGGCGCGCGAGCGCATGGATGCCATTCCCGAAAGCGTGTCGTTCGGCGTCGCCGCGCTCGCCCGGCAATGGGGCGCGACGCACCACTCAACGACGCGGCTCCGCGACGATCTCGCGACAATGAAAACGGCGGCCACTGCCGCGATCGAGGACAGCGACATCGTCGTCGTGACCGGCGGTGCGTCGGTCGGGGAAAAGGATTTCGCCAAGGCGATGTTCGACCCGCTCGAGCTCATTTTCTCCAAGATCGCGATCAAGCCGGGCAAGCCGGTTTGGCTGGGCCGCGCGGGCAAGGCGCTGGTCGTCGGTCTGCCGGGCAATCCGACCTCGGCGCTGGTCACCGCGCGGCTGGTGCTCGCGCCATTGCTCGCCGGAATCGGCGGCCGGAGCATCGACGAGGCGCTTCGCTGGCGCAGAGCGCTGCTATTGTCCGACCTTGGCGAATGCGGTGCGCGCGAGACGTTCCACCGGGCGCAGTTGCTGGATGACGGCGTGAGCATTCTCGGTTTCCAGGATTCGAGCGCGCAGAAAGCGCTTGCGGCCGCGGACGTCCTGGTCCGTCAGCGCGCGTGCGGGCCCGCCAAAAATTCCGGAGAAACTGTCGAAATCCTCGACTTCTAGCGGCCGGCGTGGCGCTCCGCTTCGGCGAGATCGGCCGAGGAGTTGATGTTGAAAAACCGGTCCGGCGGCCCGGCCTCCCAATCCACCGCCACATAGCCGATCAGCTGGGCGAAGCCGGTCAGCGAACGCCGTCCCGTTTGCAGGTAAGCAGGCAGGTGGTCGATCGCCGCCGACACCCGCCACAAGCCGCATGACGGGTGCAACTGTCCCGCGCTGCTCGGTAGTGCACACGCGTTACCTTTCATGCTGGCCCGCAAGCGCTGCGGGAGGTCTCCAGGGAGGAAAGGCGCGTCGGCGGGAATGCTGAGCAGCATCGGCGATCCGGAACGCTCTGCAAACCGCAATCCCGCGGCGAGCCCGGCGAGCGGGCCGCCGATCCCGGGTTCATCGACAATCAGCTCCGCATCCACCTCGCCCAACTGGGCTTCATCGCGAACAGCGATTGCTACGTCGTTTGACCAACCCCGCGCCTGCCGCAGCGCGCCGTCGATCAGCCGCTTGCCGCCGAGCAGCCGCAACGGCTTGCCGCCGCCGATGCGGGTCCCCTCCCCGCCGGCCAGGATCACGACGGCGAGATCGCGGCTCATGTGAACAGCAGCTTGGCGCTGGCGATCGCGAGCACCAGGCCGAGCGCGCGCAGCAACCATGGGCGCGGCAGCCGCTCGACCCCCAGCCAGGTGCCGAGCAGTGCGCCCCCGGCGACCGCGGCGAGGAAGATCGGCAGCTCGCGCGGCAAGTAACCGACCGATGCGAGATTGCCGGCAAGCCCCGCGGCGGAATTCACAAAAATGAACGCGGCAGCGACACCCGACGTGTGCCGCGGCTCCTCCCAGGCCATCAAAATGATCAATGGGCTCAGGAAAATGCCGCCCCCCGTCCCGGTGAGCCCCGCGAGCAGGCCGAGCACGGCGCCTGCAGGAAGCGTGATCGATAGCGATGGCGGGCGAGCCGGCCGCTCCGCAAGCGCCACCGGCTGCCACAGCAAGCGGAGCGCGGCGAGCCCGAGCAGGATGCCGACCAGCGGCTTGTAATAGATGGCCGGGAGGTGGATCCCGCCGCCGATGAACGCGGCCGGTGCCGCGGTGACCGCAAAGGCCGCAAGCAGCTTCCAGTTTGTAAGGCCGCGGCTCCAGTAACGCCACGCGCCGAAGCCGGCGACGAGCAGATTGAGCGCGAGCGCGGTAGGTTTCATCGTCGCCGGCGCGACCGAGAACAGCGCCATCGCGGCAATGTAGGCGGACGCGCCCCCGTGCCCGACGCTCGAATATAGCGCCGCCGCAAGCGCGAACAGGATCGCCAGGGCGGCGACGGTCGTCGGGTCCATGGATTGCGACTAGTGCTGTTTGGCGCAAATGCTCAAGCGGCGCTTTCGGCGAGTTCTTGCAGCATCGCGCGGTCGAGGATGCGGATCTCGTCAAGCGCGTCGAGACGGATCACGCGCTCACGCTTCAGCGCCGAAAGAACGCGGCTCACGGTTTCCTTGGTGAGGCCGAGGTAATCGGCAATGTCCGAGCGGCTCATCGAGAGATGGACCGTGTTAGCGTTCGAGCGCTCGGAAAGGCGAAGGATAAAGCTGGCGATGCGTTCGGTCGCCGTCTTGCGGCCGAGCAGCACGAATTGCTCCTGCGCCGCGGCAAGTTCGTGCGCCGCGATGCGATAAAGCTCGCGCTCCATCGGCGCGTGCTGCTCGACAAAATCGTCGAATCGGTTGCGCGGGAACCAGCAGAGCTGCGCCGGCTCGAGCGCTTCGGCGCTGAATGCATGCTCGTCATCGACGCTAATCCCGAGGAAGTCGCCGGGGTGCATGAATCCGGTCACCTGGCGGCGGCCGTCGGCGAGCAGCTTGTAGAGCTTGAGCGTGCCCCTGGTCAGTGTGAACACGCGCGTCACCGGATCGCCTTCGTGAAACAATGCCTGGCCCGGCGCGAGCTTCAGCGTCCACCCGAGGTTCTTCAATTGCTCGAGATTGTCGCAGTCGAGGATGCCGCAGACGGCCGTGTCGCGCACCTCGCACCCTTGGCAAGGGTGACCGGTGGGCAGTGGCTTCAAATTGCGCGCAGCCGGTGCATGCACTCGACCAAATCCTCATTGCACCCCTGTGATGCAGATCATCAAATAGGGTGATCTGCCTCACCGCTCGATACGCATTGTCCCGTATCGGTCGGCGCCGGAGACCCGCTTCGATGCCGAATTTCACGGTCGAGCATTTGCGCGACGATCAACTCGCGGAAGCGGGACCGGTCCTGCGCTTGAGCTCGAGCGAGTTCATGCCGGAATGGTGGGAGAGCGAAGCGCGCGCGTTGATCGGCCGCGGCGGCGGCGTGTTGGTCGCACGGACGCTCGACGGCAGCATCCATGGCCTTGCGACCTACGAAGTCGTGAAGCAGCCGCACGCCGAACGCGTGCTGTCGGTGCCGAGGCTGGTCAGCTTCGAGCTCAGCCGCAAGCAGCCGGCGAAGTGCGCACTGACCGGCGCGCTGCAGCGGATCGCGGCGGCGTTCGAGTGCCGCATTTCGGAAAACTTACGTCAGCCGTGCTGATCGCAGTGGTGATCGATCCGGGCGTGCATGATGGTCGAGATGAAGGCGTAGCCCGGATCCTCGTGCCGCTGGATGTTGCCCATGATGGTTGTCCAGCTCTCGCCATCCTCATAGGCCATGAAGCGTTGGACCGTGTCGGCGACGTAGTTGGGAACGTCCATGCCTGCGTGCTGCGCTTCCTGTTCGAGCCTGGTCGCAAGCTCGGGCTCGCGCACGAACACTTCCTCGGGAAACTGGCTCTGCGCGTTCATCGCGAGCTTGATGACCTTGCCAAGCAGCATCATTGCACCAGCGGGCTGTCGGCGGCCGCGAGCTCGATGCCCTCGATCCGGGCGCTCGCGGTCAGCAGCTGAAGATATTGCGCGACGGCGCGGCGTTTCGACGTGTCGCGCAGGTGGCTTTCGATCCAGGCGCGCACCTGCTCGAGCGGCAATTGCTTGCCGACGGCGCGGCGATCGAGGCGCAGGATGTGGAAGCCGTGGCGCGAGGGAACGAGCGTGATCGAGCCCTCCTCGACCGTCGCCATTACCCGCTCGAGCTCCACGTTGGTGTCGCCCTTGGTGACCTGGCCGAGCGAGCCGCCCTGGTCCTTCGACGAGCAGGCCGAATGCAGCCTGGCGAGCTCGGCGAAGCGGCGCGGCTGCGCGAGGATTTCGCCAAGCACCGCCTCGGCTTTGGCCTTTGCTTCAGCCCGCGCGCCCACATCATTGTCGCGCGCCGGGAAGAAGATGTGCGCGGCCTCGTACAGCGCCGGAGTCATGAAGCGCAGCGTGTTGCGACGGTAGTAACGCTCGACCTCTTGCGGCGTCGGTTCGGGCACGCGGACGTCGAGGTCGAGCAGGTTGGCGATGCGCTGCTCCTCGTCGGCCCCTCCGATCTCGCGCTCGCGGGCGCGCTGGCCGAGCAATTCGCGCAGCACCAGCGCGGTCGCGGCGAGGGTCGCCGCTTGCTCGCGGCTGTCGGCGGGGTGGAACTGCAGCTCGCGGCCGATCGCCGCTTCGCTGATGGTGACGCCGTTGACGCTGATCATGTCACGCCGCCTTCCTGCGCCGGACGGGCGCCTCGGAACGGAAGGCCGGCCGAGCAACATAGGGCGGCAGGTCTTCGTCCTCCGCCGGGACGAGGGCGCGCTTCTTGGTCCGCACCACCTGGTAGCTGCGGAAGAGATAACCGACGGGCGCGCTCCACACGTGGACCAGTCGCGTGAACGGGAAGATCAGGAAGATCGTGAAGCCCAGGAACATGTGCAGCTTGAAGATCAGCGGCACGCCGGCGATCAGCGCGGGCTGCGGGTGCAGCACGACGATGCCCTGCACGTAGTTCATGAACTGGACCATCATGTGGCCGTCGAGGTGACCGAGGCTGAGCGGGATCGTCGCCATGCCGAGCGACAGCTGCGCGAAGAGGATCAGCAGCACGGCGATGTCGCTGACGCTCGACGTCTTGCGGATGCGGCTGTCGAACAGGCGGCGATGCAGCAGCATCACCAGGCCGACGAAGCAGGCGGTGCCGCAGATGCCGCCGACGACGATCGCCATCATCTGCTTGAACGTGTGGCTGATGCCGAGGAACTCGAAAATCGCGACCGGCGTCAGCAGGCCGACGGCATGGCCGCCGAGAATGCCGAGAATACCGACGTGGAACAGCACCGATCCAACGATCAGCTGCTTGCGGCGCAATAGCTGGCTCGACTTCGACCGCCAGCCGTACTGGTCGACGTCGAAGCGGACGAGGCTGCCGATCAGGAAGACGGCAAGCGCGATGTAGGGATAGACCCCAAACAGCGCGTTGTGGACATAGTCTTGCATCATCAAGCTCCAGCTCTCGCAAATTCGGCCGCGCGGTCACGCCCGATCCCGCCCGAATAAGGGCAGTCCTTGAGCGCGGACCCGGCCGCGAAATCGACCGGTTCCTCGGCCCATTCCTTGTCGAGCTCCTCGAGGTCGGCGGGGTCCCGCGGCTCACCGGCGAGGATCTCTTCGACGAGGCCCTCGTCGGCATCGCGCGAGGCGAGCGTTACCAAAGGCGACAACAGCGCTGCATACGTAGAATCCCGCTCATCGAGCCGGATGCGAAGCGCCTCGATGATCTCCAAAGCATCGGTCAGGTAGCGCCGCGCGTGGACCTCCGGGATCACGCTCAGGAACTCGAGGAACAGCGGGAGATAATCGGGCATCTCCGACGCGTTCAGCTCGAATCCGTTCATGCGGTAGGTGAGCGCGAGATTGACCATCGCCTGGCCGCGGTCGCGGCTTTCGCCATAGCTATGCTCGTAGAGGTGCAGCGCGAGCCGCTTGGAGCGGTCGAACAGGCCGATCCAATATTCCTGCAGGTCCATGATGTCGCTCGAGCGCAGGCGGTCGATGAAGGCGCGTACGCCGTCCAGCTCGGCGGCCGGGATCGCGCGCTCTTCGCCGAGCGCCTGCTCGATCTCGTCGGCCGCGGCCTGGAGCTCGGGCGTCGGATAGTCGAGCAGCGCGCCCAATGCCTTGAAGCTGATCATGCCGCCCTCCTTTTGCCCGGAACGGGCACGTGGCCGGGCTTCTTGGGGCTTCCGAACAGGCTGGTGTCGGTGCGTCCGCCGCCGCTGCAGCCGTTGCCGAAGCTGAAGCCGCACCCGCCCCTGATCTCATAGGCGTCCTCGCTGACCTCGCGGTGCGCGGTCGGGATCACGAACCGGTCCTCGTAGTCCGCGAGCGCGAGGTAACGATACATCTCGTCGACCTGCTGCTGCGAAAGCCCGGCCTGCTCGAGCACCTTCATGTTGGCGCGCCCGTCGACCTCGCGGTCGCGCATGTGAATGCGCATGGCGAACATCTTCTTCAAGGCGTCGACGACCGGCTCTTCCTTGCCGGCGGTCAAGAGGTTGGCGAGATATTTGACCGGCACGCGAAGGCTCGCGATGTCGGGGATCTCGCCCTCGAAGCCGATGTGCCCGCGTTCGGCGACGTTCTGGATCGGCGACAGCGGCGGCACGTACCAGACCATCGGCAAAGTCCGATATTCAGGGTGCAGCGGGAAGGCGATTTTCCATTCCATCGCCATCTTCCAGATCGGCGACAGCTTGGCGGCTTCGAGCCAGCTGTCCTGGATGCCGTCGGCTTTCGCCTGCGCGATCACCGCCGGATCATTGGGATCGAGGAAGATCTCGAGCTGCTTCTCGTAGAGGTCCTGCTCGTCCTCGGTCGAGGCGACTTCCTCGATCCGGTCGGCGTCGTAGAGGATCACGCCGAGATAGCGGATGCGGCCGACGCAGGTCTCCGCGCAGACGGTCGGAAGCCCCGCCTCGATGCGCGGGTAGCAGAAGATGCACTTCTCGGCTTTCCCGCTTTTCCAGTTGTAATAGATCTTCTTGTACGGGCAGCCCGAGATGCACATCCGCCAGCCGCGGCACTTGTCCTGGTCGATGAGGACGATGCCGTCTTCCTCGCGCTTGTAGATCGACCCCGACGGGCAGGCCGCGACGCAGGTCGGGTTGAGGCAGTGCTCGCACAACCTCGGCAGGTAGAACATGAAGGTCTTCTCGAACTGGCCGTAGATCTCCTTCTCGATGTCGGCGAAGTTCGTGTCCTTGGCGCGCTTCTCGAACTCGCCGCCGAGGATCTCCTCCCAGTTCGGGCCCCACTGGATCTTCTCCATCCGCTCGCCGGTCACCAGCGAGCGCGGCCGCGCCGTCGGGAAGGTCTTCATCTCCGGCGCGTTGTGGAGATGCTCGTAGTCGAAGGTGAAAGGCTCGTAATAGTCGTCGATCTCCGGCAGATCCGGGTTGGCGAAGATGTTCGCCAGCACCCGCCACTTGGCGCCGATGCGCGGCTCGATCTTGCCGTTCTTCTTCCGCCGCCAGCCGCCGTTCCATTTCTTCTGGTTTTCCCATTCCTTGGGGAAACCGACGCCGGGCTTTGTCTCGACGTTGTTGAACCAGGCGTATTCAACGCCTTCGCGGCTGGTCCACACGTTCTTGCAAGTGACCGAGCAGGTGTGGCAGCCGATGCACTTGTCGAGGTTCAGGACCATCGCAACCTGGGCACGAACTTTCATCTTAAGCTTACTCCTCAGGCGACGGCCGGCGCGGCCGGCTCGTCCATCCAATCGACATTGTTCATCTTACGCACGACCACGAACTCGTCGCGGTTCGACCCCACGGTTCCGTAGTAATTGAAGCCGTACGCCTGGTGCGCGTAGCCGCCGATCATGTGCGTCGGCTTGGTGATCGTACGCGTCACGCTGTTGTGGATGCCGCCGCGCATGCCGGTGATCTCCGATCCCGGCACGTTCACGATCTTTTCCTGCGCGTGGTACATCATGCACATGCCGCTGGGCACGCGCTGGCTGACCACGGCGCGGGCTGTCAGCGCGCCATTCAAGTTGAAAGCCTCGATCCAGTCATTGTCCTCGATCCCGGCCCGCTTGGCATCTTCCTCGGAAATCCACACCACCGGGCCGCCGCGGTTGAGCGTCAGCATCAGCAGGTTGTCGGAATAGGTCGAGTGGATGCCCCACTTCTGGTGCGGCGTGATGAAGTTCAGCACCAGCTCGCCGTTGCCGTTGCCGCGCTTGTTCAGCACCGGCTCGATCACCTTAGTGTCGATCGGCGGCTTGTAGGTGGTGAAGCCCTCGCCGAACGCGCGCATCCACGGGTGGTCCTGGTAAAGCTGCTGGCGGCCGGTGAGAGTCCGCCACGGGATCAGCTCGTGGACGTTGGTCCAGCCGGCATTGTAGCTCACCGTCTCGCTCTCGATCCCCGACCAGGTCGGCGAGGAGATGATCTTGCGCGGCTGCGCCTGGACGTCGCGGTAGCGGATCTTCTCGTCCTCGCGGGTCAGCGCGAGGTGCGCGTGCTCGCGGCCGGTATATTCGCTCAGCGCTTCCCACGCCTTGACCGCGACCTCGCCGTTGGTTTCGGGCGCGAGGCTCAGGATCACCTCGCAGGCGTCGATGTCGGTCTCGATCTTCGGCTGGCCGTCGGCATTCGTGCCGTTGAGCCGGCCGAGGAAATCCACCTCGTGGTCGGTGTTCCAGGAAATTCCCTTGCCGCCGTTGCCGAGAGTCTTGAGCAGCGGCCCGACCGAGGTGAACTTCTTGTACGTGTCGGGATAGTTGCGCTCGACCGTGATCACCGCCGGCATGGTCTTGCCGGGCAGCGGGTCGCACTCGCCCTTCTTCCAATCCTTGACGTCGAGCGGCTGCGCGAGCTCGCCCGGGCTGTCATGCTGCATCGGCAGCAGGACGACGTCGGTCTCGTTGCCGAGGTGACCCTCGCACTGATCGGAGAAGCTCCTGGCGATGCCCTTGAAGATTTCCCAGTCGCTGCGCGCGCCCCACGCCGGATCCACCGCTTTCGACAGCGGGTGGATGAACGGGTGCATGTCCGACGTGTTGAGGTCGTTCTTCTCGTACCAGGTCGCGGTCGGAAGGACGACGTCGGCATAGACGCAGGTGGTCGACATGCGGAAGTCGATCGCCACCAGCAGGTCGAGCTTGCCCTCCGGCGCCTCCTCGCGGAACACCACTTCGCTCGGCTTCTGCGCGCCTTCCTCGCCCAGGTCCTTGCCCTGGACGCCGTGCTGGGTACCGAGCAGGTGCTTGAGGAAATATTCGTGGCCCTTGCCGCTCGATCCGAGCAGGTTCGAGCGCCACACGAACAAGTTGCGCGGGAAGTTCCTGGGGTTGTCGGGGTCCTCGCAGCTGAGCTTCAGTTCGCCCGACTTCAGGCCATGGGCGACCTTCACGGCCGCGCTCTCGCCCTTGAGGTTGCGGCCGACCTCGAGCGGATTGGTCTCGAGCTGCGGCGCCGATGGCAGCCACCCCATGCGCTCGGCGCGCACGTTGAAGTCGATCAGGGTGCCAGAGACTTCGACGTCGCTGGTCGGCGAGGCGATCTCGTCGACCGCGAGCTTCTCGTAGCGCCACTGGTCCGAGTGCGCGTACCAGAAGCTGGTGCCGTTCATGTGCCGCGGCGGGCGGTGCCAGTCGAGCGCGAAGGCGAGCGGCGTCCAGCCGGTCTGCGGCCGGAGCTTCTCCTGTCCGACATAGTGCGACCAGCCACCGCCTGACTGACCGACGCAGCCGCAGAACACCAGGAGATTGATGATCCCCCGGTAGGTCATGTCCATGTGGTACCAGTGGTTGAGGCCGGCACCCAAAATGACCATCGACTTGCCGTGGGTCTTCTCGGCATTTGTCGCGAAATCGCGCGCGGTGGCGATGATCTGCTCGCGCGGAACGCCGGTGATCTTCTCGGCCCAGGCCGGCGTGAACGGCGTGTCGTCATCGAACGACGTCGCCGCGACACCGCCGAAGCCCCGATCCACGCCGTAATGGGCGATGATCAGGTCATGGACCGTCGCGACCAGCGCCTCGCCATCGTTGAGCGCGAGTCGCTTCACCGGAACGTGCCGGCGCAGCACGTCGCCATGATCGGTGCTGGTGAAATAAGGGCTCTGCGGGCCTGAGCCGAAGTAAGGGAAATCGACGGCGGCGATGTCGTCGCGGCATTCGGCGAGGCTCAGCGCGAGGTTGGTCTCGCGATCCTTGCCGTCGCGCTGCTCGAGGTTCCACTTGCCCTTGTCGCCCCAGCGATAGCCGATCGAGCCCAGCGGGCTGACGATCTCGCCGCTGGTCTCGTCGATGGCGACGGTCTTCCACTCGGGGTTGTTCGCCTCGTCGAGCGACCCGTCGAAGTCGGACGCGCGGACGAAGCGCTCCGGCACATAGGCGTCGCCGCGCTTCACCAGGCGGACGAGCATCGGCATGTCGCTGTACTTGCGGCAATAGTCGCGGAAGTAATCCGCCTGCCGGTCGACGTGGAAATCCTTGAGCACGACGTGGCCGAGCGCCATCGCCAGGGCGCTGTCGGTGCCCTGCTTGGGCGCCATCCACAAATCGGCGAACTTGGACGCTTCGGAATAGTCGGGGCAGACCACGACCGACTTCGCGCCCTTGTAGCGAACTTCCGTGTAGAAATGCGCGTCGGGCGTGCGGGTCTGCGGAACGTTCGAGCCCCACAGCATCAGGAACCTCGAATTGTACCAGTCGGCGCTCTCGGGAACGTCGGTCTGCTCGCCCCAGGTCTGCGGGCTCGACGGCGGCAGGTCGCAATACCAGTCGTAGAAGCTCAAGGGCACGCCGCCGATCAGCGACAAATAGCGCGCGCCGGCGGCATAGCTGACCATCGACATCGCCGGGATCGGCGAAAAGCCGGCGACGCGGTCGGGGCCATATTCCTTGGCGGTATAAACGTTGGCGGCGCCGATGATTTCATTGGCCTCCTCCCAGGTCACCCGGACGAAGCCGCCCATGCCGCGCGCCTTCTTGTACTGGGCGGCATATTGGGGGGTTTCGACGATCGTCTTCCACGCCGCGACCGCGTCGGCGCTTTCGGCGCGGACGGTCCGCCACAGCTTGACCAGCTTCTTGCGGATCATCGGGTGCTTGAGGCGGTTGGCGCTGTAGAGATACCAGCTGTAGCTGGCGCCGCGGGCGCAGCCGCGCGGCTCATGGTTGGGGAGCCCCGGCCGGGTACGCGGATAATCGGTCTGCTGGGTTTCCCAGGTGACTATCCCGTCCTTGACGTAGATTTTCCACGAGCAGCTGCCGGTGCAGTTCACGCCGTGGGTCGAGCGCACGATCTTGTCGTGGCTCCAGCGGCCGCGATAGCCGTCTTCCCAGCTGCGGTCCTCGTTGGTGACCACGCCGTGGCCGTTGGCAAACGTGCCGACATTCTTCTTGAGGAACGTCATGCGGTCGAGAAAATGGCTCATTCTAATCCCCGGAAGAGGCTCTTTGCGCATCGGGCCCTACGCCGCTCCGGCATGGGGCTGTTGATGCAGATCATGGGCGGCAAATGGCCGTTCCGGCGGCCACTCGAAATAAGGGATGTTCCTGACTCGATGAGCCCCGGCGCGGGAAGGGGATCCGGCCGGGGCTCAACTCGTGGCGCCGCTATTCCGCGGCGATGAACGCCGGCTGCGGCCTCACTGCCCGGACGGGCGGCTTGGGCGCGATGCGGCCCGGCCGCAGGATCCCGCGCGGCCCGCTGTAGGCCAGCCAGGTGATCGCGGCGCAGCTCACGTAGAACAGCAGGAAGCCCCACAGCGCCGCGTCCGCCGATCCGGTCATCGCAATCGACGAGCCATAGGCCTTCGGGATGTAGAAGGCGCCGTAGGCGGCGATCGCCGAGGTGAAGCCGATCACCGCGGCGGACTCGCGCTCGGCCTGCTGCCGGCGGACGTCTTCGGGCAGGCCGGGGTCCCCCTGGTCGATCTCGTGCCGCATGATGCCCGGGACCATCTGGAACGTCGACGCATTGCCGACGCCGCTGACCACGAACAGCAGCAGGACCATCGCGAAGAAGCCGGAGAAGCTTCGTGCGTCGAGGAAGACGACCATCCCGACGATCGCGGCCATCTGGAACAAGAACACCCAGAAGGTCACCCGAGCGCCGCCAAAGCGATCGGCGATCCAGCCGCTGCCCGCGCGCGAGAGGGCGCCGAGCAGCGGGCCGATGAAGGCGTAAGCCAGTGCGTTGACATCGGGGAACACCAGCTTGGCCAGCAGCGGGAACCCTGCCGACATGCCGATGAAGGTCCCGAACGTGCCAGTGTAAAGCCAGCACATCAGCCAGGTGTGCACGCGGCTGAAGATCGTCGCCTGCTCGGCGAAGGAGGATTTGGCGGACAGGATGTCGTTCATCCCGAACCAGGCGGCGATGCTGCCGACGAGGATCAGCGGCACCCAGACGAAGCCGGCGTTCTGCATCCAGTACTGGGTGCCGTCGGCCGCGGTCTGCGCTTGCCCGCCGAGCGCGCCGAACAGGCCCATGGTGACCACCACCGGCACCAGGAACTGCATGACGCTGACGCCGAGATTGCCGAGGCCCGCGTTGATCGCCAGCGCGTTGCCCTTTTCCGCCTTGGGGAAGAAGTAGCTGATGTTCGCCATCGACGAGGCGAAGTTGCCGCCGCCGAGGCCGCACAGCAGCGCCAGGACCAGGAAGATCAGGTAGGGCGTCTCGGGGTCCTGGACCGCATAGCCGATGCCGAACGCCGGGATCAGCAGCGACGCGGTCGACATGGTCGTCCACAGCCTTCCGCCGAAGATCGGCACCAGGAAGGCGTAGAAGATCCTGAGCGTCGCGCCGGAGAGGCCCGGAAGCGCGGCAAGCCAGAACAACTGGCTGGTGGTGAAATCGAAGCCGATCGCCGGCAGCCGGGCGACCACCACGGACCACACCATCCACACCGCGAACGAGAGCAGGAGGTTGTAGGTCGAGATCCAGAGGTTGCGCCGGGCGACGGCGCGGCCGCCGGTGCGCCAGAACTCGTCGTCTTCAGGCCGCCAGTCGGCGATCGGTCCGGCCTTGCGCGCCGGCACGACGACTCCCGGTTCGCCGAGCCCCTGCATCTCAGGGAATTCGGGCAGGCGCGCGCGTGCGCCCCTGCGGCTCGCCGACGCTTCCATCTGACGGACCGCGAAGTGCATCCAGACCAGCGCTAGGGAAACAATGACGAACAGCAGCACGAAGCAGCTGGTCCAAACGCCGGTGAGGTCGGCGAGCGCGCCGAAGGCGAGCGGCAGGACGAAGCCGCCGAGGCCGCCGATCATGCCGACCAGGCCGCCCACGGCCCCGACGTGGTTCGGGTAATAGACCGGGATGTGCTTGAACACCGCCGCCTTGCCGAGGCTCATGAAGAAGCCGAGCACGAAGATCGCGACGAGGAACGGGACCAGGCCCATTTCCGTCCGGAACATGATCGGGCCGCGCACGCCCTCGATCACGTAGGTCGTCGGCGGATAGGACAACATGAAGGTGCACAGCACCGAGACGGCGAAGGTGACGTACATCACCGAGCGCGCGCCATAGCGGTCGGACAGCTTTCCGCCGTAGATGCGGAACAGGCTCGCCGGAACCGAGTAGAAGGCGGCCAGCATGCCGGCCTGCTTCACGTTCAGGCCATAGACGTTCATCAGATAGTGCGGCAGCCAAAGCGCCAACGCGACGAACGCGCCGAAGACGAAGAAATAATAGAGCGAGAAGCGCCACACCTGGACGTTCCTCAACACCCGCAGCTGCTCGGCCATGGGTTGCGCCTTGCGGGCGCCCCGGGCGCGCGCGAGCTGGTCGGGGTCTTCCTTGGTGACCAGCAGGAACAGCACGGCGGTGACGACCAGGCCGATCGCCCAGATCTGCGCCACCGACTGCCAGCCTGCGGCGACGAGCACGAACGGCGCGAGGAACTTGGTGACCGCCGAACCGACGTTGCCGGCGCCGAAGATTCCGAGCGCCGTCCCCTGCTTCTGCTGCGGGAAGAATTTGGAGACATAGGTAACGCCGACCGAGAAGGAGCCGCCGGCAAGGCCCACGCCGAGCGCCGCGATCAGCAGCTGGCCATAAGTGTGCGCGTAGGAGGTAAGGAAAGTGGCGATCGCCGCGAGGATCATCACCCCCGCAAACACGCGGCGGCCGCCGAACTGGTCGGCCCAGACGCCGAGCAGCACGCGAGCGAGCGAGCCGGTCAGGATCGGCGTGCCGACGAGCAGCCCGAACTGGGTCTCGCTCAATCCGAGCTCGTCCTTCACGCCGAGGCCGATGATCGAGAAGATCGTCCACACCGCGAAACAGACGGTGAAGGCGATGGTGCTGGCGCCCAGCGCCCGGTTCCGTTCAGCTTGGCCGGCGACCATTGTCGTGTTCATGTTGAAAATCTCCGGTCGGAGGCGGCGGCATCCCCGCTTTTCGTGGCGGGACGCCGGCTCCGCTATTCGGTGAGCGCTGTCACCTTGGCGCGCGCTAATCGTTGATCTGAATCACCGATGCGATCAGGGATGTTACGGATGAGGAGAGCCTAGATGAGCGACGGTCCCAGCCAGATCAGCGACACGCCCGAAGTCGAGCTTCCCGGCGCAGCCGGGAAGGTGGCCAAGGAGAAGCCGGACTTGTGGCGCGCGTTCCAGGCACTCGGTGAGGCCGTCAGCGACGCGGGCCCATTGAGCGAACGCGAGCGGCGGCTGGTCAATCTCGCGCTGGCGATCGGCGCGGATTCGGAAGGGGCGACCCACTCGCACGCGCGGCGCGCGCTGGCGGACGGCCTCAAGGGCGAAGACCTCGACCATGTCGCGTTCCTGGCGGTGACCACGCTCGGCTGGCCGCGCGCGATCCGCGGCCTCACCTGGGTACGCGACGTGACGAAAGGCGGCTAGCCGCCGGTCACGCTCATGTGCCGCGCGACCGCGGGACGCGCGGCCTCGATCCGGAACTGGTGACCCTTGGGCTTGCCGGCGAGCAGCTCATCGAGCGCCGCGTTGACCCCGCTCACACCGCCGTTCCGCAGCAGGTCGCGCAGCTCCACCTTCTGGTCATGGCCGAGACAGCCATAGACGGTGCCCGTCGCGGCAACGCGGATGCGGTTGCAGCTGTCGCAGAAATTGTGCGTGAGCGGCGTGATCAGCCCGAGCCGCACGCCGAGCCCGTCGACTTCCCAGTAACGCGCCGGTCCACCGCTCCGCGCCAGCGACGGCACCAGCGCGAACTCTTGGCTGAGCGCCGTACGCACGTCGCTGAGCGGCAGATAATGTTCGGTGCGGTCTTCCTCGACCTCGCCCAAGGGCATCGTCTCGATCAGCGTCAGGTCAAAGCCTTGCGCGCCGCACCAGCGCAGCATCGGCGCAATTTCATCTTCGTTGAGACCCTTCAGCGCGACCATGTTGATCTTGATCTTGAGACCGGCCGAGTCGGCGGCATCGATGCCGCGCAATACCTGCGCCAGGTCGCCGCGCCGGGTGATGTGGTGGAAGCGCTCGGGATCGCGGCTATCGAGGCTGACGTTGATCCGCCGCACGCCACCATCGAACAGCATTTGCGCATGGCGTTCGAGCTGGGTTCCGTTTGTGGTCAGCGTCAGCTCGTCGAGGCCGTCGCCGATCCGCCGTCCAAGCTCGGGCACCAGCTGCTCGATCCCCTTGCGCACCAGCGGCTCGCCACCGGTGAGGCGGATTTTCCTGACGCCGCGGCCGATGAAGACGTCGGCAAGCTCGATCATCTCCTCGAGGCTGAGCACGTCCTTGCGCGGCAGGAACCGCATCTCCTCGGCCATGCAATAGCGGCAGCGCAAATCGCAGCGGTCGGTGACCGACAAGCGGACATAAGTGATGTGCCGGCCGAAGCCGTCGATCATCGGGCGGGAAAGGGTCGTCGTTTCGGTCACATCCACTCTCGGCCGTGCGCCTAATTCGCCGCGAGCGGCTGGCGCATGATGTAAATCAAGCGCCGGCGCCGCTCCATTACGTAATTCCCGAAGGGCCATGATTTCTCCCGAGACCTTCGCCCGCTACGCGGCGCTCCGCGTGCCGCGCTACACCTCTTACCCGACCGCGCCGCAGTTCGTTCCGGCGATCGACGCAACCGAGTACCGCCGATGGCTGCGGCAGCTCGAGCCGGGCGCGCGCACCTCGGTCTACCTCCACATCCCGTTCTGCCGGCAGATGTGCTGGTATTGCGGCTGCCATACCAGCGTGTCGCGCCGGCAGGCGCCGGTCAGCCGCTATGTCGATGCCTTGTGCCGCGAGATCGGCCTGGTCGCCGCCGAGCTGCGCGGGCGCCCGACCGTCGGCCACCTTCACTGGGGCGGCGGCACGCCGACGCTGCTGACGCCAAAGGACATTGGACGGATCGACGCGTCGCTCCGCGCCGCATTCGACTTGGACCCCCACGTCGAGCACGCGCTCGAAGTCGACCCGCGTACGCTTACCCACGAAGTCGCCGCTGCGTTCGCTTCGGCCGGCGTCAACCGCGCCAGCCTCGGCGTCCAGAGCTTCGACCCGAAGGTGCAAGCCGCGATCAACCGCGTCCAGAGCTTCGAAACCACCGCCGCCGCCGTCGCGACATTGCGCTCCGCCGGCATCGCCGCGCTCAACTTCGACCTGATCTACGGCCTTCCGTTCGAGACGGTGGACTCGTGCGTCGCCACGGTCGAGCAGGCGCTGACTCTCCGGCCCGAGCGCCTCGCGGTCTTCGGCTATGCGCACGTGCCCTCGTTCAAGCCGCACCAGCGCAAGATCGACGAAGCAGCGCTGCCGCTCGGCGACGAGCGCCAGGCGCAGGCCGAGGCGATCGCCGAGGCGCTGATCGCCGCCGGTTACCAGAAAATCGGCCTCGATCATTTCGCGCTGCCGGCCGATAGGCTCGCCATCGCCGCGCGCGACGGAACGCTGCGCCGCAACTTCCAGGGCTACACGACCGACGCGTGCACCAACCTGATCGGCTTTGGCGCCTCGGCGATCGGCCGGGTGCCGGGCGGCTTCGTCCAGAATTCGGTCCGCATCCCTGACTACGAAAGCCGCATCGCGAGCGGCAAGCTCGCTGTCACCCGCGGCTGCCGCACCAGCGCCGACGACTTGAAGCGCGGCGCGATTATCGAACAATTGATGTGCGCGTTCCGCGCCGAGCCCGGGGACGTCACGGCTCCGCAGCTCGACCGACTCGAAGCCGACGGGCTGGTCCGCCGCTCGGGCGCCGCCATCGAAGTCCCCGACGAAGCCCGCCCGCTGGTCCGCGCGGTGGCGGCCGCGTTCGACGCTTACTTGCCGAACTCGGCGGCAAGGCACGTTACCGCTGTCTGATCCTCCCTGCCAGCGGAGCTGGTGGGGAGGGCCTCCTTACCCGCACTTCGAGTAGTTGCACTCGAGGCACTTGTTGCACCCTTCGACCCTGACCAGCGCCGAGGCACCGCATTGGGGGCATTGCGGCCGCGCCTTGGCGGCAGGTGTCTCGAACGCCGCAGCCTCGACCGGCTGCGCGGACAATCCGCCCAGGTGCCGCTCGACGATGTCGCCGATCGCCGCAAGCAGCGAGGGCACGTAGCGGCCGTGCATCCAGGCGCCGCCGCGCGGGTCGAACACCGCTTTCAATTCCTCGGCGACGAACGCGACGTCGGTGCTTCGGCGGAACACGGCCGAGACCATCCGGGTCAGGCCCAGCGTCCAGGCGTAATGCTCCATATTCTTGGAGTTGATGAACATCTCGAACGGACGGCGCTGGCCGTCCTGCTCGAGGTCGTTGATCGTAATGTAAACGGCGTGCGCGCTCTCCGGCCACTTGAGCTTGTAGGTCGTGCCGTGAAGCGAGTCCGCGCGCGGTGCGAGCGGCTCTTCCGCCTTTTCCGTCGGCTTGGCTGCCTCGCCCACGCTCAGCACCGATCCGGTCACCGCGTTCGGGCGATAGGTGGTCAGGCCCTTGCAGCCGAGATGATAGCCTTCGACGTAAATGTCGGCGAAGGCGTCGAAGCTGATGTCCTCCGGGCAGTTGACCGTCTTTGAAATCGAGCTGTCGATCAGCGCCTGGGCGGCGGCCTGCATCGTCAGATGGTCGGAGGGCGACAGGGTTTGCGCCGAAACGAACAGTTCGGGTGGAGGCGGCGTGTCCCCGTTGACCTGCCGCCACACGCGCATCGCATAATCCTCGACCTGCTCCTCGCGCTTGCTGCCGTCCGGCTGGAGGATCTTGCGCGTATACGAATAAGCGAACACCGGCTCGATCCCCGAGCTGACATTGCCGGCGAGGAGCGAGGTGGTGCCGGTCGGCGCGATCGAGGTCAGGCAGCCGTTCCTGAGGCCATGCTCGGCGATAAATGCGCGCGTTTCGTCATCGAGCGACTTGAGGTTGGGCTGCTCGAGCATCGCCGGATCGTAGCAAGGGAACGCGCCCTTTTCCTTCGCCAGCAGCGCGGACGCGCGGTACGCCTCGCGCTTGACGACGCCAAGCCAATCGCGCGTGAGCGTGACGGCTTCGCTGCTGCCATACGCGGCACCGCAGAACAGCAAGGCATCGGCCAGCCCGGTGATGCCGAGACCGATGCGGCGCTTGGCCTTGGCCTCGGCCTCCTGCTCGGGCAGCGGGTAGCGCGAGATGTCGATGACATTGTCGAGCATCCGCACCGCGGTCCTCGTCAGCTCGCCGAGCTGCTCCTCGTCGAGGACGCCGCCCTCGAACGGCTTGTCGACGAGGCTGGCGAGGTTGATCGACCCGAGCAGGCAGGCGCCATAAGGCGGAAGCATCTGCTCGCCGCACGGGTTGCTCGCGCTGATCGTCTCGCAATGCGCGAGATTGTTCTGCTCGTTGACTCGATCGACGAAGATCACGCCGGGCTCGGCAACATCGTAGGTGGCGTGCATCAGCCGGTCCCACAGGTCGCGCGCGCGGACGGTTCGCACGACCTCGCCATTGAACACCAGCGGCCAGTCGGCATCGGCGCCGAGGGCGCTCATGAAGGCGTCGGTCACCAGCACCGACAGGTTGAAGTTGCGGAACCGTGCCGGGTCGCGCTTGGCATCGATGAACGCCTCGACGTCCGGATGATCGATGCGCAGGCACCCCATCATGGCGCCGCGCCGCTGGCCGGCCGAGTGGACGGTGCGGCACATCGCGTCCCAGCAATCCATGAAGGTCAGCGGCCCCGAGGCATCGGCGCCGACCCCCTTCACCGGGCTGCCCGACGGGCGGATGGTCGAGAAGTCCATGCCGACTCCGCCGCCCTGCTGCATGGTGACCGCGGCCTGCTTCAGATGCTCGAAAATGCCGTCGAGGCTGTCGGGGATGGTCCCCATGACGAAGCAGTTGAACAGGGTCACCGAACGGCTGGTGCCGGCCCCGGCGAGCACTCGGCCGGCGGGGATGAAGCGGAAGTCTTCGATCGCCTCGCGGAAGCGTTCCTGCCACAGCGCTCGTTGCTCGGCTGGTTCGGCGGCAGCGACGGCCTGCGCGACTCGCTCCGCTGTCTCGGCGAAGCTGTCGTCCCCTTCCCCCTCGTCCGTCTTGAAGCGGTACTTCGCGGTCCAGATTTCCTCGGCCAGCGCGACTTCGAAGCTCATCGACTCTCCCCCCTACATCTTGGGGTGTAAGTCCTATCCAAACCCAAGATGTGCTGAATTGATCCAGCGCATCGCGGCGCTGGAAACTGGCGTCAGGCGCGTTCGCCGAGTCTCGGCCCCCACAGCACCGGCGCATAAGCGATCAAGAAGACCAGCAGCGCTCCGGCCCAGAAGGTCCCGGCGACGTGCAGCGCGACATCGTAATTGCGGATGACCCCAACCGACGCGAGCACCCGCATCACCGCCCCCGCAGTGACCAGCAGGTAGAGGAACACGGTCGCGGGGCTCGCCTTCAAGTCGCGGCCCGTGTGGCCGAGGCTGGCGCGGGTCATCACCGCCAGGATCATCGTCGTCATCGCGCCTGCAGTGAGCGCATGGATCGCGGCGCTGCGCGGAATCGGCAGCCCGGCCTCGAACAGTCCCAGCAGTGCAAGGCCGACCGGAATCCAGAGATAGCCGACATGGAGAATGAGGACGAGCGGATCGGCAACCGTGCGCCAGCCGCGCCAGCGAGCGAGCCGCGCGAGCTGAATCAACGCCGCGGCGACAAGAATGCCGCCGGTGACCCAGCCCGGGGGGGCGCTCAGCCACCATAGCAGCGCGAACGCCGTGGCGCCGATCACGAATAGGTCGAAGCGCCCCGGCTGAGTCGGCAGCCCCTGCCTGATCCCGCGCTTGGCCATCCAGTTGCGGGTGAACGATGGCGTTATGCGGCCGCCAATGATGGAAATCAGCAGAACGACCAGCGCGATGCCGAGCTGCCAGCCGAGATCGGCGTCGATCCAGCCCGCCGCGGACGCATAGTCGGCGGCATCGGCGAGGCCAAACAATACGACCATGCCGACGATCGGCAGGTTGCGGTTTTTCGATTCGAGCACTTCACGCGCGGCGAGCATCGCCAGGACGAAGAAGAAGCCGGCGTCGAGGACCGCCGCGGGGAACAGGCCGAAGCTGCCCGAGAACAGCACCGCGATCCGCGCCGCGAACCACAAGCCGACGAGCGCGGCGAGCGGCTGACCGGCAATCGGCAGCCGCCCGGTCCAGTTGGGAACGGCTGTAAGCAGGAACCCGGAAACGACAGCGCCAACGAAGCCGAACAGCATTTCGTGGCGGTGCCACGCGACCGGATCGAACGCAGTCGGGAGGGTCAACGCTCCCGCGAGGCTGCACAGCCACAGGATGAGCGCGATCAACCCCCATGACGCGCCGCCGAAGAAGAACGGCCGGAAGCCGCCGCGCAAGATCGGCGGAGACGCGGCCATCCGCCTCCGCCGCAAGGCCAGCATCTGTTCGCCGCGCGTGGTCATTTGCGTCCTCCGGGTTTCTTCGCGGCGTCCTCGATTGCCCGGTCGATCACGCGCACGGAGCGCGGCCGGCCTTCGGCCGCGACCCGGCGGCGGTACCGCGCGAGACGCTTGGCGAGATCGGCGCTCTCATCGTCCTGTCGGGGGTTCACGGGCTCTTCGCTCATACTCGCGAATCAAATAGCGATCCGCCCCTTCGCGTTGGATAAGTAAGTTCCCTGAGTGCACAGCGGCGCGTAGGCTGGCTTCCGGCTCGCGCATTGCTATGGGGAACGGCGATGGACCAGCCTGCTTCCGCCGCGCCCGACGAAGCCGAAGCGCATCTCCGCTCGATCCTCGCGACCATCCCGGACGCGATGGTCGTGATCGACGAGGCCGGGTCGATTCTCTCGTTCAGCGCCGCCGCCGAGAAGATGTTCGGCTATTCCGAAGCGGATGTCGTCGGACTCAACGTCAAGATGCTGATGCCGAACCCGCATCGCGACGCGCATGACCAATATCTCATCAACTATCTCACCACCGGCAAGCGCAAAATCATCGGCATCGGCCGGGTGACGACCGCGCTGCGCCAGGACGGCAGCACCTTCCCGATCGAGCTTTCCGTCGGCGAAGCCTGGGTCGGCGACCGCCGGATCTTCACCGGCTTCATCCGCGACCTGACCGACCGCCAGCAGGTCGAGCTCAGGATGCAGGACCTGCAGTCGGAACTCGCTCACGTCGGGCGGGTGAGCGAGATGGGAACGCTCGCTTCCTCGCTGGCGCACGAGCTCAATCAGCCGCTGACCGCCGTCTCCAGCTATTGCGAGGCCGCGCGGGACCTGCTTGCCGGCGAGCCGACGTCGGAAACGCTGGCGATGGTCCGCGAAGCGCTCGACGAGGCCGCCAACCAGTCGATCCGCGCCGGCCAAATCGTCCGGCGGCTTCGCGATTTCATGTCGCACGGCGGGACCGAGCGGCGGATCGAAAGTCTTGGCAAGCTGATCGGCGAAGCCAATGCGCTCGCGCTTGTGGGGTCGCGCGAGCACGGCATCGACGTCCAGGTTCGGCTCGACCCCGCGGTCAAGGAAGTGTTCGTCGACCGCATCCAGATTCAGCAAGTGCTGGTGAACCTCATCCGCAACGCGATCGACGCGATGGTCGAGGCGCCGATCCGCTGCCTCACCGTCAGCACGCGCGCGACCGACGGCATGGTCGAAGTCACTGTCGAGGACAGCGGCTCGGGGATTTCCCCGACTGTCGCGCCGCAGCTGTTCCAGCCGTTCGTCACCTCGAAGCAGAGCGGGATGGGAATCGGCCTGTCGATCTGCCGCACCATTGTCGACGCGCACGGCGGACGGATATGGTTCGAGCCGGGCCGCAACGGCGACGGCACCGCATTTCATTTCACATTGCCGACGGGAGAATCGAAGGCATGAGCGACGAAGCGCTGCGCCTGGTCCATCTCGTGGATGACGACGAGGCAATCCGCCGCTCGGTCGGCTTCATGCTCAAGACCTCGGGCTTTCACGTTCGCGCCTACGAAAGCGGCGTCGAGCTATTGAAGACCGCGCCTGAGCTCGAGCCTGGCTGCATCCTGCTCGACATCCGCATGCCGGGCATGGACGGACTCGAAGTGCAAGAGGCGCTGCGCTCCAAGGGCGTCACCCTGCCGGTAATCATCATGACCGGCCACGGCGACGTCAGCCTCGCGGTGCAAGCGATGAAAGCAGGCGCGGTCGACTTCATCGAAAAGCCGTTCGAAAAAGCGGTGCTGATCTCCGCGATCGACCAGGCGCTGGATCAGCTCAAGCGCTCGGCCGCGAGCCGCGAGCGGTCCGACGAAGCCTTGGTACGGCTACAGGCGCTGACCCCGCGCGAGCGCGAGGTCCTCGACGGCCTTGCCAAGGGCCTGCCCAACAAGACCATCGCCTATGATCTTGGGATCAGTCCGCGTACCGTCGAGATCCATCGCGCCAATCTCATGAGCAAGCTTGGCGCGCGCAGCCTGTCCGAAGCGCTCCGGCTCGCCTTCGCCGCCCAGCAGCAGTGACGCTGTAGTCGCCCGCGGCGGCCGCAAATCCATATCGGGGAAATTACGGATACAGCGGTAAGCGGCGATCCCCCATTCAGCGCGCGTCAGCCTGAATGGGGGAATAAGCCATGACGAGCCGCCAAACACCCGAAGCCCTGGTGGCGCGCGACGAGATTGTCGCCGCCCCCGAAGGCCGCGCCTGCGAAGATCAGAGCTTCGAGCTCCCGACCGGCGTCTATGTCGCCATGGCCGGGATGTTCGCGGGCTTCATCGCCGTGCTCAACATCGCGTTCAGCGGGCACATGGGCGTCTCCTTCGCGGCGATCTTCTTCTTCATCGCTTCGTTCTTCGCGATCCCTGTACTGTTCACGCGCAGCGCTCCAGCTAGCCGCACGTCAGCGCTCAAATGGTACCAGTTCCTCGAGCGCGGAATCGACACTCCCAGCGGCCGCGAAAAGGCCGGATCGGCTGCCGTGCTGGTCCTCATCCTGCCGTTCCTGATCCTCTGCTTCGGCATAGCAATCGCCACCATCGCTGCCTTGGTCCGCTAACCAACTAGAATCTGGAGACTGATGATGATCCCGTTTTCCGCGCGGCTTCGCGCGGGGCCGCCGCTGCTCGCGCTCGCCTTGCTATCGACTGCAGCGCCAGCTGTCGCCGCCGGCGATGACCCGCAGCTGTGGACCGGCGCGAGCGCGACCGTGAAGCTCTCCGATCACTGGCGCTTTTCGCAGGACGTGACCGCACGCTTCAGCGACCATCGCAGTGGCCTCTACGAAATCGAGATGAACTCGCTGCTCGGCTACAAGGTGAGCAAGACGACGACGGTCTGGGCCGGCTACACGCACGACCCGCAATATGCCGAGGGCGATTTTCGCGTGATGGAGCATCGCGCCCGCGAGCAAGTAACGTTCGACAATATCGCGTCGCTGGGCCGCGGCCGGCTCAGCGCCCGAATTCGCACCGAGCAGCGCTGGCGCGACGGCGTCGACGGGACGGGCTGGCGCGTGCGTCCCTACGTCAAGTACACGCTACCGCTGAAGAAAGGCGGCAAGACCGCGCTGGTGTTGAGCAGCGAACCCTTTTTCAATCTCAACAGCACCCCGTTCCAGCGCACGACCGGATTCGACCGGATCCGCAACCTCGTTGCGCTGAGCACGCCACTGTCGAGCAAGATCACCGCCGAAGTTGGCTATCTCAACCAATACACGCGCGTGCGGAACGGACCGGACACGGACGACCACGTGGCGTCCGTGTCGCTCAACATTGCGCTTTAGGAGCCTCTGCCTCGAGGGTCAGGGTCTCGGTGTGGCCGAGCCCCTGAGAATAATCGAGGGATGACACATAGCGGCATTGAGCGACCATGGTCGCGACATCCTCGACGTTGGGCGGCGCAAGGTCGGTCAGGTTCGGATGGCGCTGCGCCAGCAACGTCCAGGCGTGGCTGCGCTCGGCGAGATCGGTCAGTTCGTGGGCGATGCAGCCGGCATAGACGGCCTTGATCGCGCGCGGCTCCGCCGGCTCGCGCCCGACGGCGATCGAGACACGATTGTCGTGCGCGATATTTGCGAACTTCTGGCTGTTGCGATCGATCATGAAATAGATCCGGAATCCCTCGTTCGCGTAACCCACCATGGTGGTCTGCGGCCATCCGTCGGGACGGACCGTCGAAATGCTCATGATCCGGTTCGCGTCGAGAATTCCAATCGCAGGCTGTTCCATTGCTCAAACCCTTCGCAAGTTGCGCGCGCTCACGGCTTCGCGCCTTCGAGGACAGTGATGTTCGTGAAGGCGCGACTGGCGGTGAGGCTGTCCGACGTGACGATCACGGTCGTGCCGGGCTGGATGATCGCGGCAACATCGCGCTTGAACTCGTCGGCAGCCTGAAAGCGGGCCCATTCCGTCCTGGGCACTTGTGACGGCGCCTGGTCCTGTCCTGACAGGCTGACTCGCATCCAATGCTGTCCTTCGGCGTCGATGCCGCGCAGCGTGTAGGCCCAGGTGGACGTTACCGTCCCCTCGACAGTGACGGGAGCAGTGCCGATCACCACGCCGTTCCTGAGGACGACCGCGCGCTTGTCGGCAGCGCTGACCAGGATCGAAACGGGGCCCGAGGCGGACTTCGCCGGTGTCCACTCGACCGCGCCGACGAGCGGCAGCGCCACCGCGTTGTCGGCAAGCAATGAGGGAGCCGGGGCGATGCGCGGCGTTGCCGCCTCACTGGTGATGACCACCGTCATGCCGACGCCGGTCTCGCGGTAAAGGCGCTGGGCGAAGCCGGCTGGTAGCCGGATACAGCCATGCGACGCCGGGTAGCCCGGAAGCTTGCCGGCATGCAGTGCGACACCCTGCCAGGTCAGCCGCTGCATATACGGCATCGGCGCATTGTCATACTTGCTCGAATAATGCTCGACCTGCTTTTGCAGGATCGTGAACACGCCCGTCGGCGTCTCATGCCCGGGGCGGCCCGTCGAAACGGTTGAGGCGGCAATTGGCACGCCATTGCGAAACAGAAGCGCGCGTTGCGTCTCCAGATTGACGATGAAGAGCATCGGGCCTTGCGGCGCAAGCTCGGGTGCCCAGGCGAATTCACCCGGTTTCAGGTTCGCGATCGTCTCGGCGACCGACCCCGTGGAAATGTCGACCTGCTGCGCCGCCGCCGGCGATGCGAGCACAAGCACAGCAACGGCACAGGCGGAGAGCAGCTGACGGATCATTGGCCCACCTGCGCTCCGCCTGGTTTCAGCGGGACATCAACAAGCTGACTGGACATGCCCGCAGTACGCCGCGCGTGACACCGCCGAACAGGAACTCGCCGGCGCGGCTGTGGCCGTATCCGCCCATCACGATCAAGCCCGCACGATGGAAAGACGCGTATTCGACCAGGTCCTCCTTGATCGAATCCGAAACCCGCTCCTCCGTGACGAGATCGGCGTGGATCCCATGGCGCGAAAGATATTCGAGCGCCCGCGTCGACGGGAACTGGCCGGCTTTCGCCTCTTCGATGCGCAGCACGCGCACCTCCGACGCCAGTTTCAGCATTGGAACCGCGTTGCGAAGCGCATTCGCGGCCTCGTAGCTCCCGTTCCAGGCGACGATCCCAAGGCCGAACGGATCGAGATCCTTCGTGCCGTCCCCGATTACGAGGAGCGGCGTGCGCATCCGGTGGAGCAAATCTCCAAGCAAGGTGATCGAAGGACCCGCGAATTCCGGTGACGGAGATTCACGCCCGATCACCACCAGGTCGGCCAGGGCCGCGCACTGGATCAGGTGAGGCATCAGCTCGCCGGTGATCTCCTCATAGTCCCAGCTGACGTCCTCGTTTGCGAGTTCGGCCTCAATGAGGCCGCGAAGCTTGTCGGCCTCGTTTTCGAGAACCTCGACAATCTGCGAACTGACGAACGTGCCGAACGCATCCACCACGGTGTACGCCTGCAGCGGCACGACATGGAGCAAGTGGAGGTGCGCCCCGAACGCGCGGCACAGCGTCAGTGCGACCTGCAGCCGATCCTGGAGCTGGTCGTCGTTGTGGACATGGAACAGGATCGTTTTGATCGCCGTGGGTTTGATGGGTGAACGGACCACCGACGCGGCCGTCCGCTCGATCATGATTTGATCGCTTTTCATGGGATCGTCTCCCGAATGGCCGAATCCGGTCCGGCACGAGTCGAACAATCGACTCTTCGGGGGTCATCGCGAAATCAGGAGTTTCCCGTAGCCGGCATGCGGGAAAAACCGCTCTAAGCGGGGTTAGACCAGGGCCGTTCGATAAAGCTGCAGAAGCGCGCTCCACGCCCTTTCGGCTTGCGCCGCATCGTAAACCTGGCTGCCGGGTACGCACCAGCCGTGATTGGCCGGATAGACCTCGACGGTCGCCGGCCGGTGCGCCGCCGCGAACGCCGCCTTGAGCTCGTCCTTCACCTGCGGTTTCAGCTGATCGTCATTCTGCGCTTGGAGGACGAGGAAGCTCGCCCGGGTTTTCGGAATGAGCAGGTGCGGGCTGTCGGGCTCCTTGGTGACGAGGCCGTTGCCGCCGTGGAAGCTCCCGACCGCGCCGATCCGGTCGGGAACCGTCGCTGCTGTCTCGAACGCGAGCGCGCCGCCCATGCAATAGCCCTGGACCCCGGCCTTATGCTTCTTATCGGTCTTCGCCTGCGCGTCGAGAAACGCGACATAGGCGCTCGCGTCCCCTGAAATATCGGTCATCGCCTTGCGGTAGCCAAGCAAGAGCTCGCGCTGCTTGGGATCACCGAAGTCGATCTTTCCCGCGATCACCGGCGCGTCCTTCGAGCGGTAGAAGGGGTTGGGGACGAGCACGACATAGCCCGCGCCTGCCAGCCGCCGTCCCATGTCGCGGAACACCGGACGCAGGCCCATGATGTCGGGCCAGATGAGCACGGCCGGAAATTTTCCCGTCCTGGTCGGCGTGAAGAGCACCGCGTCGGCGGTGCCGTCGCGGGTCTTGATGAGAACGTCCTTCTCGGTGACCCCGGCCTTGGGCGCGGCCGCGCCCGCCGCGCTGGCCGCCCCGGCGCCGGCGGCCGCGGCGGCAATCAGCCCGAATGTCCGTCGCGACACGCGCGGGTCCTCGACCAGGCCGGGGTGGATGAATTCGTCACACATGGTGCACCTCGCCGATGGAAGCGGAGCGTCGGGCGCCGCGATCGTTCCGGCAATAGCCATTTCAGGTGACGAGCCCAAGAGCAGCGCCCGGCGACCCGGGACGCGATCTTCCGGGTCAGCCGCTGCGGAACTTGGCGCCGCGCGCTTCCAGCATGGATTTCCAGAACGGCTTCTTTGAGTCGGATTGAAGCGCCGCTTCGACCCGCTGGAGCTCGGGAATGTAATGTTTGAGCGTCGTCTCCACGCCGCGCTTGAGAGTCATCAACGCGGACGGACAACCGCCGCACGCGCCGCGCATCTCGACCTTTGCGACGCCGTCGCGGTAGCCAAGAAGCGTGATGCTGCCGCCGTCGCGGGCAATCCGCGGAGCGATGCGCGTGCGCAGCAGCTCGGCGATTTGCTCCTCGACCGGATCGGTGCGCACGACCGGCTCTTCAGACCAATGATCGAGGCCGGCATCTTCGCCTTCCGCCAGCGCCTCGGCGATCGCGCCCACGATTTCGAACTGGAGATCCGGCCACGGAGCTGCCGAAGAATCGCTGCTGACGGAGATGAAGTCGCGCGCGAACAGGAGCTCGGTGACACCGGCGATCCCAAGCAGCCGCGCCGCGAATGGAGGGCAGTCTTCGGCCGCACGATCGAACGGCAGGGGAGAGTCGAGCGGCAGCTGGCGCGGAAGCAAAAAGCGCCTGGCCGCCGGGTTCGGCGTTCCCTCGACCTTGATCAGCATGCCGGTGGCCGATTCATCGCGAGTGGGCCGATCGAGTCAACGCATTGCGCCAGTGCTGATGAGGTCCCGGTAATGGCGGGCCATTTGCAAATGCGCTTCACGGGCCTTCGGATGCTCGGCCTCCGTTGCGGCGGTCAGCTCCTGGGCTGCTCTTCGCGCGAAGTAGATTGCATCATCTCCCATCGGCTTCCCCCCTTTGTTGCGCTCTGAAAACCAGCCGCATTGCTCCACAACAGCGGCGCGACCGCCGCGATTGGCCGTCGTGACCTGACGTAGCTCGGCACCTCTGCCGGCGACGCGGCGGCAGTCCGCGAATGCGTGGAGCGGAGCCAGGTTCGCGTGCCCACCCAATGGCCAGAGCGATGCCAGGTCCAAGGCGTCGAGCTCGTGCACCGCCAATCTGTCCCGCATCGCTCTCTTCCTTGCTGCGACTAATTCGCATTAGCATAAGCTGGCGATCGGTGCTAGAGCTTTGTTGAACGGAGGGGCCGCCGCAACTCTCTCGAGCCCGGAGAGTTCGATTGAAGGGAGACGCATCTCATGACCCACGAATATGGCGATCCATTCAATGAAGAGACGATCGCGGTTGCCGTAAGACGGACGATCGCGCTCACCGAGCTGACGCCCGGCGACCCGCTCGACGCACATGTCGAACGCGCGGTCCAGGAATGTATCTGCGCCTGTGCCGTCGCGATCGAAGATGCGATCGAGGAACGCCACTCGGGCATGCACGCGACCTTGTTCCACGAGGTGCGGTCGCGCGCCCAGCGGGAGATTCGAATCGCCCGGCGCCAGGCCGAGGTCGACGAAGCCTCCGAAGAATCCTTCCCTGCGAGCGACCCGCCGGCGTGGATCTGGGAGAAGCAGCCGGCCTGACCGCCGGTCAGCTCGCTTCGGCGCTGGGGTGATAGCGCTTGACGCGATGCAGCCTGTTCTTGTCCGTGTGGTGCATTTCCTCGCCCGTCGCGGCAAGCTTGAGCAGCAGATCGGACGTGTAGCTGAGCGTCCCGTCGTCATGGAAGGTGAAGCTGCTCTTGAAGTCGCGGATTTCCGCGCGATCGAGCAGATATTTGTTCTGCAGAATGCCATAACAGGGTTCGCCGGGCTTGGCGTCGAAGCGCAGCACGCTGTCCTGCGGTTTGGCGTCGCTGCCGGCGAGGATCGCGATGCCGCGCCCGAACACGACGTTGCGCATTACCTGGCCATGGGCCTTGTCCCACAGCAGGAAGCCGACCTCGTCGTGGAACGGGTCCATCGCTTCCTCGCCATGGCGCCAGGCGGTCATGCCGTAGATCAGGCCCCACAGCACCTGCTGGCCGTTCTCCTGGACCGGAATCGGCTTGAAATGGGCCTTCTCGAAATAGGTCGTCTCGGTCGTCCAGTCGTCCTTGTTGTGATAGGACCGGTCGACGCCGCCATCCCCTTCCCATTCGCCGACAAACGGCGTCAACGGCCCCAGTTTCCGCGAATAGGGAATGTCGTTCGGCATCGCTGCACGCTCCTCTTGTTTCGTTGGTGAGGACGTCAGGCTAGCACTTGGGCAAGCGCACTGGCTAATGAAGCCTGTCACTAACATCGATTGAGGAAACCTATCGATGGATAGGCACTCGACGGAGCGGCAGTCAGGCCGCGGCGACTCCGACCGATGCCCCGCGGACCGAAGCACGCGCTCCGGCGACGGCTACACCGCGACGGCCAATGCAAAAGAGAAAAATGGTGGGCGTGGCAAGGATTGAACTTGCGACCCCTGCGATGTCAACACAGTGCTCTACCACTGAGCTACACGCCCACCGAGGCCGTGGC
>Ga0207678_10000324_pt1 | contig 42936 bp, 46 predicted proteins | sample KBSC63metaG_FD_184319 | JGI IMG/M metagenome (GOLD analysis project Ga0207678, IMG submission 184319) | Corn rhizosphere microbial communities from Kellogg Biological Station, Michigan, USA - KBS C6-3 metaG (SPAdes) (version 2) | ecosystem: Host-associated > Plants > Roots > Rhizosphere > Soil ... | reverse complement strand
GTTTCTGGCGTTCAGCCTGGTTTACGACACCTTTTACGGCAGCGGCGCACGACGCCCCGACTGGCTGTCGGATGCCCGGACATATCCGCTGCTCAATGCCAGCGGTCAGGCGATCAGCGAATTCGTGGTGGAGCATCGGGCGCGCAAGCCATCCGCTTCGGACTAGGCGGCCTGAACGCGCGCCGCCGTGACGTCCGTTTCGCAATGCTGTCCGTTCCGCCTGCGTATTGGTGGAAACTTTCGGTTCTGCTCATCCGTTCATCGGGTAACAGCAACGCAAGGAGATTTCCGATGGGCGAGATGACCGACAAGGTGAAGGCCGCGGGCAACAAGGCCGCTGGCGCGATCAAGGAAGCTGTCGGCCGCAGCCAGCGCGATCCTGACCTGGTCGCGGAGGGGCAGGCCCAGAAGGTCAAGGGCACGGCGCAGGACATCAAGGGTTCCGTCAAGGGCGCTCTTGGCGACAAGATCTGAACCAAAGTCCATGAATGTTTCATAGAATGGCCTCGCCTTTTTGGCGGGGCCTTTTGCTGTATTATTGACATCATACACCTCTTGCTGCTTCACTTGGTGGGCAAGGGAGTTCAGGGACATGTTGGATCGACGGTCGATAATCGCGGGCGGGACGGCTTCGCTCCTGTGCGCGACCGGATTGCGCGCGCAGGTCCTGCCGCCGCAGGGTTTTGCCACGCCGTCGGGAACGGTCCCCTTCGCGCCCGAGGTGTTCCGCGAACGCCGTCGTCGGGTGATGGAGGCGTTGAAGGACGGGGTCGCCGTTGTCCATGGCGCGGGGCCGGTGGAAAGCAGCGCGGCGGTGGCGCCGCCCTTCGTGCAGGATGGCGATTTTGCCTGGCTGACCGGCATTGTCGACGAGCCGGATGCCGTCCTTGTCATGGCGCCCGCCGAACGCACGATCAGGGAATGGCTGCTGCTGCCGTCGCGCGATGTGGAGTCGGAGCGCTGGGAGGTCGAGCGCCTGCCGTTGGGCACGGAACTGGAGCGGCGCACGGGCTTTGCCAGGGTTTCGCGCACCGGCGGTCTGGGGAGCCTGGTCACCACCCTGGCCGAGCGGTCCAAGACGCTGCATTTCCTGGGGCCGATCGTCAGCGCATCGGCGCCCGTGCCCAAGGCGCTGGAGCTTTACGGCAGGGTGATGCAGCGCGTGCCGGGCGTTTCGATGAAGGATGACAGCGCGCTTCTGCCTTCGCTGCGCATCGTCAAGGAAGCGCGCGAACTGGAGTTGATGCGCAAGGCGATGGCAGCGACGGCGCGGGGTCACATCGCCGCGATGAAGCAGGTGCGTCCCGGCATGACCGAACGGCAGTTGAAGGCGATATTGGAGGAGGGCTTCCGCGCCGGAGGCGGCGAGGGGCTGGCCTATGACAGCATCGTCGCGACCGGGCGCAACGCGGCGTCGCTGCACTATACGGGCGGCAGCGGCGTGATCGGCGAGAAGGACCTGATCCTGATCGACGCGGCCGCCTCCGTCGGGGGTTATGCCTGCGACGTGACGCGCACCTTTCCCGCCAGCGGCAGGTTCACCGACGAACAGCGCGCATCCTATGAACTGGTCCTCGCCGCGCAGGCCGCCGCCGTCGCCAGGCTGAAGGCCGGGGTCTATTATGAGGATCTGGTCGAGGCGGCGAAGGACGTGTTCCGGAAAGCGGGGCGGGTGGACGATTTCACCCATGGGCTGGGGCATCTGGTCGGGCTCGACGTCCATGATGTGGGCGACATGTCGAAGCCGCTGCCCGCCGGCGCGGTCATCACCGTGGAGCCGGGGCTGTATGTCCAGTCCGCCAATTACGGCATCCGGATCGAGGATCTGTACCTGATCACGCCGACCGGATCGCAGCGGTTGAGCGAAGGCGTGCCGCGCAGCATTGCGGAGATCGAGGCGGCGATGGCGCGATAGGCCGCCTCAACAAGGGCACGGTGTTCCTGCCCTGCCGTCATTCGGTGATCAGGGGGATGCGAGCCGTTCAGGCGGCGGGACTGGGCTCCTGCCTTCGCAGGAGCACGGCTTGCTGAAAGCCTGGGGGCCTAATCCTCTTCGGGGGTCGCCAGATAGTCCCGCACATCGCGCCGCAATTCTCCGGCGCAGAGATAGAGGGCGATGACATTGGGGACCGCCATCAGGAAGAAGCTGCTGTCGACGATGCCGACCACCCGGCCGAGGTCGATCGCGGCGGCGGGGGGCAGGGCGACGATATAGAGGATCTTGTAGGTCCACTGCGCCCTGGGGCCGTTGCCGAACAGATAGCCCCAGGCCTGAAGGCCGTAAAAGCCCCAGGCGACCAGCGTCGAATAGGCGAACAGCACCACCACCACCGCGAGCAGCCAGGGGAAGGAGGGCGACACCTGCGCGAAGGCGGCGGAGGTGATGGCAATCCCCTCCAGCCCGCCCTTCCAGGTGCCGGCCACGACCAGCGCCAGCCCGCCCAGTGCGCAGACGATCATCGTGCCGAGCAGCGGTTCCAGCAGGGCGACCAGCCCCTCCGACACCGGATGCCGCACGCGCGCCAGGCTGTGCGCCATCACCGCCGATCCCACGCCCGCCTCGCTGGCGAACACGGCGCGCCGCATGCCGGCGACGAAGGCGCCGACCGCGCCGCCGGTCGCGGCCTGCCCGTTCCATGCGCCGTGCCAGATGTCCGCCAGCGCGCCCGGAATGGCGGCGGCATGAAGGATCAGCACGGTCGCCACGCCGACCAGATAGACCGCGACCTTGAGCGGGGTCAGACGTTTCGCCACTTCGCCCAGCCAGGCCGCGCCGCCCAGCGTCACCAGCGCCACCGCGCCCGCCAGCATCGTGCCATAGGCCCAGCCATTGCCGAAGCCCGTCACCACCTTCACCTGCGCGAAGCTCTGGTTGACCTGAACCATGGGGATCGCCCCGAACAGCGCGAAAAAGGCGTAGAGGCCGCCCAGGATCAGCCCGGCCCTGGGCCAGCCGCGCGCGGCGCCGACCGCCTTCAGCACATACATCGGCCCGCCATGCACATGGCCCTGCGCGTCGAAGACGCGATATTTGAGGCCCAGCGTCACTTCCGCCATCTTCACCGTCATGGCGAACCAGCCGATGATGAACATCCAGAGGATCGCGCCCGGCCCGCCCATCGTCAGCGCGACCGCGACGCCGGCGATATTGCCGAGGCCGATGGTGCCCGACAGCGCCGTGGACAGCGCGCCCCATTGGCTGACGTCGCCCTTCGCCTCGCCCGCATGGGGCTGCGTCCTGAGGATGCGGAGCGCCCGGCCCACGGCCGTCAGGTTGGGAAAGCCGAGCCAGATGGTGAAGAACAGCATCGGCAGCGCGAGGTAGAGCACGATCAGTTCGATCTGCGTGCCCAGCACCGGCACCTTCATGAAGACCGCGCCGGAAAGGGCGTCGACCGCTGCATTGAATCCGTCCATTCGCAAGGGGATGGCCGGTCCCGGCTGGAAAGTCGAACAAAGATTGCTATGGGAGGGGTGAGAGCTTCACCGCTGGGCGGGCAGGGACGATGAGCAGGAAATATTTCGGTACGGACGGCATTCGCGGGCGCACGAACCAGTGGCCGATGACGGCCGAGCTGGCGATGAAGGTCGGCATGGCGGCGGGCAAGCATTTCCAGCGGGGCACCCATCGCCACCGCGTGGTGATCGGCAAGGACACGCGGCTGTCGGGCTATATGGTGGAAAATGCGCTGGTCGCCGGGTTCACCGCGGTCGGCATGGACGTCGTGCAGTTCGGGCCGATCCCGACGCCCGCCGTGGCGTTGCTGGCCCATTCGATGCGCGCCGACCTGGGCGTGATGATCTCCGCCAGTCATAATCCCTATTTCGACAATGGCATCAAGCTGTTCGGTCCGGACGGATACAAGCTGTCCGATGAGGATGAACTGAAGATCGAGGCGATGCTGGACCAGCAGATTCCGCTCGCCGCGTCGCAGGACATTGGCCGGGCTCGCCGCGTGGAGGACGCGCGCGGCCGCTATATCCATGCGGTGAAGTCGAGCTTTCCGGCGGAACTGCGGCTCGACGGACTCAAGATCGTGGTCGATTGCGCCAATGGCGCGGCCTATCAGGTCGCGCCTTCCGCCCTGTGGGAGCTGGGGGCGGAGGTCGTGGCGGTCGGCGTCACGCCCAACGGCATCAACATCAACGACCAGTGCGGATCGACCGCGCCGCTGCTGTTGCAGGAAAGCGTGGTGTCGGCGGGCGCCGACATTGGCATTGCGCTGGACGGCGACGCCGACCGGCTGATCGTGGTGGACGAGCATGGCACGATCGTCGACGGCGACCAGATCATGGCCCTGATCGCGGGCAATTTCGCGAAGGCGGGCACGCTGCGCGGCGGCGGGCTGGTGGCGACGGTGATGTCGAACCTGGGGCTGGAGCGTTTCCTGGCGGGGCAGGGCATGGCGCTGGAGCGGACCAAGGTCGGCGACCGCTATGTGCTGGAACGGATGCGCGAGGGCGGCTTCAATGTGGGGGGCGAGCAGTCGGGACATATGATCCTGTCGGACTATGCGACGACCGGCGACGGCACGGTCGCGGCGCTGCAGGTGCTGGCGGCGCTGGTCCGGTCGGGCAAGCCGGCGAGCGAGGTGCTGCACCAGTTCGATCCCGTGCCGCAATTGCTGAAGAATGTCCGCTTTTCGGGCGGCAGGCCGCTGGAGCATGAGGATGTGAAGCGCGTCATCGCCCAGGCCGAGGCGGAACTGCAGGGCAGCGGGCGGCTGGTCATCCGTCCTTCCGGTACGGAGCCGGTGATCCGGGTGATGGCGGAAGGCGACCGGGAGGAACAGGTCAGGGATGTGGTGGAGCGCATCTGCGACGCGGTGGCCAGGGCGGCGGCGTGATGGCGTCGCGTTGCGGTCGTTCCCGCCGGCGAAGAGAGGACGGACGAGCGGCGGGTGCGGATCATGCTTGAGATGCGGCCCGATTGCGAGCGCTGCGGCGTGGACCTGCCCGCCGATGAGCCGGGCGCGTTCATCTGTTCCTTCGAATGCACCTATTGCGCGTCCTGTGCGGAGGCGCTGGACGACCGCTGCCCCAATTGCGGCGGGGAGTTGATGGACCGGCCGACCCGGACGGGCGACGCGCTGAAGCGGCATCCGGCGTCGGCGGAGCGGCGTTTCAGGGCATGACCGTCGCGCGCGTCCTGATCATCGCCGGGTCCGACAGCGGCGGCGGGGCCGGCATCCAGGCCGATATCCGCACCGTGACGCTGCTGGGCGGCCATGCCATGACGGCGATCACCGCGATCACCGCGCAGAACACGCTGGGCGTGCAGGGCGTTCACCCGGTGCCGACCGACATGGTGATCGGGCAGATGGAGAGCGTCATCAGCGATATCGGTGTCGACGCGGTGAAGATCGGCATGATCGGATCGGCGCAGACCGCCGCGGCGGTGGCGGAGCGGCTGGCGATGCTGGAGGGCGTGCCCATCGTCTTCGACCCGGTCATGGTCGCCAGCAGCGGTTCCGTGCTGGCCGATGAGGCGACCGTGGCGGCGTTCGAGAGGCTGATGGCGCTGGCCACGGTGGTGACGCCCAATATCCCGGAACTGGCGGCGCTGGGCGGGGAGGAGATCGCGATCCGCTTCGCCACCCATGTGCTCGCCAAGGGCGGCCATGGCGAGGGGCCGATGCTGACCGACCGGCTGATCGGGCCGCGCGGCGTGGTGAAGGCGTGGAGCAATGCGCGGATCGACACGCGGCATAGCCATGGCACCGGCTGCACGCTGGCCAGCGCGATCGCGACGGGGCTGGGCCAGGGATGGGACATGATCGACGCGATCGAGCGGGCGCGCAAATATGTGCGGGAGGCGCTGGCGCTGGCGCCTGGGCTGGGCGGCGGACATGGGCCGATGGGCGCGCCTTTCGGATTCCATGACCATGCCTGATTTCGCCCATGAACTGCGGCATCATCCCGGACTGGTCGCCGGGGTGGACGAAGCGGGGCGAGGGCCGCTGGCCGGGCCGGTGGTGGCGGCGGCGGTGATCCTGCGGCAGGAGGATTGCCCGGACGGGCTCAATGACAGCAAGCAGCTCAGCGCGGCGAAGCGGGCCGTGCTGGAGGGCCAGATCAAGGCGCGGGCGCTGTGCTGGGGCCTGGGGGTCGCGTCGGTCGAGGAGATCGACAGCCTGAATATCCTGTGGGCGACCATGCTGGCGATGACGCGGGCGGTGGAGGCGCTGACCCATGATTGCGCGCATGTGCTGGTCGACGGCAATCGCTGTCCGCAGTGGCGATGGGCTTCGACGGCAGTGGTCGAGGGCGACGCCAAATGCCTGTCGATCGCGGCGGCCTCCATCCTGGCGAAGGAGGCGCGCGACCGGATGATGATAGAGGCGGCGGCGGTGCACCCGCATTATGGCTGGGAAAGCAACAAGGGCTATGGCAGCGCCCGGCATCTGGCCGCGCTGCGCGAGCATGGGCCGACGCCGCTGCACCGCAGGAGCTTTGCGCCGGTCGCGCAGTTGAGCCTGCTCTAGGGGATCGTTGCAGCGGCCCGTCCCGTTCCGATACGGGGAAGTGGCATGCGGGGGCTGGTGCCGGCCGGTCTTATGGTTAAGAAGGTGTTTATGCGCGCCTTTCCGACCTTCCTGCTGTTGCTGATCCTTGCGGTTGCGCGGCCTGCGGGGGCGCAGGAATCGCTGGGGCCGGGGGGGTATAGCTGGCTGGAGGAGGGGCCGTTTGGCGGGCCGCTCTATCTGGTCATCAGCATCGAGCGGCAGCGGGTGCATGTCTATGACGGTGACCGGCTGGTCGGGATCGCCAGCGTGTCGACGGGGATGAAGGGGCATCGCACGCCGACCGGCGAGTTTCCCGTCCTGCAGAAGCGGGAATGGCATCGGTCCAACATCTATTCCAACGCGCCCATGCCCTTCATGCAGCGGCTGACCTGGGACGGGATCGCGCTGCATGCCGGGCACAATCCCGGTTATCCGGCGAGCCATGGCTGTATCCGCCTGCCCTATGCCTTCGCCCGCAAGCTGTTCGGGATGACGCAGGTCGGAACGCTGGTCAGCGTGACGCCGGAGCGGTTGAGCCCGACGCTGATGGTGGACGCGCTGGTGCTGGGCGATCCGGGCAGCGCCGTCGCCACCTTCACCCCGCAGGCGCCGGTCGCGCTGGCGCAGCGGGACGATCCGGTGGAGGGCGCGCCGATGCTGGAGGTGGATCCGGGAATATTCCGGTTGAGGTTGATGCGGCGTTAGGCCCGAAGGGGTGTGAGAGAGGCGGCGAGGCTCCTGTGAACCCCGCCGCCTTCCTGATTGCCGTCCTTGTGATCAGGCCGCTTCGGCGGCTTCCTCCGTCGCGGGGAGGCGGATGAGATAGTCGAAGGCGGACAGCGCCGCCGTCGATCCGGCACCCATGGCGATCACGATCTGCTTGTAGGGCACGGTGGTGCAGTCGCCCGCGGCGAAGATGCCCGGCTGGCTGGTTTCGCCGCGCGCGTCGATCTCGATCTCGCCGCGTGGGGAAAGGGCGATCGCGTCCTTCAGCCATTCGGTGTTCGGGACAAGGCCGATCTGGACGAAGATGCCCTCCAGCTCGACATCATGCTCCGTGCCGCTGTTGCGGTCCTTGTAGCTGAGGCCGGTCACTTTCTCCCCATTGCCGTCCACCCTGGTCGTCAGGGCCGAGGTGATGATCCTGACATTGGGCAGGCTGGCGAGCTTGCGCTGAAGCACGGCGTCGGCGCGAAGCTGGCTGTCGAATTCGATCAGCGTCACATGGGCGACGATGCCGGCAAGGTCGATCGCCGCCTCCACGCCGCTATTGCCGCCGCCGATCACCGCCACGCGCTTGCCCTTGAACAGCGGACCGTCGCAATGCGGGCAATAGGCGACGCCCTTGTTGCGATATTCCTCTTCGCCCGGCACGCCCATCTGCCGCCAGCGGGCGCCAGTGGAGAGGATGACGGTCCGGCCCTTGAGCGACGCGCCATTTTCCAGCACGACCTCATGATAGCCGCCTTCGGTCCTGGCGGGGATCAGCTTTGCCGCCTTCTGAAGGTTCATGATCTCGACTTCATAATCCTTGACGTGCGCTTCCAGCGCCGACGCCAGCTTGGGCCCCTCGGTACGGCTGACCGAGATGAAATTTTCGATATCCATGGTGTCGAGCACCTGGCCGCCGAAACGCTCCGCCACGACGCCGGTGCGTATGCCCTTGCGCGCCGCATAGATCGCGGCGGCTGCGCCGGCGGGGCCGCCGCCGACCACCAGCACCTCGAACGGGTCCTGGGCCTCGATCTTCTCGGCCGCGCGGGCTGCTGCGCCGCTGTCGATCCTGGCGACGATCTGCTCCAGCTCCATGCGGCCGCTGGCGAAGGGTTCGCCGTTCAGGAAGACGGTGGGGACGGCCATGACCTTGCGGGCGTCGACCTCTTCCTTGAACAGCCCGCCGTCGATCGCGACGTGGCTGATGCGCGGGTTGAGCACGCTCATCAGATTGAGAGCCTGCACCACGTCGGGGCAATTCTGGCAGGAGAGGGAGAAATAGGTTTCGAAGGCGAAGTCGCCGTCCAGATCCTTGATCTGCTGGATCAGGTCCTGCGCCGCCTTGGAAGGGTGGCCGCCGACCTGGAGCAGCGCCAGCACCAGCGAGGTGAATTCATGGCCCATGGGCAGGCCGGCGAAGGTGACGCCGATGTCCGTGCCGGTGCGGCGGATCATGAAGCTGGGCACGCGCCTGTCATGACCGGCGGCGATGGTCACCTTGTCCGACAGTTCGGCGATCTCGTCCAGCAGGGTCTTCAGTTCACGGCTCTTCGCGCCGTCGTCCAGCGACGCGACCAGTTCGATCGGCTGGGTGATGTTCGCCATATAGGCCTTGAGCTGGCCCTTGAGATTTGCGTCCAACATCTTCTGGTCTCCTTGGGTTGGGCGCGCCTATCCGGGGCGCGGCTAGAGCGCGTTGCGTCAAGTCCGAGTCATGCAGCGCGCGCTATGCTTTTGATGTCGCATCGTTTTTGCGCAAAACCGGTTCCCACTTTTGCGCACGATGCTCTATATCTTCGCCGGGATGGTGCGACCCGAAGGCCCGGCGTTCTTGCTAATGATCTGGCGGTATTGACGTTCCGTTTTCCTGCGAAGGCGGGAATTCGGCACGAAAGGGGACCGTGTTCCTGTCTTCGCAGGAAAACGCGGTTCCAGGATGGTCCGCCGGGCAGGGGAGAGCGTATCTCGACCCAGCCCGACGAGACTCAAGGCTCTTAGATCTTGCCGACGAGGTCGAGCGACGGAGCGAGGGTTGCTTCGCCTTCTTCCCACTTGGCCGGGCAGACTTCGCCGGGGTTGGCGGCGACATATTGTGCAGCCTTGACCTTGCGAAGCAGTTCGGTCGCGTTGCGGCCGACGCCTTCCGAGGTGATTTCCATGAACTGGATCACGCCTTCGGGATCGACCAGGAAGGTCGCGCGGTCGGCCAGGCCGACGCCCGGACGCATCACGTCGAAATTATTGGTGATCTGGCCCGACTGGTCGCCCAGCATGTAATAATTGATCTTGCCGATGGCCGGCGAGGTGTCATGCCAGGCCTTGTGGCTGAAATGCGTGTCGGTCGACACCGAGTACACCTCGACATTCAGCTTTTGCAGCGTCGGGTAGATGTCGGCCAGATCCTCCAGCTCCGTCGGGCAGACGAAGGTGAAGTCGGCGGGGTAGAAGAAGAAGACGGCCCACTTGCCCTTCACGTCGGCGTCGGTCACGTCGACGAACTTGCCTTCCTTGTAAGCGGTGGCGGTGAACGGCTTGATGGTCGTATTGATAAGCGCCATGGGCTTTCCAGTTCCTTTACAGGGGTTGCTGTTGCCCGACCCATGTAGGGAATGCGCGGGGTGGCGTGAAATTGGTTTTATTGGCCAGCTTGATTGATAAAAACGATCACTACCCGCGTCATTGATCGACTTGGCCATTTCTGGGCTTCGCGAGCACGTAATTCATCGCTTCCTCTATCATGCCGAGTGCTTCGGCGATCGTGAAGGTCGAGGAGTCGAGGCACAGTTCCAGCCACAGGCCGTCGATCATGGCGGTCAGCCCGATCGCGGCGATGCGCGCGTCGGGACGCGGGATCTGCGGCGCTGCTTCACGCAGCAGAACCTCCATGCGTTCGCGTCCCCCGCCATAGGTTTCGGCATGGGTGGCGGCGATCGCCGGATTGGTCTTGTTGAGGCTCCAGAAGGAAATCCAGGTCGCGAGCAGATTGGGGTCCAGCACGGGCGGCTGGAAGTTCGACCGCAGATAGGCCCAGAGTCGGTCACGCGGATCGGGTCCAGCCTCCGCCACGGCGCGTTCCATCGCGGCGGCGACCTTTTCGCCGACATCGCGATAGGTGGCCAGGATCAAGGCGTCGACGCCATCGAAATAATGGGTGAGCAAGCCCGCCGAGACGCCGGCATAGGCGCAGATCGCACGAACGGAAGTGCCGCCCACGCCCTTTTCCGCAAGGCAGCGCGCCGTCGCCTCTATCAGCGCCTGCCGCCGGAAATCAGCGGATTCGCGAACGAACCGCGCCCGTTCCGGGCGCACCTCAACCTTGTTCTCCATCTCTCTTCCCCGCCCATGATCCGATTTTCCCGCCGCAGCCGCTGACATGCGGCTCCGTCCCTTCCGGAAAAAATGGATCGAAGCCTCGCGTTCAGCGGTTTATCGGGTCAATTGCAAGGAGAAAGATGGATGAAACGCCGCAATCTGGGCCTGCTCCTGCCGCTGATGGCAATGGGAGCGCTATCGTCGGGCTGCACGAAGAATGTGGACCGGAACGAGGGAAATAATGTCGAGGCCCCGGAGGTTGAGGCGATCGCGGAGCCGGACGCCGTCGGATCGGCCGTCAACGAGTCGGCGAACCTGCCGACCGACGAATGGGTCGGACGGTGGAACGGGCCGGAGGGGCTATTCCTGGACATTCAGCCTTCGCCGGACGGCCGGCGCGGCCATTATGCGATCGCGAACCAGGACAATCTGGACCGGCAGGCGGATTATGCCGGCGTGGCCGAAGGAAAGACGATCCGCTTCATGCGCGACGGCAAGGATCTGACCATCCGTCCGGGAACGGGGGCGGAGACCGGCTTCAAGGATCTGGCTGGCCGGCAGGACTGCCTGATCGTCCTGCCGGGACGGGAGGGCTATTGCCGCTGAGAGATTATCCGGAAAGGCGCCTTGGCGCGGCCGTCGCGGCCCAGGAACCCGCCAGGAACCCGTCTGTGTGCTTGCGCATTTATGCCGCCGGGTGGCGTGAAGATGAGGAGGATCAATATGGCGGATTATCAGGAGCGTCCAGCAACGACCACGATCATCGAAAAGCGTGGCGGCGGCGGCACCATGATAGCGGTTCTCCTGCTGGTCGTGGTTGTGGCCATTGCCGCCTTCTTCCTGATCAGCAGCCAGAGCCGGAAGGACAGCGCGGTCGAAAGCGCCGCCTCGCAGGTCGGTCAGGCGGCGAGCGACGTCGGCGACGCGGCCAAGGATGCGGCAGGCGCGGCCAAGGGCGAGTGAAGCCCTCGGCGGAACCGGCCGTCCGGCTTCATCCGCGTGGCTGACATGCAAAAAGGGCGCCCCCGATCGGGGGCGCCCTTTTCCAGGCCTGCCGTTGTCGGTTCAGCCCGAATTCTTCAGCCTTCGACCTTCACGTGCCGGGGTGCGGCCTCATTGAGGATGCGCAGGATCTTCTTGAGGGCGCTGGGTTCGTCCGTTTCCTCCATCGCCGCGAGTTCGCGGGCGAGGCGGCTGGACGCGGCCTCGAAGATCTGCCGTTCGGAATAGCTCTGTTCCGGCTGATCGTCGGCGCGGAACAGGTCACGCGTCACTTCCGCGATCGACACCAGGTCGCCCGAGTTGATCTTCGCTTCATATTCCTGGGCGCGGCGCGACCACATGGTCCGCTTTACCTTGGGCTTGCCCTTCAGCGTTTCGACCGCTTCCTCCAGCGTCTTGTTGGAGGACAGCTTGCGCATGCCGACGCCTTCGGCCTTGTTCGTGGGAACGCGGAGCGTCATGCGCTCCTTCTCGAAGCGGAGCACGTACAGCTCCAGCTCCATGCCTGCGATCTGCTCCTTTTGCAGCTCTATGACGCGGCCAACGCCATGCTTGGGGTAAACAACATAATCACCTACGTCAAAGGACAGCGCCTTGGCAGCCATTTGAAACCTTTCCATGTGTTCGGGGGAACGGTGGCATTCGCGTTGCAGGTGCGAAAAGACGCACCAGCCAGGGGAAGCGCGGCGCCACCATCATAACATCAGGCATTTGTCTCCGTAGCGGACGCGACCATGTCCACCTGTTGGTTCCCATTTATCAGATTCGTAACAAAATTGCCACCCCCGGACACAAAATCCGGGAGTGGGCGCGCAAGTTGACCGCTAGAGCTAGTCCTGGGACGACCGGGGCCGGTCGCTCAGCTGCCGGTGCCGGGTTCCGCCGAGAAGAATTTCTCCAGCTTGTTTTCGATGCCCTTCATTTCATCGGCGTCCGCGGGCGCATCGCCCTTGACCGTGATGTTCGGCCATTCGGCGGAGAATTTCGTGTTGAGCTCCAGCCATTTTTCCAGGCCGTTCTCGGTATCGGGCAAGATCGCTTCGGCCGGGCATTCCGGTTCGCACACGCCGCAGTCGATGCACTCATTGGGATTGATGACCAACATGTTCTCACCCTCGTAGAAACAGTCCACGGGGCAAACTTCGACGCAATCCATATATTTGCAGCGGATGCAGTTATCGGTCACCACATAGGTCATGGGTCAACACTCTTGGAATTGAGACAATCGGCGCCTGCTATGCGCGGCCGGGGCGAAGGTCAATGAGGATATTTTTGGGTGGGCGTTAGCCGGGCTTGGCGGGAAGGATCATCGGGGCTCAGGCGCCCACGGTAAGTTCCTCATAACAGGATTGCGCTTCGGCCGCCGGGCCCCGGCGGCCGGGGAGCTGGAGGATGCGGACCACCCGGACGCCGCTGGGGTGGGGAAAGGTGATGAGGTCGCCCGCCCGCACCGGCGCGTGCGAGCGTTCGATGCGGCGGCCATTGAGGCGGATGTGACCGTCCTCCGCCATTTTCTGGGCGATGGAACGGCTCTTCGCGAGGCGCGCGAACCAGAGGAACTTGTCGATGCGCAGGCTGGGGCCGTGGGCCGGAACCAGGCCCGCGTCAGCCATTGCGGCCGAGCAGTTCGGCCAGGCCCGCAAAGGCGTTGTTGCCGGTGGGGGCTGGGCCGGACGAGGCGGCGGGGCGCGGCCCGCGGTCGTTGCGCGGCTTGCCCTGGGCCGGTGCGCCGCGCTTTTCACGGCTGGCGTGCTGTTGGTGCGCGCGGGCCTTCTGCCGGCCGCGGAAGGCCCAGTTGGGCCCGCCCTCGGCCGGCGCCTCCACGGCGCGGAAGCCCGCCAGGCGCATCAGTTGCTGGAAGGCATCCTCCGACAGGCCGAGCGAGACGATCTGCGGGCTTTGCGCGGTGAAGGCCTCGTTCTTTGCAATGGCCTCATGCGCGGTGCGGGCCATGCGTTCGGCCATGTCGATGCGCAGCATCTGTTCGCCAAAGCCGCGGAAGCCGGCGATGCGCGCGCCCATCTGTTCGGGCTTCTCGCCAGCCGGGATCAGGGTGAGGCCGGGGCCGGGCAGGGGCAGGCACGGCTTGCCCAGGCGCGCCGCCAGCAGGACAGCGCGCCAGCGGGCGGCGCCGGGCTTCAGCAGGCCGGGATGATAGATGTCGAGCACGCCGATATCGATGCCCGCGCGGCGCAGCAGATGGCGCTGGTCCTTGTCGAGATGGCCGAGCGCCGAATCGAGGTCGGTGCGCGCGATGACGCCGCCGGCATCGGCAAGCTGGGCAAAGACGGCGCGGACAACGGCGGGGACTTCCGGGTCGGAGGCGCTGGCCACCATCTTGGTGAGCGGCAGCAGATGCTTTTCCTTTTGCGCGTCCATCCACGCGGCGAGGCGGGCCGCCACCTGCTTCTGCACATCCTGGCCCAGCGCCAGAAGCGCGCGATCCAGCCGAATTTCCGGTGTCAGCAGCGTGGCGCCGCCGTGCAGCGTGGCCACCGGATCCCCCTTCCAGCCTATGCCGGGGGTCTGTCCTGCTTCGTCCATGAGCGCGAAATCAGTATCGGGTGCGCCCAGCAATTCGTCAGCCTTCACTCGCAATATCCTTCCAAGGCGCCGTTCAGCGGCCGCCAGCAGCATCTTCCTGTCCTGATGCCGGGTAGCGGGATCGACCGAGAAACGAAATCCGTCAAGTCGCCCGATCGTCTCGCCATCGACGCAGACTGTCCCATCCGGTTCGATTTCGACCGGCAGATTGGCCGCGCTCTGGCCAATATCCCTTAGCAGAACCGTGGTGCGCCGGTCCACGAAACGCTGCGTCAGCGCGGCGTGGAGGGCGTCGGACAGCTTTTCCTCCAGGGCGCGCGTCCGCTCCGCCATTTCCGCCGGATGGGCGAGCCAGTCGGCCCGGTGGGCGATATAGGACCAGGTTCGGGCGGCGGCGATCCGGCCGGACAGGGTGTCGATGTCGCCCTGCACCGAATCGAGTCGGGCAATTTGCTGGGCGAACCAGTCGCGGGGAATATGGCCCCCGGCACCCAGGCTGTCGTCCGACAGGAAGCGCCAGATGCGGCCGACGGCGCGGGCATGATGTTCAGCGCCCAGCTTCTGGAAATCGGGCAGGCTGCACGCGGCCCAGAGGCGTTCGACCTGCTTCCTGCCGCGTGCCCGATCGATGACCAGCGGATCGTCGGCGAGCCGTTTGAGCACGGCGAGGTCGACCGCTTCGGGAGCGGCGCGCAGTTCGGGGCGGTCGGGTTTCTGCTCCAGATCGGAAATGAGGTGATCCAGCCTGTCGGTGCGGGGCGTGCCGTTGCGCCAGAAAAGCTGTTCCACCGGCGGGAAGCGGTGGGCCTCTATCGCCTCTATCTCCTCCGGCGTGAAGGCGGCGTCGCCGTCTTCATGGCCCAGGCTGCCGAAGGTGCCGTCCCGGTGGTGGCGGCCGGCGCGTCCCGCGATCTGCGCCATTTCCGCGACCGTCAGGCGGCGGGTGCGGTGGCCGTCATATTTGCGCAGCGAGGCGAAGGCGACATGCGCCACGTCGAGGTTGAGGCCCATGCCGATCGCGTCGGTGGCGACCAGATAGTCGACCTCTCCGTTCAGGAACATCTGCACCTGCGCATTGCGGGTGCGGGGCGAGAGCGCGCCCATGACCACCGCCGCTCCACCCCGGAAGCGGCGGAGCATTTCCGCCACGGCATAGACCTCCTCGGCGGAGAAGGCGACGATGGCGGAGCGTTTGGGCAGGCGGGAGAGCTTTTTCGCGCCGGCATAGCTGAGCGTCGAGAAGCGGGGGCGGCCGATGATCTCCGCATCGGGGACCAGCGCCTTCACCACGCGGCCGATGCTGGCTGAACCCAGGATCATGGTTTCCTCCCGCCCCCTTGCCCGGAGGAGGCGGTCGGTAAAGACATGGCCCCGTTCCGGATCGGCGCCGAGCTGGGCCTCGTCCAGGGCGACGAAGGCATAATCGCCGAGCCCGTCCTGCGCCGTTCCAGCCTGCCGGCCTGTGCCGATCGGCATCGATTCCGCCGTGCAGAGGAAGTAGCGCGCGCCCGGCGGCACGATCTTTTCCTCGCCGGTGACAAGGGCGACCTGCGCCGGCCCCTTCATGCCGACCACCCGGTCATAGACTTCCCGCGCCAGCAGGCGCAGCGGAAAGCCCATCATGCCGGAGGAATGGCCGCACATGCGTTCGACCGCCAGATGCGTCTTGCCGGTATTGGTGGGGCCCAGGACGGCGGTGAGGGGCGATCGGGCGAACTGGGCCATGGTCCCCGCTATGTCGGGCATGGATCGGGCAAGGGCAAGGGGGATTGGTCTGCCGGCCCCTTGCGCGGCACGGCCGGTCGCGGAAAAAGGGTTAAAAAAGGCGCGTTTATTTGACTTTAACCTTGCCCTTTTACAAAATTGCGGATGAGCGCGCGGCGGGGGTCGGGCGACATTTGCCCCGGGGGCCTGTTTTACCGTGTTTCATGATGGTCAGATCAATGCCCAGCAGGGTGGCGCCTCCGCGTCCCTGTGGCTGACTGACTCGATCCGCAACGGGGGGCCGGACCGGCGCGACTGGCGCGAGAAGCTGCGCGACTGGGCCGAGGATGTCGAACTGGTCCCCGACCTTGGCCAGCGGGTGGGAAGTTTCACCTGGTTCCGGGGCCTTGCGACCTGTTTCGGCTTGTGCGCGGCGGCGCTCTATCTGTCGCCGGGCTTTCATCCCTTGCCCGGCGAACGGCAGCCGCTGATGGCGGCCAGGCAGTTCGATGAAGTGCGCAGCCAGATGATCATGCCCCTGGCCCTGGGCGCGGACAGCGGGCGGCGCATGGGACCGACCGACGCGGTGCAACCGCTGCGCGAGACGCCGGAGCGGCCGCAGATCGAATTGCGCGCGCAGATCGGCGGCAGCGATTCGCTGTCACGGGCACTGGCGCGAGCGGGCGTGAGCAGCAGCGACACGGCGACGGTCACCAGCCTGATGGCGGGCGACATCGGCGCGGGATTGAAGCCGGGGACACCGCTGGACATCGTGCTGGGCCGGCGGGCGAGTCAGGACGTGCCGCGGCCTCTGGACAAGCTGGCTTTCCGGGCGCGGCTTGACCTGGGGATCGAGATTGCGCGGGTCGGCGGCGTGTTGCAGGTGCAGCGGACGGCGATCCATGTGGACGAGACGCCGCTGCGTATCCAGGGCGTGGTGGGCGAGAGCCTCTATCGCTCGGCCAGGGCGGCGGGGGCGCCGCCCAAGGCGATCCAGAGCTTCCTGCGCGTCGTGGCGCAGCAGGTCGATCTGGGTTCGATCTCCGCCGGCGACCGATACGACATCGTCACCGAATATCGGCGGGCCGACACCGGCGATGTGGAGGTGGGCGACCTGCTGTTCGCCGGGCTGCACCGGGCGAGCGGGCGCGGCATCGACATGCTGAAATGGACGCAGGACGGGCGGACCCAATGGTTCGAGGCGTCCGGCGTGGGCCAGCGGCGCGGCGTGCTGTCGGCGCCGGTGGCGGGGCGCATGTCGTCCAGCTACGGCATGCGGCGGCATCCCATATTGGGCTATACCCGCATGCATGCGGGGATCGACTTCGCCGCCGCCTATGGATCGCCCATCTATGCCGCGACCGACGGCGTCGTATCCTATGCCGGGCGGCATGGCGGGCATGGCAATTATGTCCGGCTGGAGCATGGCGGCGGCCTTGCCACCGGCTATGCGCATATGAGCCGCATCGCGGCATCGCCGGGGCAGCGGGTGCGGCAGGGGCAGGTGATCGGCTATGTCGGGTCGTCGGGCCTGTCGACCGGACCGCATCTGCATTATGAATTGTACCGGAACGGGCAGACGATCAATCCGCTGTCGGTGCGCTTCACCACGACGTCGCAACTGGCGGGCAGGGAACTGGCGGCCTTCCGGGCGCGGCTGGCGCAGTTGAAGAGCCTGCGCATCGGCCTGCCGGTGCAGGTGGCGCAGAAGACCGCGGGGTCGGCGGCGACCGGGAAATAGCTTTTCGTGGCGGACTCCCTCCGCTAACGGGCGGGAATGAACGCAGCGGCTTCCGACATCACCGCGATATTGCTGGCCGGGTCGCGGCCGATCCCTGATCCTTTGGCGGTGGCCGCCGGGGTTGCAGTCAAGCCGCTGGTGCCCGTGGCGGGGGAGCCGATGATCAACCGCCCGGCCCGTGCCCTGCTGGCGCATCCGGCGATCGGGCGGCTGGTCGTGCTGACGCAGGCGCCGGAATTGTTCGCCGCCGATCCCGCCACCGCCTGGCTGGCGGAGCATCCCAAAGTGCGGTTCGAGAAGAGCGGGGGCGGGATCGCGTCATCGATCATGGCCCTGCTGGATCGGGCGGATTTGCCCTTTCCGCTGCTGATGACGACGGCGGATCATGTGCTGCTGGATGGGGCGATGCTCGACCAGATGGCAGGGCAGGCGTCCGGGGCGGACATTGCCGTGGCGATGGTGGAGCGGGCCACGCTGCTGGCGCGCTATCCCGGGTCACGGCGGACATGGCTGAAATTCCGCGATGGCTGGTGGTCGGGGGCGAACATCTTCTGGTTCGGCAGCATCAAGGCGCGGCCGGTGGTCGCCTTGTGGCAGGAGGTCGAGCAGGACCGGAAGAAGGGGTGGAAGATATTGTCTGCCTTTGGCCCGCTGGCCTTGCTGGGGGCGGTGTTCAGGATTTCCACGCTGCGGGGCGGGATCGCGCGGGTGGGGCGGCGGTTCGGGCTGGTCGCGCGGCTGGTGGCGATGGAGAAGGCTGAGGCCTGCATCGATGCCGACAAGCCGGATGATGTGCTGCTGATCGAGGCGATCCTGGCCCAGTCGGCTAAATAGATCTGCTACATGGAATTGCCGTGCTCCTGCCTTCGCAGGAGCAGGATGTTCCTTAATAGCCGTCCAGATCCTCCAGCGCGGTGAATCGCTGGGACCATAGCGCGCCATAGACCGCCATCCATTGCACCACCGGGGCGAGGCCCTTTGCCCTGGCCGTATAATAGGTTTCGCGCCCGGCCCGACGGGCCGTCACGAGGCTGGCGCGTTTCAGCTTGCCGAGGTGGCGGGACACCATGGGTTGCGATACGCCGGAAATGGCGGTGAGGGCGTGAACGCTCTGTTCCCCTTCGCGCACCAGATATTCGAGCAGGGCGCGTCGCGTGCCGTCCGACAGGGCCTTGAATAGTTCATCGCAGGAGGCCGACCGATCGCCCCTCAAAACATGTTCCGTCATGGCCAATCCATACTCGTCGGGTTATGAATTGGTCAAGGTGAACGTCGTTTTTACCCTTCCAGATGGCGTTAACCAAAAAAACTTCGAGCCTCTTTCCATCTGAGTCTTTTGCGTCACACTAGCCGATCTTGAGTCTTTCAGGCGGCTGTCGACTCAATATCTAGTGGCTACCCGGTTCGTTCGCCGTTGCGTTAACCATTTTGTCAGGCGTGAACCCTAAGTTGCTGATCTTGACGGCTGACTCCGGAGGACTCATCGCTGGGCCTCAGAAGGAAACGGGGGTCACGAAATGGGTGTCATGGAACGCGTCGCGCCGCGGCGGAAAAAGGCGGTTGCGCCCGTAGAGGTCGAGGCCGACCGGCTGCTGCGTGGTGACTGCATCGCCGAAATGGCGAAGCTGCCCGACGCGTGCATCGACATGATCTTCGCGGATCCGCCCTATAATCTCCAGCTTGGCGGCGACCTGTTCCGGCCCGAGGGCAGCCGGGTGGATGCGGTCGACAATGACTGGGACAAGTTCGACACGCTGGGTTCCTACGACCGTTTCACCAAGGCATGGCTGCGCGAGGCGCGGCGCATATTGAAGCCCAACGGCACCATCTGGGTGATCGGCAGCTACCACAATATCTTCCGCGTCGGCACCGCGTTGCAGGATGAAGGCTTCTGGATCCTCAACGACATCATCTGGCGTAAATCCAACCCCATGCCCAATTTCAAGGGCACCCGCTTCACCAACGCGCATGAGACGCTGATCTGGGCGAGCCAGGGGGAGGACGCCAAATATACGTTCAACTACAAGGCGATGAAGACGCTGAACGACGAGTTGCAGATGCGTTCCGACTGGGTGCTGCCGATCTGCGGCGGGCAGGAGCGGCTGAAGCGCAACGGCACCAAGGCGCATCCGACGCAAAAGCCCGAGGCGCTGCTCTATCGCGTGATGCTGGCCTGCACCAAGCCGGGCGACGTGGTGCTTGATCCCTTTTTCGGCACCGGGACGACGGGGGCGGTCGCCAAGCGCCTGGGCCGCAGGTGGATCGGCATCGAGCGCGAGGATGATTATATCGAGGTCGCGCTGGAGCGGATCGAGGCGGCGTTGCCGCTCGATGAAAGCGCGCTGACCATCATGCAGACCGCGCGGCAGCAGCCCAAGGTGGCGTTCGGCACGCTGGTCGAGACCGGCTATCTGCAACCCGGCGCGGTGCTGGTGGATGCACGGCGGCGCTGGCAGGCGGTGGTGCGGGCGGATGGTTCGCTGTCCGTGGGCGCGGATACGGGGTCGATCCACAAGATGGGCGCGACGTTGCAGGGCGCGCCGAGCTGCAACGGCTGGACCTTCTGGCATTGCGAGATAGAGGGCGTGTTGAAGCCGATCGACGCGCTGCGGCAGACCTATTTGTTGGCGAACGAGCCCTGAGGATCATCGGATGTTTCCGTTCGGGCTGAGCGGGGTTTGAACATGCTTTCCCAAATTCCCGCCGATGCGCGGCTTTATCTGCGTCCCACATGGTTCGTGCCGTCGCCTGTCGGCCTGGCCGAAGGATCGGCGGCGCGGATGGGCAATGGGCTGATCTGGTTCCAGGGCTATGAGCTGACCGCGCGAAGGGGCGGGCAGAAAGTGGCGCGGGCGACGGTGCCGGTCGCGGCGTTCGAGGATGTGGTGGCGGGCCTGCCCGAGCCCGTGGCGGAACGGGCGCGGCTGTTGGCGGCCAATATCTCGGCGCCGCGGCAGCCCCTGATGCTGGGGGAACGCACCATCCGTTTCGACGCGCCGCAGGTGATGGCGATCCTCAACATCACGCCGGACAGCTTTTCCGACGGCGGCAAGCATATGGATGATCCGCAGGCAGCGGCCGATGCGGGCTTCGCCATGGCGGCGGCGGGGGCCGCGCTGATCGATGTGGGCGGGGAGTCCACCCGGCCCAGGGCGCCGCGCTTGTGGGAGGGGGATGAGATCGCCCGCGTCGTGCCGGTGATCGAAAGGTTGGCGCCGGCCGGCATTTCCATGTCCATCGACACGCGCAAGGCGGCGGTGATGGAGGCCGCGCTGGCCGCGGGAGCGGCGGTGGTCAACGATGTGAGCGCGCTGCGGCATGATCCCCGCGCCATGGACGTGGTGGTCGCGGCGGGATGCCCGGTCATACTGATGCATGCGCCGTCGGCCGGCGATGATCCGCATGACAATGCGGGCGGCTATGGCGATGTCGTGGCCGATGTGTTCGACATGCTGGAGGAGCGGGTGGAGGCCTGTCTGGCGGCCGGGGTGCCCCGCGGGAAGATCATGGTCGATCCCGGACTGGGCTTTGGCAAGTCGCTTGCCGACAATCTGGCGCTGGTGAATGGCCTGGCGACCCTTCAGGGGCTGGGCGTGCCGTTGCTGTTCGCGGGCAGCCGCAAGCGCCTGATCGGGGCCCTGTCGAACGAGGCGCCGGCGGCCGAGCGGCTGGGCGGTTCGGTGGCCCTGGCGTTCCGCGCCGCCGAACTGGGCGCGCAGATGGTGCGGGTGCACGACGTGGCGGAAAGCGTGCAGGCGCTGCACCTTTGGCGCGGCCTGGCGGACGCGGGGTTGAGCGCCGTCTAGGACGGGTTTCGATCTGATCGAACCAGATCGCCGCTCTGGATTCCTTGTTTTCCGCGATTTCTTGACCAGCGATCGGTTCCGATCGCTTGGAAATCGCTCTGGAACGGCGTCCGCGCGCTGCCTTGAGCGGGCGCCGTTCCGATCGTCAGAGCCAGCCCTTCGCGCGATAGGCCTGGGCCGTCGCCTTCAATCCCTCTTCGGTCGGCACCTTGGGCACCCACAGCTTCCTGAGAGGTTGCTTGCGCTTCTTCACCACCCAATCGGGGTGGCAGAAATAGCGGACCCGGTCGGGCGTCAGCTTCGCGTTCCTGCCGCGCACCAGCCGGTCAAGCCGCGCGCCCATGCCCAACAGCCAGGCTGGCGTCGCGAAGGCCCGGACCGGCCGTCCGACTGCGCGGCCGATCGCCTGCGCGAAGTCCATATGGTCCCAGCCGCCGGGCGTGCCGTCATCGACCTCATAGACATGGGTGAGGCTCTTCATGTCCTTTTCGACCGCCAGCGTCAGGAACAGGCGTGCAAGGTCGCTCACCTCGATCACCGACAGGCGTCCGCCAGGCGGCAGCAGCATGATCCCGCGCCGGGCCATGCGGAACAGCTCCAGCATTTCCCGGTCGCCCGGACCGTAGATGGCGGGCGGGCGGACGATGGTCCAGTCGAGGCCGCTTGCCTTCACGTGCCGCTCCGCCAGTTCCTTCGACCAGCCATAGTCCGAGAGCCCAGGCTCCCGCGCCGAGAGCGAGGACACGTGGATCAGCCGCCTGACGCCGCGCTGCCGCATCGCGTCGACCACCGCCATGGTGCCGCGGGCATTGCCCATTTCGAAGCCTTCGCGGTCGGGCGCGTTCACGACGCCGGCAATGTGGATGACCACATCGGCGTCGCGGACCAGCGTGTTGAGCGCCGCCCGGTCCTCCAGCGCACCGGGTACCCATTTGAGATGGGCGCGGGGCGGCTGTGCGCGGCGGGTGATGGCGCTGACATGATGCCCCGCCGCCAGCGCCTGATTCAGCGTCTCGGCGCCGACGAAACCCGTCGCGCCCGTCATCGCAATGCGCAGGGACATGGATCAGACCATCGCCATATGATCGCGATGGACCAGCACGGATCGGGGCAGGTGCCCCAGCAGCGCGGCGATATCCTCGCTGCGCTTGCCGGCGATGAGGGAGGCTTCCTCGCTGTCATATTCGATGAGGCCGCGAGCGATCACCCGTCCATCCTGCGCCAATATGTCGACCACGTCGCCACGGGCGAAAACGCCCTCGCACCGAGTCACGCCGGCCGGGAGCAGGCTGTTGCCGCGTCCGAGGGCCGCCTCTGCCCCGGCGTCGACCACTATCCGCCCGCGCACCGTCAGGCGCCCGGCCAGCCAGCCCTTTCGCGCGCCCCTGGCCTGCGCGGCGAGGAAGATCGACCCCTTGCCGCCATTCGCCCAGTGCGACAGCGGCGAATCCACCTTGCCGGAGATGATCGCCAGATGCGCGCCGGCCCCGGTTGCTATCCGCGCCGCCTCGATCTTGGAGGTCATGCCGCCCGATCCCATGCCGGACGCCGAACCGCCGTCCGCCATCCCGGCGATGCGCGCATCGATGCGCTCGATTGTCTCTATCAGCATGGCGTCCGCATCGACATGCGGGTTCGCCGTGTAAAGCCCGTCGACGTCCGACAGCAGCACAACTGCGTCAGCCCGTGCCGCCTGTCCGATGCGCGCCGCCAGCCGGTCATTGTCGCCAAAGCGGATCTCCGCCGTGGCGACGCTGTCATTCTCGTTCACGACCGGTACGACGTCGAGCGCCATCAGCCGTTCCAGCGTGGCCGACGCATTGAGATAGCGGCGGCGGTTTTCCAGATCGTCCAGCGTCACCAGCATCTGCGCCGCGGTGATGCCGTTTTCGTGGAGCAGGCTGGCCCAGCATTGCGACAGTGCGATCTGGCCAGTGGCGGCGGCCGCCTGCGCGTCCTCCAGCGAGCCGCGCCCGCCTTTGGGCAGCTTCAGCCGTCGCGCGCCAAGCGCGATCGCGCCGGAGGAGACGATGATGATCTGCTGCCCGGCCGCCTTGCGGGCCGCGATGTCGGCCACCAGCGTGCGCAGCCATGCCGTGCGCACTTCGCCCTGGGGATCGACGAGCAGCGCCGAGCCGATCTTGATGACGAGGCGGCGGATTTGCGGAGGGGGAAAGCCGGAGAGGGAGGGGGTCATTTATGTCTTCCTCCCCTCCCGCAGGCGGGAAGGGTTGGGGTGAACGCGAGCGAAGCGAAACTTGAGTGCGGGGACCGGTGTTCAGCGCCGTTGCCCGGCACCCCCAGCGCCTCCGGCCTGAGGGAGGAGAGAATCAGAGGGGCGACCACGGCTTGTCGTCTTCCTCCATCCCATCTTCATCCTCATCCTCTTCGCCGGGGTGGTCCAGCAAGGGCAATACCGCATCCAGCAGTGCCGGCACGCCTTCGCCGGTCGCGCCGGAGATGATGAACAGCTCTTCCACGCCTGCCTCTTCCCGGAGCTGGCCGGCAATGTCCTCCATCAGGTCCGGGCCCAGCAGGTCGCCCTTGTTGAGCGCCACGATCTGCGGCTTTTCGTCCAGGCCACCGCCATAGGCCGCGAGCTCGTCCTGCACGATGCGGAATTGTTCGACGGGGTCGTCGCCGGTCGCGTCGATCAGGTGCAGCAGCACCCGGCAACGCTCGACATGGCCCAGGAAGCGGTCGCCGATGCCGGCTCCCTCGGCCGCGCCCTCGATCAGGCCGGGAATGTCGGCCAGGACGAATTCCCGGTCGCGATGCAGCACCACGCCCAATTGCGGCTTGGTGGTGGTGAAGGCGTAGGCGCCGACCTTCGCCTTGGTGTTGGTGACCTGGTTGATGAAGGTGGACTTGCCCGCATTGGGCATGCCGACCAGCCCGACATCGGCCAGCAGCTTCAGCCGCAGCCATACCCACATTTCCTGCCCCGGCCAGCCCGTGCCATGCTGGCGCGGGGCGCGGTTGGTGCTGGTCTTGTAGGACAGGTTGCCGCGTCCGCCGTCGCCGCCGCGCAGCAGCACGATGCGTTGGCCGACTTCGGTGAAGTCGGCCAGCAGTTCCTGCTCATATTCCATCGTGCCGTCCTCATCCTCCGTGCCGTCTATGGGCGTGGGATCGGACAGGATCTGCGTGCCGACCGGCACCTTGATGACGAGGTCTTCGCCGCCGGCGCCATAGCGGTTCTTGCCCATACCGGGCATGCCGCGCTGCGCCTTGAAATGTTGGGTGTACCGGAAGTCGATCAGGGTGTTGAGCCCAGCTACCGCCTCGAAGATGATGTCGCCGCCCTTGCCGCCGTTGCCGCCGTCGGGACCGCCATATTCGACATATTTTTCGCGCCGGAAACTGACCGCGCCGGGACCGCCCCAGCCGGACTTGATGTAAATCTTCGCTTGATCAAGAAAATGCATCGCGCGCCCATAGCGGTTTATGCGGCGGAATTAAACAGGGGCGCGGCAAAAGCGGCCGCTTCTTCCAAAACACTGTCGGGCTGGGGGGAAGGCGGCGCAAAGCCGCCCTCCCGGCCGCAAGGGGTCAGGCCGCCAGAGCGGGCAGCGAATCGCCGTAAAGATCCATCGACGAATCCGTCATCATGGGGATTGCGCGCCCTTCCTCAGCGACGCCCTGCTCGAAGATCAGGCAGTCGGCCGCCGCGCCGCGAGCGAGGCTGAAGCGCCTTTCCGTCTTTCCCCTGTAGTGGAAGCCGATCTTGCGCAGGACGTTGCCGGACGCCGGATTGTCCACGAAATGGGCGGCGCGCGCGTCGCGGACGCCCGAGGCGCGGGCCATGCACATGACGGCGCTGGCTGCCTCGGTCGCGAAGCCGAGTCCCCAATAGGGGCGGGCGATCCAATAGCCCAGTTCGACCGCGCCATCCTGCGCCCTGTGGAGGCCGCAGCCGCCCACCAGGCGCGGCGCGCCCTTGGTACGGGTGAAGGCGAGCAGGTTGGGCAGGCGCAGGTCCTGCGGCTGGGCCAGGAATGCCTCCGCATCGGCCAGGCCATAGGCGGCCGGCGCGCGGGCCAGGTTGCGCAGGACGGCCGGGTCGCCGATTGCGTCGGCAAGGGCGCGGGCATCTTCCATCCAGCCAGGCCGCAGCAACAGGCGGGGGGTACGGGCGAACATCGAAAGTCTCCTAATCTCCGGCGCGCCAATGACCGTGAAAAGTTACGGCTTGACGACTGTCTTCTCTGGCTGGGCCCCGCCCGCATGACGCGCGAGAAAGGCCACGGTTCCAGAGAGTTGAGGGAAATACAGGGGAGACGGCTTTTGATACGAAAAAGGGGCGCTCCCGGAAGGGGCGCCCCTTGTTTCCCTCGAACACTGGCGGTCTGGCCAAAGCCGTTCCGTCAGGAGGATCGCCCCGATTGCGAGGGACGATCCGTCATCGATCGTCCGTTATTCGGCTGCTTCGGCCATGGCGTCGACCGACACATATTTGCGGCCGAGCTTGCCGGTGTGGAATACCACGCGGCCTTCACCCAGCGCGAACAGCGTGTGGTCCTTGCCCATGCCGACATTGCGGCCGGGATAGACGCGGGTGCCGCGCTGGCGAATGATGATATTGCCGCCGATCACTTCCTGACCGCCGAACTTCTTCACGCCAAGGCGCTTCGATTCCGAATCGCGACCGTTGCGCGACGAACCGCCAGCTTTCTTATGTGCCATGACTTAAACTCCTCGTGACTTTGCTGCGGCTCAGGCGATCGACACGATCTTGAGGATCGTGTGATTCTGGCGATGGCCGTTGCGACGACGGTAGTTGTGCCGACGGCGCTTCTTGAAAACGATGACCTTCTCGCCCTTCGCCTGCGCGATGATTTCGGCGGCGACGGTCAGCTTGGCTGCGTCCTTCACGTCGCTGCCTTCGCCGGCGAACAGGACGTCATCCAGCGTCACCTTGTCGCCAGCCTCACCGGCCAGCTTCTCGACGACGATCTTGTCTCCGGCGGCGACGCGATATTGCTTGCCGCCCGTGCGCACGACTGCGAACATGGCTCTTCTCTTCTCGTTCAAATCTGCTTTACGCAGATCGTCGAGGGACTATGCCCTGTTGGACCCGCGCGGGAATGTGGCCCGCTACTGGAATGACTCGCCCATGTCAACCGGCAAGCGCGGCATTCGGGGCTGGTTTTTGGCCTGGTCCGTCCCTATCTTCGCCCGGCGCAGGGCCAGCGGACGGCCAGCGAAGGGATAGCATCACGGATGACGCCAGCGCCATACAGGAATGAAGCCTTGGCGGGCCGGTTGTTGTTCATCCTGACATTGTGGCTGTCGCTGAGCGTCGCCCTGTTGAGCGCACTCGCGCCCCTGGGGCCGCCGTCCAGCCGGTTCACCGGCTCCGCCTTCAATCCGGCCACCACCAGCGTGGTGTTGAAGGCCCGCGCCCATGCCAGTCCCGTTGCCATGCAGGCAATGGAGCCGGATGACGACGGAAGGGGGTCGTGGCCGACGTTCGCCGTGGGCGTGCCGGGGGTCGTGGCGATGCTGCTGGCTGTCGTCCTGCCATATGCCGGCAACCGATTCCCGCGTTCCTCCTTCTCCTTCCCGCCCTTGCGCCTGCTGTCCCGCCAACGGGCGCGGGCGCCTCCTGTTCTTTCCTGACGCATCGTTTCCAGGCCGCCGTTGCGGCCGCCGTCAGGAAAAAGGAGCCTCTTCATGACCCGCAGAAGATCGCGACGCGGCGGCACCAGGCCGTCCCGCCGCCGTCCGCCATGGTGGTTCATGCCCGCCGTCATGGCGGGATTGGGCGCGGCCGGCGCCTTGTTGTCGGCGGCGATGCTGACCATCGCTGAATGAATATGATATGCCGCCGATGGAGGAAGCCCCTCCGTCGGCGGCCAGGGAAAGACACTCCATGCCCCATCACACGCCCCTGATCGGAACGATCGTCGCGGGCCTTGTCGTTGCCTTTGTCATGGGCGCCATCGCCCATCGCCTGAAATTGTCGCCGCTCGTCGGCTATCTGGTCGCCGGCATCATCGTCGGGCCGTTCACGCCGGGCTTCGTCGCCAATGCCAGCCTGGCCAATGAGCTGGCGGAAATCGGCGTCATCCTGCTGATGTTCGGCGTCGGCCTGCATTTCTCCCTGCGTGACCTGCTGTCGGTGAAGAACATCGCCGTGCCCGGCGCGATTGGCCAGATCGCCGTGGCGACGCTGATGGGCATGGGCCTGGCGCATGTCATGGGCTGGCCGCTGCTCGGCGGGCTGGTCTTTGGCCTTGCGCTGTCGGTGGCGAGCACGGTCGTCCTGCTGCGCGCCCTGCAGGGGGCGGACCTGGTGGAAACCCGCAGGGGCCGGATCGCCGTGGGATGGCTGATCGTCGAGGATCTGGTGATGGTGTTGGCGCTGGTGCTGCTCCCCGCGCTTGCCGGCGTCATGAACAATGCCGATGCGTCGGGCGGGGCAGCGGCCCTGCTGGCGCCGCTGCTGGGCACGCTGCTGAAGGTCGCGGGCTTCGTCGCGCTGATGCTGGTGGTTGGCCGGCGCGTCATTCCCTGGGCGCTGCACTGGGTCGTCCATAGCGGATCGCGCGAGCTGTTCCGCCTCGCCGTCCTGGCGATCGCGCTGGGCGTCGCCTTTGGCGCGGCGGTCGCCTTCGACGTGTCCTTTGCGCTCGGGGCCTTCTTCGCCGGCATGATCCTGGGCGAGACGCCGCTCAGCCGCCGTGCGACCGAGGAGACGCTGCCGCTGCGGGATGCCTTTGCCGTGCTTTTCTTCGTCTCCGTCGGCATGCTCTTCAATCCGGCGGTGCTGGTCGAGCAGCCGTTGCCGTTGCTGGTCACGGTGGCGATCATCATCGTCGGCAAGTCGATCGCCGCCTTCGCCATCGTCCGCGCCTTCGGTCATCCGGGCGACACGGCGCTCACCATCGCGGCAAGCCTGGCGCAGATCGGGGAATTCTCCTTCATCCTGGCATCATTGGGCACGGGGCTGGGGGTGTTGCCGGCCGAGGCGCGCGACCTGATCCTTGCCGGCGCGATCGTGTCGATCTTTCTCAATCCGCTGATCTTCTCGCTCATCGTGCGCGGGCACAAGCAGGAGGAGGTCGAGGAAGAGGCGCAGGCGGAAAGGGCTAAGGCCAAGGCAAGCATCGGCCCACGCATCGGCCATGTCATCCTGGTCGGCTATGGCCGGGTGGGGAAGCTGATCGCGGATCGACTGGCCGAGAAGGGCGCGCATTTCGTGGTGGTCGAGGCAGATGCCGACCGGGCGGAGGAGGCGGAGGAAGCGGGCCTCACGGTCGTGCGCGGCAGCGCGCTGGAGGACCGGCACCTGCGGGCGGCGGGCATAATCGAGGCGCGGCGCTTGCTGATCGCCGTGCCTGAAGGGTTTGAGGGCGGCGCGATCCACGAACATGCGCGTCATCTCAATCCCGACCTTCAGGTCATCGCCCGCGCCCATTCCGATGCGGAGGTCAAGCATCTGGAGGGGCTGGGCGTACCCCATGTGGTGATGGGGGAGAGGGAACTCGCGGCGCGGATGCTGTCGCTCTGCGGTGCGGGCTAGAGCGACGCGGGTCAAGACGAGAGCGTTTCCACTCATGATGGAAACGCTCCAGAGGCCGATCGCCCGGAAATCGCTCCATGGACCGGCATCTGAAGCTCGTCGACACTGTGGGGCAGGTGTCGGACGAGCTTCATCCCTTCAGCCTCTCGGCTTGCGTGGGCCGCCCTTGCGCGGGCCGCCCTTGAAGGGTCGCGCGCCATAAGCGGGCTGTGGTCCGCGTCCTTCATTGGGGCGACCTTTGCCGCGCGGACCGCCGTCGCGCCGATTCTCGCGCGCCATTTCGCGGGGCTTGCCCTCGATCTGTTCGATCGCGACTTCCGCCCCCTCGTCGCTTGCCTGCCCGGTGCGTTTCACCGCGCCGATGAACTTCGCCGCGATGGCGGAGGGGATTTCGAACATCGTTTCATTGGCGGCGATGCGGATCGCGCCGATTTCCTGCCGCGACACATGGCCGCGGCGGCAGATCAGCGGCAATATCCAGCGCGGATCGGCGTTCTGGTTGCGGCCGATGTCCATGCGGAACCAGACCGTATCCTCAAAGCCCGGACGCGGCCCGTCGCGGCGCGCGGGTGCCTCGCTCGCGTCCAGCAGCTCCTCCGGCGCGGGGAGGGCGGCGCGGGCGCTCCTCACCAGCATGGCGGCGATTTCCTTGGGCGATTTTTCGGCCAGCAGCTCTGCCCCCAGGGCCCAGTCCTGCTCGTCGAGTTCGGCACGCTCCATCAGCTTCTCGCGCAGGCGCGCATTGTCCTGCTCCTGGATCGCTTCCTTGCCGGGCGGGGTGCCCCATTCGACGGGAATCTTCGCGCCGCGCAGCATGGATTCGACCCTCCGGCGGCGCGGATAGGGGACGATCAGCACGGCCGTGCCCTTCTTGCCGGCGCGGCCGGTGCGGCCGGAGCGGTGCTGCATCGTTTCCGCGTCGCGCGGGATTTCGACATGGACGACGAGGCTGAGATTGGGGAGGTCGATGCCGCGCGCGGCCACGTCGGTGGCGACGCAGACCCGCGCCCGGCGGTCGCGCAGCGCCTGGAGCGCGTGGTTGCGCTCATTCTGGCTGTGCTCGCCCGACAGCGCCACCGCCGCGAAGCCGCGTTCCGTCAGGCTGGCGTGCAGGTGCCGGACATTGTCGCGGGTGGCGCAGAAGAGGATCGCCGTTTCCGCCTCATGATAGCGCAGCAGGTTGACCACCGCATTTTCGATATCGGCGGGCGCGACCGTCACCGCCTGGTAGCTGATGTCGCCATGGCCGCGTTCATCGCTGACCGTGGAGATGCGCAGTGCGTCCTTCTGGTAGCGCTTGGCCAGCGCCACGATCGGCTTGGGCATGGTGGCGGAGAAAAGGAGCGTGCGGCGGTTGTCGGGCGCGCCGTCGAGAATCTCCTCCAGATCCTCGCGGAAGCCCATGTCGAGCATTTCGTCCGCTTCGTCGAGCACCACCGTCTTGATGGCGGACAGGTCGAGCGCGCCGCGTTCCAGATGATCGCGCAGGCGGCCCGGGGTGCCGACGACGATATGCGCGCCTTGCGAAAGCGCGCGGCGTTCCTTGGCGGCGTCCATGCCGCCCACGCAGGTGGTGATGCGGGCGCGGGCCTCGCCATAGAGCCATTCCAGTTCGCGCGCGACCTGAAGCGCCAGTTCGCGGGTCGGCGCGATCGCCAGCGCCAGCGGCCGGGCGGCGACGGGCAGGCGGTTCTGGTCGCCCAGCAGTTCGGTTGCCATGGCAAGGCCGAAGGCGACCGTCTTGCCCGATCCGGTCTGCGCCGAGACGATGAGGTCGCGGCCTTCGGCTTCGGTCTGGGTGACCTCTGCCTGCACGGGCGTCAGGCTTTCATAGCCTTTCCGCGTCAGCGCGTCGGACAGGAGGGCAGGGAGGTGTTCGAAAGACATTTCTATTTCCATCGGTAAAGCGACCCGCCATTCCCGACGGATACATGATGACCTGTTTGTCGCTTCAGCCGATGCGGAAGCCGGGGCGGAAGGTCACTCGCCCCGAAGTTCACACCGTCCTTTGGCGATTCCGCCGAAGGTCACGGTGCCCTCCCCGCAAGGGGAGAATAGCCCAAATAAGAAGGCCGCCTTCCCCCGCAAAGAGGGAAGGCGGCCCCTTTTTCTCTCATCCGCGAGGGATCAGACCGAAGCGACTTCCGCCACGTCGACCTTCACGCCCGGGCCCATCGAGGACGACAGGGCGATCTTGCGGACATATTTGCCCTTCGAACCCGACGGCTTCGCCTTGACGATCGCGTCGACGAAGGCGTCGAAATTCTTGCGCAGGTCCTCGGCCGAGAAGCTGGCCTTGCCGAGGCCGGCGTGGATGATGCCGGCCTTTTCGACGCGGAATTCGATCTGGCCGCCCTTGGCAGCCTTGACCGCTTCGGCGACGTTCGGGGTGACGGTGCCCAGCTTCGGGTTCGGCATCAGGCCCTTGGGACCCAGAACCTTACCCAGGCGACCGACCAGACCCATCATGTCGGGAGTGGCGATCACGCGCTGGAAGTCGATATTGCCGGCCTGGATCGAGTCCAGCAGGTCTTCGGCGCCCACGATATCGGCGCCAGCGGCGGTCGCGGCTTCAGCCTTGTCGCCACGGGCGAACACGGCGACGCGTACGTCCTTGCCGGTGCCGGCGGGCAGGGTCACGACACCGCGGACCATCTGGTCGGCGTGACGCGGATCGACGCCCAGGTTGATCGCGATTTCGACGCTTTCGTCGAACTTGGCGGTCGCGTGGGTCTTGATGAGGCCCAGCGCCTCGTCGACGCCGTGCAGCTTTTCGCGGTCAACGGCAGCGGCCAGGACCTTCGCCTTTTTCGTCAGCTTTGCCATGATCTCAGCCCTCCACCACTTCGAGGCCCATCGCGCGGGCGGAGCCTTCGATGATCTTCGTCGCCGCGTCGATATCGTTCGCGTTCAGGTCAACCATCTTGGCCTGCGCGATTTCGGCGAGCTGGGCGCGGGTGATCTTGCCGGCGACGACCTTGCCCGGTTCCTTGGAGCCGGACTTGAGGTTCACGGCCTTCTTGATGAGGTAGGTGGCGGGCGGCTGCTTCGTCACGAAGCTGAACGAACGGTCCGCATAGACGGTGATGATGGTCGGCAGCGGCGTGCCCTTTTCCATCTTTTCCGTCGAGGCGTTGAACGCCTTGCAGAATTCCATGATGTTCACACCGCGCTGACCCAGCGCCGGACCGATCGGCGGCGAGGGGTTGGCGGCTCCAGCGGGCACCTGGAGCTTGATATAGCCCGTAATCTTCTTGGCCATTTTCACTCACTCTGTTGCTGGTGGACTTGCGAGCAAATCCACCGGTTCAAGTTTAGCGGTCAAGCAGCGGACTTAACATCCGCCTCCCGCACTTACCCTTGTCATCATCCCGGTGAAGGCCGGGACCTCAGGCCGCAAGGGAACGGCGTGAAGGCACGAAACCCCGGCCTGCGCCGGGGTGACGTGAAATCATTTGGACAGTTCGACCTGCTCGAAGTCCAGTTCGACCGGGGTGGCGCGGCCGAAGATCGACACGGACACCTTGACCCGGTTCTTTTCGAAATCCAGCTCCTCGACCGTGCCGTTGAAGCTGGCGAAGGGGCCGTCCAGCACCTTGACGCTGTCGCCGATCTCGTAATCGACGTTGATCTTGTGCTTGGGCGCGGCCTCTGCCGCCTTCTGCGCGCCGAAATAGCGGGCGGCGTCCGCCTCGCTGATGGCCTGCGGCTTGCCGCTCGACCCCAGGAAGCCCGTCACCTTCGGCGTGTTCTTGACGAGGTGATAGATGTCGTCGTTCATCGCCAGCTTGGCGAGGACATAGCCGGGCATGAACTTGCGCTCGACCTGCACCTTCTTGCCGCGCTTTACCTCCGTCACGGTCTCGGTGGGGACTTCCACCTGCTCGACCAGCTGGGAGAGGCCCATGCGCTCGGCTTCGGACAGGATCGATTCCTTGACCTTGTTCTCGAAGCCCGAATAGGCGTGGATGATGTACCAGCGCGCCATGTTACCGTCTCAAACTCCCGTTTAGGCCGTTATGCCTGGCCGGCGGCGAACGCCAGCAGCCACTGGACGACCGCGCCGAAGAAGGTGTCGATGCCGAAGAAGAACAGGCCCAGCAGCGAGGTCATGATGACCACCATCACGCCGGTCATGATCGTTTCGCGGCCGGTGGGCCACACGATCTTCGACGCTTCGGTCTTCACCTGATTGACGAATTCGCCCGGAGAAACCTTCGCCATCGCCTGCCTCAAAACCCTTCGAACAAACACCAAAGCGCGAAGCAACAGTCCGCCCTCCCGATCCCGCCCTGTTTGGCGTCCGGGGGTGCGGCCGCGCTTCGCGACCCATGCTTCGTCAAGCGCAGCTAGCCGCGAAACCCCGATATTTCAAGGGGTCGCGGCCAGTTCGCCTGGCAGGAGTGGAGGGACTCGAACCCCCGGCATTCGGTTTTGGAGACCGACGCTCTACCAACTGAGCTACACTCCTGCACTGGCCGGGGCCAGCGAAGGAGGGCGCTTTAGCGTGGCCTGCCGGGGAGAGCAAGCGGGAAACTGAGCGCATGTTCCGATCGCCTGGAAATCGCCCTAGAGGAAATTGCCGCCCTTCATGATGCGCCGCACGCGTCCCTGCACGGGCATGCGGTCGAACGGCGTGTTCCCGGCCTGCGCAGCCATCTTTCCCGAATCCACGATCCAGGGCGCGTCCGGATCGACGAAGATCAGGTCCGCTGCGCTGCCCGCCGCGAAGCTGCCGCCATTGACGCCCAATATCCGCGCTGGATTGGCGCTGAGCAGCGTCATCAGCCGGTTGAGCGTCACATGCCCGTCCCGCACCAGGTTGAGCGAGAGGGCGAGCAGCGTTTCGGCACCCGCCATGCCGGGGGCGGCGTCGGCGAAGGGGAGGCGCTTGTCCTCCGGCCCGCGGGGATCGTGGCTGGACGTGATGACGTCGACGGTGCCGTCGGCGACCGCGGCGATGGTGGCCCTTCGGTCATCCTCCGACCGCAGCGGCGGAGAGAGGCGGGCGAAGGTGCGGAAGTCCGTCACGGCATTGTCGGAGAGGAAGAGATAGGCCGGGCTGATGCCGCAGGTGACCTTGAGGCCCTCTGCCTTGGCCGCGCGGATCAGGTCGAAACCGGCGCCGGTCGTCACCAGCCGGAAATGGATCGCGCCGCCCGTGGCCCGCGCCAGCATGATGTCGCGGGCGATGGCCATCGCCTCTGCGCAGGCGGGCGCGTGGGGCAGGCCGAGCCGCGTCGCCGTCTCGCCGCTGGTCGCCACCGCCTTGCCCGTCAGGCCGCTGTCCTCCGCATGGGTGATGACGGTGAGGCCAAGGCCCGAGGCATAGGAGAGCACGCGCATCATCACGCCTGAATCGGCGATCCACTGGCGTCCGGTGCCGACCGCCCTTGCCCCTGCCGCCTGCATCATGCCGATCTCGGCCAGTTCGGCGCCCTTGAGGCCGCGCGTTGCCGCCGCGATGGGGTGGACCCAGAAGTCGGGCTTGCCCGCGCGCGTCGCCTGGCGGATGAGGCCGGCATCGTCCAGGGGCGAGGATTGATCCGGCATCAGCGCTGCGCGGGTGATGCCGCCGAAGTGGAAGGCGGGCTTGTCGGTGGCGAAGACGCCGAGGTCGATCAGTCCGGGCGCGACGACGAGGCCGGCCGCATCGATGGTTTCCGCATCGGCCGGGACGGCGAAATCGCCCGCCGCCGCGATGCGGTCATCCTCGATCAGGATGATGCCGGGGGAGAGGTCCGTGGCGGCAGGGTCTGCCAGCTTGCCGTTGATGATGGCGATTCTGGTCATCGGGCTGCGCTCCATCCCTCTGTCTTTCCGAGGGGCTGTTCCTGAAGGGGAATGCCGGGCTTCGACAGGGTCGGCGCCAGTGGCGGGACAGGGGTTTTCATGCCCAGCCCTCCACGCCGCGCGCGCCACGGGTCAGCACGTCCAGGCAGGCCATGCGGATGGCGACGCCCATCTCCACCTGCTCCGTGATCGCGGAGCGTTCCGGGTGGTCGGCGACGACGCTGGCGATCTCCACGCCCCGGTTCATCGGGCCGGGATGCATGACCAGCGCGTCGGGCCGGGCGATCGCCAGCCGTTCCGGCGTCAGCCCGTAGAGCATGTGATATTCGCGGGCGGAGGGAATGAAGGCGCCGTCCATCCGCTCATTCTGGAGCCGCAGCATCATGACGACGTCCGCGCCGTCCAGCCCTTCGTCCATGCGATGGCAGGGCGTGGCGCCCAGCATCTCGACCTCTGGCGGCATCAGCGTCGGCGGGGCGACCGCGCGGACCTGCGCGCCGAGCGCGGCGAGGCAGAGCATGTTCGAGCGCGCCACCCGGCTGTGCAGGACATCGCCGCAAATCGCGACGACCAGCCCCTCGAACCCGCCCTTGCGCCGGCGGATGGTGAGGGCGTCGAGCAGCGCCTGGGTCGGGTGCTGGTGCCAGCCGTCGCCTGCGTTCAGCACCGGGCAGTCGACCTTGTCCGCGATCAGCGCGACCGCGCCCGAACTGGCGTGGCGGATGACGATCACGTCGGCGGCCATGGCGTTCAGCGTCATGGCGGTGTCGATCAGCGTTTCGCCCTTCTTCACGCTGGACTGGCCTGCGTGCATGTTGACGACGTCCGCGCCCAGCCGCTTGCCCGCGATTTCGAAGGACAGCAGGGTGCGCGTGCTGTTTTCGAAAAAGGCGTTGATCTGGGTCATGCCCGCCAGCCGGTCGTCATGCTTGCGCGCGCCGCCCCGGTTGCTCCTTGCCCAATGTTCCGCCTCGTCTAGCAGGAAACGGATTTCCCAGGGCTTGAGGTCCGCGATGGACAGCAGGTGCCGATGCGGAAACAACGCCCGGCCGGTCAGGTCGGGCGGGGCGGAGGAAACGGTGATGTCGGGCATGAGCCCACCCTTTAGGCGAGGGTGGGGGACAGGGCAAGTATGCTCCCCCTTTCCTTCCCCCGCGCGGTCAGCCCCGGCCGAGCCAGCGGCCGAGCAGCGTGCCGTCCTTCAACACCTCCCGCGCCGCATTATGCCCCGGCGCGCCGGTCACCCCGCCGCCCGGATGCGTGCCCGCGCCGCACATGTAGAGGCCCTTCAATGGTCCGCGATAGGCGCCGTGGCCCAGGACCGGGCGCGCCGCCCAGAGCTGGTCCAGGGTCATGTTGCCATGCATGATGTCGCCGCCGACCAGGCCGAATTTCCGTTCCAGATCGAGCGGGGAGAGGATGTCCCGCGCGATCACCGATCGGGCGAAGCCGGGCGCATGAGCGTCGACCGTCGCGATGATGTGATCCGCCGCCGCCTCTCGCTCCTCATCCCAGCTGCGGCCGTCGGGCAGGACCGGCGCGAATTGCTGGCAGAAGAGGCTGGCCACATGGCATCCGGGCGGGGCGAGGCTTTCGTCCACGGTCGAGGGGATCAGCATCTCGACGATCGGCTGGCGCGACCAGCCCTCGCGCTTCGCGTCCATATAGGCGCGGTCCATATAGTCGAGCGTCGGCGCGATGGTGATGCCCGACTGGTGATGTTCGCCCACGCCGGGCAGGCAGGTGAAATCGGGCAGGGTCGACAGCGCGACATTCATGCGGAAGGTGCCCGATGCCGCCTTGAACCCGCGGATACGCTTCAGGAAATCCTGCGGCAGATCGGCCGGGTCCATCAGCCGCTCATAGAGCAGTTTGGGGCCGACATTGGCGATGATCGCCCGGCCCATCACTTCCTCGCCGCTTTCCAGCCGGACGCCCACGGCGCGCGCGCCGTCGACCAGCACGGACGCGACCGGCGCCTCCAGGCTGATCTCCACCCCCAGGTCGCGCACGACCTGGGCCATGATGCGGGTGATCGTGCCCATGCCGCCGACGCTGTGGCCCCAGGCGCCCTTCTTCCCGTTCACCTCCCCGAAGACATGGTGCAGCAGCACATAGGCGCTGCCCGGCGCATCGGGCGAGGCGTAGTTGCCCACCACAGCGTCGAAGCCGAAGGCGGCCTTCACCGCCTCGCTCTCGAACCAGCCGTCGAGGAAGCCGCGCGCCGAGCGGGTGAACAGTTCCAGCACGTCCCGCTGCTGTTCCAGCGTCAGTCCGCCGATCCGCCGGCCCTGCCGGAGCGCGGCGGCGATCATCGCCAGCCCGTCGCCTGCATTGGGAGGTGTGCGCAGCGTCATGTCGCGCAACAGGTCGGCGACGACCTCCAGCGCGTCATAATAAGCGGGGAGGGTGGCGGCATCCCTGCTGCTGAACTTCGCGAACTCCGCCTGCGTCCGTTCCAGCCCGCCGCCCAGCTTCAGATAGCGGCCGTCCGGCTGGGGGAAGAAGTTGCTGATCGGCCGTTCGAGCACGCGATAGCCATGTTCGGCCAGCGCCATGTCGCGGATGACCCGGGGGTGGAGCAGGCTGACCGTGTAGCTGGCCACGGAATTGCGGAAGCCGGGGTGGAATTCCTCCGTCACGGCGGCGCCGCCGACAATGGCGCGCCGTTCGACTATCCGCACCCGGTACCCGGCGCGCGCCAGATAGAAGGCGCAGACCAGGCCGTTATGGCCGCCGCCGATGATGACCGCGTCATAGGCCCTGGTCATGCCGGCTTCATCCCGCGGCCGCTGCGCGCTGCAGCCGCGTCACGCCTGGCTGCGCGGGATATTTGTCGAAAGTGAGCCACGGCCCGGCATAGGGCGAAAGCGGCCACCGCTCATCCCCCGCATAAGGTATGCGGGAGAAGAAATGCCGACGGGTCCGTTCCGCGCATCGGGAATGGATGGCATGCAGCGCCCATGCCGCGTCGGAACACGCCTCCATGCCATATTTCACTATCTTAGCCCCACCCAAGCTGACACGTTTTACACATGTACAATAATCGCCTGCCCACGGCAATGGCGGGAGGACGCGTCCTATGCGGTCCTTTCCGGCACGTCGCTCCAGTCGGCCAATATGCTGTCGCGGTTGGCCACGGCTTCCCACGGGAATACGAACCAGTCCTTCGTGACGCTGCGGTCGATCCTGTCCGCGCAATAGTCCACGCTCGCCGCGGACCGGATATTGTCCATCAGGACGGCAAAGCGCGCTGATCCCGCCGGAGCGGCGGCCAGGGCATGGCGCACGGCGTTGATCGTCCGTCCGCTGTCGTTGATGTCGTCGACGAACAGCAGCCTTTCTCCCGCCGCGGCGCGCTCCGCCAGTCTGGCGAGCAGCGCATCGCCGAAGTCGGGCAGCTTGGCCGAGAGATCGACGGACAGCATGGCAATGCCGGTAGCATGGCTGAGATAGGTGGCGGGAACGAGGCCGCCACGGCCCATGCCCACCAGATAATCGGGGCGCCATTGCGACGCTGTCATGGCCCGGACCAGCGCGTCGATCTGACCGAGAAAGGCATTCATGGTGATGGGCGTCAGGATCGGCTGGTCCATCGCGTCACGTCGCCGCAGCCAGATGCGCCCTGGCGTCTGCCGCCGCACCGTAGCGGCGCGCCAGCACCGCACAGGCCATCAGCTGGATCTGATGGAAGAGCATGAGCGGCAGCAGGATCGGTCCCACCGCGCTGGCGGGGAACAGCACGCCGGCAATGGGGACGCCCGTCGCCAGGCTTTTCTTCGATCCGCAGAATTGCAGCACGATCGCATCCTCCCGCGACAGGCCGAGCAGCCGCCCCAGCAAATGAGTGAAGAGCAGGACGGCGGCCAGCATGGCGATGCAGATCGCCGCCAGCAACAGCAATTCGCCGCGTGACACCTTCTGCCACAATCCTTCCACCACCGCCGCGCTGAAGGCGGCATAGACCACCAGCAGGATCGACCCGCGATCCACCCGACCCATCATTGCCCTGTGCCGGCTGATGAAGCCGCCGATCCATGGTCGCGAAAGGTGTCCGACGATGAAGGGCAGCAATAGTTGCAGCAGGATATCCTCGATCGAGGAGAGCGAGATCAGGTTGCCGGTCCCGCTTTTTTCCATCGTCAGCGCGACGAGCGCGGGCGTCAGCACGATACCCAGCAGGTTGGAGAAGGATGCGCTGACCACCGCCGCCGCGACATTGCCCCGCGCAATGGCGGTGAAGGCGATCGAGGATTGGACGGTCGAGGGCAGCAAGGTCAGGAACAGCAAGCCCGCACGCATCGAAGGTGGGATTGCCGTCGCCTGTCCGGTCGCAAGCCCGATCAGGGGAAAGACCGCGAAGGTCGTGCCCAGCGTCGCCAGATGCAGTTTCCAGGCCCTGGCGCCGTTCCAGATCGCATCGCGCGACAGCTTTGCGCCGTGCAGGAAGAAGAGCAGGACGATGCCGGCGTCCGCAGCGGCGCCGGCCACAGCAGCGGCGCTTCCGCGCGCGGGCAGAAGCGATGCAAGCGCCACCGTACCGATCAGCAGCAGCAGGAAAGGGTCCAGAATCTCGCGCAGGCGTTGCATTGGGTCGCCTTTAGGCAGGATGATCGGAAAAGGATAGACGCGCCTGCGCCGATCGGCCAACAGTCGCGGCGGACCAGGGAGCGCGGAAACGGGCGCAGGAACAGCAAGGAGATTCCGGTCGTGAGCGAGGGGATAGGCATCCTGGACAATCAGGGCATTATCGAGATCCATATCGACCGGCCCGACAAGAAGAATGCGCTGACCGCAGACATGTACCGCGCGATGACCGCTGCGCTGGCTGACGCGGCCGCCCGGACCGAAATCGGCGCCGTGTTGTTCGCGGGAAAGGGCGACGCCTTCTGCGCGGGCAATGACCTGAAGGATTTCATGGCCGGCCCGCAGGGCGGCGAGGCGGCCTTTGCCTTCATCCGCGCCATCGCCAATTTCGAAAAGCCGATCGTCGCGGCGGTCCAGGGGCTTGCCGTGGGCGTGGGGACGACCATGCTGTTCCATTGCGACCTGGTCTATGCGGCGCCCGATGCGCGCTTCGTCATGCCCTTCGTCAATCTGGGGATCGTGCCGGAGGCAGGGTCGAGCCTGCTGGCGCCGGCAGCGCTGGGCTATGCCAAGGCGGCCGCCATGCTCCTGCTGGGCGAGCCGCTGGACGCGCAGGCCGCCGATCAGGCGGGCCTTGTCACCGCGATCGTGCCGGGCGACGTGCTGCTGGACCACGCCCGGCGGAAGGCGGTGATGCTGATGGCCAAGCCGCCCCAGGCGCTGGCCGCGACGCGCCGGCTGATGAAGGGCGACCTGACGGCGTTGAACCAGCGGATCGAGGAAGAGGCGCGTCTTTTCCGCGAGACGCTTCAGTCCGCCGAGGCGCAGGAGGCGTTCGCGGCCTTCTTCGAAAAGCGCGTGCCAGTTTTCCGCCGCTAACGCCGTCCGAAGCGTATTTCACTGACGATCACGGCCGCGACCACCAGCACGCCGCCCAGCAGGGCGCTGCCGGGCAGGCGTTCGCCGGCGATCCAGCCGATGAGGCCGGCCCAGACCGGCTCCCCGGCATAGATCAGCGTCGCCCGCGTCGCCGACACGCTGCATTGCGCCCAGTTCATCACGAGCTGGATCAGCGCCGTCATCAGCCCCAGGCCGCAAGCCGACAGCGTGACGATCCAGGAAAAGGGCGGAGCAGCCTCTCCCGCTGGCACCATGCAGGCGAAGGCCAGCAGGGACGTCACCGCCAATTGGATGAAGGTGACGCGCGCCACGTCGACGCGGCCGGCCCACAGGCTGATGAAGATGATCTCCAGCGCGATGGCGAGCGTGCTGACCAGCGTCAGCGCCTCGCCCCGGCCGAGCGACAGACCTTCGGCCGGCGCAGCGATCAGCAGCAGCCCGACAAAGGCCAGAGCGACGCCGATCCAGCTTGCCAGGCGCGGCCGCCGGCGCAGAATGACCCATTGCAATATCGGGACCAGCGGCACATAGGCCGCCGTGATGAAGGCGGAAGTGCTGCTGGGGATTGTCTGCAAACCCCAGGTCTGGAGCGTGTATCCGCAGAAAATGCCCGAGCCGATCATCGTTCCGGCCAGCCATTCGCGCCGCGTGACGCCGCGCAGGACGGGCAGGGCGAAGGGCAGGGCCATCAGCGCCGCGGTGCCGAAGCGCAGCCCGACGAAGAACAGCGGTCCGCTGTGCCGCATGGCCTGATGCACGATCAGGAAGGTGCCGCCCCACAGCAGCGTGATGCCGATCAGCGCCAGTTCCGGGCGCCCGATCATCAGCCGGTGGGGAGGCGAGGGGTCGGTTGCGGCGCCATGCATGATGCCGCTGGTGCTGCGGATGAGCGTTCAGGTCAAGGGCCGCCTGCGAAATGGAGGACCGTGGCGCCCTGTTCCGCCCACGGGGCCTTGCCCGGCCGTCAGTCCTTGCGCATGTCGTTGCCCGCGCGTTCCATGGCGGCGCCGACGTCGCGCTTTGCTTCGCGCGCTTCGCGTTCGGCGTCGCGCGACGCATTGTCCATGGCCGCGCCGACGCGATCGGACCCTTCGTTTATGGCATTGTCCGCCCTGTCGAGGCCCCGGTCGATCCTGGCGCCGGCCTGGTCCATCGTGTTGCTGACGTCATTGCCGATCGCGGAGCCGGCATTTTCCAGATTATCGGCCGCTTTTTCCGAGCAGGCCGAGAGGCCAAGGACGGTCAGTGCCGACATGGCGGCCAGGAATGATGTGCGCATGGTTCACCCTTATCTTGCCTTCAACAAAGACCTGATAAGCGCCCCGGCGGCGATAAGGTTGCGTAACGATCCTTCACCGGCCGCGCAAACCGAACACCATGGACCTGTCCTGATCCGGGATCAGCCCCTCCAGCACCCGCCAGAATCCGGTGACGGAGCCTTGTCCCGCCTGGGCATAGGCCGCCGCCATCTTTTCCCGCAGAGCGCGGAACAGCTCTGCCTCCAGCGCCATGCCGGCAGCGCTGAGCCGCAGCAATTTCTGCCGCCGGTCATTCGCGCCCTGGCGAGTTTCGATATAGCCCTGCTCGATCAGGTCGTTGAGCACGCGGCCGAGCGACTGCTTGGTGATCGCCAGCAGGCGCAGCAGGTCCTTGACGGTGAGGTCAGGCTGGCGCGAGATGAAATAGAGCGCGCGATGATGCGCCCGGCCCAGCCCCTGCGCGGCGAGCCCCTCGTCGATCGAGCGGGTCAGCGCGGAATAGCCGAAATAGAGCATCTCTATGCCGCGCCGGATCTCGTCCTCGCGCAGGAACAGCGGCGAAGCGGGTGCGATCTGGGACGTCGGGGCGGGGGAGGAAGAAGGGGGAGCGGGCATGCCGGTCGGTTCCAGGCTGAGAGGACAGGGCGGCGTGCATATTGGCGGTTCCGGAAAATAATGACTAGGCTTTCCTTTCGCGCGGCAGGCGCTATATGGCGGTCCGCGCCGGCATTGTCCGGCCGATGCTGGGGCGTAGCCAAGCGGTAAGGCAGCGGTTTTTGGTACCGCCATGCGCAGGTTCGAATCCTGCCGCCCCAGCCACGATTTTGGCCCATTATGACCAACAAGGTCTCAAGGGGTTCCAAAAAAATGGCCTGTTTTCAGAGGCTTGTTTCGTATATTCTGTCCCACACAGGAGCCATTCCGATCGGGCAGTCTCATGCGATATGTTGGTCAGCCTGTTGGTAAAAACAGGAATCGAAGACGGAAAAAGCGGTCGCGCAGGATCGAACCCGGAACAGCAGAACCGGAGTTCCGTTCATGCTGACCGATCAATTGCTCAACACCCTCGTGGCCCTGGATAAGCCGATCAAGAAATCCGATGGCGGCGGCCTTCATATCTTCGTCGTGCCTTTCGGACGCAAGCGCTGGCGTCTCGCCTATCGCTTCGACGGCAAGCAGAAGACCATCGACGGCGGCGAATATCCCGCCGTCAGCCTGCATCGCGCGCGGGTCTGGCGCGAGGAGATGAAAAACCTGCTGGCGGCAGGCACCGATCCCATCGCGCACAAGAAGGAGGCCAAGTTCCAGGCCGTCGCCGACAAGGTGACCTTTGAGATGCTCGCGCGCGAATGGATCGAGGCCCGGCGTCCGGCCTGGTCACCGCGCTATGCCCGGCTCATCGAGGGAAGGTTGGAGAACGATATCCTCCCCGTCATCGGGGACAAGCCGATCCGCTCCATCCTGCCGCGCACAATGCTCGAAGCCTTGCGCGTGATCGAGGCGCGGGGTTCCTACGAGATGGCGCACCGCATCAAGAATC
>Ga0207678_10000323_pt1 | contig 43094 bp, 40 predicted proteins | sample KBSC63metaG_FD_184319 | JGI IMG/M metagenome (GOLD analysis project Ga0207678, IMG submission 184319) | Corn rhizosphere microbial communities from Kellogg Biological Station, Michigan, USA - KBS C6-3 metaG (SPAdes) (version 2) | ecosystem: Host-associated > Plants > Roots > Rhizosphere > Soil ... | reverse complement strand
TACCCGGTCGAGGCCAGCCGGGGTGTGGCGGGCGGGTACCGGCTGGTCGCGGGCACCGCGATGCCGCCGCTCGTGCTCGACGACGAAGAGGCCGTCGCGATCGCGGTCGGCCTGCGGACCGCGGCGGGCCAGACGGTCGACGGCATCGAGGAAGCGTCCGTGCGGGCGCTGGCCAAGCTGGAGCAGGTCCTGCCGGCCCGGCTGCGCCGCCGGGTGGGCACGATCGGCACGGCGACGGTCGCCGTGCCGGCCACCGGACCCGTCGTCGACCCGGCGCAGCTGACGGTGTTCGCCGGGGCGATCACCAACCACGAGACCGTCCGGTTCCGGTACTGCGCGCACGACGGGGCCGAGACCCGGCGCCGGGCCGAGCCGCTCCGGCTGGTCGCCGCCGGCCGCCGCTGGTACCTGGTCGCCTACGACCTCGACCGGGCGGACTGGCGGGTCTTCCGCGTCGACCGCGTCCGCGAGGCCCAGGCAACCGGCGGCCGGGTGGTGCGGCGCGAGCCGCCCGCCACGGACCTGGCGGCCTACGTCATCGACCGGTTCCACGACCTGGCGCCGTCGTACCGGGCGGTGGCCGTCCTGGCCGAACCGGCAGCGCAGATCGCCGCCCGCCTCGGCCCGGGAACCGGCGAACTGACCGACCTCGGCGACGGCCGGTGCCGGTGGCAGAGCCACGCGGACACCGTGGAGTGGCTCGCGTTCCGGCTGCTGGGGCTGGGGTGCGCGTTCACGGTCGAGGAACCACCCGAGCTGATCGAGCGCTTGAAGGTGATGGCGGCCCACGCGGCCGCGGCCGCCGGGATGGCCTTGCCGGACCGGACGGGGAGCCCGGTGCGGGGTTAGCTGCCCGGAACGACGATTCGTTCGGCCACGAGCACAAGCCGGGCGGCAGGACTGCGAGCCCACCGGCCTCTTGCTGCCCGGCGTTCCCGCGCTGTGCTCCGGCTTGGTAGACGTGCTCACTGGATCCTCCCTGGTTGTTCGGCGAGCTGATCTCGACGTCCGGCGGCGGGCCGGCCCGTCGGGGACCGGCCCACCGCCGTCACTCAGCTCGCCTCACCTCCGTCCGGGTCCGTGCGCCTGCTCGGCGGCACGGGGAGGTAGCAGCCCGGGTGCTCCGGGTCGCAGCCCACGCGCGGGAGGCGGGCGCGGATGCCGCCGGGAGTGCGCTCGAAGTACGCCGCGATCTGCGCGACGCTCTCCCCCGCGATCCACCGGTTCTCCAGCTCCGCGTCCATCTCCTCGCTCCACGGGCGGCCCTGCTGGGCAGGACGGCCCGCGGATCTTCGCCGCTGCGGGCGGCCCGCGCCGGTCACGGACAGCAACCCGTCCGAGACGAGATCCGCCACCGTTGCCGCCACCTCGACGTCCAGGTCGAGGCTGCCCTCGGCGACGGGTTCGCCGCCGGGGCCGCCGGCCTCCAGGGTGATCATCACCCGGGGCGTGGGTTCGGCGCGGTCGACGTCCGTCCTGGTCACGACCACGATGTTGTAGGTGTTGTCCTGTTCCCGGACCTCGGTCCGGCGCTCTTCGCTGATCGACATGCCACGAAGCTAGCGCGCACCCCCGACAGTTTTCGGCCACGCCCTGCTCACGGCCCACTCCGCTCCGAAATTGTCGGACCCTTCCCCTAACGTCTCCGGCGACCACGAACCGTCACGAGGAGGCGACGATGGGACAGCTCCGGACAAGACGCTGCCCCGGGCCGGACGAACCGGACCGGGGCAGCGGGATGCGGCGGTTGCGCTCAGAAGCGCAGCAGCTGGGCCAGCGTGCTCTGCTTCTCCTGGGCGGCCTTCGCGGAGTTGTCGGACTTCTGCGCCGCAGCGCCGTCCGGCGGCGTCGGTTGCACCGGGCTGCACTGGACGTCCGAGTGGTTGCCCGGCTGGCGCTTCGGCAGGGTGCCGTTGGCCAGGTAGTCGGCGATCTTGTCGTCCACACAGGACACCCCGGACAGCGAACCGGCGTGCGTCGTGCCGCCCGGAGCGCTGATCAGGCTCGAGTTCGGGAACCGCTTCCGCACCTCGAGGCTGCCGGCGTACGGCGTGGCGGCGTCCAGCTCTTCGCTGATCAGCAGGGCGCCGGCCACCTTGCTGCCGTCGATGTTCACCGGCTTGCCCGGCTTCGCCGGCCAGAACACGCAGGGCGCGTTGAACCAGGCGTTGCCCCAGGTCTCGAACGGGGCCTTGAAGTAGGTCAGCCAGTTGTCGATCCGCCACCGGTTCCAGTCAGCCGGCCACTGCACGTCGGTGCACTGCACGCCCAGGTACACGGCGAAGCCGTTGTCGACGCCCGGCGGGTTCGAGCTGTCGTAGAGCTTCTTGAGCGTCTGCCAGTCACCCTTGTGCACGTAGCCGTCGAAGGCCTTGGCCATGTCGTTCCAGCCGAAGACGTAGTAGCCGGCCTGCAGGAAGATGTCGGTCCACTCGTCGCCGCCGATCACGCCGCCCGCCGGGTCCTTCGCGAGCTTGCGCTGCGTGGCGTACCAAAGCTTTTCGACGGCGTCGCCGGTCTTGCCCAGGTGGTAGACGTCGTCGTACTTCGCGAGCCAGTCGAAGTAGATCTTGATGTTCTTGTCGAACGCGACGTCCTGGTCGAGGTTGGCCTGGTACCAGACCTTGCGCGGGTCGACGTTGCCGTCCAGCACCATCCGGCGGACGTTCTTCGGGTACAGCGTGCTGTACACCTGGCCGAGGTAGGTGCCGTAGGAGAAGCCGTAGTAGTTGATCTGCTTCTCGCCGAGGGCCTTGCGCAGGCTGTCCATGTCCTGCGCGACGTCGGTCGTCTTGAGGTGGTCGAGGATCTCGCCGTTCTTGCGGCACGCGTCGGCGTACCCCTTCGAGCGGGCGAGCCAGGTCTTCTCCAGCTTCGGGGTGGTCGGCACGTAGGCGGGCCGGTTGTAGCTGAAGTAGTTCCCGTCGCAGCTGATCGCGGGCTTGCTGGACCCGACGCCCCGCGGGTCGAAGCCGATCCAGTCGTAGCTGTTCCCGGCTCCGTTCGGCACGTACTTGCCGAGCACCGACAGGCCGAGGCCGGAACCGCCGGGCCCGCCCGGGTTCACCAGCATGACGCCCTGGGACTGCGCGGTCTTGTGCTTGATCCGCGAGACCGCGATCGAGACCTTCGTCCCGCCCGGCTTCGCGTAGTCCATCGGCACCTCGAGGAAGCCGCACTCGGCGCCGTTCTCCTTGAGGCTCTCCGACGCGCAGGGGCCCCAGGCGATCGGCGCGGGGGCGAACTGCACCCCGGGTTCCGCCGAGGCGGCGGGCGCAGCGGCCATCAGCCCGGCCGCGAGCCCCGCGGCGGCGATGGCGGCAACGATTCTTTTCACAGTCGTCCTTTTCGTCCGCATTCGACAGCGTTCGCCGGATTTCGACGAAACTACCGGCAACCTTGGACAATCTCGCCGACCGACGCGACTTCCGCCATCCTTCTTTCGTCGGTACCTGTGCCGGGCGCCGTACGCCGGAACTGTCGGTGGCCGCCACTACGCTGCGGATCGCCGGAGGGCGACGGGAGGACGGATGAGCGCGGACGAAGAGCTGGTCAAGGCCGTCCGGGCCGGGCTGGCGGAGCTGGCCGACCCGGCGAAAGCGCCGGCGATGCAGGCGTACATGAAGTCGGCCATGCCCTTCCGCGGCGTGGCGAAGCCCGAGCGCAGCGCGCTCCTCAAACGCGTGCTGGCCGACCACATATTGCCCGATCGGGTGACTTTTTCGGCGACGGTGCTGGAGTTGTGGCGAATTGCCGAATTCCGCGAGGAGCGGTACGCGGCGATCGATCTTTCCGGGTACCGGGCCTACCGGCAGTGGCAGGACCCGGACCTGGTCCCGGTGTACGAGGAAATGATCGTCACCGGGGCGTGGTGGGACCACGTGGACGAGATCGCCATCCGCCGGATCGGCCCGATCCTCCGGGCATCCCGCGCCCGGATGACACCGATCATGCTGGCCTGGGCAGCCGACGACGACCTCTGGCGCCGGCGCACGGCGATCATCTGCCAGGTGGGAGCCAAGGAGGACACCGACACGGACCTGCTCACCCGCGCGATCGAGCCCGCGATCGCCGAGCCGGAGTTCTTCCTGCGGAAGGGGATCGGGTGGGCGCTGCGGGACCATGCGAAGACGGCCCCGGACTGGGTCCGGTGCTTTGTGGACGATCACCCGGGGTTGTCCGGGCTGTCGAGACGGGAGGCGCTCAAGCACATCGGCTGAGCCGCGGTTGCCGGCGAGACGGGCCGAGACGCGTGCTTGGGGAGCCGACTTGCGTGCCTGGAGGGTGGGATGGGGTTGGGCGTCTGGGCCCGGTTCCTCCTCGCCCGAGCGGGCGAGGAGGAACCGGATGGCCGTTAGGCGCGGAGGGTTGCCTTGAAGCGCTCGCCCGCTGCCGCCACGGCTGCGTCGCGGGCCTTGGTGGCCTCGTCGACCGTCAGGGTTCGGTCCGGGGCGCGGAAGCGCAGCTTGTACGCCAGCGACCGCTTGCCCTCGCCCACCTGCTCGCCCGCGTACACGTCGAACAGCGTGATGTCCTCCAGCAGCTCGCCGGCGCCTGTGCGCAGGACCTCCGCGAGGTCCGCCGACGGCACGTCCGCCGCGGCCACCAGGGCCACGTCCAGGAGCACCGGCGGGTAGCCCGACACGCTGGGCGCCGGACGCGAATCCGGGAGCGGGATCGCGTCCAGGTCCAGCTCCATCGCCACCGTGCGCGGCGGCAGGCCGAGGGCCTCGACCACCTTGGGGTGCAGCTCGCCCGCGTGGCCCACCGGCCAGTCGCCGACCCGGAGCTGGGCGCAGCGGCCCGGGTGCCACGGGGGCAGGTCCGCCGCCTGCACCGTCAGCTCGACGCCCGCGGCCTCCGCGACCGTGCGGGCCGCCTCGACCGCGTCCGCCCAGTTCGCCTGCTCGCCCGCACCCCACCAGCCCGCTCGGCGGCGGTTCCCGGCCAGGACCACGGCGACGTGCAGCGGCTGCTGCGGTACCGCCGCCTCCAGCAGCGCCAGCTCCTCGTCCGAAGGCCGCCGGTCGACGCCCAGGGCCGGGACCTTCAGCGGGTTCGGGGCCGGGAGCACGACCTGGCCGATGTGGTACAGCGACACGTCCTTCAGCCCGCGGGACACGTTGCGCTGCATGGTGTCCAGCAGGCCCGGCAGCAAGGTCGTCGCCAGGCGGTTGCGGTCGGCTTCCAGGGGGTTGCGGACCACCACCGTGTTGCGGCGGACGTCGTCGGCCGGAAGGCCGAAGGCATCCCACACCGCGTCGCTGACGAACGGGAACGGGCGCACCTCGACGTACCCGGCCTCGGCCAGCGCCCGGGACACACCCCGGACGCGTCGCTGGCTGTCGGTCAGGCCGCGGCCGGCCGGGGCGGCGGGCAGCGTCGACGGGATGCTGTCGTAGCCCTCCAGCCGCAGGACCTCTTCGACCAGGTCCGCCGGCTGGCGGAGGTCGCCGCGCCAGCTCGGGGGGATGGCCGTGACCAGGCCCGTGCCGTCGTCGCCCGTGCCGACCGAGACCTTGCAGCCGATCTGGGTGAGGCGGCGGACCGTGACACCGCGCTTGTAGTTCACGCCGGCGACCTTGTCGGGCAGGTTGATCGGCATGACGACCGCCAGGTGCGGCTCGACCGCGCCCTCGTCGGTGCGGCCGGGCTGGATGGCGGCGTCGCCGTACTGGCGCAGCAACCGGGCGGCCAGCTCGACCGCCGCCGCGCACAGCTGCGGGTCGGTGAACCGCTCGAACCGCTTGGCGGCCTCGGAGAACAGCTTGTGCCGCCGCGCCGTGCGGCTGATCGCCGCCGGGTTCCAGTGCGCCGCCTCGAGCAGGACGTCGGTGCTCTCCGTCGTGATCTCGGTGCTCGCGCCACCCATCGTGCCCGCCAGCGAGATGACCCCGCTGTCGTCGGCGATCACGATGTCGTCCGGGTCGAGCGCGCGCTCGACGTCGTCCAGGGTGGTCAGCTTCTCGCCCGGCTTCGCGCGGCGCACCACCAGGTCGCCCTGGATGGCCTTGGTCGCGAACGCGTGCAGCGGGTGCCCGAGCTCGAGCATCACGTAGTTGGTGACGTCGACGGCCAGCGAGATCGACCGGATACCGGCGAGCATCAGCCGCCGCCGCATCCGCCACGGGGTCGGCGCGGTCGCGTCCAGGCCGGTGACCCGGCGCAGCACGAACCGCGGGCAGCCTTCCGGGTCCTCGACGCGGACCGGCCAGGCGTCGCCCTCGGCGGCCGGGACCTCCAGCAGCGCCGGGTCGCCGAAGGGCACGTCGAGCGCGTTCGACAGCTCGCGCGCGAGCCCGCGGATCGACAGCGCGTAGCCGCGGTCCGGGGTCGGGGCGAGCTCGATCACCGAGTCGTCGAGGCCGAGCAGCTCGCTCGCGTCGTCGCCCGGGCTCGCGGTGCCCGGCGGCAGCACGAGGATGCCGGTGTGGTCGTCGCCGAGGCCGAGCTCGCGGGCCGAGCAGATCATGCCGTCGCTGACCCGGCCGTAGGTCTTGCGGGCGGCGATGGCGAAGTCGCCGGGCAGGACGGCACCGGGCAGCGCGACGACGACCAGGTCGCCCTCGACGAAGTTGCGCGCGCCGCAGACGATGCCGCGGGTCTTGATGCCGTGCGGGCCCTCGTCGAACTCGCCCTCTTCGTCGTCGTCCTCGTCCTCGTCGCCGAGTTCCTCGTCCGAGGTTTCCTCGGCGGGTTCGCCGACATCGACGCGGCAGAAGCGCACCGGCTTCTTGAACTCGGTGAGCTCCTCGACCTCGGCGACCCGGCCGACGACCAGCGGGCCGGTCACGGGACCGAGCTCGTGCAGGTCGTCGACCTCGATGCCGATCCGGACGAACGCGTCGGCCAGGTCCTGCGGGGTGACCTCCTCAGCGAGCTCGAGGTGTTCGGTCAGCCAGCTGACTGGGACTCGCACTACGCCTCCGTTCCGAAGGGAAGGGTGAAGCGGACGTCGCCCTCCACCATGTCGCGCATGTCCGGGATCCCGTTGCGGAACTGCAGGGTGCGCTCGATACCCATGCCGAAGGCGAACCCGGAGTACACCTCCGGGTCGACGCCGCAGGCGCGCAGCACGTTCGGGTTGACCATGCCGCAGCCGCCCCACTCGACCCAGCCGGGGCCGCCCTTCTTCTCCTCGAACCAGACGTCCACCTCCGCGGACGGCTCGGTGAACGGGAAGAAGTGCGGGCGCAGCCGCGTCTTGGAGCTCTCGCCGAACATCGCGCGGGCGAAGGCGTCCAGCGTGCCCTTCAGGTGGGCCATGGTGATGCCCTTGTCCACCGCGAGGCCCTCGACCTGGGTGAACACCGGGGTGTGGGTCGAGTCGAGCTCGTCGGTGCGGTACGTCCGGCCGGGGCAGACGACGTACACCGGCAGGTCGCGGTGCAGCAGCGTGCGGGCCTGGACCGGCGAGGTGTGCGTGCGCAGCACCAGACCCGAGTCCTCCTCGCCGACGTAGAACGTGTCCTGCAGCTGCCGGGCCGGGTGGTCCTTGCCGAAGTTCAGCGCGTCGAAGTTGAACCACTCGGCTTCGAGCTCGGGGCCCTCGGCGATCTCGTAGCCCATCGCGACGAAGGCGTCCGCGACGCGTTCGGAGATGGTGCTGATCGGGTGCCGGGCGCCGCGCGGGACGCGGTCCCACGGCAGAGTGACGTCGACGGCTTCTTCGCGCAGCACGCGCTCGTCGCGCTCCACCTGGAGCTCGGCGCGGCGGGCGTCGAAGGCCGCCTGGACGGCCTGCCGCGCCTCGTTGACGCGCTTGCCCGCCTCGGCCTTCTCCTGCTTGGGCAGGGCGCCGATCTCGCGGCGGGCCAGCATCAGTGGCGCGTGGTCGCCGAGGTGGGCCGGCTTGACCTCCGCCAGCCCTTCGAGCCCGGTCGCGGCGGCGAACGCCGCTTCGGCGGCCTTGACCGCCTCCTGCAGCGTCTCGGGGGCGAGCACCGCGCCCTGTGCTTCCTTCTCCGTGGCTCCGGACATAACTCCTCGGCGTCCGCTGGGACTGGTCGTTCACGCACCGCCGCACACGGCGCGCGAGAGGTCAAAGGCGGGAAAAGTCTATGGGATCGGGTCCGCGCGCCCCCGGTCGCCCCGGGGGCGCGCGGATGCGCGGTCACCGCTCGCGGAACGCCCCGGCGAAGTCGACCGACGCGAACTCGCCGGGCACGACGCCGTCGGCCGCGTAGTTGTACAGCGCCGTCTGGTAGATGCCGGACAGAGTCGTGATGAAGACCGCCACCAGCAGGGTCCAGACGATCGCCAGCCCGACCGCGACGAACACCGTGGCCGTGCCGCCGAGCAGGAATCCGCCACCGAGGAGCACGACGTATCCGGCCAGGGTGAGCAGGAATCCGACGATGCCGAGGCCGGCGGTGCCGGCGACGTTCTCGCCCCAGGCGCGGCGGAACAGCTCGACCGAGCGCTTGACGCCGCCGCGGACCCCGACGCCTTCGAGCATGACCGCCGGCAGCACGAGGTACGTGGTGAATCGCCACGCCATGCCGATCAGGCCGCTGATGATGCTGCCGAGGAAGCCGAGCCGCTCTTCGATCGTCCGCAGGACGACGCTGACCGTCGCCGTGACCCCGGCCCAGCCGAGCAGCGCCGGCCAGCGGCGGCCGGCCGCGGCGAGACCGGCGCCGACGCCCGGCATGCCGCCGTCACCGCGCAGCGCGACGGCCGCCTGGGAGATCAGGGCGGCGTTGAAGAAGATCGTGACGAAGGCCGAGACGAGGTAGAACGCCGCGAGCAGCACGTACGTGCCGGGGGTCGGCCGGAAGTGCTCGGCCTCGAGGTGGACGGTGAAGAACGCGGGTGTCAGGAACACCGCGGCGACCAGCAGCCCGGCGATCCCGGCGAGCACCGGGAACCACGCCAGGCCCTTGTGGGCGCGCAGCACCTTGAACGAAGCGGAGAACAGCGCGAACGAACGGGCGAGCCTGCCCATGGAACCCCCCAATATCGGCCACAATGGATATTGCGGAGCCTACTCGCAGGTCAGCGCCGGGACGCCATCGCGCTCGTGTACACGCAGACGGCCGCCGCGGTGGCCAGGTTGAGGCTCTCGGCGCGGCCGTACAGCGGGATCCGGACGGCGAGGTCGGTCCGGTCGAGGACGTCGGCGGGCAGGCCGTGGGCCTCGTTGCCGAAGACCCACGCCGTGGGCACGGCCAAGTCCACCCGATCGAGTTCCGCGTCGGCGTAGCCGTGGGCGGCGAACGTCCGCAGGCCCGCGACCGAGCAGGCGGACAGGGCGGCCGGGACGTCGCGGACGCGCGCGATCGGCAGGTGGAACAGGCTGCCGGCGGCCGCGCGGACGCACTTGCCGTTGTGAGGGTCGACGGTGTCGCCCGCCAGGACCACCGCGTCGGCACCGGCCGCGTCGGCGACGCGGATGACCGTGCCCGCGTTGCCGGGGTCGGCGACGTCCACCAGCACGACCACCAGCCGCGCGTCCGGCGTCACAGCCTCCTCGAGAGGCCGGTCCAGCAGCGCGCAGACGGCCACGATGCCTTGGGGCGTCACGGTTTCCGACAGTCCGTCGGCGGCGCGGTCGGTGATCGGCGAGACTCCGACGCCGGCCGCGCGGGCCGCATCGAGCAGGTCTGCGTGCTGCGCAGACGCGCGCGAAGTGACGAACAGCTCGTACACCGTGCCGTCGGCCAGCGCGGCTTCGACGGCGTTGGCGCCTTCGGCCAGGAACCGGCCGGTCTTGTCGCGTTCCGCGCGCCGCGTCAGCTTGCGCGCAGCAACGACCCGGGGGGTCCGCTCGGTGAACGGTTCCGCCCCGGGTCGGTGAAAGCTGCCGGTCAGGCCGACTTCGCTTCGCCGGTGTTCACGTTGGCCTTGGCGAGCTCGGCCAGCGCGGTGAAGGCGGCGGCGTCGTTGACGGCGAGGTCCGCGAGGATCTTGCGGTCGACCTCGACACCCGCGGCCTTGATGCCCTGGATGAACCGGTTGTAGGTCACACCGTTGGCGCGGGCGGCCGCGTTGATGCGGGTGATCCACAGCTGGCGGAAGTCACCCTTGCGGGCACGGCGGTCCCGGTAGGCGTAGTTCAGCGAGTGAAGCGTCTGCTCCTTGGCCTTGCGGTACAGCCGCGAACGCTGGCCGCGGTAGCCGCTGGCCAGTTCGAGAGTTGCGCGACGCTTCTTCTGGGCGTTGACCGCCCGCTTGACGCGTGCCACGGGTCCATCCTGTCGATCTCAGGGGGCGAGGGGGACGCCCCGGGTGGTTACAGCAAGTTCTGCGGGATCAGATGCCGAGCAGGCGCTTGACGCGGCTGACCTCGGTCTTCGACACCTCGGTGGTGCCTTCGAGACGGCGGGTCACGCGGCTGGACTTCTTCTCCATGCGGTGGCGACGACCGGTCATCTGGCGGCGCAGCTTGCCCGTACCCGTCTTGCGGATGCGCTTGGACGTCCCGCTGTGGGTCTTCATCTTCGGCATTTCTGTCCTCTTTCGTGCGGCGGCTCACCGGAGATTCCGGTGAGCCGCTGACTCGTGCTGGTCGGCGCTTATGCCTCGGGAGTCGGCTCGGGGGCCGCCTCGGCCTTCGCCTTCGGCTTCACGTTCTTGTGCGGGGCCAGCACCATGATCATGTTGCGGCCGTCCTGCTTGGCCGACGACTCGACGAACCCCAGTTCGGTGACGTCCTCGGCGAGCTTCTGCAGCAGCCGGTAGCCGAGCTCCGGCCGGGACTGCTCGCGGCCGCGGAACATGATCGTGACCTTGACCTTGTTGCCCGCCGCCAGGAAGCGCGACACGTGACCCTTCTTGGTCTCGTAGTCGTGCTGGTCGATCTTGGGGCGCAGCTTCTGTTCCTTGATGACGGTCAGCTGCTGGTTCCGACGCGACTCGCGGGCCTTCTGCGCGCTCTCGTACTTGAACTTGCCGAAGTCCATGAGCTTGCACACCGGCGGGCGGGCCTGCGGCGCGACCTCGACGAGGTCGAGGTCGTTCTCCTGCGCCAGGCGCAGCGCATCCTCGATCCGGACGATGCCGACCTGTTCGCCGGCGGGTCCGACGAGACGGACCTCCGGCACCCGGATTCGGTCGTTGATGCGTGTCTCGGAGCTGATGGGGCCTCCTTGGTCCGAGGAATGTTTCCTGTTCTCGTTTCGACCTGGTGCCCACATAGCGAAGGCCCCGACACCGTTCGGTGCGCGGGGCCCACTCTGTTTCCGATCGTGCCCCGGAGGACACTTCTTCACCCTGGACGGGTGAGACCGGACCCGGCCACCTGTACGGTGACGCGGGTGGGAGCGGGGCTCCACTTGCCGCCCCCGATCGCTCAGGGGCTGGTCGCTCGTGGAAGGGTACCAGACGTGTCAGAAGAACACTCCGAACAGCCCCCGTATTCCCTCGAAGCCCGCCACCTGGAGGACATCCCCAGCGTGGAGGTGATCAGCCGCGCGGCGGTGATGCTGCTGTCGGCCGGCGCCGAGCGCCTCGGTCTCGCCGACGCCGACCCGGCGACCTCCCCGCACCGCGACCTCGACGAAGCCCGCCGGCTCATCACCGCGCTGGCCGGGCTCGTGACGGCCTCCGCGGAGTACCTGGGCCTGCACGCCGGCCCGTTGCGGGACGGCCTGCAGTCCCTCCAGAAGGCGTTCCGCGAGGCTTCGGTCGTGCCGGACGAGCCCGGGCAGGGGCCCGGGGAGAAGTACACCGGCCCGGTTTACTGACGCACTCCCGAGGCGCAGCCCGGAGCAGCCCTCACCTCACCTCTCCTCCGGGCTGCGGCAAGTCGGCCGGGCATCCGCGCTGCCGGTACCAGCCGAGTGCGCAGCGGGTTCGGGCGTCGCGAATAACTGATTGGGGACCTCCGACGTCCTGAATGAGTCGTTCGCGGCACGTCGGCAGGCTGTGGACAACGCGGCGCACTTGCCCGGCATGCCGACTCACATCTAACATGTTAGATGTGAGTCTCCAGAAGGTCACTCGCCCGTTGCTCCGCGACGAGGCCTACGACCGCATCCGCCGGGCGATCGTCGACGGCACGCTGCCGCCCGGTGCCCCGCTGCGCGACGGCGACCTCGCCGACCAGCTCGGGCTCTCCAAGGCGCCCGTGCGCGAGGCCCTGCGAAGGCTGACCGACGACGGGCTCGTCGACTCCAAGCCGCAGAGCTACACCCGCGTCTCCGAGGTGATGTCGCCCGACGTGCTCGACGCGCGGGAGATCGTGCGGGTGCTGCACGAGTTCGCCGTCCGCCAAGCCGCCGCGAAGTGCCGCCCGGCCGATACCGCCGCCATGCGGGCCGCCAACGACCGGTTCGCGAATGCCATCGAAGCGCGGGACATCGCGGCCGCCGTCCGAGCCGACGACGAGCTGCACGACGTCCCGGTCCGGCTCGCCGGCAATGCCGCCGTCGCCGCCACCCTCGACCGATACACCCCCCTGCTGCGCCGCCTCGAGCACGCCCGGTTCAGCTCCGCGCTCGCCTGGAACTCCGTCGAGCGCCACACGAAGCTCATCGACGCACTCGAGAAGCACGACACCGAAACCGCCGTCGCGGTGATCTCGACCATCTGGACCGACCTGCTGGAGGAACGATGACCCTGGCCGACTTCCCGCGCTACCCCCTGCTCTTCGGCCCCTCGCCGGTGCACCCCCTCGACCGGCTGACCGCCCACCTCGGCGGCGCGAAGATCTGGGCCAAACGCGAGGACGTGAACTCCGGCCTCGCGTTCGGCGGCAACAAGACCCGCAAGCTCGAGTACCTCGTCGCCGACGCACTGGCCCAAGGCGCGGACACGCTCGTCTCCATCGGCGGCGTCCAGTCCAACCACACCCGCCAGGTGGCCGCCGCCGCGGCGCGTGCCGGACTCAAAGCCGTGCTGGTGCAGGAAAGCTGGGTCGACTGGCACGACCCGCTCTACGACAAGGTCGGCAACATCCAGCTGTCGCGGATCCTCGGCGCCGACGTCCGGCTCGTCGAAGCCGGCTTCGGCATCGGCTTCAAGCAGGCCTGGGAGGACGCCGTCGCGGAGATCGAAGCGCAAGGCGGGAAGCCGTACGCCATACCCGCCGGCGCCTCCGACCACCGGCTCGGCGGGCTGGGCTTCGCGAACTGGATCGTCGAACTGGAGAAACAAGAAGAAGAACTCGGTGTCTTCTTCGACACCGTCGTCGTCTGCTCGGTCACCGGCAGCACGCAGGGCGGGATGGTCGCCGGGACCACCCTCGGGAAACACCGCCGGATCCTCGGCATCGACGCTTCCGCCAAGCCGGACGAGACCCGCGAGCAGGTCACGCGCATCGCGCGCAACACCGCCGAGCTGATCGGTTCCGGGGAGATCCCCGACGTCGAGCTCGACGACCGCTACCACGCCGGGATCTACGGCATCCCGGACAAATCCACTGTGGACGCCATCGAGACGTGCGCCCGGCTGGAAGGCATGATCACCGACCCCGTCTACGAGGGCAAGTCGATGGCCGGGCTCATCGACCTCGTCAAGAACGGCGAGATCCCGCGTGACTCGAACGTCCTCTACGCCCACCTCGGCGGGCAGCCGGCCCTGAACGGCTACACGAGCGTTCTGGGCTGACCGCCCGCCGAAGGCTCAGTCCAGCACGCAGAGCACGTCGATCTCGACGAGGAGCTCGCCCGGGAGGCCGACGTACACCGTGGTGCGGGCGGGCTGCGGCGCGTCGCCGATCAGCTCGTCGTACACCTCGTTGAACGGCGCGAAGTGCGCGGTGTCGGTCAGGTACACCCGGACCATGATCGCGTCGGCGAGGCTCGAGCCCGCCGCCGTCAGCACGGCTTCGATGTTCTTGAACGTCTGCCGGGTCTGGCCCGCGACGTCGTCGCCGACGATCTCGTTCGTGGCCGGGTCGAAGGCGACCTGGCCGGCGACCTGCAGCAGGTTCCCCTTGCGGACGGCCTGCGAGAACTTCGCCGGCGGCTTCGGCGCGTTCTCGGTGGAAACTGCCGTCTTGCTCATCAGTGCCCCTTTCCGTTCTCCGTCCATCCACTGTGGACGGAAGCTTCCTTCGTGGCGGCCCGCAGTTCGGGCACCAGCGCCAGCAGGCCTTCGTAGTCGAGCAGGACCTTCGGCACCGACATCGACGCGGCGGCCAGCACCTCGCCGCCGGTCCCCCGCACCGGCGCCGCGATGCAGTGGATGAAGTCCTCGTGTTCGGCGTTGTCGACGGCGTACCCGAGCTGCGCCACGCGCTCCAGCTCAGCCAGGTATTCCGAAGGCGTGGTGATCGTGTTCGGCGTCCGCACCGGGTACTCGATCGACCGCGCGATCTCCTCGCGGCGGGCCGCGGGCATCGCCGCGACCAGCACCTTCCCCACCGCCGTGCAGTGCAGCGGGGCGCGCTTGCCGATGCGCGAATACATCCGCACCGAGTGCCGTCCCTCGAACTTGTCGATGTAGACGACTTCGCCGTCCTCGTAGCTGGCCAGGTGCACGGTGTGCCCGGTACGCGCGTTGAGGGCCGCCAACGCCGGGTGGGCGCTGCGCCGGACGTCGAAGGAGTCCAGGGCCTGGTTGGCCAGGTCGAACATCGCGCTGCCCAGCCGGTAGTGGCGGGCACCTTCGCGGCGGACGAAGTGGTGCTGTTCGAGGGTGCGCAGCAGCCGCAGCACCGTCGACTTGTGCACGCCGATCTCGTCGGCGAGGTCGTCGAGGGTGCGCGCGTCCTTCGCGATCGAGTTCAACAGCGTCAGCGCCCGGTCCAGACTTTGGCTCACGTCAGCACCACGCCCTCTCCGGTCAGCCTCGCCGAACGCCACTCGTCCGGGTCCGCCTGAAGCAGGGTAGCCACGACGTCGCGCGGCAACGGCACCCCGACGTCGTCGTGGGTCAGCAGGGTGACGGCGGCCTGCAGGTGCCCCTGCCGCAACCGCTCCAAGGGCGTGGCACCACGCAGGGTCGCGGCGAGGAACCCCGCGGCGAACGCGTCACCGGCGCCGACCGGCTCGACGACGTCGACCTTCAGCGCGGGCGCGAACAGCGGCTCCCCCTCGACCAGGGTCGCGCCGCGTTCGCCGTGCTTGACCACGAGCGTGCGTGGCTGCGGCAGCAACGCCCGCAGCTGCTCCGGGTCACCCGTCCCCCACACCCGCTGGGCTTCGTCGTCGCCGGTCAGGACGATGTCGGCCCGCCCGGCCAGTTCGGCGAGCAGGCCGGGGTCGCGGCCGGCCCAGAGCGCGGGCCGCAGGTTGACGTCGAACGAGATAAGCCGGTCGCCGCGGGGCGCGTCCAGCAGCGCGCGCACCAACGCGAGGCAGCTGTCCGACAGCGCCGGCGTGATACCCGAGAGGTGCAGCACGCGGACGCCGTCGAGGTCGAGCCGATCGAGCAGCGCGGGCCCCATCCCGGACGCGGCCGAGCCCGCCCGGTAGTAGCGCACCGGACTGCCGCCGGCGCCGCTTTCCTTGACGTAGAGCCCGGTCGGCCGCGAAGGATCGACGTAGCACGCGCTGACGTCGACGCCGTGGGACGCGACCTCGCGCAGCATCGCCCGGCCGAACGGATCGTCTCCGACCGCGCTCACCCAGCCGCTGCGGATCCCCAGCGTCGGGAGGTTGCAGGCCACGTTCGATTCGGCTCCCCCGATGGTGCGCACCCAGTGCTTCACCTCGTCGGGCGGGCCGGGTTCGGCGGGCACGAACAGCGCCATCGATTCGCCCACACACAACACCTCGGGCGCGCTTGTCACTTTCCGTCTCCCTGCCCTTCACCCCGTTGACCTGTGGCGACCCGGATGCTACACCTATGGCACTCAAAATGCGCAACAGTCGTTGCAACATACGCAACAGAGGTCGCCGCCGATGAATCGTTGCCTGATGGACCCCGCCGCGCTCGACGCCCTCCGCCACGAGCGGATCGACTGGCGCTTCCGCTCCGCCGCGCCCGCTCTGTCCGGCCTCACGCTGGACGAAGCCGCGGACCGCAGGCTGAACCTGTTCACCGACGGGTTCTTCGCCCCGTTCGTCGTCCTCGACGAAGAAGCGCTCGAACACAACCTGCGAACGATGGCCGCGTGGTGCGCCGCGCGGAGCGTGGTGCTCGCGCCGCACGGCAAGACGACCATGGCACCACAGCTGTTCGCCCGCCAGATCGAGCACGGCGCGTGGGGCGTGACCTGCGCGAACGCCGGTCACCTCCGGATCTACCGGGCCTTCGGGGTGTCCCGGATCCTGCTGGCCAACCAGCTCCTCGACAGAGCCGGCCTGCGCTGGCTGGCCGCCGAACTGGCGGCCGACAGCGGCTTCGAGTTCCTCTGCTGGGTCGACTCGGTCCGCGGCGTCGAGCTGATGACCGCAGCCCTCGAAGGCGCCGAGCGCCCGGTGGACGTCCTGGTCGAACTGGGCGCCGACGGCGGGCGCACCGGCGTCCGCGACACCGCGACCGCGCTGGCGATCGCCGAAGCGGTCCAGGCGAGCCCGGTGCTGCGGCTGCGCGGCACCGGCGGTTACGAAGGCGCGCTCTCCCACGACACCGACGAAGCCGCGCTCGCCAAGATCAGCTCCTATGTGGACGGTCTGCGCGAGCTCGCGATCTCGTTCGCGGACAAGGGGCTCCTCGACGGGCAGATCATCGTCACCGCCGGCGGCAGCGCGTACTTCGACCAGGTCGCGAACGAGCTGACGAAGCCGTGGCCGGACGGCCTCGACGTGCTGCCGGTGCTGCGCAGCGGCGCCTACCTGACCCACGACGACGGCTTCTACCGCGAGATCTCCCCGCTCGGCGACCACCCGCGCATCGAGGGCGTCGAATCCTTCCGGCCGGCCCTGCGGGCCTGGGCGCAGGTGACGTCGAAGCCGTCGGGCGAACTCGCGCTGCTGACCATCGGCAAGCGTGACGCGTCCTTCGACGAAGGCATGCCCGAGCCGCAGCTGCGCCGGACGCCGGACGGCCCTGCCGAACCGCTCGAAGGCCACGTCGTCGCGAAGATGAACGACCAGCACGCTTTCCTGACGCTGCCGCCGGGCTCGCCGGTCGAGGTCGGCGACTGGATCGGCCTCGGCCTCTCGCACCCGTGCACGGTGTTCGACAAGTGGCCGCTGCTGCCGGTGACCGCGGCCGACGGCGAAACCGTCGTCGACTACGTGCGGACGTGGTTCTGATGGACGTCGTCGTCAAGAACGCGCTGGTCGCCGACGGCACCGGCGACCCGCTCGCCCGCCACGACGTCGGGATCACCGGCGGAAAGATCGCGGAAGTCGCCGACGCGGGCTCGCTCACCGGCGGCCGGACCATCGAAGCCGACGGGCTGGTGCTCGCGCCCGGGTTCGTCGACATGCATTCGCACTCCGACCTGCAACTGCTGGCCAACCCGGACCACCCGGCCAAGATCACCCAGGGCGTGACGACCGAGGTGCTCGGCCAGGACGGGCTCTCGTACGCGCCGGTCGACGACGTCGTGCTCGATGCGCTGCGGCAGCAGCTCGCGGGCTGGAACGACGACCCGCCGGGCTTCGACTGGAACTGGCGCTCGGTCGGCGAGTACCTCGACCGCCTCGACCGGGGCATCGCCGTCAACGCGGCCTACCTCGTGCCGCAGGGCACGGTCCGGATGCTCGCCGTCGGCTGGGACGACCGTCCCGCCACCGAAGCCGAGCTGGACCGCATGAAGGAACTCGTCGCGACCGGCTTGGCCGAAGGGGCGATGGGGATGTCGTCCGGCCTCACCTACACGCCCGGGATGTACGCGGAGACGAGCGAGCTGGTCGAGCTGTGCCGGGTCGTCGGCGAGCTGGGCGGGTTCTACAGCCCGCACCACCGCAGCTACGGCAAGGGCGCGCTGGAGGCCTTCGCCGAAATGATCGACGTGAGCAGGCAGTCCGGCTGCCCCCTGCACCTGGCGCACGCGACGATGAACTTCTCGGTCAACAAGGGCAAGGCGCCCGACCTGCTCAAGCTGCTGGACGACGCCCTCGACGACGGCTGCGACATCTCCCTCGACACCTACCCGTACCTACCGGGCGCGACCTACCTGAGCGCGCTGCTGCCGAGCTGGGCCACCGAAGGCGGCCTCGACGCCACCCTCGCCCGCCTGTCCGATGTGGACGAACGCGAGCGGATCCGCGCCGAGATCGAGGAGTCCGGTTCGGACGGTGCGCACGGCGTCCCGATCGACTGGGACGCCATCGAAATCAACGGCGTCCGCAACGAGCACAACGCCCACCTCGTCGGGCACAGCGTCGCCGCGTCGGCGCGTACGCAAGGCACCGAACCGGCCAAGCTGTACTTCGACACCCTGCTCGACGAACGGCTCGGGACGTCGTGCCTGATGCACGTCGGGCACGAGGAGAACGTCCAGGCCATCATGCGGCACCGAACGCACACCGGCGGCAGTGACGGCCTCCTCGTCGGCGCCCGGCCGCACCCGCGCGCCTGGGGCACCTTCCCGCGCTACCTCGCCCGGTACGTCCGCGAACTCGGCGTACTGGACCTCGCCGAATGCGTCGCCCACCTGACCGGGCGGGCCGCGCGGCGGCTGCGGCTGACCGACCGCGGGCTCGTCCGCGCCGGGTACGCCGCCGACCTGGTGCTGTTCGACCCCGAAACGGTCGCCGACACTGCCACCTTCGAGGACCCGCGGCAGGCTGCCGCGGGCATCACCCACGTCTTCGTCAACGGCGTCGCCGCCCTCGACGACGGAAGTCCCACCGGCGCCCTCGCCGGACACTCCCTGCGCAACCCCCGGAGAGCCCGATGATCCACTGGCTGCAACACACCACAGGCGGGCTGCTCACGCTCGCCGCCGTCTCGATCGCCGTCCTGCTGGTGCTGATCATCAAGCTCAAGCTGGAACCCTTCATCGCGCTGATCGTCGTCGGCCTGCTGACGGCACTGGCCGCGGGCCTGCCGGTCGGCACCATCGTCGGCTCGGCCCAGAAGGCGTCGGACTCCCTGCTGGAAAAGGGGTTCGGCAGCATCCTCGGGCACATCACGGCGATCATCGGCCTGGGCACGATCCTCGGGTCGATCCTGGAACGCTCCGGCGGCGCCAAGGTGCTCACCGGGGCGCTGCTGCGGTCGTTCGGCGAGAAGCGGGCACCCCTCGCAATGGGCGTCGCCGGGTTCGTCTTCGGCATCCCGGTGTTCTTCGACATCGGCATCTTCGTGCTGGCCCCGCTGGTGTACGTCGCCGCGAAGCAGGGCGGCAAGTCGCTGGTGCTGTACGCGATGCCGCTGCTGGCCGGCCTGTCGATCACGCACGCCTTCCTGCCGCCGCACCCCGGCCCGGTGGCCGCGGCCGGCCTGCTGCACGTCGAGCTCGGCTGGATCATCCTGATGGGCCTGGCCTGCGGCATCCCCGCGTTCCTCATCGGCGGCGTGCTCTACTCGACGTGGATCGGCAAGCGGATCACCGTCGACGTCCCCGAGGACATGGTCTTCGCCGAGGAGGAGGGCGAGAAGGAGGAGAACCCGCCGTCGCTGGGGCTGGTCGCGGCGATCATCGCGGTGCCGCTGGTGCTCATCCTGGCCGGCACGTTCGGCAGCATCTGGCTGCCGAAGGGCTCCGCGCTCGCCGGCGTCGCCGCGTTCATCGGCACCCCCGCGGTCGCGCTGACCGTCGCCGTGCTGCTCGCGTCCTGGTTGCTGGGCCTGCGGCGCGGGTTCACCGGCAAGGACCTCAACGAGCTGGCCGCCAAGTCGCTGCGGCCGGTGGCGATGATCCTGCTGGTCGTCGGTGCGGGCGCGTTCTTCGGCGCGGTGCTGTCGGCGACCGGGATCGGCAAGGCCGTCGCCGACTCGCTGCACGACGCCGGGCTGCCGGTGCTGCTCGCGGCGTACGTCATCAGCTGCGGCATGCGGATCGCGCAGGGTTCGGCAACCGTCGCCATCGTGACCACGAGCGGGATCATCGCGCCGACGGTGGCCCAGCTCGGGTATTCGCAGATCCAGCTGGCGCTGCTGGTGATGGCGATTTCGGCCGGCTCGATCATCGCTTCGCACGTCAACGACGGCGGGTTCTGGATCGTTTCGCGGTACTTCAACCTCACCGTGCCGCAGACGATCAAATCCTGGACCGCGCTGGAAACCGTGCTTTCCGTTTCGGGATTCGGGGTTTCGGCATTGCTCATGGCCGTGGTCTAAACCATACTGGAGCTTGTCACCGCCGAAACCCGTTGGGAGACAATGACGATGACCGGACTTTCCCGTCGCACGTTCCTCGGCGCCGCGGCCGGCGCGGGCGCGGCCACCGTGCTCGGCGCACAGGTCGCCGGCGCGGCCACCACGGAGAAGGGCTGTTTCGCCGGCACCACCGTGTACGTCGGCAGCTACACCTCCGGCGCGACCGGGCACGGCCTCGACGTCGCGAGCCGTTCGGGCGCGGCGCTGTCCCTGGTCCGGACGACCCCCGGGATCACCGACACGTCGTGGTTCGACCGCAGCGCCGACGGCAAGACGCTTTACGTCACCAACGAGGGCAGCCCGGCCGGGTACGTCTCGGCGCTGAGCCTGGCCGACCCGGCGAAACCGAAGCTGCTCAACAAGGTGTCCTCGAAGGGTGACGCGCCGACGCACCTTTCGGTGCATTCGAGCGGGAAGTACGTGCTGGCGGCGAACTACAACTCCGGCAGCGTCGTCGTGCTGCCGATCCTGGCCGGCGGCAAGCTCGGCGCGGCCACGGACCTCGTCACCCACCACGGCGCCGAGCGCGACGCGCACGCCCACCAGGTCGTCAACGACCCGACCGGCCGCTGGGTGCTGGCGGTCGACCTGGGTGCCGATTCGGTGTACGTCTACGGCTTCGCCGCCGGGAAGCTTTCGCTGCACCAGCAGCTGAAGCTGCCCTCGGGTGCCGGGCCGCGGCACCTCGCGTTCGACCGGACCGGGAAGTTCGCCTACATCCTGGGCGAGCTGCGGGCGGAAGTGACGGTGGCGAGCTGGGACGCGGCCGCGGGGAAGCTGAAAGCGCTATCGGTCGTCCCGGCTGTGCCCGCGGGGAGCACGGGCGACCGGTTCCCGGGCGAGATCGTCGTGTCGAACGACGGGAAGTTCGTCTACGCGACGGTCCGCGGGCCCAACACCTTGGCCACGTTCTCGGCCTCCGGCGCGACTCTGAAGCTGCTGTCGAACGTGCCCACCGGCGGCAACTGGCCGCGGCACGTGGCCCTCGACCCGTCCGAAAGCTGGTTCTACGTCTCGAACCAGCGCTCCGGCACCGTCACCTGGCTGCCGCGCGACCCGGCCACCGGCCTGCCCGGCGCCCCCGCCGGACAGCTCGCCGTCGGCAGCGTCAACTCCGTCTACTTCGCCTGAGCACCGGTCCCCACTGGAGGCACCCATGAGACTGCTGCCGTTCGTCGCCGGGCTGGCCCTGCTGGCCGGCTGCGCCCCCACCCAGTCCGCGCCCGCGGGCGGCGGCGGGGACGACAAGACCGGTACCGTCCGCGTCTGGCTGTTCGACGAGGCCAACCGCGCCCCGAAGGATGCCGCGGTCAAGGAGGCGATCACCGAGTTCAAGGCCGCCCACGCCGGCGTCGAGGTCGACGTCCAGTGGGTGCCGGTCGAAGGCCGCGCCGACAAGTTCTCCGGCGCCTTCAACGACCCCGCCAACGCCCCGGACGTCGCCGAGTTCGGCAACACCGACGTCTCCAGCTACGCGGCCACCGGGGCGCTGGCCGACCTGACCGGCGACCTCGCCGCGTGGCCCGAGGGCAAGGACCTCATCCCGACGGTGCTGGACACCGCGAAGTCCGGCGGCCAGACCTACGGCCTGCCCTGGTACACCGGCATCCGCGCGCTGTACTACCGCACCGACGTCTTCACCGAGCTGGGCCTCAAGCCGCCATCGACGCTGTCCGAGCTGACCGACACCGCCCGCCGGATCCGCGCCGCCAAGCCGGACCTCTACGGCATCTCCGTCGGCGGCAAGTACACCTACGCGATGCTGCCCTTCCTCTGGGCCAACGGCGGCGAGCTGGCGCAGGAGCAGGGCGGCAAGTGGACCTCGACGGTCACCGGCGAGCAGGCCAAGTCCGGCGTGACGCAGTACGCGAACCTGCTCAAGGACGACATCTGCCCGCCCGCGCAGTGCGCGAACCTGACCGGCACGCAGAGCGTCACGGCGTTCGCCGGCGGCAAGGCCGGGATGACGATCGGCGGCGACTTCAACCGCAAGGCCGTCGAGCAGGGCGCGGTGAAGGGCAAGTACGCCGTCGTGCCGATCCCGGGCACCACCGCGGGCAGCATCGCGCCCGCGTTCGCCGGCGGCAACCTGCTGGGCGTGTTCAAGGCGAGCAAGCACCGCAGCCTGGCGCTGGAGTTCGTCGAGCTGCTCGGCGGCGCCAAGTACCAGGAGAAGATGTACACCGCGATGGGCAATCTGCCGACGCTGAGCAGCGTGCAGCAGAAGCTGGCGGCGAACGAGGAGTTCCTCAAGCCGTTCGTCGACACCCTGAAGGCGGGCACGAAGTTCGTCCCGGCGACACCCGCGTGGTCGAAGATCGACAGCCAGAACGTGCTGCCGACGGCCGTGCAGCAGATCGCGACCGGCGGCAAGGACCCGTCGGCGGCCCTGGCCGACGCGGCTGCCGCGATGGACAAGGCCTTCGGCTAGTGGTGACGCTCCAGGAAGCCCCTTCCGTCACGGCGCCCGCGCGGCGGCCGAGGCGGAAGGGGGACGGCCGGGCCGCCGCGCTCTACCTCGCCCCGGCGGGCATCCTGCTCGCCGCGCTGCTGGCCTACCCGATCTACCAGCTGGTCCTGATTTCGTTCTACGACTACGGCCAGCCGCAGGCCGCGGGCAACGCGCCACTGGTGTTCCTCGGCTTCGCGAACTACGCCGACCTGCTGTCCCAGGCGCAGTTCTGGACCGTGCTCGGCAAGACGGTCGGGTTCGCCGCGGCCTGCGTCGCCGGTTCCCTCGTCGTCGGCACCGGGCTCGCGGTGCTGGCTTCGCGGGTGCGTTCGCTGCCCCGGATGCTGCTGTTCCTGGCCGCGCTGGGTGCCTGGTCGACGCCGGCGATCGCGGGCTCCTACGTCTGGCTGTTCCTCTTCGACACCGACTTCGGCCTGGTCAACGAGGTGCTGTCCGGGATCGGGCTGCCGTTCGAGCACCACTCGTGGACGTTCGGCACGCTCGGCGCGTTCGGGCTCGTCGCGGCCGAGGTGATCTGGTGCTCGTTCCCGTTCGTGCTGGTCACGATGTACGCCGGGATCAAGGGCGTGCCGGACGAGGTGCTCGAAGCCGCGTCGCTCGACGGCGCGTCGGTGTGGCGCACGACGTGGACGATCGTGCTGCCGATGGTGCGGCCGCTGCTGATGATCGCGACCGTGCAGTCGATCATCTGGGACTTCAAGGTGTTCACCCAGATCTACGTGATGACCAACGGCGGCGGTGTGGCCGGCCGCAACCTCGTCCTCAATGTGTACGCCTACCAACAGGCTTTCGCCGGGCAGGAATACGGCCTCGGCTCGGCGATCGGAGTCGTGATGACGCTGTTGCTGCTGTCGGTCACCGGGCTGTACGTCCGGGCACAGCGCCGGAGCGCGGCATGGCTGTGAAACGTCCTGGACGCCTGATCGCCGAAGTCGTCACCGTCGTGATCGCCGGCATCGTGGCGTTCCCGCTGTACTGGATGCTGCTGTCGGCGGTGAAACCGGCGGGCGAGATCCAGTCGGCTTCACCGAAGCCGTGGACTCTCCATCCGTCCTTCGACAGCTTCTCGCGCGTGCTCACCGTGTCGGGGTTCGGGCGGTACTTCGTCAACAGCCTGCTCGTGGCGCTGGTCGTCGTGGCGCTGTCGCTGCTGCTGTCGTTCCTCTCGGCCGTGGCCTTGACGCGGTTCCGCTTCCGCGGTCGCACCGTGCTGCTGGTGATGACCCTGGTGGCGCAGATGGTGCCGGTGGAGGCGCTGACCATCCCGCTGTTCTTCCTGATGCGGTCCCTCGGCGGGGCGGTCCCGGCGCTGGGGCTCAACGAGCTCGGCTCGCTGGTGCTGGTGCACCTGGCGTTCAGCCTGCCGTTCGCGATCTGGATGCTGCGCGGCTTCGTCGCCGCGGTCCCGGTGGAGCTCGAAGAGGCGGCGAAGCTCGACGGTGCGTCGCGGATGCGGTTCACCTGGCAGATCCTGTTCCCGCTGGTGGCGCCCGGGCTCGTGGCCGTGAGCGTGCTCGCGTTCATCCACGCCTGGAACGACTTCCTGTTCGCCAAGACGTTCATCGTGTCCAAGACCGAGAACCAGACGCTGCCGCAGGCGATCCTGGTGTTCTTCAAGCCGGAGGACACCGACTGGGGTGCGGTGATGGCGTCGTCGACGCTGATGACGATTCCGGTGCTGGTGTTCTTCGTCCTCGTCCAACGACGGCTGGTGTCCGGCATGGCCGGCGCCGTGAAGGGCTGACATGGCTTTCGACACCCTGCTCCCCCGGCCGGCTTCGGTGACACCGTCGCCTGGTTCGTGCCCGTGGCCGTCCACTGTGGATGTCCGGCCCGCTTCCCTGCCGCCGGAGGGGTACCGGCTTTCCGTCTCGCCTTCCGGCGTGGTCCTGGAGGTGGCCGATCCTGCCGGAGAGGTCTACGGGCGGGAGACGCTGCGGCAGCTCGCGGGGCCGTCCGCGTTCCGGGTGGCCGGCTTCGCACCCTCGTCACTGCCGTGCGGGGTCGTCGAGGACCACCCGCGGTTTGGGTGGCGGGGGTGCCTGCTGGACGTCGCCCGGCACTTCCGGACGAAGGCCGAGGTGCTCCGGTTCGTCGACCTGCTGGCCGCGCACAAGCTGAACGTGCTCAACCTGCACCTGACCGACGACCAGGGCTGGCGCTTCGAGGTCCCGGCGTTCCCGCGGTTGACGTCGGTGGGCGGCTGGCGGCCGTCGTCGATGGTGGGTAGCGGGGGTGCGCAGGACGGCCGTCCGCACGGCGGGTTCTACACGGGCGACGACCTGCGGGAAATCGTGGCGTACGCTTCGGCGCGCGCGATCACGGTGGTGCCGGAGATCGACATCCCGGGGCACGCGCGGGCGGCTCTGGCAGCTTACCCTTCGTTGGGGACTTCGTCGTCCTACGAAGTCTGGACTTCCTGGGGTATCAGCACTTCACTGCTTTCGCCGACTTCGTCTACTTTGGACTTCTTCCGCAAGGTGTTCGACCACCTGCTGGAGATCTTCCCGTCCCCGGTGATCGCACTGGGCGGCGACGAGACCCCGGGCGCGACCGACGAGCACCGCGCGTTCGTCCGGCACCTGGCCGAGCACCTGGTCGCCCGCGGCCGCACCCCGATGGGCTGGGACGAGGTCCTCGACATCGACGGCCTGCCCCCGATGGTGATCGGCTCGTGGCGCGACGAGGAAGCGGGCCTGCGGGCGGCTTCCCTCGGGCACGACGTGGTGATGTGCCCGGAGCAGCACGTGTACCTGGACCACCGGCAGTCCGCGGATCCCGCCGAGCCGATCCCGGTCGGAGAGGTCCACACGCTGGAGGACGTGTACCGGTACGAGCCGGCGCTGGGCGGCGCGCGGTTGCGCGGGGTGCAGGCGCAGGTGTGGAGCGAGCACCTGGACAGCGTGCGGCGGGTGGACTACCTGGCGTTCCCGCGGCTGTCGGCGTTCGCGGAGGTGGCGTGGAGTTCCGGGCCGCGGGACTACGCGGAGTTCCTGCCCCGGCTGCGGGACCACCACCTGCCACGGCTGGACGCGCTCGGCGTGGAGTACCGGCCGTTGGACGGGCCGCACCCCTGGCAGACGCGGCCAGGGGTGCCGGGGCGGCCGCGCTAGCCGATCCACAATGTCGCCCATTGCCGCGGGGTGAGGTCACGCGGCAGCGCCGATGGCGGGATCCCGGCGGTCTTCAGGATCGGGCGCCAGGGTTTCGGGGCCGCGTCCGTGAGGATGCGCTCCACGCCGCGGCCGCGTCCGGTGAAGACCTGGCGCACGAACTGCTCGTAGCCGGCCCGCTCGGCCGGGTCGACGAGTGGCTCACGCCTCCGGGAGATCGTGAGCAGCCCGCCGTCGACGGCCGGTTTCGGCCGGAACCCGTCGGCCGGGACGCGTCCGTGCAGGGTGAAGTCGAACCAGGGCGCCGTCTGGGCGGTCAGCATCGTGCGGCCGCCGACGCCGGCGCGTTTGCGGGCCACCTCCCACTGGGTGAGCAGGACCGCCTCGGCCCACGTGCCGTCGGTGAGCAGCCGACGCAGGATCGGCGTGGTGAGGTGGAACGGCAGGTTCCCCACGACGACCGGCAGGTCCAGCGGGGTCCGCAAGGCGTCATCGTGAACGACGGTCACCGACGGCAGCCGGCGCCGGAGCCGGCGCACGCGGTGCTCGTCGAGGTCGACGGCCCGGACGTCACGCCCGAGCGTGGCGAGGTGGCGGGTGAGCGCGCCGTCGCCGGCGCCGATCTCGAGGATCGGGCCGTCGGTTTGGTGCACGAGCCGGACGATCCGGTCGATCGTCGGGGGGTGGTGCAGGAAGTTCTGGCCGAGTTCGTGGCGTCCGCCGTGGACGGAACGGGACAAGGGAGGTACTCCAGACATGCGGAATGGAGCACCCGGAGGGTCACTCGACCGCCTCCGGGTGCCGGGGCATCCGGAAGTACGGCGCGATCGGATCTTCAGCGAGGCGCGCGCCGTCAGGCGCGGCGGGGACGCTGAGCCTTACGCCCGCAGGCGGGCATCCACAAGGTTCCCATGGCCGCGGACCCTACAATCCCGCGGCCGCACCCGGCGACCGATTTACGGCAGCAGCGTCACCGTGACCGACTTCGTCGGGCCCACGTTGCCCGCCGCGTCGATCGACCGGTACTCGATGCGGTGCTTGCCGTAGCCCGGTTTCCGCTCCGAGAACGGCGACACCGTCAGCCCGCCCTCGCCCAGATTCCCGTACGCCAGGCCGTCGATCTCCGTGCCGCGCGGGGTGAACAGGTACGGCGAGTCCGGATCCGTCGGCCAGCCGTAGAACTTGTGCCAGCCGTCGCCGTCGACGCGGAACTCCGGCATTCCGTCGGGCGATGAGAGCCGCATCGTGAACGAGCCGTGGTACTCGGCGCCCGGTGACAGCTCCGCTGTCGTCGTGGGGCCGGTTGCGTCCACCGTCCACGTCAAAGTCGTGCCGCCGGTCGTCGCGGTGAGCGTGTGCGTGCCGCGGGGCGCGTCGAGGGCGTAGTCGGAGCCGGTCCCGGCGAACCGGCCGTCCAGCATCCAGGCGACCTGCGGGACCGAGCCGGTCGGCTCGCCGGTTTCGACGTACACGACGTCGTGGCCGCCTACCGGGCGCGAAACCGGCGTCGACGCCACCACCGCCGGACCGCCCGCGGGCGGCGTGACCACTGCGGTGTCGACCGTCCAGGTGCGGGTCGCCGTCGGCCGGACCGCCGGGTCGCGGACGAACGGCGTCGGGTCGGTCACCGTGGCCGTCAAGGTGTGGCGACCGGGGCGCACGTGCGCCGAACGCAGGTCGACCGCGTCGCGCCCGGGCAGCCGGACGCCGTCGAGCTTCCACGTGACGTCCAGGCGGTGGCCCACCGGGTGCATCGGGCGCACCCAGACCACCCGGTCGGCGCCGATCGTCCCGGCCGGGGTGCCGCCGGCGACGAGCGGGACCTTCGCCGCGATCCGCTGCGTCATCCGTTCGCGACCGACCTGGTCGAACGCGTAGCCGAGTGTCTTCATCATCGAGTGCCTGCTCGGCCGCCAGACGCCGGTCTGGGTGTACAGGCCGCCTTCGAAGCGGCCGATCGTGCCGCCGGACTCGCTGGGTTCGCCGAGCCAGCGCCACCACTTCGCGTGCTGGGCGCGCAGCTGCGGCTCGGTGAGCAGGGTGTGGTGGATCGAGTCCGGCTCGCCGCCCTCGTACGCGCCACCCGGGACATTGCGCGCGTAGTAGTCGTACTCGTCGTCGAGGCCGCCGAGCGAGTGGCCGAGCTCGTGCGGCGAGATCAGCGCGGACAGGGCGTTCCCGCCGGACGCCGTCGCGTACGTGCCGCCCGCACCGCCGTAGGTGGAGCTGTTGCCCAGCGCCAGGATCTGGCGGTTCGCCTGGGTCGTGCCGGGCACGAGGTCGGCGTACCGCTGGGCGGCCGCGTCGTCGACGGTCAGCAGCCGCTGCACGCTCTGCGGGTTGCAGCCGCCCCAGAACCCCATGTTCAGCGGGGTGTTCCGCTTCGGCGCGTCCAGGCCGGGGTCACAGTCCACACCGGACTCCGGCGAGGCGAGGGAGACGGCGTAGACGTTGAAGTAGCTGCGGTAGGACTTGAACGGCTCGAGCGACCACAGGGTGCTGACGTGCCGCTGGACGTCGGCGAAGAACTTCTGCTGCTCGGCGGCGGTGTAGCCGTCCCCGAGCACGACGAGGTTGAACCGCTGCGCGACCGGCCCGGTCACCTGCACTTCGGTGACGGCGGTCGCCGGTTCGGCGGCGTACGCCGGAGTGGCGAGCCCGAGGGACAGTACGAACGCTGCGAAGAACCCCGCCCATTTCCGCATGGTCCCGGTCTACCGCAGTGCTTTCGTGACCGGAACCGCCGGAAGTCGGACTATTCTCGGGCCATGGGGAACCGAGGGGGAATTCCGGTCGTGGCCGCTCTGCTGGGGCTGCTGGCCGCGTGCTCGCCTGCCGCGCCAGTCGCGAGCCCGAGCACGAAGCCGGTGCCGTCGACGACGAAGCCGGTGCCGACGTCGAACGCACCGGCGCTCGGCAACGGGCCGGGCTCACAGCCGCCGACCACGCCGCAGCCGCCACCACCCCACTCGCCGGAGAAGGTCACGTCGGCGTGCCCGTTCCTCGGCGTGGTCGACATCAGCGACGCGATGGGCGCGGCCCTCGACTCGTGGGCCGTCGAAGAGAACTCTCGACAGCACGACGGGATCATGACCTACCACTGCAGCTACCCCAGCCGGGTCGGTGGGCGGCAGGCACACGACCTGTGGGTCGACGTCGTCCCGGGCACCAGGCAGTTCGGGTCGCTGGTCGAGGAGTGGACCCGCGACTGCGCCGCGCCGGCCACGCCGATCCCCGGAGTGGCCGGGACCACGCGCACCTGCCAGCCCAAGAGCAACAGCGAGGGCGACATCATGGTGCTGGTCGTGAAGAAAGGTCACGGCGAGACCCGGCTGGCGGAGCTGGACCTGCGTCCCCAGCGAACCGAGGTGTACGCGAAGATCGCCCAGCTCCTCGTCGACCGGCTATAAGTCGTTATACGCGCGTCAGCCGGTACCAGACCTCGGGCCGCCCGACCTGGCCGTAGTGCGGCTCCCGATGCGCCATCCCGTTGTCCGCCAGGTACTCCAGGTACCTCCGCGCCGTCACCCGGGACGCGCCGATCGCGCTCGCCGCCGCGCCCGCCGAAAGTCCTTCCGCCGCGCCGGAAAGCGCGTCGGTGATCGCTTCCAGGGTCTGGACGCTCATGCCCTTCGGCAGCGGGGGCTGCTCGGTCGTGCGCAGCGCGCCGAGGGCCCGGTCGATCTCCGCCTGGCCGGTGACCTCGCCGGACGCGTCGCGGAATTCCGCGTAGCGCTCGAGCTTTTCGCGCAACGTCGCGAACGTGAACGGCTTGAGCAGGTACTGGACCACGCCGACCGACACCGCCGCCTTGACCAGGCCGAGGTCGCGTGCCGACGTCACCGCGATGACGTCGATCGGCAGCCCGGCCGCGCGCAGGGAACGGCAGACCGCCAGGCCGTGCGTGTCCGGCAGGTAGAAGTCCAGCAGCACCAGGTCGACCGGCTCGCGTTCGCAGAACCGCAGCGCCTCGCCGCCGGAGTGGACCACGCCGGCCACGGCGAACCCGGGGAGGCGCTCGACGTAGACGCGGTGCGCCTCGGCGGCCACCGGCTCGTCCTCGACGACCAGGACGCGGATCACCGGCGTGCCTCCTGCCGCGGCAGCCGCACGGTGAACACCGCGCCGCCGTCCCGTCCGACCTCGACCGTGCCGCCGTAGCGGCGCGCCGCCTGGCCGACGAGCGCCAGCCCGAGGCCGTGACCGTCCTCCGCCTTCGTCGACCACCCCCGCCGGAACACGTCGGCGCCCTCGGGCACGCCGGGCCCGGTGTCGGCGACGCGCAGCAGCAGCCCGTTCTCGTCGGAGCGGGCGGTGACGACGACCTTCGGGTGCCCGGTGCCGCGCACGGCCGCGTCGAGACCGTTGTCGATCAGGTTGCCGAGGATGGTCACCAGGTCGCGGGCCTCGACGCCCAGCGAAACGTCGTCGATCACGGTGTCCGGGGTGACCGTCAGCTCGACCCCGCGTTCGCTCGCTTCGGCGGCCTTGCCCAGCAGCAGCGCGGCGAGCACCGGCTCGGCGACGGCGCCGACGACCCGGTCGGTCAGCTCCTGGGCGAAGGCGAGCTCGGCCGTGGCGAACTCGACGGCCTGCTCGGGTTTGCCGATCTCGACGAGGGAGACGACGGTGTGCAACCGGTTCGCCGCCTCGTGCGCCTGCGACCGCAGCGCCTCCGCGAGACCGCGGGCGGTGGTCAGCTCGCCGGTCAGCGTCTGCAGTTCCGTGTGGTCGCGCAGGACGACGACGGTGCCCTGCGCGCGGCCGCCCGAGCGGACGGCGGTCGTGCTGACCAGCAGCACGCGCGAGTCCGTCAGGTGCAGTTCCTCGGCCCGGTTCTCCTCCGACGTGAACGCCTCGGCCAGCCCGTCCGGCAGGCCCAACGTCGCCAGGTCACGGCCCACCGGGTCGGCGTCGAGGCCGAGGAGCGTGCGCGCACCGTCGTTGCAGAGGCCGATCCGCCCGTCACGGCCGACGAGCAGCACCCCTTCGCGGACCGAGTGCAGCACGGCCTCGTGGTACTCGAAGAGGTTGCTCAGCTCGTCCGGCGCGACGCCCCGGGTCTGGCGCCGCAGCCGGGCGCTGATCAGCCAGCCGCCCAGCGCCCCGACCAGCACGACCGCGCTCGCCACGCCGAACAGCGGCCACAGCCGTTCACGCAGCTCGGCCGAGATCGCCTTGACGGTGATCCCGACCGCGACCAGCGCGACCACCCGGTGGCCGGCGTCGAACACCGGCACGATCGTGCGCACCGACGGGCCGAGCGAGCCGGTGTAGGTCTCGGTGTACTCCTCGCCGCGCTGCGCCTCGGCGATGTGGCCGATGTAACGTCCGCCGATCAGCGCCGGGGTCGGGTGCGTGTACCGGATCCCGGCCGGGCTCATGATCGTGATGAAGTCGACGTGGGCTTGGTCCTTGAGGCGCAGTGCGAACGGCTGGAGCGCCGCGCTCGGGTCCGGCTTCCCCACCGCCGCCACGACGCTGGGTTCCTCGGCAACCGTCACGGCGACCGCGCGCACCTGGTCCTCGGCGTTCTGCGTCACCGCGGCCTGCGCGTCGAGCCAAGCGAAGGTGATGCCGGCGCCGGCCAGCACGCAGAGCACGACGAGCTGCAGCACGAGCAGCTGGCGCGCCAGGCTCCAATGGGACCGCAACGTCGGGGGCACCTCCTCATACCAGCACACCGCGCGGGCCGGTGTCCGAACGGGACGGTGCGATCATCACACGAACTCAATGAACACAAGTGAGCCGGATCACCGGTGAGCGCCTACAGTGTGCCGCAACCTGGACATCCCTAGCTGGAGGCAACGGTGCCTACACCGACCCCCGAGGCGGCGCCGCGCCGCCGCGACAAGACCCACTACCTGTACCTGGCCGTGATCGTCGCGGTCGTGCTCGGGATCCTGGTGGGTTTCCTCTTCCCCGGTTTCGCCAAGGGCCTCAAGCCACTGGGCGACGGGTTCGTCAACCTGATCAAGATGATGATCTCGCCGATCATCTTCTGCACCATCGTGATCGGCGTCGGCTCGGTCGCCAAGGCGGCCAAGGTCGGCAAGGTCGGCATCATGGCGCTGGTCTACTTCATCGTGATGTCGACGTTCGCGCTCGCCATCGGCCTGGTCGTCGGCAACCTGCTGCACCCGGGCGAGGGGCTGCACCTCAACCCCGCCGACGTGAAGAGCGTCCAGAAGTCCGCCACCGGCGCCGAAGGCCCGGTCGACTTCCTGCTCCACATCATCCCGAAGACGTTCGTGTCCGCCTTCACGGAAGGCCAGGTCCTGCAGACGCTGCTCATCGCGCTGCTCGTCGGCTTCGCGCTGCAGAAGCTGGGCCCGAAGGGCGCGCCGATCCTGCGCGGCGTCGAGCACATCCAGCGCCTGGTCTTCCGGGTACTGGCGATGATCATGTGGGCCGCCCCGATCGGGGCGTTCGGCGCGATCGCCGCCGTGGTCGGCGCGACCGGCTGGGCGGCGCTGAAGAGCCTCGCCGTGATCATGATCGGCTTCTACGCGACCTGCCTGGTGTTCGTGTTCGTCGTCCTCGGCCTGGTGCTGTGGATCGGCGCCCGCGTCAACATCCTGAACCTGCTGCGCTACCTCGGCCGCGAGTTCCTGCTGATCCTCTCGACGTCGTCGTCGGAGTCGGCGCTGCCGCGGCTGATCGCGAAGATGGAGCACCTGGGTGTCGGCAAGTCGGTCGTCGGCATCACCGTGCCCACCGGGTACTCGTTCAACCTGGACGGCACGGCGATCTACCTGACCATGGCGACGCTGTTCATCGCCGCGGCGCAGGACGAACCGCTGTCGCTCGGCGCGCAGATCGGCCTGCTGGTGTTCATGATCATCGCGTCGAAGGGTGCGGCCGGCGTCAGCGGCTCCGGCATCGCGACCCTGGCCAGCGGCCTGCAGTCGCACCGGCCGGAACTGGTCAACGGCGTCGGGTTCATCCTCGGCATCGACCGGTTCATGTCCGAGGCCCGCGCGCTGACCAACTTCGCGGGCAACGCCGTCGCGACCGTCCTCATCGGAAACTGGACGAAGGAGTTCGACCGCGAACAGGCGGAACGGGTGTTCGCCGGGACCGCGCCGTTCGACGAAGCCACGTTGATCGACGAGGAGCGGCAACCCGAACCCGAGGAAGCCGCGGCGAAAGCCTGACCCCTGAACGTTCGTGCTCATGCCCCCGCTGAGCACGAACCACCCGGGCCGCGGTGCGAGTCTCCCCGACCTCGCACCGCGGCCCGTTCCACGTCTTCAGCCGGCGGCGTCGTAGGCGACGCGCGCGGCGGCGATGTCGTCGCGGTGCTGCTCCGCCCAGCCGAGCAGCCCGTTCAGCGACTGGTACAGCTCCTTCGCCATCGCCGTGGCCTCGTACTCCACGCGCGGCGGCACGGTCGGGTAGATCGTGCGGACCAGGAGACCGTCGCGCTCGAGGTTGCGCAGGGTCAGCGTCAGCATCCGGCGGCTGATGCCCTCGACCGCGCGTTCCAGCTCGGTGAACCGCACCGGGCCCCGGATGGCCTCCAGCAGGATGCCGATGGCCCACTTTCCGCTGATGCGGTTGATGACCTCCAGCACCGTGCAGACGTCGAGTTTCTCCGGGTCGATCTCGGCGACCTGGACAGGTACACCGATGTTCCCCTGGGACATGAAAGTGCCTCCTTCCCAGCCGAGCCATGGTCACACAGGATGGGCACTGTTACAAGAAGTGCCCTGGCGACGAACAGGGGAATCTCGACTGGAGGGGCCTGACATGGCCGAGAACCACCCCACCCGCTCCCGCGGCCTCGCGTTGGCGGTGCTGTGCGCCGCCTCGCTGATGGTCGTGCTGGACAGCAGCATCGTCGCGGTGGCGCTGCCCGCGATCCAGGCCGACCTCGGCTTCACACCCGCCGGGCTCTCCTGGGTCGTCACGGCGTACCTGGTCGCGTTCGGCGGCCTGCTCCTGATCTCCGGACGCCTCGGCGACCTGCTCGGCCGCCGCCGCGTCTTCCTCGGCGGGCTGAGCCTGTTCACGCTCGCCTCGCTGGTCGCCGGCCTGGCCACGGACGCCGGTGTCCTGGTCGTGGCCCGGTTCGCCCAGGGCGTCGGCGGCGCACTCGCGTCGGCCGTGGTGCTCGGCATGATCGTCACGATGTACCCGGAACCGCGGGCCCGGGCGAAGGCGATCGGCGTGTACAGCTTCACGCAGGCGGCGGGCGCGTCGATCGGGCTCATCGCGGGCGGTGCGCTGACGCAGGCGCTGAGCTGGCACTGGACGTTCTACGTCAACCTGCCGATCGGCGCGGTGGCGCTGCTGCTGGCCGTGCGGGTGGTCTCGCCGGACCGCGGGACGGGTCTGCGGGAGGGCCTGGACGTGCTCGGCGCGGTCCTGGTCACCGCCGCGGTGATGCTGGGCGTGTACGGCATTTCGGCGTCGTCCTGGGGCGCTGTGGCCGCCTCTGCCGTCCTGCTCGCGGCGTTCGCGGTGCGGCAGGCGGAGGCGCGGACGCCACTGTTGCCGCTGCGGCTGTTCCGGATCCGCGCGGTGGCCGGCGCGAACGTCGTGATGGTGCTGATGGTCGCCGGGATGCTCGGCTTCCAGTTCGTCACGGCGTTGTACCTGCAGCAGGTGCTGGGTCTGGACGCGCTGTGGACCGGCGTCGCGTTCCTGCCGGTGCCGGTGGTGATCGCGGTGGCGTCGCTCGGCTTCGCGGACAGGCTCGCGGCGCGGTTCGGGCCGCGGGCGGTGCTGCTGGGCGGCCTCGGCCTGGTGATCGTGGGCCTGCTGCTGCTCACCCGGGTGTCAGGGTCCTACTTCGCCGACGTCCTGCCGCCGCTGCTCCTGATGGGCCTCGGCGCCGGCGCGGCCATCCCGGCGCTGATGGGCCTGGCGATGGCGGGCGTGGCCCCGGAAGACGCGGGAGCCGCGTCCGGGCTGATCAACACGACCCAGCAGGTCGGCGCGGCGATCGGCACCGCGGTGCTGGCCGCGGTCGCCGCCTCCCGGACGGAGAGCCTGAGCACGCTGGACCACCGCGAAGCACTGGCGGCCGGGTTCCGGCTGGCCTACGGGGTCAGCGCGGGCTTCCTGATCGCGGCGGTCGCGCTGGGCGGCCTGGTCCTGGCCCGCCGCACCCCGCCCGCCGCCGTTCCCACTCCCGAACCGGAGGTCTGCACCGCCGACCCCGCGTGACCAGACCCGTAACTCGCGTGATCAGACCCGTAACTCGCGTGATTGAGGCCGTAACTCGCGAGTTCCGGCTTCAATCACGTGAGTTCCGGCTTCAATCACGTGAGTTACGGCTTCAATCACGTGAGTTCCGGTCTTGGTCACGTGAGGTAGGCCGAAAGCCCACGGTGGCCCCGCCGCATCATCAGCGCGTGGTTCGCGCGGAAGAGCGGCCGGGCCACCGTGTCGAAGCGCCGCAGCAACGCCTTACGGGCCTGGACGTCCTGGGTGATCTCCAGCAGCGTGGCCGCGCCCGCCGCGCGGACCGCTCCCGCCAGGGTCCCGTCGAGGTCGCCGCTGAGCCTGACCCGCATCAGGCCCGAGCGCTCGTCCTGGTGGTCCCGGTGCATCCGGACGACGATCCGGAACGGCAGCCGGGACCGGCAAACCAGCTCGGCGGTGTCGTCGTCCACGCGGTGCACCGCGCGGACGTCCGACCACCACCGCGGGTAGCCGGCGAGGTCGGTGACCACGTCGAACACCCGCGCGGGCGCGGTTCCCGGCAGCAACCACGTGCTGCGGAACCGGTACTGCGCGCCCGTCACGTCATACCTGGGCCGAGACCAGCTTCCGGCCGTCGACCGTGACGATGTCGATCGACTTCACGTCGTCGGGCGCGACCAGTGCCGACCCGTCGAGGTTGAAGCCCGAGCTCTCCCACTTCTCGGACACCTGCCAGCTGCCGGCGGTCACCGCTGTGCCGTCCTTGGTCACGACCTGGAGCAGGCACTTCTCGCCGGCTTTGACGCCCTTCACGCTGACGTCCGTCTTGACCCAGCCCTGGAACGGGCTGATCGACGCGGCCAGTTGCACGCCGGTCTTCGGATCCCGGGCTTGGACCGTCTTCGTGCCGGGGACGTTCGACGGCGGCGCCGCGACGGCCCCGCCGTTGTCCGGGGCCGTCTGACGGCCCACCAGCACGCCGCCGCCGAGTGCGGCCACCACCAGCACGGCCGCGGCGACCAGGGCCAGGCCCCGCCGGGACGACGACCGGCCCGAGCGGGCCGGCGCCACGCGTTCTTCCTCGTCGCGCACCCGGCGCAGGGTCTTCTGCAGCAGCAGGTCCCCGCCCTCGGGCGGCCCTTCGAGGAACGCCTCGGGCGGTACCTCGTCGAGCGAGTCGCGAAGGGCCACGAGCTCGTTCAGGTCGAACCGGCACTGCGCGCAGGTCTGCAGGTGCCGCCGCTCGAAGTCGGCCGCCTCTCCGGGATCGAGCGCGCCGAGGGCGTACGCGCCGAGCTGCGTGTGACTCTCGTCCACCGAGTTCATCGCGCCACCTCCGTTCCGCTCGAAATCATCGCTGCTCTGAGTGCTCGTAGTGCGTAGTAAGACCTTGATTTCACGGTACCCGGTGCGACGCCCAGTGTTCTCGCCGCTTCGGCCACCGTCCGTCCCCGGTAGTAGATCTCCACCAGGACCTCTCGATGCTCGTTGGACAGCCCGTCCATCGCGCCGAGCACGGTCATCGAGTCGACCACGCCTTGGGCGTGATCTCGCTCGACGGCCGGGGTCGGCACGCCTTCGGCCGGTTCGGCCACCTCCTGTGGCCGGGCCGCCCGGGCTCGTGCCCGGTCGGTGACCAGGTTGCGCGCGACGGTCAGCAACCAGCCGCGCACCGAGCCTTTCCCGTCGTTCTGCAAGTCGTCCGCGTGTTTCCAAGCACGGACGAGCGTCTCCTGGACCACGTCCTCGGCTGCCGCCCGATCCCCGGTCAGCCTCGTCGCGTAGGCCAGCAGGCTTCGCCCGTGTTCGGCGTACAGCTGCCGAATCAGGTCTTCGCCTTTGGCCTTCTTAGGCCGCCTGCCTCCTATGGCCACCCTCGTCCTCCCGACGGTGTTCTGAGTCGTCGAGGACAGTAGTGCAACCCTCAGCTCCACCGGCGGTGCGTGCGCCGAGCGCAGCGCGACCATGGTGTTCATCGGCTGCCCGTCCTTCCTCGTTTGCCCGGAAAACCCGTCGTCAGTAAGTACCGTCTGTCAGTACCCGGCGCCGCCGGCCTTGCTCTTCGCGGTGATCTTGCTGCCGTCCGGTGCGACGGCGAACCAGGTGCCGTTGGCGCCCTGGCCGTTCATGTCACCCGTGACCTTGTCGGCGGCGCTCTCGTACAGCGGCCAGCCGTTGAGCGTGATCTGCTTGCTGCCGTCCTTGCGGGTCACCGTGCCGACCTGGGTGTCCTGGATGCCCTTGAGCATCGGCGTCGCCACCCCGGCGAGCATCGGCGGCCAGGACTTCGTGCAGTCGCCGTCGCAGTTCGACGTCGGCGGCTGGGACATGTCCTTGTCGAACCGGTAGAGCGTCTTGCCGTCGGCGTCGGTGACCACCGCGCCCACGCCGTCGACCGTGGCGACCTGGAGCATCTTGTGCCCCGCCTCCCCGTGTTGCGGCCCTTGGGCACCGCCCGCCATGTCACCGCAGGCGGACAACGAGGCGACGGCGAACAGCGCCACCGCGCTGACGACCACCGGCCGGATACGGTTCATGACGTTCTCTCCTCGGTGAGGGCGGCTCCGCCATCCGGCGGACCTCGACACCCAGAACACGGCGGCAGGCGCGAAACGGTTCAGCCCGGTTTTCGCGCCGTTCGGTGCCGGTTCGCCGCCGGATTGGTCTGTCCCGGTGATCGGCACGATCTTGTCGGCGTGCGGGCGGCTTCCTAAGCTGATCACGTCCGCACCGCCGCCCCCGCCCGTCCGGGAGGCCGCCGTGCCCGTCAAACCCCTCGCCCTGGTCGTGCTGCTGGCCGCGGGCTGTTCCCCTGCCACGCCGGCTTTCACGGCGGCCCTGACTTCGCCCACGGACGTGGTGCTGACGTGGCCGGACGACGACGCCGGGCACCGCGTCGAGTACGCGAACGACCCGGCCGGGCCCTGGACGACGCTGCGGTTCCTGCCGCCGCACACGACGAGCTACCGCCACCCGGACCTGATCCCGGAGACGCCGTTCTACTACCGGGTGCAGCCGTTCACCGGCCCGCTCTCGACGGAGCTGCACGCGGCACCGACGGGCGACACGGTGACGTTCACCTGGCCCGACCGCACGCCGGACGAGGCCGGCTTCCTGCTGGAGATCCGCCGCCCGGGCGCGCCGGACTTCGACCCGGTCGAGGTCACCGAGCCGAACGTGACGACCTGCGCGCTCTCCCTGCTCCCCGGCGAAGAGGGCGCGGCCTATCGGATCCGGACGCTGTACTACGGCCCGCTCTCCCCGGTGGTCCACCAGACCACCGGGAAGGAGCGGTAGCCGCTTACTCCCCCGCGAGCACCGTCTTCAGGAACTCGCCGGTGTAGCTGCCCTCGACCTCGGCGACGTACTCCGGCGTGCCCTCGGCGACCACCGTGCCACCACCCGAGCCACCCTCGGGGCCCATGTCGATGATCCAGTCGGAAGTCTTGATCACGTCGAGGTTGTGCTCGATCACGATCACCGAGTTGCCCTTGTCGACCAGGCCGTTGATCACGCCGATCAGCTTGTTGATGTCCTCGAAGTGCAGGCCGGTGGTCGGCTCGTCGAGGATGTACACCGTCTTGCCGGTCGAGCGCTTCTGCAGCTCGCTGGCCAGCTTGACGCGCTGGGCCTCGCCGCCGGACAGCGTCGGCGCGGGCTGGCCGAGCCGGACGTAGCCGAGGCCGACGTCCACCAGCGTCTGCAGGTGGCGGTGGATGGCCTTGATCGGCTCGAAGAACTCCGCGGCCTCCTCGATGGGCATGTCGAGCACGTCCGAGACGGTCTTGCCCTTGTAGTGCACCTCGAGGGTCTCCCGGTTGTACCGGGCGCCCTTGCAGACCTCGCACGGGACGTAGACGTCCGGCAGGAAGTTCATCTCGATCTTGATCGTGCCGTCACCCGCGCAGGCCTCGCAGCGGCCGCCCTTGACGTTGAACGAGAACCGGCCCTGCTGGTAGCCACGCACCTTCGCCTCGGTGGTCGCGGCGAACAGCTTGCGGACGTGGTCCCAGACACCCGTGTAGGTGGCCGGGTTGGACCGCGGGGTCCGGCCGATCGGCGACTGGTCGACACGCACCAGCTTGTCGACGTTGTTCAGGCCGTTGACCCGGGTGTGGCGGCCCGGCACCTGGCGGGCGCCGTTGAGCTTGTTCGCCAGCACGGTCGCGAGGATGTCGTTGACCAGCGTCGACTTGCCCGAGCCGGAGACGCCGGTGACCGAGACCAGGCAGCCGAGCGGGAACGAGACGTCGAGCCCGCGCAGGTTGTGCTCACGCGCGCCGACGACGGTCAGCTGCCGCTTCTTGTCGATCGGCCGCCGGATCGCCGGGATGTCGATCTTCCGCCGGCCGGACAGGTACTGCCCGGTCAGCGACTCCTTGCTCTTCAGCAGCTTCTTGTACGGTCCACTGTGGACGATGTGGCCGCCGTGCTCGCCGGCGCCGGGGCCGATGTCGACCACCCAGTCGCTGGAGCGGATGGTGTCTTCGTCGTGCTCGACGACGATCAACGTGTTGCCCAGGTTCCGCAGCCGCGTCAGCGTCTCGATCAGGCGGTGGTTGTCGCGCTGGTGCAGGCCGATCGACGGTTCGTCCAGCACGTACAGCACCCCGACCAGGCCGGAGCCGATCTGCGTCGCGAGGCGGATGCGCTGCGCCTCGCCACCCGACAGCGTCGCCGACGCGCGGTCGAGCGAGAGGTACGTCAGGCCGACGTCGAGCAGGAAGCGCAGCCGCGCCTGGATCTCCTTGAGCACCGCGCCGGCGATCATCGTCTCGCGCTGGCCCAGCTCCAGCTCGTCGAGGAACTGCGACGCCTCCGCGATGGACAGCGCGCAGACCTCGGCGATGGACATGTCACCGCGGGTCCGGTGCGCCAGCGTCACCGCGAGGATCTCCGGCTTGAGCCGGGTGCCCTGGCAGGCCGGGCACGGCACTTCGCGCATGTAGCCCTCGTACCGCTCGCGCATGTACTCGGACTCGGTCTGCTCCTGGCGCCGCTCGAGGAACGGGATGACGCCCTCGAAGGCCGCGTAGTACGAGCGCTGGCGGCCGTAGCGGTTCTTGTAGCGGACGTGGACCTGCTCGTCGACGCCGTGCAGCACCGCCTTCTGGGCGCGCGCGGGCAGCCGGCGCCACGGCGTGTCCATCCGGAAGCCGATGGTCTCCGACAGCGACTCGAGCAGCCGGACGAAGTAGTCCGCGCTCTGCCCGCCCGACCACGGCGCGATCGCGCCCTCGGCCAGCGACAGCTCGTCGTCCGGGACCACCAGCTCCGGGTCGACCTCCTTGCGGATGCCGATGCCGGTGCACTCGGGGCAGGCGCCGTAGGGGGAGTTGAAGGAGAACGAGCGGGGCTCGAGATCCTCGATCGCCAGGGGGTGGCCGTTCGGGCAGGCCAGGTTTTCGGAGAAGCCGCGGATGCGGTGCGGGTCGTTGTCCGGCAGGTCGACGAACTCGAGCTCGATCAGCCCGTCGGCCAGCCGCAGCGCCGTCTCGACCGAGTCGGTGAGCCGCTGCCGCGACGCCGCCTTCACGGTCAGGCGGTCGATGACCACGCCGATCTGGTGCTTCTCCTGCTTCTTCAGCTTCGGCGGGTCGGTGAGCGCGTGGACTGTGCCGTCCACGACCACACGCGCGTAGCCCTGCTGCTGCAGGTTCTCGAACAGGTCGACGTACTCGCCCTTGCGGCCGCGCACCACGGGCGCGAGCACCTGGAACCGGGTGCCCTCCTCCATGGCGAGCACCTGGTCGACGATCTGCTGCGGGGTCTGCTTGCTGATCGCCTCGCCGCACGTCGGGCAGTGCGCCTTGCCGGCACGGGCGTAGAGCAGGCGCAGGTAGTCGTAGACCTCGGTGATCGTGCCCACGGTGGAACGCGGGTTGCGCGAGGTCGACTTCTGGTCGATCGACACCGCGGGCGAGAGGCCCTCGATGAAGTCGACGTCCGGCTTGTCCATCTGCCCGAGGAACTGCCGGGCGTACGCCGAGAGCGACTCGACGTAGCGGCGCTGCCCTTCGGCGAAGATGGTGTCGAAGGCGAGGCTCGACTTCCCGGACCCGGACAGGCCGGTGAACACGATCAGGCTGTCGCGGGGCAGGTCGAGATCCACGCCGCGGAGGTTGTGCTCGCGGGCACCGCGAACAACGAGGCGATCAGCCACGCCAGGGTCCTCTCAATGTCTTCTTCAGCTGCGGTCGCCGACCCGGTCTGTGTCGTCTCAAACGGCTACACGGGTGGCCGCGATCCATGCTACGAGCCACCACCGACAAAAACGGGTTCCGCGTCCTTGACCTGCGGTTCTTCGGGCTTCCGGCGTCTGGTGAGCCACCGGTGGGCCGGGCGTTCGACCCCCGCGGTGACCGCCCAGCCGGCCAGCACGGCGGCGCCGGCGACCACGGGGAGCCGCAGCCAGCCGGGGAGACCGGCGTCGAGCAGAGCGCGGGCCAGGACGTAACCCAGTTCCTGGTGCACCAGGTAAAGACCATACGAGATGCCCGCGAGCCAGGTGACGACCGGGGCGATCCGCGCCAGCCCGGGGAACCGCCAGTCCGGGCCGCGGGCGGCCAGGCAGACCAGCAGGAGCAGGACGGCGAACCCGATCGTGGAGGGCCACCGCTCGGCGTCCTGCGGCAGCGCGACGTGGAACGGGAACACCTGCAGGTCCTGCGCGGCGACCGCGGCGACGACGAAGAGCGCGGCGTGCCGGGTCCCGATCCGGCGTTGCGCCCACAGCCAGATCGCGACGCCGACGGCGAAGACGTGCAGCCGGTGCAGCCCCAAGCCGTAGTAGAAGGTCTCGACGACCGGGCTCGCCGTCCCCGGTGGGAAGACGAGGAAGCGCAGCGCGAGCGGGACGAGGATCAGCGTCCACAGCAGGGCGACGGTCAGCCGGTGGGTGCGCCACGGCCGCGGCCACAGCAGGACGGCGCCGGTGAAGGCCATCAGCTGCACCGGCAGCGTCCAGTAGGAGCCGTCCAGGTAGTAGAACGTCTCCGAGCGGATGCCCCACTCCTGCACCATGCCGAGGTTGGCGAGCAGGTCCTGCCACGTCGGGATGTACCACGGGGACGGGTTCGCCGGCGGCCCCGCCGGCACGCCGAACAGGAACCCGGTGAGGCCGGGCGGGGAGGTCAGGCCGCTGAAGGAGATGGCGGCCCACCGCGTGATGACGTACGTCACCAGGACGGCGGCGAAGTACGCGGGCACGAGGCGCGCGACGCGGTTCCACAGCCACCGGCCGGGGTTGCCCTTGCGGAGGCTCGCGCACACGAAGAAGGCGGAGATCACCAGCAGGATCGCGGCCCCGAACTGCGCTGTCACCCGTACGGGGTACCCCGTCAATTCCGGGTGCAGCAGCGCACCCTGGTGGGTGACGTGCCCGAGGACGACCGCGAAGACGGCGACGACCCGGAGGAGGTCCCAGCTGATCCGGCGCGGCGTCGGGGAGGTGGGCACGATCGTCCTGAGGTCGGGGCCGGCGGGGGTCGCGGTGAGCCTACGTGGCCGGGCGGCCGTGCGCTTGTGCGGGTGGAACCGCTTGGAGCGAAACGACTACCGTGTGCACGGTGAACATCGTGGACACCTACACCGGGCACGTCGCCCCGGGCGGCGACGCCACCCGGCGCACCCTGGACGCGCTGACCATCACCAAGCTGTCCGTCGGCCCGATGGACAACAACGCGTACCTGCTGGTGTGCCGCTCGTCGAACGAGGCGTTGCTCATCGACGCGGCGAACGACCCGGACCGCATTTCCGACCTGATCGGCCACGGCCCGGACCGGCCGGCCCTGCGGACGGTCGTCACCACCCACCAGCACCAGGACCACTGGCAGGCCCTGGGCGCGGTGGCGGGGGCGAACGGAGCCAACACGGCGGCCCATCCCCTGGACGCGCCGCCGCTGCCGGTGCCGCCGGACTTCCTGGTCGAGCACGGGGACACGCTCACCGTGGGGCAGGTCACGCTTTCGGTGATCCACCTGCGCGGGCACACGCCGGGGTCGATCGCGCTGCTGTACCGGGACCCGGCGGGTCACCCGCACCTGTTCACCGGGGATTCGCTGTTCCCGGGCGGCGTCGGGAAGACGGCGTCGCCGGAGAACTTCACGTCGTTGCTGGACGACGTGGAGACGCGGATCTTCGGGGAACTGCCGGACGAGACGTGGTTCTACCCGGGCCACGGGGACGACTCGACGCTGGGCGCGGAGCGGCCGAAGCTGAAGGAGTGGCGCGAACGCGGCTGGTGA
>Ga0207678_10000321_pt1 | contig 43233 bp, 44 predicted proteins | sample KBSC63metaG_FD_184319 | JGI IMG/M metagenome (GOLD analysis project Ga0207678, IMG submission 184319) | Corn rhizosphere microbial communities from Kellogg Biological Station, Michigan, USA - KBS C6-3 metaG (SPAdes) (version 2) | ecosystem: Host-associated > Plants > Roots > Rhizosphere > Soil ... | reverse complement strand
GGCGGGGCGTTGCTGTTTCCCCGCTCCCAACTGCCGCTCCACATTTTCGAGAGCCGCTATCGCGAGATGGTCAAGGACGCGATCGAGGGCGCCGGGCGGATCGCGATGATCCAGCCGCTGCGCGATGACGACGACAATCGCGCTCCGCTCTACGCCGTCGGCTGCATCGGCGACCTCGTCGGCATCGAGGAACTGGATGACGGGCGGTTCAACATCGTGCTGCTCGGAACCGAGCGGTTTCGCCTGATCGCGGAGCAAGAGGGCGATTCGGCCTATCGCTGCGCCGAGGTCGACATCACCGCGTTCGACGACAGCGATCCGCCGCCCCTGTCGCTGGGCGCGCGAGCCGAGGTGGAACGCGAAGCGCGGCGCCTCGGCGATGCGCTCGGGCTCGCGGTCGACTGGGCCGGAGTCAACCGGCTCGACGACGAGATGCTGGTTAACGCCATCGCCCAGGTCGCTCCGTTCGACATTGGCGCCAAGCAGGCGCTGCTCGAGGAGCCGACGCTGGCCAGCCGCGCCGACCTGCTCGTCCAGTTGATGCAATTTCACCGGGCCGCGGTGACCGGCGGCCTCGAGATCGAGCCGACGCTTCAATAGCTAGATGGGCAGGCCCCTGAGCAGCAGCGGCAGGTCGCCGCTGGTGCCGCGCGCTTCGTTCATCAGCCGGTTGCGTAAGGGGGCGATGCGTCCGACCAGGCCCATGCCCAAGCGGCGAACCGCGGAGGCCGCTTTGCCCGGCACGCCGTAGATGCGCGTCAGGGTGTCCGTGGCGAAGGCGACCGACAAAGCGTCGAGCGAGCGCCAGCGCTGGTAGCGGTCGAGAAGCTGCGCATCGCCGAGGTCGAGCCCGAGCCGCGCGCCTTCGACCAGCACTTGAGCGAGCGCGGCGACGTCGCGGAAGCCGAGGTTCAGGCCCTGCCCGGCGATTGGGTGGATGGCGTGCGCGGCGTCGCCGACCAGCACCAGGCGCTGGGCCGTGATCTGCGCCGCATGATGGAAGCCGAGCGGAAAGGAGGAGCGCGGCGCGAGCAGCGCGACTTCGCCCAGGAAACCACCCATCGCCGCCTGCGCCTCTGCGGCGAAATCCCCATCGTTCAAAGCGAGCCAACCGGCAGCGTCGGCCTCGGGCACCGACCAGACGATCGCGGAGCGGTGGCCGCCGGCGTCGTCGGTCATCGGCAACAGCGCGAACGGGCCCGACGGGTAGAAAATCTCGTACGCGACATGATCGTGCGGCCGCTCATGGCGAAGGACCGAGACGATCGCCTGGTGCGCATATTTCCAGCGGGCGATGCGGATTCCGGCCGCTTCGCGCGTGGCGGAGTTGCGGCCGTCAGCGGCGATCAGCAGCGGGGCCGAAAGCTTGCGGCCATCGTCGAGCGCAACCGTTACGCCATGCTCGCCGCGGTCGACGCCGGTCACGCGCGATTTCCACAATAGCCAGGTCGACTTGCCCGCCTCGGCTCGGGCCTGGAGCGCGGCGCGGAGATTCCGGTTCTCGTGCATCCAGCCGAGCGCTTCGTCGTCCTCGGCATCGAAGTGTAGCCCGCCCGGTTGAAGCCCGTCGGCGACGGCGATGCGGCGGATGGGGCAGCCGGACTCGGACAGGTGGCCGGCAACGCCGACAGTCTCGAGCATCCGCATCGAGCTCGACGAAACGGCGCTGGTGCGGCCGTCGAACGCCCCGCTCGCCCGTGGCGCGGGATCGGCGGGATCGACGACGATTGCCGAGAGGCCGCTCGAGTCCAGCGCCGACGCCAGAGCGAGGCCGACGAGACCTCCACCAAAGATGATCACGTCCGCCCGGTCCATGGCATCGCCCTTAGGCGCGCGGCGCAATGACGCCAAGAAGTTCGCTTGACCGCGGACTCGGCGTGGGGGATTCTAGTGCGCTAGAGGAGTAGCGGGGGACGGAATGGCGACGGTGGCTGCGCGCGCGCCCAAGCGAGAATTGGCGCCCGACTGGCGTGACGCATTGCGCGAGGCGGTGCGGCGCTTCGCGGTGCGCACCTGGGGCCTGCTGCTGCTCGCCCTCAGCGCCGCCGGGGCGATCGCGCTCGCCAGCCACAGCCCTACCGATCCGTCGCTGAGCACCGCCGCGGGCGGTCCGCCGACCAATTGGCTGGGGGCGAGTGGGGCCTATGCCAGCGACGCGCTGCTGCTGCTGTTCGGCATCGGATCCGTGCTGTTCTTGCCGGTGATTGCAATCGCCGGCTTGCGCATGGTCCGCCTGGAACCCGCCGGGAAGATTGGGCGCGGATTGCTGATCGCGGCCGTCGGCGCGGTCCTGGTTGGCGTTGCGCTCGGGCTGACCAGCGGCTCCGCCGTGTCGGGCCTTCCCGCCGGCTGGGGCGGAGCGATTGGGCTTGCCGCCGCTCACGGTTTGGATTCGGCGATCGGCCTGATCCGCAATCCGTCAATCGCCGGGCCTGTGCGCCTGACCGCGCTGCTGCTGTTCGGCCTGGCTGGAATCGTCATCGGTTACTTCGCTCTGGGATTGAGGGCCGAGGAGAAGGGCTGGGTCGCGGGATTGTTCCGCCGCGATCCGCGGCCGCGCAGGATTGCGCCGCGCTCGACCGAAATTCAGGAAGATCGTTCAGTTCCCGCTGCCCCGCCTCGCTCCCGGCCGACGGTGGCCGTGGCGGACCCGGCCAGGCCGGTCGCGGCGGCGGCGCGGTCCGCGAACCGCAAGGGGGCGGCCCAGCCGGGCCTTGCGCTGGGCGATTCCTACGTCCTGCCGACCATCGATTTGCTCGCGCGCGCTCCCGAGAAGGGAAAGCAGCACATCGACCGCGCGGGCCTGGAGCGCAATGCTCGCCTGCTCGAAAGCGTGCTCGAGGATTTCCACGTCCGCGGCGACATCGTCGAAGTGCGGCCCGGCCCGGTGGTGACGATGTACGAGCTGGAACCGGCGAGCGGCATCAAGGCGAGCCGCGTCATCCAGCTTGCCGACGATATCGCGCGCAACATGTCGGCGCTGTCCGCGCGGGTCGCCACCATCCCCGGTCGAAGCGTTATCGGCATCGAGCTGCCCAATCCGAAGCGCGAGACGGTGGCCCTGTCGGAGCTGGTCGGAAGCCAGGCGTTCGAGGACCAGAACATGGCCCTGCCGCTGATCCTCGGGAAGAACATCGCCGGCGACCCTGTCATCGCAGACCTCGCGCCAATGCCGCATTTGCTCGTCGCCGGCACGACCGGGTCGGGCAAGTCGGTCGGCCTCAACTGCATGATCCTGTCGCTGCTCTACCGCTATGGTCCGGACGACTGCAAACTGATCATGATCGACCCGAAGATGCTCGAGCTGAGCATGTATGACGATATCCCCCACCTGCTCTCACCGGTGGTGACCGAGCCCGGCAAGGCGATCCGCGCCCTGAAGTGGACCGTCGAGCAGATGGAGGAGCGTTACCGGATGATGGCGAACCTCGGCGTGCGCGCGCTGCCGAGCTTCAACGCCAAGGTCCGCGAAGCCAAGGCCAAGGGATCCAAGCTCGGACGGCGCGTGCAGACCGGCTACGACGCCGACACCGGACAGCCGGTCTACGAAACCGAGCAGCTGGAATATGAGGTGCTGCCCCAGATCGTAGTCGTGGTCGACGAGCTCGCCGACCTGATGATGACCGCCGGCAAGGAGGTCGAATTCCTGATCCAGCGCCTGGCGCAAAAGGCTCGCGCGGCCGGCATCCACCTGATCATGGCCACGCAGCGCCCCTCGGTCGACGTCATCACCGGGGTGATCAAGGCCAACCTCCCGACTCGCATCAGCTTCCAGGTCACCAGCAAGATCGACAGCCGGACGATTCTCGGCGAGCAGGGCGCCGAGCAACTGCTGGGTAAGGGCGACATGCTCTACATGCCCGGCGGCAAGCAGATCATCCGCGTCCACGGGCCGTTTGTCAGCGACGAGGAAGTGCGCGCGGTTGCCGAGCATTGGCGCAAGCAGGGATCGCCCGAATATGTTCAGGCGGTCACCGAAGAGCCCGAGGACGGCGGCTATCTGTTCGACGGCCAGCCGACCGGCGAGGACGACGCCGAGACTCAGCTATACCGCAAGGCGATCCAGATCGTCGCCGAGAGCCAGAAGGCCTCGACCTCCTACCTCCAGCGCCAATTGCGCGTCGGCTACAACAGCGCCGCGCGCCTGATCGAGCGGATGGAGAAGGACGGGCTGGTCGGTCAACCCGATCACGTTGGCCGCCGCGAAGTCCTGATCGACCCCGACGGCCACCCGATCTGAGCCTGAACTCGCCGGAACCGCGGGGTTCAGTGCGCATTCAATAGGGAAACGCCAGTTTCCGGCGCAAAATCCCCAGGAGTTCTACGATGACTTTGGCCAATAATTTCGCGCGCATGCTGCTCCCGACGGCGCTGGTCGCCGCGGTGCCGGCGGCGGCGGCCGACTCGCCCGACATGGCGCGGCTCAGCAGCCACATCCGCTCGGTTCAGACGATGACGGCGGACTTCGTCCAGACGGACGCCCGCGGACGTTCCGCCGCCGGAACGCTGCAGCTGAAGCGCCCGGGAAAGGTTCGGTTCGCGTACGGCAGCGGTGACCTGCTGCTCGTTGCCAACGGCAAGACCCTAACCTTCATCGACTATCAGGTCGGGCAAAAGTCGACGTGGCCGCTCGGCCGCACGCCGCTCGGCGTCCTGCTGTCCGATTCGCCCAACCTCAAGGGGCGGGCGCAGGTCGTTCCGAGCACCGACTCTCGAGTCGTCAGCGTCCGGGCGCGCGACCCGGCGCAATATGGATCGATCAATCTCGTGTTCCTGCGCAACGGCTCCGCGCCGGGCGGACTGCAGCTCTACGGCTGGACCGCGATCGACGCTCAGAACAAGCGGACCACGGTGAAGCTCAGCAACGTCCGCTACAATGTGGCCGTGCCGGAAAGTGCGTTCAGCTACACGGATCCCAAGGCGAAACACCGTTAAAATAGTTTCATATTGCGACCTGTTCATCGCATTGTCAGGCACCGGTTCCTATATCGAAGCTCGATTCTGCACTTGCCCGGGGTTTCCCCCTGTTACCCGGGGTCCGCAGGATCCCTTGCGTGACGAACGCTAGGTCGGCCCTCGCTCCACGCCCCCGGAGCGGGGGCCTTTTTCTTATTCCTTGAGGCGGGCTAAGCGGGTCATCGTGGGCACAAGGTTGAAGATCGCGTCCTGGAACATCAACTCGGTGCGCGCGCGCCCGGCACTGGTCGAGCGCCTGATCGCCGAACAGCAGCCCGATATCCTGTGTCTGCAGGAAACCAAGGCCAACAACGACGTGTTCCCCACCGGGGCCTTCCGAGACCGCGGCTATATCCATCAGCAGCTGAACGGGCAGCGGATGCACCACGGCGTCGCAATCCTCAGCCGGGTGCCGCTGGCCGACGGCGGCAAGCACGACTGGCAGGACAATGGCGAGGCGCGGCACATCGGCGCGCGGCTGGATTGCGGTATCCGGATCGAGAATGTCTATGTCCCCGCCGGCGGCGACATTCCCGACCGCGAGCAGAACCCCAAGTTCGGCCAGAAGCTCGACTTCATTGGGCGCATGACCCGCTGGTCGGAGGGCCTCAAGGAGCCGACCGTCATCGTGGGTGACTTCAACGTCGCGCCGCTGGAGTGCGACGTCTGGAGCCACAAGGCGCTGCTCAAAGTCGTGAGCCACACGCCGGTCGAGGTCGAGGCTTTGACGAGGCTGCGCGAGGCTCACGACTGGATCGACATCGGCCGCCGCTTCGTCCCACCGCCCGAGCGCTGCTTCACCTGGTGGAGCTACCGCTCGCCCGACTGGACGAGGAACGACCGCGGACGGCGCCTCGATCATATGTGGGCCTCGCCTGAGCTGGCCGGCCACCTGAAGGCGCATGAAGTGCTCGAGCCGTGCCGTAACTGGGAGCGGCCGTCGGACCATGTCCCGCTGATCCTCGAGGTCGCGATTTGAGCGCAGATGCGCCGATCCGCCGCGCGATCGCCGCGCTTCGCGCCGGGCGGGCGGTCGCCATCGACGGCGAGGTTCCGATCGCCGTGCTTGCCGTCGAGACCGCGACCGCGGAGCTGCTCGAGATTCTCGATCCGAAGCGGCAGGCGAACCTGCTGATCAGTGGCGCACGCGGGGCGGCGCTCGCCCTCGCCAATCTCCGCGAGGCCGCGGACCCGGCGGAGCCGGTGCTGATTGAGCGCGCATCGTGGCTCGACCCCGCTGCCGCGCTCGCGATCGTCGACCCCGCCCGTGATTTCGAGCGCGGTCCGATGGGGCCGTTGCGACCGATTCCGTTGACCTTCCCGGCGGAGGCTCCGGCGGCGCTTCAACTCGCGCGTGCCGCCGGCCTTCTGCCCGCGCTTTGGGTTGTCGATCCCGCGAGCGCGGCGACCCGCATCACGCCCGCCGACATCAATGCGCTGGAGCCCGGCGTCGAGTTCGTCTCGCGCGCCAAGCTTCCGCTCGACGGTCTTCCAGACACGCAGATCGTCGCCTTTCGGGCGTCCGACGATGGGCAGGATCATGTCGCTTTGGTGATCGGCGCATTTGCCGGGAAGCCGCCGCTGGTGCGCTTGCACAGCGAATGCCTGACGGGCGACGTGTTCGGCTCTCTCAAATGCGATTGCGGGCCGCAGCTGAAAGAGGCGTTGCGGATCATCGGCGAGGCTGGCGGAGGGATTCTCCTCTATCTCCGCCAGGAAGGGCGCGGCATCGGCCTTGCCAACAAGCTTCGCGCTTATGCGCTGCAGGATCGCGGGTTCGACACGGTCGATGCGAACCGGCGCCTCGGCTTTGCCGACGACGAGCGCGATTACGCCCACGCCGCGGCGATGCTGAAGGCGCTTGGAGTGGAGGAAGTCCGGCTGCTGACCAACAACCCGGCGAAGCTGACCGGGCTGGAAGGCGCCGGTGTGCGGGTCGTCGAACGCGTCGCGCACCACATGCCGGCGAACCCCCACAATGCCGACTATCTCGCGGCCAAGCACAAAAAGAGCGGCCACCTCGCCTAGAAGCGGCCGCGATCAATCCTCGAACAGCGCAGTCCCGACCCGCACCGCAGTCGCGCCAAGCATGACCGCAGTCTCGTAATCAGCGGACATGCCCATGCTGAGGCCGGTGACGCCATGACGCCGAGCGAGCTCTGCAAGGAGCGCGAAGAACGGCGCGGGCTCCAGACCCACCGGGGGGATCGCCATCAGCCCGGCAAGCGGCAGCGGCGACGCGCGAACGGCGTCGATCAATTCGCCCACCTCGCCGATCGGGCAGCCGCCCTTCTGCTCCTCGTCACCGATATTGACCTGGACATAGACCAGAGGGAACCGGTCAGCCTTTTCGGCTGCCTTGACCAAGGCTTCCAGAAGCGATGGTCGGTCGACCGAATGAACCGCGTCGAACAGCGCGATGGCCTCCGCCGCCTTGTTCGATTGGAGGCGGCCGATCCCGTGCAGACGGACTTCGGGATGGCGCGCGAGGAGCGCGGGCCATTTCGCGAGGACCTCCTGCACCCGGCTCTCGCCGAAATCACGCTGGCCGGTGGCGATAAGCCCTTCGATTTCGTCCGCCGTCCGGCCCTTGCTGACCGCGATGAGCTGGATTTTTGCGGGCTCGCGACCGGCGACTCGCGCCGCCCGGGCGATCGCATCGAGCACGCGCTGGCGCCGCTCCGCAGCGCTCACCGCGAAATCTCCGGAATTTGAGGACGAATCAGAACTTGAAGGCGGTGCCGACGTAGACGGCTTGACTGTCGCGCCGCTCATCCTGAAGCGCCGACATGCGGTCGCGCTCGATCTGGTAGCGGACGCCGCCGGTCAGCGCGATACGCCGCGACAGCGAATAGGACCCACCGAGATCGACCCAGCCGTTGTCGCCCTTGCGCAGGGCCGCCAGCGGATGATCGGCGGAGCGCTCGGCGCCCACGGCCAGCCGGCCGGTGAATTTCTTCAGCGAGTAGCTGACGCCGACGATCGCGGTCTCGCGGCCGCCCAATGCGGAATCCGCGTCCTTGATCTTGGCCACGTCGCCCGCGACGGCGAAACGCCGCCAGCCGACCGCGACTCCCAAATTATAGGTCGTCGGAGCAAGCGCGACCGCAGCCGGAACCGCGCCCTCCACACCCTTCTGCGCCGGAGTCGAGGCGCGCGCACGGATCGCGACCCGGATTTGCGAGGGCCGGCCCTTCGCCGGCGCGGGCGTGAACTTGAAATCCTGCAGCGAGACGCCGCGCCCCGCGAGCGCCGCCGCAAGCTTCGGGTCGGCATTGGCTGGAGTGAAGGAGGAAATCGGGTCGAAGCTCAGCGAGACCGGAGCCGGCCGCTTCGAAGGGCCGGACGCGAATGCCGGAGTCAGCAACAGACCGCTCACGGCAAGGGCCGCAAGCAGCTTTGCTTCCTTTCGACTCGCGAACTTCAACACGCTCATGAACTCCCTGTTCGCGAGTCGATATAGTCCGTCCAACCTGAAGGTTCCATGAGCGGAATCGATTCGCTTTCCGCCTGTTGCTGACTCGTCACATTATCGTTCAGCAACCTGACACGCTTGCGGGAGGACCTTGACCATCTATAACGCGCGCCACGCTCAATTCTCTCCTTTCGAGGATCATCGATGACCCGACTGCACACGACCGCTGCCGCATTGCTGGTGTTCGCACTCGCCACATCGGGTTGCGCCCGGAATCGCAGCCTTCCGAACCAGCTCGCGCCGTCGAAGGTGACCAATATCGGCGTCAACAGCTATTTGTGGCGCGCGGCGATCGACACGGTCTCGTTCGCGCCGCTGCTTCAGGCCAATCCCAACAGCGGGGTCATCATCACCGACTGGTACTCGAGCCCCAAGGCACCGGGCGAGCGGGTCAAGCTGACGGTCGCGATCCTCGATCCCGACCTGCGCGCAGACGCGCTTCGGGTCTCGGCGGCGCGCCAGGTCAATCAGGGCGGCAACTGGGCCGATGCGCCGGTCACGGCGGCTACCGTGCAGAAGCTCGAGGACATCATCCTGACCAGGGCCCGCGACCTGCGCCGCTCCGCAGTCCGGGGATAGTGCGGCCGCAATGACCGGGCGTTTCGACCCGACCGAAGCCGACGCCCGCTGGCAGGCGCGGTGGGCGGAAGCGCGCTGCTTCGAGGCGGACAGTGCGAGCCCGAAGCCCAAGTCCTACGTGCTGGAGATGTTCCCTTATCCTTCCGGGCGCATCCACATGGGGCATGTGCGCAACTACACGATGGGCGACGTCATCGCCCGCTATCGGCGCATGCAGGGGCATGAGGTGCTCCACCCGATGGGCTGGGACGCTTTCGGCATGCCGGCCGAGAATGCGGCGATGGAGCGCGGCGTCCACCCCGGCGCATGGACGTGGCACAATATCGAGACGATGCGCGGCCAGCTGAAGCAGCTCGGCTTCGCGCTCGACTGGTCGCGCGAGCTCGCGACCTGCGATCCCGCTTATTATGGGCATGAGCAGGCGCTGTTCCTCGACCTGTTCGAAGCGGGGCTCGTCTATCGCAAGGAGAGCGAGGTCAATTGGGACCCGGTCGACATGACCGTGCTCGCCAACGAGCAGGTGATCGACGGCCGCGGCTGGCGGTCGGGCGCGTTGGTCGAGCGCCGCAAGCTCGCCCAATGGTTCCTGAAGATCACCGACTTCGCCGACGAGCTGCTGGAGGGCCTGGGCGGTCTCGACCAATGGCCCGACAAGGTGAGGCTGATGCAGGAGAACTGGATCGGCAAGAGCCAGGGCCTGCAGTTCCGCTTCCGTCTCGCCGAGCGGCTCGATTCAATCGACGATGTGGAAGTATTCACGACTCGCCCCGACACGATCTTCGGAGCAAGCTTCGTGGCGATTGCGGCCGGCCACCCTATCGCGCGGGCGGCCGCGGCGACCGATCCCGCCGCCGCGGAATTCATCGCCGAGTGCCAGCGCGGCGGGACCAGCCTCGCCGAGATCGAGGCCGCCGAGAAGAAGGGCTTCAAGACCGACCTCGAAGTCGTCCACCCGCTCGACCCCGACTGGCGGCTGCCGGTCTACATCGCGAACTTCGTGCTGATGGACTACGGAACCGGAGCGATCTTCGGCGTCCCCGGCCACGACCAGCGCGACTTCGAGTTCGCGTCGAAATACGGCCTGCCGATCAAGCGTGTGGTGGCTGCGAGCCCCGAGCTGGCGTCCGAGCCGATCGGCGCCGAAGCCGAAGGCGGCGACGGGGTCGCGGTCAACTCGCAATTCCTCGACGGGCTGACAACCGAGCAGGCGACAGCGGACATCATCCGCCGCGCCGAGCATGCGGGATGGGGCAAAGGCACGGTCGCCTGGCGCCTTCGCGACTGGGGCGTTTCGCGGCAGCGCTATTGGGGCACGCCGATCCCGATCATCCATTGCGACGCCTGCGGGGCGGTTCCCGTTCCGAAGGACCAGTTGCCGGTCGTGCTTCCCGACGACATCGACTTCAAAACGCCGGGCAATCCCCTCGACGGGCACCCGACCTGGAAGCATGTCGACTGCCCGAAATGCGGCGGGCGCGCCGTCCGCGAGACCGACACGCTCGACACCTTCGTCGATTCGAGCTGGTATTTCATTCGCTTCGCGAGCCAGCCGCAAGACCGGCCGTTCGACCGCGCCGAGGCCGAGAAGTGGCTGCCCGTCGGCCAATATATCGGCGGGGTCGAGCATGCGATCCTGCACCTGCTCTACGCGCGCTTCTGGACCCGCGCTCTGCAGCACCTTGGCCGGATCGGCGTGGCCGAACCGTTCACCGGCCTGTTCACTCAAGGCATGGTCACCCACGAGACCTACCGCGCGGGCGACGGTAGCTGGCTGAGCCCCGACGAGGTCCGCAAGGACGGCGACGACTGGGTACACATCGAAAGCGGCCATCCGGTCACTTCGGGCCGTGTCGAGAAGATGTCCAAGTCCAAGCGCAACACGATCGATCCCGAACCGATCCTCGCCAAATATGGCGCCGACGCGGTGCGCTGGTTCATGCTTTCCGACAGCCCGCCGGAGCGCGACCTGGAATGGTCCGAAGGCGGCATCGAGGGCGCGGCGAGGTTCGTGCAGCGCGTGTGGCGCCTTGCCAGCGCATCCATGACTGCGTCGGGCGAGGATGATACGCTGCGGCGCAAGCTCCATCGGACGATCGCGGCGGTTGGTGAAGCGATCGACGGGCTTCAGTTCAACAAGGCGGTGGCTCAGCTATACGAGCTCGTCACCGCGATCGAGAAGGCGCCGCCGTCCGCGACCCGCGACGAGGCTGTTCGGACCCTGATTCAGCTAATCGCGCCAATGGCGCCGCATCTCGCCGAAGAGGCTTGGGCGCAACTGCCTGGCGATGGCATGATCGCCGATGCCGCCTGGCCCGGCTTCGACCCGGCGCTGCTCGTCGACGACACCGTGACTCTCGCCGTCCAGGTCAACGGCAAGCTGCGCGATACCTTGAGCGCGCCGCGGGGCCTGCCGAAGGCGGATGCGGAGGCTCTCGCCCTCGCGTCCGAAAAGGTCCGGCGCCAACTGGCCGGTGCAAGCCCGCGCAAGGTCATTGTCGTTCCCGACCGGCTGGTGAATATCGTCGCCTGATGCGGCGCTGGCTTTCGATTCTGCTGCTGGGGCTCGCGGGCTGCGGGCTTCACCCCCTCTATGGCGGTGGCTCCTCCAGCCCGATCGCGGCGACTTTGCGCTCGGTCCAGGTTGCGCCGATCGCCGGCCAGTCGGGCTGGTTCATGCGCAACAAGTTGATCGATCGCCTAGGTGAGGCCGGCAGCGGCGTTGCGCAATATCGTCTCGAAGTGACTCTGGACGATAATATCACCTCGTTCGGCATTCGCGGCGACCGCGCGGCCACGCGCGAGCGGCGGACCCTTCGGGCGCGCTATCAGCTGGTCAGCCTGGCAACGGGGACGGTGGTGCTCGACGCCACGGCGGGATCGGATGCCGGCATCGACATCGTCAGCTCCGAATATGCGACGGTTGCCGCCGAGCAGACCGCGCTCGAGGAATTGTCGGACACGGTCGCCGACCAGATCGTCGCGCGCCTCAGCCTCTACGCGTCGCGGGCCGGCCCGGCGAAGTGAAGGCGAGCAAGGCCTCGATCGGACGGTCGGTCGACCAGCCCGACACGTCCATTCGCTTCTACCTGTTCCACGGCCCCGACGAGGCCGGGTCACGCGCTCTGGGCGATCGGCTGCTGCACGCACTTGGCGCGGCAAAGTTCGTCGTCGCAGGAAACGCGATCAAGTCCGACCCGGCGGCACTTGTCGATGAAGCTGCGGCGATGAGCCTGTTCGGCGGCAAGCGCGCGATCTGGATCGAGCCCGCGACCAAGGACATCGAGGAAGGCGTCGCGGCATTGCTGGCCGGCGCTGCCTCGGAAAGCCCGACAATCGCGATTGCAGGCGCCCTGCCCAAGTCCTCGGCGCTGATCAAGATTGCGGAATCGGCGCCCCTGGCTCTCGCATGCGTCTCTTACGTGCCCGAGGGGCAGGAGGCCGAGCGGATGGTCGTCGATCTCGGGCGGCGCGTGGGACTGAAGATCAGCCCGTCCGTGGCCGCGCGGGTTGCGGAGGCGGCCGCGAACGACCAGGCGGTGGCGGCGCGCGAGCTGGAAAAGCTGGCCCTGTTCGTCGAGGCATCGCCCCAGTCGCCGCGCGAGCTTAGCCATGGCGCGATCGACGCCGTCGGTGCGGAATCGTCCGAAGGGGACTTCATCGGGCTTGGGGATCTCGCTCTGGCCGGCGATCTGTCGGGACTGGCCGACAAGCTGGCTGCGCTTTCTCCGGCAGGCACAGAGGCGATTCCCGCGATTCGGGCGCTCCAGCGCAGGCTCCAGATGCTGGCTCCGCTTCGGGCGCGGGTCGAGCGCGGGGAGTCCCCCGACGCCGTCATGACGTCAATGGGCAAGGCCTTGTTCTGGAAAGACAAGTCGCTCATCGGCAAGCTGCTGGTAGCGTGGCCTTCGGCGAAGCTTGCGACCGTTGCCGAACGCGCCGGGGCGCTGGAGCGGGCACTGATGCTGAGCCTGGCGCCCGAGCGTGAGGCGCTCGGCGAGGAGCTGATGGCGATCGCGCGAGCCGCCCGCGCGCGCTGATTCCTAAATCGGTTCGCCGGTCAGGCGCTGGCAAATCATGTCGAGCTGGTCGAGGCTCGAATAATGCAGGCTGACCTGGCCGCCCTGCCCTTTGTGCGCGACCTGCACGCGCACCCCCAGCATGTCGCCGAGCTGGCGTTCGAGCGCAGCCAGGTCGGGATCGACCGCGCGTGACTTGTCCAGCACCAACTCGCTAGGCCCACGCTTGGCACGCCTGGCCCGCGCCTCGGCCTGGCGGACCGATAGCCCTTTCGCGACGACTTCGCGGGTTAGAGCTTCGGGATCCGGCGCCGCCGCAATGGCACGTGCATGGCCCATATTGATATCGCCTCGCATCAGCGATTGCCGGACAAACTCCGGAAGGTCGAGCAATCTCAACAGGTTAGCGACATGGCTTCGCGACTTGTGAACGATCTTTGCGACCGCCTCCTGGGTATGGCCGTAGCGGTTGACCAGTTGCCGATAGCCTTCGGCTTCCTCGATCGCGTTCAGGTCCTCACGCTGGATGTTCTCGATCAGCGCCAGCTCGGCCGTCGCCGAATCGTCGATTTCGCGAACGATCGCGGGGATCGCGTGAAGCCCGGCGCGTTGCGCCGCCCGCCACCGCCGCTCACCCGCGACGATTTCGAACCCGTCGCCACTGGCGCGGAGCAGAATCGGCTGCAGCACCCCGCGCTCGGCGATCGAGTCCGCAAGCTCGTCGATTGCAGTCTCGTCGAAATGCGTCCGCGGCTGATGGGGATTGGGCCGGATGCGCCCGATCTCGATTTCCCTCGGGCCGCCCCGCGAAAGCGCTTCGGCCGGGGGCGCCGAGGTTGGCGCCTCGCCCAGCAGTGCCGACAGCCCCTTGCCCAGGCCCTTGGCGCGCTCGGTCGTCACGCGGCCTCCGCTAGCGCCGGCAGGCGGCCGATCAGTTCGCGCGCAAGACGGACATAAGCCTCCGACCCCGGACATCGCAGGTCGTAGATCAGTGCCGGCAGGCCGTGGCTCGGAGCCTCCGACAGCCGGACGTTGCGGGGAACCACCGTGTCGAACACCGCCGCGCCGAGACAGGCCCGGACGTCCTCCGCCACCGCCGCCGACAAATTGTTGCGCCGATCGAACATGGTAAGCGCCACCCCGAGGATCGACAGCTCGCTATTGAAGGCGCTGCGGATCCGCTCGACCGTCTGTAGCAACTGGCTCAGCCCCTCCAGAGCGAAAAACTCGCACTGCAGCGGTACGAGCAGGTGGCGGGCGGCAACCAGCGCGTTGACGGTCAGCAGGCCGAGCGACGGCGGGCAATCGATCAGCGCAATGTCCCAGCGCCCCGGTGGCTCCGCGGCGAGCGCCTTGTCGAGGCGGTGCGCGCGATCCTCGAGCCCAACCATCTCCACCTCGGCGCCCGACAGGTCGACCGTCGCCGGCAGCAGGTCGAGGCGGGGCACCCGCGTCGCCACCGCCGCCTCGCTGGCGGAGGCGCTGCCGATCAGCACGTCATAGGTCGAGCGCTCCCGTTGCGAGCGCGTTACCCCGAGCCCGGTCGAGGCATTGCCCTGCGGATCAAGATCGACCAGCACCACCCGCCAGCCGATCGCCGCCAGCGCGGTCGCAAGGTTGATCGCGGTGGTCGTCTTCCCGACCCCGCCCTTCTGATTGGCCACCGCGATGCGAATCATCTTGCTACCGCCTTGCCTTCACGTTGCTGGCGACGATGATTTTCGAATCTGCGTCGGTCAGGCTCTGTTCCACGTGAAACATACCTTGCCATGCACGCTCCGCCTCGGCCAGTTCGGATTGTGCATTGCGTCCCTTGGGGAGAACCCACCGGCTTTTTCCTGTGGACAGATGGTGGGATATCTCGAGCAGCCCGGAGAGCGGGGCGACCGCGCGTGCAGTGATCGCATCGAACGCCCCCTCGACGCGCTCGACCCTCGCGTTGACGATATGCGCTCGCAAGCCGAGCGATTCGCTGACCCTGTGGAGGAAATCCGCGCGAAGCCGGCGCGGCTCGACCAAGGTGACGGGCCCATCGACCAGACAGGCGATCACAATTCCCGGAAGTCCCGCGCCCGAGCCTATGTCGACCCAGCTCGCGCCCGCATACGGCTCAAAGCGGATCAGCTGCGCGGAATCGCGGATGTGGCGATCCCAAATGTCGCCGAGCGTCGAAGCCGAAACGAGGTTCTGACGCCGGCTCTCTTCCGTGACGAGTGCTACATATGCCTCCAACCGTTCGATTGTTTCACGTGAAACATCGCGGCCGGCGACCTCGGCCAGCCGATCCCTCACGCCGCGGCCTTGCGGCTCACGGCGACGTAGACGGCCGACAGTGCCGCGGGTGTGACGCCGGATACGCGCGCGGCCTGGTCGAGCGTCTCTGGTCGCGCCGCTTCGAGCCGCTCGACCATCTCGTTGGACAGCCCGGGCACCGAACCAAAGCCGAAGCCCGCCGGAATCCACACGGAAGAGTCGCGCCGCACGACTTCCCACTCGCGCTCCTGCCGTTCGACATAGGGCGCATAAAGCGCGTCCGCCCGGCCCTCGGCGGTGTCACGCCAGCCAGAGCTTGCGCGGGCCGCGAAATGCTGGTCGATCTGTCCCCGGCGCCGTAAGGAAACGCACGCGGCAGCCAGCGCTGTCTCGCCCAGCCGGGTGGTCGCATTATCTGCGCGCAGCGAAAGGCGATGTTCGGCACGAGCCGTCATCATGCGATAGGGCTCGCTCACCCCCTGCAGGGTCAAATCGTCGGTCATCACGCCAATGTAGCTCGACCGACGGTCGAAGCGGACTTCATCGAGCCCGAGACTCGCGGCGGCCGCGTTGAGCCCCGCGACCAGGCCCTGCGCCGCCGCTTCCTCATAACCGGTCGTGCCATTGATCTGGCCGGCCAGTAACAGTCCGGGCAGCTCGCGCACCGCCAGCGTCGCGTTCAGGTGGCGCGCATCGACATATTCATATTCGACCGCATAGCCTGGTCGCACGATCTCCGCGCGCTCGAGCCCCACAACGGTGCGAACGAACTCCTGCTGGACGTCGCGCGGAAGCGACGTCGAAATGCCGTTGGGATATACTAGCTGGCTGTCGAGACCCTCCGGCTCGAGGAAGATCTGGTGCGCGTCCCGATCGGCGAAGCGCCGCACCTTATCCTCGATCGAGGGGCAGTAGCGCGGCCCACGCCCCTCGATCGCGCCGGCGAACAGAGGCGAACGATCGAAGTTCGCCCGGATGATGTCGTGCGTCCGATCGGACGTCCGGGCGATTGCGCAGCGCAGTTGCGGCGGACGCGCGCCATCGTCGAGCGCGGACATGAGCCAGCAATCGGCATCGCTCGGCTGCTCCTCGAGCCTCGCCCAGTCGATTGTCCGGCCATCCAGCCGCGGCGGCGTGCCCGTCTTGAGGCGTCCCTGCGCCAATCCAATTTCACGAATCTGTGCGGCGAGCACCTGCGAGGCGCGTTCGTCGCGGCGGCCGCCCTTGAGGGTCTGCTCACCGACAAACATCCGCGCGTCGAGGAAGGTGCCAGTTGCGATTACCACCGCGCGGCAAGGCAAAGTCCCCACGCTGGTCTCGATTCCCGTCACTCGGCCGCCGGCGATGATGAGCCGAAGCGCCTCGCTGAGGATCACTTCCACCCCGCTCAGGCCGACGAGCTCGGCAACGGCTTTTCGATACAACCGCCGATCGGCCTGGACGCGCGGGCCCCAGACGGCCGGCCCCTTGCTCCGGTTGAGCATCCGCCGGTGGATCGCGGCGCGGTCGGCGGCGCGCGCCATCAGCCCATCAAACACGTCGAGCTCGCGCACCAAATGGCCTTTGCCAACGCCACCGATGGATGGGTTGCAAGACATTTGCCCGACATCCTCGGCGCGAAAGGTCAGGAGACCAACCCGCGCACCGCGGCGCGCCGCGGCAGTCGCTGCCTCGCAGCCGGCATGGCCGGCGCCAATCACCACAACGTCGTGCATTCGCGGCTCTTAGCCGATCAATGTTTCACGTGAAACATTGTCGCTACTTGCCCAGACAGAAGCGCGAGAACAGCGCGTCGAGGACATCTTCGACTCCGGCGCGGCCCGTAAGCTGATCAAAGGCTGAGCGTGCGCCGCGCAGATTCTCGGCGATGAGGACAACGTCGCCGGTACGCTGGGAAAGGCTCGCCGCCGCTTCCGCCAAATGCAGCGCCTGGCGCCGATTGAGCGCGATCGTTCCCTCCGCTGGCAACACACTTCGCGCAAGTTCACCAATCCTGTGCAGCAAGTCCTTGAGGCCCTCGCCGGTCGTGGAGGATGTGGGAAGCGCCCCAGCCTCAGCCTCGCCCCCGAGGTCGGCCTTGGTCTGCACAAGGATGCGTCGCGGGTGACCGGGCGCACTTGCCGCATCCCCGGTCCAGACCAGCACATCGGCTCGATCCACCAGAGCCTCGGAGCGCGCGACTCCGATCTTCTCGACTTCATCCTCGGTCACCCGCAGCCCCGCGGTGTCTGTCAGCAGCACCGGCACGCCGTTCAGCGCCAGCGGAACTTCGATATGGTCGCGAGTTGTCCCCGGAATCGCCGTTACGATCGCTCGCTCCTCACCCACTATCGCGTTGACAAGGCTAGACTTTCCGGCGTTCGGTGGACCTGCGACGACGACCCTGACGCCATCCTTCAGCGGTTCCGCGCGAGGTCGCTCGAGCCAGGCTCGCAATTCTGCCGCAAGCCCGGCGCAGCCTTCAACCAGGGCCGGATCGATCCCCGCATCCTCCTCGTCATAGTCGATCGCTCGCTCGGCCATGGCCGAAAGGCCAAGCAACCTGTCCTGCCATTCCGCGATCTGCCGGCGCAGCCCACCTTCGGCGAGGGCCAGCGCCGCCTTGCGTTGCGATTCGGTCTCGGCCTCGATGAGGTCGGCGAGCCCTTCGGCTTCGGTCAGGTCGATCCGCCCGTTCTCGAACGCGCGGCGGGTGAACTCACCCGGCTCGGCGGCACGGAGACCTTCGACTTCGCCGAGCGCTTCAAGCACAGCATCGACCACCGCCCGGCCACCGTGGCAATGGAGCTCGATGCTATCCTCGCCCGTGGAGCTCGCCGGAGCGTCGAACCGCACGACCAGCGCTTCGTCGAGCCGCTCGCCCGACTCCGGATGCCGCAATTCCCGCACAGCCACGCACCGCGCAGGCGGCAATCCACCGGCGATCGCTCGCGCAGCTTTGTGCGCACCTGCTCCACTGATTCTCACGACGGCGATCGCTGCCGGCGGCCGCCCGCTCGATAGCGCGAAGATCGTGTCCATGGGGACCGTCAGGTGAAGAAGGGCGCGATCACCGGCGCGACGTGGCCTGCGCCCTCCCAGATCATCTTCAGCGCGACCCACAGGATGACCAGCAGGCCACCCCAGGCGATCCAGCGATAGCGATCGATGTAGCGCGCGATGAAGTTGGCGGCGACGCCCATCAGGATCACCGACAGGATCAGGCCGAAGACGAGCACCCAGGGGTGATCCTTGGCCGCGCCAGCGACGGCCAGCACATTGTCCAGGCTCATGCTGACGTCGGCCAGCGCCACGCCCCAGGCGGCACTGGCGAAGCTCTTGGCCGGCTTCATGCCCGAATGCTCGTCGCCCGCGATTTCCTCGGAGCCCGCGCTTTCACCCTTGTGGCGAAGCTCGCGGTACATGCGCCATGCAACCCACAGCAGCAGGATGCCGCCGGCGAGCACCAGGCCGACGATCTGCAGCAATTGAGTGACCAGCAGGGCGAAGGCGATTCTCAGCACGAGCGCGGCGAGCACGCCGATCATGATCACCTTGCGCCGCTGCTCGGACGGGAGGCCCGCCGCCAGTGCGCCGACGACGATCGCATTGTCGCCGGCGAGCACGATATCGATCGCCAGGATCTCCAGGAAGGCGGTGATCGCCGCCGGCGTGATCATGCTCGCAATGTCCATGAACCCGGCCTAGCCGAGAGCGAGCACGCTCCTCAAGCCCAACACATGGTCGCCGCCGACCCAGCCCTCGTAGATCATGCTGAGCGCGACATAGAGAATGACGCCAAGGCCGACGTAATTGATCCAGTGATAGCGCTGGATCAGCCGGGCGACGTAATTGGCGGCAAGGCCCATGAACAGGACCGAGAAGGTCAGGCCGATGAACAGGAGGGCCGGATTCTCCCGCGCGATCGAGGCGACCAGCAGCACATTGTCGAGGCTCATGCTGAGGTCGGCTGCAGTGATCTGGATCGCCGCGCGGAGCAACGTCTTGGACGCCGGCGGGCCTTCGACAACCGCGGTATCCGGGTCGTCATGGATGACGGCAGGGCGCTTCGGCCGCAGCTCGCGCGCCATGTTCCAGGCGACCCACAGAAGGAGGAGCCCGCCGGCGAAGACCAGGCCGGTGACCTTGAGCAACTGCGTCGCAATCACCGCGAAGGTGATCAGGAAGGCGAGCGCCATGCCGACGCCGAACAGCAGGACCTTGCGCCGGTCGCTCTCCGGCAGTCCCGACGCCAGAGAACCCATGATGACGATATTGTCGCCCGCCATGGTCAGGTCGCCGACGATGATCTGGACGAGCTTGGCGAGCCCGGCGGCGGTAAAGATCGCGCCGAAATTCAGGCCCTCAAGCATCGAGGAAGCTTACTGATTCATCGAAGCGAAGAAGTCCTCGTTCGACTTGGCGTCCTTCATCTTGTCGAGCAGGAACTGCATCGCGTCGACCGTGCCCATCTGCATCAGGATCCGGCGCAGCACCCACATCTTGGTAAGGACGTTCTGCTCGACCAGCAGCTCCTCCTTGCGGGTGCCGGACTTGCCGACGTCGAGCGACGGGAAGATGCGCTTGTCGGAGACCTTGCGGTCGAGCACGATCTCGCTGTTGCCGGTGCCCTTGAACTCTTCGAAGATGACCTCGTCCATCTTCGATCCGGTATCGATCAGCGCCGTGGCGATGATCGAGAGCGAGCCGCCTTCCTCGATGTTGCGCGCGGCGCCGAAGAAGCGTTTCGGCCGCTGCAACGCATTGGCGTCGACGCCGCCCGTCAACACCTTGCCCGAGCTCGGGACGACGGTGTTGTAGGCACGGCCGAGGCGGGTGATGGAATCGAGCAGGATGACGACGTCCTTCTTGTGTTCGACCAGGCGCTTGGCCTTCTCGATCACCATTTCGGCAACCTGGACGTGGCGCTGCGCGGGCTCGTCGAAAGTCGAGGAAATGACCTCGCCGTTGACCGAACGCTGCATGTCGGTGACCTCTTCCGGCCGCTCGTCGATCAGCAGCACGATCAGGATAACCTCGGGGTTATTGTCGGTGATCGCGCGCGCGATGTTTTGCAGAAGAACGGTCTTGCCGGTGCGCGGCGGAGCGACGATCAGCGCGCGCTGGCCCTTGCCGAGCGGCGAGACGATGTCGATGACCCGCGCCGACTTGTCCTTGATGGTCGGGTCGAGCGTGTCGAGCTTGAGCTTCTCGTCGGGGTAAAGCGGCGTGAGATTGTCGAAATTGACGCGGTGGCGGACCTGCTCAGGGTCGTCGAAGTTGATCGTGGTGACCCGGGTCAGCGCGAAATAGCGCTCGCCTTCCTTCGGCCCGCGGATTTCGCCCTCGACCGTGTCTCCGGTCCGGAGGCCGAAGCGCCGGACGATCGACGGAGCAACATAGATGTCGTCCGGGCCCGCGAGGTAATTGGCCTCGGGCGAGCGGAGGAAGCCGAAGCCGTCGTTCAGCACCTCGATGGTGCCCGAACCCATGATCTCGACGCCGTTCTCGGCCTGAATCTTCAGGATGGAGAACATCAGATCCTGCTTGCGCATCGTCGACGCGCCCTCGACCCCCATGTCCTCGGACATCGCGACCAAGTCGGCCGGGGTTTTCTTTTTCAAGTCTTTCAAATGCATAAGTCGTTCTTTTCTTGGGAATTTGTGCTCGAGCTTCTTGCGCTGATGACAAAGCCGGAGGGCGGCAGGACGCCGCGATGCGGAAGAAACGGCGGCCGGCAAATCAAGCGAACCGGGCCGGAGCCGCTCTTGATTCGAGGTATGTCTCGACGCCGCCTGTGTCAATCAGCCGCGCAAGGCGGCAACGCCAGAGCGTTCAAAACGGGCGGACGATCACCAAAACAACGATGATTGCCGCGGCGACTCCGGGGATCTCGTTGATCATCCGCACGGCCTTGCCGGACAGCGGGCGCTCACCCCTGGCGAGCTTCTTACCGTAGCTGCCGAGCCAGCCCTGGTAGCCGCTCAAGGCGAGGACGAAGAACAGCTTGGCGTGGAACCAGCCCTGGCTCCAAACATCGACGTTGAACGCCAGCATGAGGCCAAGCGCCCAGACAAGGACCATCGCGGGATTGAGGATGATCGAGCGGATCCGCGCCTCGCGCTCGATCCAGGCGCGATCCTCGGGCGAACCCACGGTCGTTTCCTGGTGATAGACGTAGAAGCGCGGCAGCAGGAACAGGCCCGCCATCCAGAAAATGACGAAGGTCACGTGAGCGGCCTTCACCCACAGATAAGCGGGGCCGAGAAATCCCGTGAGGTCGTTCACCTTGCCCCCTTCACTCGAGCCAGCAGCTGCTCGACATGCGCGATCGGCGTGTCCTGGAGAATGCCGTGGCCGAGATTGAAGATGTGAGGACGGCCGGCGAAGGCGTCAAGGATGCGCTTGATGGCAAGCTCGAGCGCCTCGCCGCCCGCAACCAGCGCGAGCGGGTCGAGATTGCCTTGCACCGGCAGGTCTTCCGGTAACTCTGCCGCGGCCCACTGCGGATCGACCGTTTCATCGAGGCCGAGAGCCGTGACACCCGTCTCGTCGGCATAGGCCCGGAGCTTGCCGCCTGCGCCCTTGGGAAAGCCGATGACGGGCACGTCGGGATGCTTGTCCCGTAGCGCGGCAACCAGCCGCGCGGTGGGCGCGATCACCCATCGCTCGAATTGGGCCGGCGACAAGCTTCCAGCCCAGCTGTCGAACAATTGCACGACTTCGGCCCCGGCCTCGATCTGGCCGAGCAGGTAGCGCAGCGTGATCTCCTCGATCCGGGCAATGATCGCCTCGAACTTCTCCGGATCGGAATAGGCCAGGCGCCGGGCCTCGGACTGGTCGCGACTGCCCTGACCGGCGACCATATAGGTGGCGACGGTCCAGGGGCTGCCGGCAAAGCCGATCAGGGTCTTGGCGGGGTCGAGGCGCTCCCTGACCTTTCGCACGGTCTCATAGATAGGCTCCAGCCGAACGAGGAAGGAGTTGAGATCGTCGATCGACGTCTCCGCGAGGATCGGCGTCAACCGCGGACCCTCCCCGGCGATAAACGTCAGGTTCTGCCCCAGCGCGAATGGAACAATCAGGATGTCGGAAAACAGGATGGCGGCGTCGACTTCGGGGAAGCGATCGAGCGGCTGCAGCGTGATCTCCGCCGCGGCGTCGCTGTCATAAACGAGATCGAGGAAACTGCCCTTGTCCTGCCGTAGCTGGCGATATTCGGGAAGGTAGCGCCCCGCCTGGCGCATGAGCCAGATCGGAGGGGGACTTATCGCCTTGCCGTTCAGCACGGCCAGCAAGGGTTTGTCCGCCTGCGTTTCCAGCGGGTCCGCAGGCTTTCGAGCCACCCTATTTCTCTCCCTATTATAATTAGAATCTAAGATTGATGATGTAGTTGGTCGCGGGGTTTCGGGGTTTAGTGACGGCTCCCGGACTTGCCAACAAGCGCGCCCGAGTGCCGTCCTCGGCGGATGCGCGAGTCGCGCCGATTCCCACCCGTGATTCACAGTCTGGGGATGAATTTCATCCCCGTGGATGAATCCTCGGAGTATTGGTGGCCAGCGTTGAATGGTCGCCGCGTTGAGCCCGCCCCCATGTCCGCGCTAGGGCTGCGGCTAAGCTTTTCCACAAGGTTGTCCGATTGGCCCTGATTCTCGCTTCCACCAGCGCCATCCGGCGCCAGATGCTCGACGCCGCCGGGGTCGATTACCGGCCGCGGAAGCCTGACGTCGATGAGTCTCTCGTCAAAGCACGCGTCGCGGATCCCGTGCAGATTGCGAGCGAGCTGGCGGCGGCGAAGGCCAGCAGCATTGGCGGCCCGGACTGGGCGATCGGCAGCGATAGCGTGGTCAGCGTCGATGGCCGCTTGTTCGACAAGCCAAAGGATCGAGACCAGGCGGCGGAGCACTTGAGCGTGTTTTCGGGCCGGACGATGGAGCTGACCAGCGCAGTCGCCCTGGCCAAGGGCGGCAAGGTGGATTGGCAGCATTCCGAAACGGCCCAACTGAACGTCCGCGAGCTATCCGACGGCTTCATCAATTCCTATCTCGACGCTGAATGGCCGGAGGTCGGATATTGCGTCGGCGTATTCCGCCTGGAGGGGCGCGGCGTCCAATTGTTCGAAGGCATCGAAGGCGACTATTTCACGATCCTTGGCATGCCCCTACTTCCGCTTCTCCAAGCGCTTCGCGTCCGCGGCCTGCTCGCCAAATGATCAAGATCGCGCTGACCGGGTCGATCGGCATGGGCAAGTCGACCGTTGCGAAGATGTTCGAGCGAGCGGGCATCCCGGTGTTCGACGCCGACGCGGTGGTGCGCGAGCTTCAGGGGCCGGGCGGAGCGCTGGTTGATGCGATCGGCGCCCGCTTTCCTGGGACCGTCGAGGGTGGAATGCTCGACCGTGACCGGCTGGCGCAGGCAGTCGTCGACGACCCATCCGAGCTCGCCGCGCTCGAAGCCCTGGTTCATCCCGCGGTGCGGGATGCTCGCGAGGCCTTTATCGAGAAGAATCGCGGCGCAACGGCCCTGGTGTTCGAAATTCCCCTCCTGTTCGAAACGGGCGGGGAGGCGGATTTCGACAAAGTCGTTGTGGTTTCCGCGCCGGCCGCGGTTCAGCGCGCGCGAGTCTTGGCGAGACCTGGAATGACAAAGGCGAAGCTCGAAGCTTTGCACGGCCGGCAGGTCGCGGATGCGGACAAGCGAGCGCGGTCCGATTTCGTCATCGATACCGGAGCCGACCTATCCACAACTGAAGCTCGGGTGCGCGATATTCTCGCTTGTCTCGGACTCGCGGCACGTGGATAGATTCGCCCGTGCGGGAAATCGTCTTCGACACTGAAACGACGGGATTAAATCCAGCCGGTGGGGACCGGATGGTCGAGATCGGGTGCGTCGAGATTTTCAACCGCGTCGAGACCGGGCGGCACTTCCACGCTTATTTTAATCCCGAACGCGACATGCCGTTCGAAGCGCAGGAAGTGCACGGGCTCAGCAACCTGTTCCTGTCGGACAAGCCGCGTTTCCTCGAGCGCGTCGACGAATTGCTCGATTTCATCGAAGACTCCCCTCTCGTCGCACACAATGCCGGGTTCGATTTCGGCTTCCTGAACTCGGAGCTCCAACGGTGCGGGCGCAATGCGGTCGGCATCCACCGGATGGTCGACACGCTGACCCTTGCGCGGTCAAGGCATCCCGGCGCCAAACATAGCCTCGACGCCTTGTGCGTGCGCTTCGGGGTCGACCGCAGCCACCGGGTCAAGCACGGCGCCTTGCTCGACGCGCAGCTTCTTGCGCAGGTCTATGTCGAGCTAACCGGCGGCCGGCAGATCGGGCTCGGGCTGGTCGGCGAAGCGGGTAGTGTTGCCGTCCGCGCCTCCGACCGGCCGGTGACCGTTCGTCAGTTCCGTGCCGCGCGCCCGCATTTTGCCGCGGCGGAGGAACTTGAGCGGCACCGCGCGTTTATCTCCCAACTCGTCGAACCGCTCTGGGCTCGTTTCGCCACGGCCGGTTGACGCGAGGTTCGGGCCAGTCCTAAGCGGCCGGCAGCGCATTTGAGGAGGCTCAGCCAGGTGGACATCCGGGTCGCGGGGCATCAGGTCGATACCGGCGAGTCGTTGCGTGAGCATGCCCAGCGCCGGGTCGCAGAGATCACCGAGAAATATTTCGCGAGGTCGATCGGCGCGAACGTCACCTTCGGCCGCGGGCCGAACAACGACTTCACGTGCGACATCGTCGCGCCCGTCGTCCAGGGCGTGGTGCTCAAGGCGTCGTACAGCGCGCGCACGGCCGAGATGGCGTTCAACGGCGCCGCTGACCGGATCGAAAAGCAGCTGCGCCGCTACACCAATCGCCTGAAGGACCATAAGGTGGACGACGCCGCGCAGGCCTATGTCGAGAATGCGGGATACACCGTCTTCTCCGCGCCTGCCGAAGAAGAGAGCGGAGGTGCCGATCACCCCGCCGTCGTTGCGGAAACACGGGTCGATATTCCCGAGGCGAGCGTGTCCGACGCCGTGATGCTGATGGATTTGCGCAATACCAGCGCGCTCATGTTCAGGAACTCGGGCACTGGCGAATTCAACATGATCTATCGCCGGGAAGACGGGAATATCGGCTGGGTTGAGCCGCATCTCGACCGCCCGTCTTCCTGATCAGCGCAGCCAGCCTAATATGAGCCGCCCGTAACGAGTGCGTCCGATGCAGCTTGCCGACTTTCTCGATTTCGACGCGATCAAGACGTCCCTTCCGGGCGGCAGCAAGCGCTCGCTCCTTCAGCAGCTCGCGAACCTGGCGGGACAACGAATCGGCCAGGACTCGGCGGCGATCCTCGGCAGCCTGAGCGAGCGCGAGCAGCTGGGCTCGACCGGCTTCGGCCAGGGCGTCGCGATTCCACACGGCAAGATCGACGGGCTGGGGCGCATCTACGGCCTGTTCGCCCGGCTGGCGGAGCCCGTGGCCTACAAAGCGATTGACGGGCGCCCGGTCGATCTCGTCTTTCTTCTGCTGTCGCCCCCGGACGCCGGCGCCGAGCATTTGAAGGCACTCGCGGCGATCAGCCGGGTGACGCGCCACGGAGCGACGCTCGAGCAGATGCGCGGCGCGCGTAGCCGCGATGCACTGGCCGCCGTGCTTCTCGGCGCCGACGAGCGCGACGCGGCCTGACGCTTCCGTGAGCCAGCGACTCCCGACACACGTCGAGGTCGCGAGCATTCTCCGCCGGGCTGCCGTCGATGGGGATTTCGCGACAGTAATGAAGCGAGGCGATCCGGACCGCGGAACGGTCCTCCTCATCGTGACGAGTCGAGGCAAGCATTGGGCCTGCCTGGAGCGTCGGTTGGGCATCGACGGCTTCTATCGCTGGCAGGTCGCTGGACCGGGCGAATCGGCGGGTTCCAACGAAGTGCAGGAGTTCCTCCGAAAGCAGGCACGCTTCGACGAGGATTCCTGGGCGATCGAACTGGACATCGCGCAGCCCGAACGGTTCATCGCTGAAACGACCTCTTCAGGTTGACCTCGCCGAGCACAGCGTAGAAACCGAAGCCAACAACAAGAGCGGGGGGCATCCTGCACGGAAAGAACCGGGGGATGCCACGCGAGACGGGTAACTGCCAACGGGGCAAGCGGAAGTATTCGCATAGTAAATATGCCCCGATTTACGGCAGTTGACCGCAAGTATTTGGCTTTTATTTTGATTTCTTTTCGTTCAGCGTTGCTGACATGCATTGCGCTTACCGCCGGTACGTTTGCACCGGCGCAGGCGGGACCTTCGACCGAGCCTTTGCTGCCGGCCGATAGCGCGACCCTGCCGAAGATCGTCGTACCTCAGTTGCTCGACATTGCGAATGAGCCGGAATTGGCGGCTCCCGATTCGGATTCTCAAGATTCTGGCGTTCAGTCATCCGACGATTCCGACACGGCCGCGGTGCGGCCGAGCGGCGACCTCTCCTCGATGGTAGCCCAATTGAAATCCTCCGATCCCGGCACGCATGAGCTCGATTGCCTCGCGACCGGCATCTATTTCGAAGCGAAGAGCGAGCCGCTTTCCGGACAGCTGGCCGTCGGCAAGGTGATCGCCAACCGCGCGCAAAGCGGCGGCCGCTTCCCGCCGACCTATTGCGGCGTGCTGTTTCAGCGCGGGCAGTTCTCTTTCGTTCGCGGCCATTCGCTGCCGTCGGCGCCGCGCTCCAGCCGGCAATGGCAGACGGCGGTCGCCATCGCCAAGATCGTCGACCAGGGTTTGAAGGAATCGGGGGTCGGCGACGCCTTGTTCTTCCATGCGCGCTACGTGTCGCCCGGCTGGCACCTGAAGCGCATCGCCGCGATCGGCAATCACGTCTTCTACCGCTAAGCAGTTTCATAGGTGCGGGGCGGGCAACGGGCGGGCGAAAGCTCGCCCGTTTCTCTTTGCCATGTTGATGTTTTGTTCTAGTCGTCCGGAGTGGCGACCCAGCGCGATTCTCTCTGTTTTGCGGATACCCCGCCGATCGCCGGCGACGTTGCGCGCGGAGTCACGCGCCTGCTCTGCCGCCAGGATTTGTTTGCGGTGTGCGAGATGCCGCTGCCCAATGGGCGGCGTGCCGACCTCATGGCGATCGATGCGAAGGGCGGTCTCACCATCGTCGAGATCAAGGTCGCCAAGGCCGACCTGATGGGCGACGGCAAATGGTTCGACTATCTCGACTATTGCGACCGCTTCTTCTGGGCCGTGCCGCCGCATCTCGCGCGGCTGCTCGAGGAGGAACGCTATCTACCGGCCGAAGCGGGGCTGATCGTCGCCGACCGTTATGATGCGGCGATTGTGCGGGACGCCGCGCATCGGCCGATGGCCCCGGCGCGCCGGAAGGCGGAATTGCTGCATTTCGCGCGGCGCGCGGCGCGGCGCCTGTCGGCGCAGGTCGACCCGACGCTCGGCGACTCCAACTAGCGGGCTTAATGTCCCGACGGGGCCTTGGGCTTCTTGGCTTCGATGAGCTGCAGAATCTGGCGCCCGCGATTGTCGCGTGCGGCGTAATCGCGCGCCGAATAGCCGGCCGCGCTGTCCGCCTTGTCGGGGTCCGCACCGGCGTTGAGCAACATGGTGACGATCCGCGGCTGCCGCTGCTGGACGGCGATGATCAGCGGTGTTTCGCCCATCCTATTCGCCCCGTTCACCTTGGCGCCAAGGCCGAGCAGCCATTCGATGGCGTCGTCGAAACCGACGCGCGAGGCAGCCATAAGCGGGGTGTCGCCCCCGTGGCCGCCAAGATTCACGTCAGCGCCTTTCTTCAACAGGAAGCCGGTCCAGTCCGGATCCTGGCGCGAAATCGCGATGATCAAAGCGGTGTCGCCATCGCTGTTGCGCGAATTGACGATGCCCGGCGGGTTGTCGTTGAGGATCTCCGTCGCCTTGTCGCCATTGCGCTGCTCGACGGCGTGGATGAAATCATAGCTCTTCGCGGTGAGTTGCTGAGCGCCGAGCGGCGCTGCAATCGCGACCAGGAATGCAGCCGTCGCTGCAAAGCTCAATCTCTTCACGGACTTAGACCCCAGTGACCCGGCTTGATCGGCGCGCGATAGCAGAGCAAGGATGGCTTTGTCATGAACATCGCCGCGCATTTCTGGGAGAAACCGCTCTCGTCACTGGACCGCGGCGAGTGGGAAGCGCTGTGCGACGGTTGCGGGCGATGCTGCGTCCACAAGATCGAGGATGAGGAAACGGGGCTGCTCTATCCGACCAACGTCGCCTGCAAGCTGCTCGACCGGCGCAACGGCCGCTGCCTCGACTACAAGCATCGGATGAAACTGGTCAGCGACTGCGTCCGGCTCGATCGCAAGAATCTGGCAGGTCTCGATTGGTTGCCGGAGACCTGCGCCTATCGTTTGCGGGCGGCCGGCGAGCCGTTGCGCGATTGGCATTACCTGATCTCGGGGAGCCGCGAGACGGTGCACGAGGCGGGGCAATCGACGCGCGGCTGGACGGTCAGCGAGGAGGATGCCGGGGAGCTCGAGTGGCATGTGGTCGACCGCGCGCTCTGAATCGCTCGACATCGGCCTTCCCGTCCCAATCGAAATTCGTGCCGTTCGCAGTGCGCGCCGATTGAGGCTGAGGTTCGACGAGGCGAACGGGCGGCTGAAGCTGACCTGTCCGCCACGGACCAGCCGGCGCGCCGCGCTCGCCTGGGCGCTCGACCAGCGCGACTGGATTGAGGCCCAGCTTGCCCGCGCCGCGCCGGCCGAGCCGTTCGCTCCGGGCGCGGCATTTCCGCTCGAGGGCCAAGACGTTCGGATTGCCTGGTCGCCCGATCATCCCCGGTCCCCAAGGCTGGTCGGCGATGAGCTGATTTGCGGGGGGCCGTCCGAGGCACTGCCGCGCCGGGTGGCGGCGTTCCTCAGGAAGCGCGCTGTGCAGCGCATGTCCGACGATGTTGCCGAATTCGCAGCCAGGGCTGGCGTGACGGTCGAGTCCGTTGCCGTTGGCGATGCCGCGTCGCGCTGGGGGAGCTGCTCATCCGAGGGCCGCATCCGGCTGAGCTGGCGCCTCATCCTCGCATCCCCGAATGTGCGCCGCTACGTCGTCGCACACGAGGTCGCACACTTGCGGCACATGAACCACGGGCCCGAGTTCAAGGCCTTCGAGGCGTGGCTGTTCGGACCTGGAGTCGCCGAAGCGAAGGCGCAGCTACGCCGGTTGGGGCCGCGGCTGCGAAGGATCGGCCGGGGGAACTGACCGCGGGTCGCCCGGCTGAGGCTGCTGCGGCTGTTGCGGCGGAAGCGGGCGGGGTTGCGGCGGGAAGGCCTGGTCGAGCTCCTGCTGGCTGGGTTCACCGGTGCCGTCCGGGCGGACCATCGGCTGCTGCTGCGGCATCCCCGGTTCGGTCGGAGGCATTTCGATCGGCATACCGTTCTCGTCGACCATCGGCTGCATCGCATTCTCGTCGATCGCGCTGTCGCCGTACATTTCCTCCTCGGGTGTCAGCTGCCAGTCGGGGATCGGGACCTGCGTTTCGAACGGCTCAACCGGGCGGTTGGCGACCGCGGCGACCATGAAGTCGTGGAATGCACGGGCGGGGGCGGTGCCACCTTGCAGGCCGGGAACGGTGCGCGCGTCGTCGCGGCCCATCCATACCCCCGTCGTGAGCCCGCTCGAAAAGCCGATGAACCAGCCGTCCTTGTTCGAGGTGGTGGTGCCGGTCTTGCCCGCCACGGGCCGCCCGATCTGCGCGGCTCGCCCGGTGCCCGTCAGGACCGCGGACTGCAGGAGGTCGGTCATTTCCGCCGCGACCCAGGGGGCGACGAGGACGCGCTCCTCGCTGGTATCGTGCTGGTAAAGCTGGCGTCCGTCCGCGGTCACGACCTTGCGGATCGCATACGGGGTTACGGCGACGCCCTTGTTGGCCACCGAAGCGAAGGCGCGGGTCATGTCGATCAGCCGCACGTCGCTCGATCCGAGGACCATCGACGGGAAGGTCGAGATCGGGGTCGAGATGCCGAAGCGCCGCGCCATGTCGGCAATGGTCGAAAAACCGAGCTGAGCGCCGATCTTGGCGCTGATCGTGTTGATCGAGCGCGAGAAGGCTTCGCGCAGCGACACCGGGCCGAGGTTGGTTCGGGTCGAGTTTCGCGGAGTCCAGCCGTCGATTGTGACCGGCTCGTCGACGATCGTATCGGTCGGCTTCATCCCCGATTCGAGCGCGGAGAGATAGACGAACAGCTTGAAGGCCGATCCCGGCTGGCGCTCGGCCTGGGTCGAGCGGTTGTAGATCGAATCGACATAATCCTTGCCGCCGACCATCGCCCTAACCGCCCCGTCGCGATCGAGCGCGACCAGCGCGCCTTGCGTTCCGGCGGGCGCGTTGGCGGCGATCGCGCGGTCCGCCGTAACCTGCATGTTCGGGTCGAGCGTGGTCCAGACGTCGATCGGGTCCGAGGTCTCGTCGATCAGCGTATCGAGCTGGGGCAGCGCCCAGTCCGTGAAGTAGCGTACGCTGTTGTTGTTCGTAGTCTGCTGGATACGGACGGTCGCGGGATCGACCGCGGCGGCGTCGGCCTGGGTGATGAAGCCGTTCTTCGCCATGGTCTGGAGCACAACAGCCGAGCGGGTGCGTGCCGCCTCGATGTCGGCGGTTGGCGAATAGTTGGACGGCGCCTTGACCAGCCCGGCGATGATCGCCGCTTCGCCGAGACTCAGATGATCGGCGCTATGGCCGAAGAACTTTCGCGACGCGGCGTCGATGCCATAGGCGCCCCCGCCGAAATAGACGCGGTTCAAATAGAGCTCGAGGATCTGGTTCTTCGAGAATTTTCGCTCGAGCGCGAGGGCGAGGATCGCTTCCTTGAGCTTGCGGACGAAGCTGCGGTTGTTGGTCAGGAAGATGTTCCGCGCCAGCTGCTGGGTGATCGTCGAGGTCGCGCTGATCCGCCGGTTCTTGACCACGGCGGACGCAAGCGCACGACCGATGCCGATCGGGTCGACGCCGATGTGGCTGCGGAAGCGACGATCCTCCGTCGAGATCATCGCGGCGCGCATCTCGGGCGGGATCTGTTCGTAGGGAAGCCATTTGCCGAAGCTCGGGCCGAGCGAAACGAGGACCTGGCCGTTGGCGGCGCGGACGCGGATCATTTGGCCGAGATCGGAGCGCTTGGTCAGCGTCCCGTAGCTCGGCAGGTAAGCGGTGGCGACGGCGACGGCGACGACCACCGCCAGCAGGCCGAGGACCGCGGCATAGACCAGCGCCTTGAAGATCGACGCGAAGGTCGAGCGCCCAGATGCGGCGGGGTCGGAGCGCGAACGAGCCATTCAAAGCCAGCGGATAGAAAGGTGAGAGCGGCGGGACAATAGGTCACCCGGAGTTGAGCTTGATCTCTTGTCCGTCCGTCAGGGTTAGCTCCGGATTAACCTCGTTTTAGACAGTGCGGATTAGGTGCGTGTGCCATGGTCCGTATCGCCCTTGCGACATGCCTGGCCCTCGGCGCCGCCTCGCCGGTGCAGGCCCAGTGCCGCCTGTGCTCGACACCGGCGACCGCGCTTGCCGAGGATACGCCCGGGGCCAAGGTCACGGTCGAGATCGAGACCAGCCTCAATTTCGATCGCCTCGTCGTGCTCGGCGCGGGCACCGGCAGCGCGGAGATCCGTCCCGACGGCTCGCGCTCGTCGCAGGGCACCGTCGCCAACATTGGCCCGCGGGCAATGGTTGGCACCGCGATTCTGCACGGACAGCCGGGGCGCTTTGTCCGCGTCGACCTCCCCTCGCGCATCGAGCTTTATTCGCTTGGGGGCGGGGAGATCGCGTTCGACGAAGTCACGAGCGACCTCCCGTCCATGCCGCGCCTCGATTCGTCGGGCACTCTGACCTTCCGCTTCGGCGGCCGGCTCAGGATCACCGGCGACGCCGATGGCGACTATCGCGGCGACCTGCCGATCACCGCCGAATATCAGTGAGACCGATAGCTAACGCGGCATTAACCATAAGGCTGAGCAAAGCCGTAAGCGATCAAGGTTAATGCGACGCCAAGCATAATTTCCGCTCGGAGCATCCAATGATCTTTTCTCGTCGCGTCGCCTGCCATGCCGCTCTCGCTTTGGCGATGGGCGCGCTGGCAACGACCCCGGCCTTCGCCGTCGGCCCCAACCAGAACGCCAACGCGACCGCCAAGATCGTCAAGCCCCTCACGCTGAGCTGGGTCCAGGACCTCGATCTCGGAACGATCGTCCTCGGCGCCGGCACCTGGTCGGCGACGACGATCGGGATCACCAGCGGGGGCGTGTTCACTTGCGGCAATACCAACGTCAGTTGCTCGGGAGCGACCAAGAACGCTCAGTACAAGGTCACCGGCACCAACAACCAGCGCGTGCTCATCACCGCGCCCAACGTCACGCTGACCAACCAGAATGACAGCACCAAGACGCTGCAGCTCACGGTCGACAATCCCGGCTTCGTCGATCTCGGCAATTCGGGCAATTCGGGGCTGACCTTCGGCCTCGGCGGCTCGATCGCCGTCAGCTCGGCCACGGTCGACGGGACCTACACGGGCCAGTTCAACGTCACGGTCAATTACTGACTGCCGCCGCCACGGGCTGCTCAGCATTAAGGGGGGAAGAGGGTCGCCGGGAACGGCGGCCTTCTTTTTTGCCCGGCGGCTCGCGAACCCAATCATGGTTGACCGAAAATCAACCATTCTGGCGGTAACCCTCCAGGCTCGAGCAAGTCCGTTCCGCCAACAGGAAATATTCGTGCGCCCGTACCGTCTCCGCATCATTGCCGGATTGGCCTGCGCACTGGCCTGCGCTGTGCCGGCCCAGGCGGCGCCCGCCGGCACCGCGGCGGTCTCCGCGAATGTGGTCAAGCCGCTGATCCTCACCTGGATCCAGAACCTCGACCTGGGATCGGTGGTCCTGGGTCCCGGCACATGGTCGGGCGCCACGGTCGGGATCTCGAGGACAGGCACGTTCAGCTGCGCCAACGCCAACCTGACCTGCTCCGGCACGACGCAGGTCGCGCAATACAACGTCAGCGGCAGCAACAATCAGGTCGTACACATCACCGCGCCCAACGTGAGCCTCGTCAACCAGAGCGATCCGACCCAGACGCTGACGCTCGTCGTGGACGCTCCGGCGACCGTGACCCTGACCAACTCCGGCCCTCCCGGAAGCAACTTCTTCCTTGGCGGCTCAATCACGGTGACGTCGGCGACCGCCGGCGGCACCTATTCGGGCACCTTCAACGTCACCGTCGACTATTAAGCGCTCCGGCCGGTCGATTGCTGCAGGGCTGAACAGTCATGGTTGACCGAAAATCAACCATTACGGAGCAAAGAGAAAGCGATCGCTCCAGACCGGAGCAAAGTGGGGATCGCCGACATGCATTTCTGGACCAAGCCGATCATTGCGGCCGCGCTAGTCGCTGCGCCATTGTTCGCTTTCGCGACGCCCGCGCAGGCCGGCGTCGGCGACCTGCTCGTCGCTCCGACGCGCCTCGTGCTCGACGGCCGCAAGGGCGCCGAAATCATCCTCAACAACATCGGCGACGAGCCGGCGACCTATCGGATTTCGATCGAGTTCCGCCGCATGGACAAGAACGGCGGCCTTGCCGAAGTCGATCAGCCGAGCGCTGCCGACCAGACGGCGGCCGACATGATCATCTATGCGCCGCGCCGGGTCACCCTCGCGCCGCACGAGCCTCAGGCGATCCGTATCGCCGCGCGTCCACCGCAGGGCCTGCCGGACGGCGAATATCGCGTCCACATGCTGTTCCGCGCGATCCCCCCGGCGACGCCGGTCGTGAAGGCCGCCGCCGCTGAGCCCGAAAAAGGCCTGAAGTTCGAGCTGATCCCGGTTTACGGAGTGACCATTCCGGTGATCGTGCGGCTCGGCAATCTCCAGGCGACGGCCGGCATTGCCAACGTCCATCTCGACACAGCAAACCAGAATCGCTTTGTTTCTCTGGACCTTAGCCGCAGCGGGCAGCGCTCGACCTTCGGCGAGGTGAGGGTGCTCAAGCCAGGGGTGAAAGACCCGATCGCCCTGCAAAAGGCCGTCGCGGTCTACACCGAAGTCGACGGGCGGCATCTGTCGATTCCCGTCAGCACCGCTTTCAAGGGCCAGCTCGCAGGGCCGGTGACGGTCCAATATGTCGAGACCGGTGACGACGGCAGTCATGTCATCGCCGAAACGCAGGCGGTGCTCCGCTAGGGAGCGAAAGGCGCCTCGGAACCTTCCTCATGCTCGGTCGCGGTCCCTGGCTGCGCAAGGCGCTGTCGCTTGTCGCCTTGTGCGCGGGCGCTGTTGGCGCTTCGGTGCCTGCGCCCGGCCCTGCGCCGGCGGCCTGGACCGCCGATCCGGACGACCAGTTCCTTCTTGACGTCAACATTCGCCAGCTGAAGCTCGGCGACGGAGTGCGGGCCTATAATGCGCCCGAGGGCACATGTGTCGTCTTAGGCGACTTTTTGACCGCGCTCGACGTGCCGATGCACATCGACCTGACCGCCAGGAAGGCGAGCGGCTGGGCGTTCAAGGAAACGAACCGGATCGCCATCGACTATGCGGCGATGACCGCGTCCTACGGCGGGAAAAGCGAGGCGATCGCGCCCGGCACCGTCCGCGAGACGCCGGACGGCTGGTGCGTCCAGACGACCGCGCTGTCTCGCTGGTTCGGAATCGGATTGAAGCCGGTCACGGCCGGCTCGGTGCTGGTGCTGCAGTCGGAGGCGAAATTGCCGGTCGAGCTCGCTGTCGAGCGGCAGCGGCGCGCCCAGCAGATCCGTCCCGCCAGTTTCGACCTCAAGAGCCTGCCGCAGGTGCGCATCCCCTATCGCATGTGGCGTGCCCCGGCGCTCGACTTCGTCGTCAGCGCGGGCATTACCTATCGCGCCAACGACGGCGTCCGCGTCGACCGGCAGAGCTCGATCTACGCCGCGGGCGAAATCGCGCGCATGTCGTACGACGCGCAAATCACCACCAACGCCAAGGGCATCCCGCGGACGGTGCGGCTGCGCGCCTATCGCTCGGATCCGGACGGCAACTTGCTCGGTCCGCTCAAGGCGACCCATTTCGCCTTTGGCGACGTCGAAGGGTTCGAAAGCGGCCTGACCGGAGCGGCGGCGAGCGGCCGGGGCCTCGTCGTCACCAACCGGCCGCTAGCCGTCCGTGCAGCCTTCGACCGCACCCGTTTCGAGGGCGATTTGCCCGCCGGCTGGGAAGCGGAAATCTATCGCAATGGAGAGTTGCTGGGCTTCGCCAAGCCCGACGCCAGCCAGCGTTATGTGTTTGACGATGTTCAGCTTCTTTACGGCCAGAACCGCATTCAGATCATCCTCTACGGCCCGCAGGGCCAGACCCGAACGCGCGACGAATTGATCGATATCGGCAAGGACAATGTGCCGGCCGGCAAGACCTGGTACTGGGCGGGGGTCAGCCAGCCGGCGCGCGACCTGCTCACGCTGGAGAAGCCGCCCGATACGCAGGCCGCGGCCCTGCCCAAGGCGCAGGCGACAGTTTCGGTCGAGCATGGCATCGACGACCGCACGTCGGTCGGCGCTTTGGCGCGCATGATGCTGATCGACGACCAGCGCCTGACCTTCCTCGAGGGCAGCGTCCGCCGGTCGATCGGCGGCGCGCTGATCGAGGTTGGCGCGGCGCGCGAATCCAACGGCGGAATGGCCGCCCACGCCCAGTTGCTGGGGAAAATCGGACCGGTCAACGTCAGTGCCGAGGCTGTTGTCGCAAATGATTTTCATTTGCGCGGCGGCAAAGCGGAGAGCTTGCGCGAGCTGCGTGCGACGCTCGACGTGCCGGTCAAGCTCGGCCAGGCGGTGCTGCCGGCGCATGCCGACCTGCATTATACCGACCGGCGTGACGGCTCGAGCCAGCTCGATGCCGCGGCGCGGCTCGCGGCCAACTTCAACCGCTTCAATCTCGCGACGGACCTCACCTACCGGAAGCAATATCTGGTTTCGGGCCCGGCGCCGCCCGACGAGATCAACCTGGGATTGATCGGCACCGGCCGCTTCCGCGACGTGCGCCTGCGCGCCGGGGTCGATTTCGACGTGGCGCCGACCAGGCGCTTCCGCAGCGCGGAGGTGTCGGCCTATTGGTCGGCGTCCGAGAATGTCGATTGGGAGGGCGGGCTGACCTATGATCGGCTGAGCCATCAGGCGCGCGCGCGGATCAGTCACATCCGGCGGATGGATTCGATGGCGATCGCACTGACTGGCGAAGCCGCGACGGACGGCTCGCTCGCGTTCGGCGTCAACCTTAATTTCTCGCTCGACCCGCGGCGCGGGCTCAGCCTGACCCGGCGGCCGTTGGCACAGGCGGGCGCGGTCCGCGCCACGGTCTATCGCGATCTCAACGGGGACGGGATCCGCAACGCTTCGGAACCGCTCGAAAAGGGCGCGCTGGTCACTACGGGCAGCACACTCGCCGACCGCCTGACCGATGCCAAGGGCGCGGTCACCGTCGGCGGCCTCAGCCCCTATGTGCCGATCGCGGTCGGCATCGACCAGACCAGTCTCGCCGACCCGATGCTGGTGCCGGAGAAGTTGCTCCAGGTGGTCGTGCCCCGGCCGGGCGTGCCGGCGGACGTGCAGATCGGTCTCGTCGGCGGCGGCGACATCGAAGGCGCCGTCGTCAAGGGCGGCGGCCTCGGCTTCGAAGGGCTCGACCTCGAGCTGGTCGATGGCGGCGGGAAGGTGGTCGCGACGACGCGCAGCGACTTCGACGGCTTCTTCCTGTTCGAGCGGGTCGCTTATGGGGCGTATACGGTGCGCGTCGCCCAATCGTCCGCTTTGGCCGCGAAGGTTCTCGCCGACCTTGGCGTGCGCCTTCAGATCAGCGCGGAAAAAGCCATCGTCCGGCTCGGTGCGGTGCGCGTCAGCCCGCTGCCGGTCATCGCGTCGGCCGCGACACCTCTCGCGACTCCGTAACAATCCGACATCTCCGGCTTCCTGCTCTTGCGAAACAATCGCAGGGGGCGGCCAGCCCGTCGAAAATGGTGCGGTCGAGAAGACTCGAACTTCCACGGCCTTTCGGCCACAGCGACCTCAACGCTGCGCGTCTACCAGTTCCGCCACGACCGCACGTCAGGAGAGAGCCGGCACGCCCGAACGGCGGCCGCCACTGGCAAGGCGGCGCGTCTAGCAAAGGGCCCAGAGCGGCGCAATGGCGCGCCGAGGGCGGGCGATCTGTCCTATCGCGGGACTCGGTCTTAAGACTTTCTTCACCATCTTCGCGCCGCGCGTTACGGTGCTGCCATGCTGCTTATTGCTGCTGCCGCCGCCGCTGCTCTCTCGACACCGGAGCCACCGCGCCGTCCGGGCAGCGCGACCGCGCAGGCGCAGGCGATCGTCCGCATCGTTTCCGGGGTTCGCCTCAGGCTCGACGGACGGGCCAACGATGGCGCTCCGCCTGCCCGCGACACGTACGTGCGCATCGCGGGCGCGCTCCTCCAGCCGGCGAGGCTGATCGAATTCGAATAGTTCAGGCGCGCGGAGTGCCGAGAGTGATCGTGAGCTCGTCACCACCCGGCGGCACATTGACCTCGGCGCTGTTGAAGGGTGCGCTCGCGCCCGCCGCAAGCGTCGGAGCCGGGGGCGCGATCACCCAGCTGTAAACCACTTTGCCGGTCTTGGACCGCAGTTGCGCCTGGAGCGGCGGCACGTCGTGCTCGCTCGATGTCGGGTTGATGACCCGCCCGGAGACCGTCAGCAGCTCGTTGCCGCTTTCCAGTTGCTGCCGGTCCATATGGGTCGTGACCAGGGCCAAGGGGCTCGCTCCGCCCGGAGCCAGCCCGACCCTGGCCTTCCATTGGTCGGGCGCGAGAAACCAGAATGCCGCGGCGAGCGCCGCCACCACCAGCGCAGCGACCAGCAGAATGAGCGGCCCGCGCGATCTGCGCGGACCTGCGCCGCCGTTTGCCGCGAAGGGGCTGAAATCATCATCCTGGGCCTGCGCTTCGGGCGGGGCATCCCAGTCCGCTGCTGCGGCCATTGGGCGCTCAACTGGCTCTTCGACCGGGGCCGCCGTCTGCCCGCTCGCGGTCTGCTCGGCGAGCGCGGCCGATTCGAAGGCGCGCTCTTCGGTCTCGGGGCCGCTGCGGGGTTCGATCATCGTCGCTTCGGCAACCGATTCGTCGGCCGGCTGGTCAGCGGCAGCGTCCCCGTGGACGGTCTCGGTCAACTCCATTTCATCGGGGGCCTGGTGCCAGCTATGCTTGCACGATGCGCAGCGGACCTGGCGCCCTTCCGGCGGGATTGCGCCGTCCTTGACCACATATTGCGTGCCGCAGCTGGGGCAGGTGAGGATCATTGTTGCGCAAAAGCCCTCTTCCGGGACGGTGTTCTAAGGGTAAACAGGAATGCGCGGGGCTTGGCAAGGCGAGGCACGGTGCCCGCCACGGCCAAACGGGAGGGCAGGAAGCTGGAATCGGTTGCCGAGTTCGACAGCGTGGGGCTTCGCTATGGCACCGGGGCGGAGGTGCTGCGCGATCTCGACTTTCGCCTCGCCAACGGCGGCTTCTATTTCCTCACCGGGCCGTCCGGCGCGGGCAAGACGTCCCTCCTCAAGCTGCTGTACCTCGCGCAGCGTCCGACGCGCGGCCGCATCAGCCTGTTCGGCGAGGAGCTGAGCGAAGCGCCGCGCGATGCATTGCCGGCATTCCGGCGGCGCATCGGCGTGGTCTTCCAGGACTTCCGCTTGGTCCGACATCTCTCCGCCTTCGACAATGTCGCGCTTCCGCTGCGCATTTCCGGCACCGGCGAGGATGAGGTCGAAAGCGCGGTCCGCGAAATGCTCGCCTGGGTCGGGCTCGGCGACAGAGCGAATGCGCGGCCCCCGACCCTATCCGGCGGCGAGCAGCAGCGGGTCGCAATCGCCCGCGCCGTGATCAACCGGCCCGACCTGCTGGTCGCCGACGAGCCGACCGGCAATGTCGACGCGGAGATGGCGCACCGCCTGCTTCACCTGTTCACCGCGCTCAATCGCCTCGGTACCACCGTCGTCGTCGCAACGCACGATGTCGGCCTGATCAGCGCCACTCCGGGCGCGCAGATGATCCGGCTCGAGAACGGCTCGGTGGTCGACCCCACCGGCGCCCTCAGGAACCCGCCGGCGCGAGCGTCCTCCGAGGGTCTGGCATGATACTCGCCTGGATCTTCGCTTCGCCGGCCGAGCGGCGGTTGCTCAGCGGCGGCCGGCTGCGCGGGCCGACGCCGTGGGTCATCGCGATCATGACCTTTTCGATCATGATCATCGCCGCCAGCGGCCTGGCCCTGACCAACACCGCGACCTTGCTGAGCAATGCGATCGAGGCCCGCTACTCAATCGAGGTGCCGGGCGGCGGCCGAGACTTGCAGCACCTCCTGCAAGCCGTGCAATCCGCGCCCGGCGTGACTTCAGCGCAGGCGGTGCCGGAAGCCGAAATGCGCCGCACGCTCGAGCGGTGGCTGGGACCGGGCGCGCGAAGCGAGGACCTGCCGGTTCCGGCGCTGATCAACTTCGACCTTCGCCCGGGCGCGGACGTTGCGCCCATCCAGGCGAGGGTTTCGGCGATTTCTCCCGAAGCGCGCATCGCGGCGCATCGCGAAACGGTGCGCCCGCTGCTCAATTCCCTGCGGCTGTTGCAATGGGTCGCGCTCGGGCTCGTCCTGCTGCTGAGCGCGGCGGCGGCGGCGGCCGTGGTGCTCGCCGCGCGAGGCGCGCTCGACACCAACCGCTCGACCATCGACGTCATGCATGGCGTCGGCGCGACCGACCTTCAGGTCACCCATCTGTTCCAGCGCCGGATTGCCATCGATGCGCTGACCGGAAGCCTGATCGGGGCAGTCGCCGCTTCGATCGTCCTCCTCCTGCTCGCCACCGGCGCCGCTTTCGCGGGTCAGTTGACCGGCGGAGCGACCCTCGGGCCAATCGATTTCGTCATACTCGCGCTGCTTCCGGTCGCGCTGACGGTGCTTGCAACCTCGGTTGCCCGGGCCGCGGTCCTCGGCGCATTGCGCCAGGCATTATGATCAGCCGCGCCGCCGCACTCTTGCTGCTTGTCTACGCGATCGGCTTCGTCGTCTTCGCGTTCACGCTCGGGAAGCCCGCGCCGGCCGACGCGGGGGCAACCGATGCGGCGATCGTCCTGACCGGCGGGCCGGGGCGGATCGAGCATGCGATCGAGGTCTTGCGCGACCATCAGGCAAAGCGCCTGCTGGTGGCCGGCGCGGACCCTTCGGTGACCAAGGCGGATATCGCACGGCGGGTCAAAGCCAGCGGCAAGCTCCTCAAATGCTGCGTCGATCTCGGGAGCGAATCCGTCGACACGCGGTCCAATGCGGAGGAAGCGGGGCGCTGGCTCGCGCAGCGCCATTTCGCATCGGTCCGGCTGATCACCAGCGACTGGCACATGCGCCGCGCGCGCTATGAGTTCCACAAGGTGCTGGGCGGAAAATACCGGCTGGTCACGGACGCCGTGCGGTCGGAGCCCCGGTTCCTCACGCTGTTCGGGGAATATAACAAATATGTCCTCCGCCGCGTGGCGGTCTGGGCCGACATTTGATGGTGGTCGCCCGGTCGCTGCTGTACGGGGCGATATTCTACATCGTCACGGCGCTCTGGGTGTTGGGGGGCATCGTCGCGTCGCTGTTTGGGCAGCGCCCGACGCTTGCGGTCGTGTTGAGCTGGGCGGAGATTCATCACTGGCTCGCCCGGCATATCCTCGGAATCCACGTACGGGTCGAAGGCCGCATTCCGCCCGGGCCGCACCTCATCGCGGTCAAGCATGAATCGATGTTCGAAACGCTGGAGATGATGCTGATCACAAACGCGCCGGTGATCGTCATCAAACGCGAGCTCGCGGACTTTCCCCTCTTCGGGCTGATGACGCGGCGCTACGGGATCATCGCGGTCGAACGCTCGGCAGGCGCCAAGGCGCTGCGGGCACTTGTTACCCAGGGAAAGGAAGCGATCGCGCAAGGCCGCGCCGTGCTGATCTATCCTGAGGGAACGCGCGTCCGCGTTGACGAAAGGCCGCCGCTCAAGTCGGGCTTTGCCGGATTGTACAAGGTTCTCGGTCTGCCCGTCGTTCCCGTCGCAGTCGACAGCGGCCGCCTGTGGGGCAGGGGCCTCGTGCATCGCCCCGGCACGGTGACGTTCAAGGTTGGCGAAACGATTCCGCCGGGCCTCGAACGCGATGACATCGAACGCCGCGTTCACGCGGCGATCAACGCGCTGGCCTAGCTCCTCAGGCGCGCGCCGAGTTTCTCGGCGGCACCGACGATGCGGCGCGAGATTTCGCCGATCTGTTCGTCGGTGAAGCTCTTGTCGGCGGGCTGCAGCGTGACTTCGAGCGCGAGCGAGAGGCCGTCGGCGCTTTCGAAGCGATCGAACAAGCGCACGTCGGTGATCGCGGCCTTGTCAGCGCCGCGAATCGCACGAACCAGCTGGTCGGCGGGCAGCTCCGCCGGCACGATGAAGGCGAAGTCGCGGGTGATCGGCTGCAAGGGCGGCGGCGCATATGCGGCGCGCGCGTGTCCCGAGGACCGGGGCGCGGGGATTGCGTCAAGGTAGATCTCCCCCGCGACTGCTCCCGCGGGTGCGTCGAGGGTCTTTTGCAGGCCCGGGTGAAGCTCGCCGAAGCTGGCGACGATGGTCTTCGGTCCAAGCCCGAGTCGCGCCGAGCGACCCGGATGCCATGTCGGTCCGGCGTCGGCCATGACCTGCAGGTTCGCGACCGGCGTTCCGGCGGCTTCGAGCAGCGCGAGCACTTCGGCCTTGGCATCGAACGAGTCGAAGCCTCGCGCCTTGCCGCTCTGCCAGCCGCGCGCCCGCTGGTCGCCGGCAAGCAGGAATGTCACCGTCGGATGCTCGGCATCGCCGAGGTAGCGACGGCCCAGCTCGAACAGCCTGACCGATGCCGCGCCACGGTCCAGATTGCGGCGGGCCGCGGCGATCAGGCCCGGGAGGAGCGAGGGCCGCATGACCTTCATCTCCTCGCTGATCGGATTGGCGAGCCGCCAGTCGCCGCCCCCGAAAGCCGCGGCTGCGGCTTCCGAGATGAAGCTCCACGTCAGGGCCTCGTCGAGCCCGCGAGCGGCCGCCGTGCGCCGGACCCGCCGCTCGATCAGCTGCGAGCGGGTCGCGGTCGGCTTGGCCACGCCCGGCACCCGATCAAGCGGTGTCGACGGGACTTGGTCGTAGCCGACGATTCGCGCCACTTCCTCGACCAGGTCGGCTGGTCCTTCGACGTCACGCCGCCAACTCGGCACCGTCACCCGATTGCCGCTCAGCTCGAAGCCGAGTCCTTCGAGGATTTCACGCTGGCGGGGCTCGGGCACGTCGATCCCGCCGAGCGTTTTGGTGCGTGCGAAGTCGAACATGAATGTACGCGGCTCGACCGGAGGCTGTCCGGCCTGGATCACCGCCGATGGCTCACCGCCGCAAATATCGAGAATGAGGCCCGTGAGAATCGCCAGCCCTTCGTCGAGGAATGCCGGATCGACCCCGCGCTCGAACCGGCTGCGCGCGTCGCTGGTCAGGCTCAGCGCCTGGCCGGTGTGCGCGATGTGCTCGGGCGTGAAATAGGCGACCTCCAGCATGACCTCGGTTGTCGTCTCGCTGACCCCGGAATGCTCGCCGCCCATGATGCCGCCGATGTCGTGCACCTGGGCATCGTCGGCGATCACCGTCATGAACGGCTCCAGCGCATATTCCTTCTCGTTGAGCGCGAGCACCTTTTCGCCGGGCTTGGCCGCGCGCGCAGTGAGGCCGCCCGAGAGCTTGGCGATGTCATAAGCGTGCGCCGGCCGGCCATGCTCGAGCATCACGTAATTGGTGATGTCGACCAGCGCCGAGATCGGCCGCTGGCCGGCGGATTTCAGCCGTCGCTGCATCCACTCGGGCGACGCGCCGTTGCGGACGCCCTTGACCGCCCGGCCGAAGAACGCGGGACAGCCCTCAGGATCCTCGATGCGGATCGGCACCGGGCACGGGAAGGCGCTCTCGATCTGCGGCACCGCAAGCGG
>Ga0207678_10000318_pt1 | contig 43470 bp, 34 predicted proteins | sample KBSC63metaG_FD_184319 | JGI IMG/M metagenome (GOLD analysis project Ga0207678, IMG submission 184319) | Corn rhizosphere microbial communities from Kellogg Biological Station, Michigan, USA - KBS C6-3 metaG (SPAdes) (version 2) | ecosystem: Host-associated > Plants > Roots > Rhizosphere > Soil ... | reverse complement strand
CGGGTCCTCCCCTTCTATCGCCGGGAAGATCTCCTCGAGCTGCGGGTGCGGTCCCATACCGACGCCGGAAATGCCCTCGTCGGTGTCGAGCAGCACGATCGGCACCCGCACCACGCCGTTCGCGTAGACGCCGTTGGCGTCCCCGACCGGCCGGCCCCATTCCTGGACGGTGGTCAGGCTCCTGAACCCGGTGATCCGCATGGCAATCCTCCACGGAGCCGATCGTGGGGTTCCAGGCCCGTGCGTAGATCGACAACGTCAGTCATATTACGTATTATCAAAAGATTCGCCGCTCGTTCCCGGCCCGGAGGTGATCGATGAGCACGGTTGCGTTTCCGCCGCCCGACACGCCGCACCGGCGCGGTCGCCGGGCCGATGCCGTCGTCGACCACCTCGTCGAGCTCATCGCGAGCGAGGTGCTCCAGCCCGACCAGCTGCTGCCCGTCGAACCCGCGCTCTGCGAAACGTTCGGGGTCAGCCGGACCGTCGTCCGCGAAGCGATCAAATCCCTGGAAGCCAAGGGACTCGTCAAGGCCCGGCAAGGCGTCGGCACGCTGGTGTCGGCCCAGGAGTCGTGGAACCTGCTCGATCCCGCCCTCCTGGCGGCCATCGTGCGGCACGACCGGCGGTACGACATCCTCGACCAGCTCATCGACGTGCGCACCTCCCTCGAATCGAGCATGGCCCGGGAGGCCGCGCGCCGGGCCACCCCGGCGGACGTGGCCGCACTGCGGGAACTCATGGCCCGGCTCGACGCGGCGGTCCGGGAACCGGACCTGCTCGACGACATCGACGTGGCGTTCCACGAGCGGATCATGCTCGTGTCCGGCAACCGGCTCGGCCGGGCGATCGTCCACACGGTGCACGCCGAGGCCCGGCGCAGCCCGCGCTACGTCGGTCATTCCGCCCTCCGGCACCGCCGTCAGTCGAACCGCCAGCACCTCGCCGTCCTCGAAGCGATCGAGGCCGGCGACCCGGACGCGGCGGGTGCGCTGATGGCCGAGCACATCGCCACGTCCTGGCAGCGGCGCCGTCCCACCGGCTGAGCCCCGGCTCATTCCTTCACCCCACCGCCGACCAGCCCGCGCACCAGCGCGCGCTGCGACAGCAGGAACACGACCGCCACCGGGACGACCGCGAGCAGCGTGGCGAGCGCCAGTTCCGGCCGGAAGATGTTCACCTGCTGGCCGCCGCCGCCGACGGCGGGGTTGAACGAAGGCGTCGACGACAGCAGGTCCGACAGGCCCACCTGGATCGGGTACTGCTTGGAATCCGCGAGAACCGTGTAGGGCAGGAAGAAGTTGTTCCAGTCGGCCACGAAGCTGAAGAACAGGACCAGCGCGACCACCGGTTTCGCCAGCGGCAGCGCCACGTGGCGGAACGTGGACCATTCGCCGCAGCCGTCGATGCGCGCCGCGTCGAGCAGCTCGCGGGGAACCGCGGTCGCGTAGTAGATATAGGCGAGGTAGACCCCGAACGGGTAGAACGCGAACGGGAGGATCACCGAGAGGGCGTTGCCGATCAGGTGCACGGAGTTGAGCTCGAGGAAGATCGGGAGCACCAGCGCCGCCGCCGGCATGATCATCACGACGAGGGTCAGCGACAGCACCAGCCTCCGGCCGGGGAAGCGCCCGAACGCGAGGCCGTAACCGGCGGGGATCCCGGTCACCAGGACGATCGCGGTCGCGCTCACCGCGTACAGCAGCGAGTTGCCGATCCACAGGCGGTAGAGGTGGTCGCTGAAGGCGTCCAGGTGCTGCCACGCCAGCACGAGCCGGTCGAAGCCGCCGAAAGCCAGCGGGTCCCCGGTGACGAGGGCTTCGTCGGACTTCGTCGGCGCGAGGATCAGCCAGGCCACCGGGACCACGAAGAACGCGGCGAAGGCGGCGAGGATCAGGAACCGGAGGCCACGCGCGGCGAGTCGCATCAGTCGTCCGTCCTGAACAGTCCGGTGCGGGTCACGATGAGCGCCGCGGCGATCAGCCCGATCGCGAGCAGGTCGACGGAGACGGCGGCGGCGGCGTTGAAGTCGGCGTAGCGGAACGCCAGCTGGAAGGCGAGCTGGTTGGCCGACCAGGTGTCGGGGACCAGGCCGAGGCTCGCCTGGTTCACCAGCTGCGGCTCGACGAAGAGCTGGGTCCCGGTCGCGAAGGAGAGGATCACCATGTACGCGATCCACTTGCGGATCAACGGCAGCTTGATGCGGAGCGCGATCGTCACCGGGCCGGCACCGTCGATGCGCGCGGCGTCCTCCAGCTCTTGCGGGATCGTGTTCAGTGCGCCGTACATGATGACGATCCAGCCGCCCGCCCCGGTCCAGAAGGCGATCATCGCGAAGATGAAGGGCAGCTTGCCGGGGGCGATGGACTCGACGAACAGGTGGGACCCGAAGACGTTGCGCACCAGGAACGAACCGGGGCTGACGGTGGGGTCGAGCATGAACAGCCAGACCAGCACGGACGACGCCCCCGCGAGGGCACCGGGGATGTAGAACAGGAAGCGGAAGGCCGAGGAGACCCGGTTCGCCCGGCCGTGCAGCAGCAGCGTCAGCCCGACGACGAGCACGACGAGGGAACCGAGCCACACGCCCGTGTAGAGCAGGACGTGCCCGAAGGCGGGCAGGAAGCGGTAGTCGCCGATGGTCCGGGTGAAGTTGCGGAAGCCGGCCCAGCCCCCCGCGTCGTCGGTGAACGCCAGCCACAGCGCGTACAGCATCGGCAGGACGCCGAACGCGACGAGGAACGGCAGGTAGGGCCCCACGAACGCGAGGCCCGGCCAGGTGTGCCCGCCACGCCTGCGCGCAGCGGGCGCTCCTGCCCCCACGGCAGGAGCGTCCGCTTCGGCGGTGCTAGTTGACCGCATAGCCGGCCGCCTGCGCCGCCTGCTTGAGCGCCTTGCCGAACGGCTCCAGCAACGAGCTCAACGGCTTTCCCGCCACCAGCTCCGTGACCACGCTGGTGGACCAGACGGGTTGGTCCGGGTACGAAACCAGGTTCCAGCCCGGCCAGATCTGGTCCGCGGCGGCCTTGAGCGCCGGCGTCGGATCGGCTGCGTAGTACGGGTTGGCGGCCTGTTGCTCCAGCCACTTGGTGGCCAGCGGCGCGTAGGCCGGATATCCGGGCCGGCTTTCGGCTCCGCTCGGGTTGAACTCGGTCGTGGCCCAGGTGACGAAGTCCGCCGCGGTCGTGAGGTTGGTGGAGTGCCGGGACATGATCCACGGTCCCCCGCCGACCTGACCGGTCGTCACCGGTGTCTCGTTCTCCCACTGCAGCGGCGGCGCGGCCGTGATCTGCTTGGCCGGCATGTGCAGCGCCTGGTCGAAGACCGCCTGGGCGTACCAAGACGGCCCCGGCATCAGCAGCACCTTGTCGTCGGCGCCGCCGTACTTCTGGGCGAAGTCCGGGGTGAACACGCTCAGCGGGGGCACCGTCCCGTTCTTGATCAGCGGGTCGAGCAGGCCGGCCACCCGGGTGCAGTGCGAGTCCGTCGCGGCGATTTGCACGCTGGTGCCGTTCACCTGCGAGAGCGGGCACTGGTTGCCCCACAGGTAGATCCAGTGGCTGAACGAATCCCCGATGTTCCCGACGATGTAACCCGGGTGTTCCCTGGCGACCTTTTCGCCGAGGCTCGCCCACTCCTGCCAGGTTTTCGGTACCGCGTAGTGGAATTGGTCCATCAGTTTCTTGTTGACCCAGAGCACGACCTGGGCGAGGTTGTCCTGCACGCAGTACTGCGTGCCGTTGATCGTGCACTGGGCGGTCGAACTCGCCGGCCACCGGGCGAGCACGTCCTGCGGGATGAGGTCCTTGACCGGCGCGGCGAAGTCGAACGGCTTCTGCGCCATCCACACCGGGTCGTTGACCTGCTCGCTGAAGATGACGTCCGGCCAGCCCTTGCCGGTCCGGTTCCACAGCTGGATCTTCGTCTGCAAGGTGGTCGCGCCGTTGCCGTCGCCGTCGAAGGTGACGATGTCCGCGTGGACACCGGGATGCGCCTTGGCGTAGGCCTGCGCCACCGGGAGGCGGGCCGCGTCCACCCAGATGGTCAGGTCACCCCCGACCTTCCCCGGAGAGTTCGCCCCGCTCGACGGGGAATTCGTGGCGGTCGAACACCCCGCCATGGCCATTGCCGCCACGACGACAAGCCACAGACGTCGCTGAATCATGGCTGATCACACTCCCCTGCGGGGACTGTCCAGAGGCTCCGACGACTCTGGGATTCGCATAACGTAAGTCGTATGACGTCTGATGTCAATCGCTCCGGCCAGGCTCGTCGTCCCTCGCGACGACGGCCGGAAAGTGACGAAATCCCTTCGGGCAAAGAAAAACGATCTCGGGCCGGGCGGCCGCTCGGCTCAGGTCCATTGTGGAGCGATGCGCCCGGGCCGGCCGGGCGCGATCAGCGCTGGTACTTCGCCGCCAGCCGGTTGTACTCGGCCCGCGTCACCGGCAGGACCGTGCCGTGCCGGGGACGGCCCGGCAGCTGTGCGTCCACGACCGGGCGCCAGTCGCCGGAGTTCAGGTCCGTCGTTTCGAACGGCGCGTACCCGCGGCCGCCGTACTCGTCGATGAACAGGTACCAGCGCTTTTCGGTGTTCGACCGGAACACCAGCGGGCCCTCGCCGCCGACGATCGCGTCCTTGCCGATGCACTCCTTCACCAGGCCGTAGGCCGGGCTGGTGAGCACGGTGGACTTCTCCTGCGTGATGTACCGGCCGCACGGCGTGGCGCCACCGCCGCCGGGGCCGCGGTCGTCCTGGGAGAACCGGTAGTACTCGCCGTCGTGCCGGAGCACCGTGGAGTCGATCACCGAATGCCCCGGGTCGAACCACGGCTTCGGCGCGCTGAACGTGCGGAAATCCCGGGTGGTGGCGTACACGATCCGGTTGTAGGACTGCGTGGTGTGGCCGGGGTCGTCGGCCGGGTAGAGCGTGGACGCCCAGAACACCACGTATTCACCGCGCACGGGGTCGTAGAACGCTTCCGGTGCCCAGACGTTGCCTGCGGTGTCCGGCGCGACCTGCACCAGGCGCGGCGCGCTCCACCGCACCAGGTCCGCCGACTCCCACACCACGATCGAGCGGCTCCCGTGGCGCCACGTCCGCTCCCAGTCGTCACGGCCGTACATCCGCAGGTCGGTCGCGATCAGGTAGAACCGGTCACCGCGTGGCGACCGGATCACGAACGGGTCCCGGACTCCCCCGGTCCCGACGGCGGACCGCAGCGCCGGGCGGCCGCTCGGCTCCCGCCACCGCACCGGGTCGTTGCCCCGGCTCAGCCCGAAGTAGACCTGCTCACCGTCGGCCGTGCCTTCGCCGGTGAAATAGACGAACAGATAGCCGGCGTACCGCGCGGAACCGGCAGCCGCGGCCCCGGCGGGCGCCACCAGCCCGCCGGCAATCAGCAACACCGCGAGAATTCCCCGAAAACCGCGCATGGCCGTACGCCCCCACTCGGTCGACGCAGATGATGATCGGACGCTATTCGACCACCGCGAAAATTGTCAAGTTCTGTCGAATTCGATTTCGATTCGACAAACGACACCGGCCACCGTCCGCGGCAGCCGGGGGCCCCGATCGACGGGTGCTCGCCGGACGAATTCTCCGAGTCCTTTGAGGAGAGTCGTGAACGAAGAATCCTGGTGCCGGAGAGACCGGGGCGGCTCGCCGTTGTTCCGGTCCGGCCGCAGGTGCTATACCGGCAGCTGCCCGGTGCCGCGACGACGCGGCGCCTCGAGCGAGCGGAGTGTCTGGTGGCGAACCGTGCTTTGCGCTCATCCGTCGTGGTGGCGGTCCTGATCGCCCCGCTCGTCCTGGTGGGGACCGCGGCGGCCGCTCCCGGTGCCGCGGGGCGGCGGCTGACGATCGAGACGGTGTCGAACCCGCGGCCCGCGCTGGTCAGCGGCGGACAGGTCCTGGTCAAGGTCGTCCCGCCGCAGCGAGCCGGGCGGGTCGGCGTCAGCGCCGACGGCCACGACGTCACCTCGAACTTCCGCGCCCAGCCGGACGGCAGCCTGCTCGGCCTGGTGACCGGCCTGCGCGACGGCGCCAACGACTTGCGCGCCACGACGAGCGGTCCGGGCCCGGACCGGCGGGCGGACCTGCGCGTCACCAACCACCCGATCACCGGGCCCGTCTTCTCCGGCTCGCAGCAGCTCCCGTTCTACTGCGAGACCCCGGCGTTCGGCCTGCCCGCGGCGTCGCAGCCGTTCTGCAGCGCGCCGACGCAGGTGAGCTACCAGTACCGGACCACCGCCGGGACGTTCGCGCCGCTGGCGGACCCGGCGGACCGGCCCGCGGACCTCGCGACGGCGACGGTCGACGGGCGGGCGGTGCCGTACGTGGTCCGCGTCGAGCGCGGCACGATCGACCGGGCCGTCTACGAGATGGCCGCGCTGTACGACGGCACGCCGTCGCCCGTCGCGCCGGAGGGCAGCTGGAACGGGAAGCTGGTCTACACCTTCGGCGGCGGCTGCAACGCGGGCTACCACCAGGGCACCTCGACCGGCGGGGTCGTCAACGACCTGTTCCTGGCCCGGGGCTTCGCGGTCGCGTCGTCGACCCTGAACGTGCTCGACACCAACTGCAGCCCGATCATCTCGGCCGAGGCGGCGATGATGGTCAAGGAACACTTCGTCGAGACCTACGGCCCGGTCGCCCACACCATCGGCTGGGGCGGCTCGGGCGGGGCGATCCAGCAGTACGACATCGCGGAGAACTACCCCGGCATCGTCGACGGCATCATCCCGGGAGTCTCGTTCCCGGACCCGCTGAGCACGGGCGGCCCGGTGTCGGACTGCCGCCTGCTGGAGCGCTACTTCGCCGGGCCGGGAGCGTCGTTCACCGCGGCGCAGAAGCAGGCCGTCGCGGGCTTCGCCAGCTACGACACGTGCGTCTCCTGGGACAAGACGTTCGCCAGCCGCGCCACCGCGACCGGCAGCTGCAACGCGGCGATCCCGCTCTCGGCGCGGTGGGATCCCGTCACCAACCCGCGCGGGGTGAAGTGCAACTCGAACGAGCAGCTGGTCAACCAGCTCGGGCGGGACCCGAGGACCGGGTTCGTGCGCAGCCCGCTGGACACCGTCGGCGTGCAGTACGGCCTGGCCGCGCTGAAGGCCGGGACGATCACCGCGGCCCAGTTCGTGGACCTCAACGCCGGCATCGGCGGCCTCGACCACACCGGAACGCCGGTGCCGCAGCGCATCGCGGCCGACCCGAGGGCGCTGGCCACGGTGTACGCCGAGGACATCGTGAACTCGGCGTCGCAAGGCCTGCGGGAAACGCCGATCATCGACCAGCGGACCGATCTCGACCTGGCCGGGTTCGGCAACGACATCCACACCACCGAGTGGTCCTACGTGATGCGGCAACGGCTGCTGCGGGCGAACGGCACCGCGGCCAACCAGGTGATCATCGAAAACCACCCCACCGCGGCCGAAGCGGCGGCGGCCAGTGTCCACGAGCTCGACGCGATGGACCGCTGGCTGACCGCGATCGACGCCGACGGTTCGCACCGGAGCCGTCAGCAGAAGGTACTGGCGAACCGGCCGGCCGACCTCGGCGACGGGTGCTACCTGTCCGCCGCGTCCCGGATCACCGAAACCCTGACGTACCCGGCAAGCGGCCGGTGCGGGGCGCTGTACCCGGTGGCGGCCAACACCCGGATGGTCGCGGGAGAAAGCCTGGCCCTCGACGTCCTGAAGTGCCGGCTTCGGCCCGTGGACTTCCGCGACTACCCGGTCACCTTCACCGCGGAGGAGCGGAAGCGCCTGCGGGCGGCCTTCCCCGACGGCGTGTGCGACTACAGCCGTCCGGGCGTCGGACGGCACGCCCCGATCGGGACCTGGTTGAGCTACGGCGACGAACGGACCGGCACCACCCCGCCGACGAAGCTGCCGTGACGATCCCCGTGCGCCCGTCCCCGGTTTATTCCCGGAACCCCGGCGCGTCCCAGCCATTGGCCACCCCGGCCCGCGCCGCGGAAACGGCGCACACTGCGGCCACGGGCCGAGGAGAAGGGAACCGCCGGGATGACTGGACCACGCATCGCCGTCGCGCTGGACGGGGCCGGGTGGCACCCCGCCGCGTGGCGCGAACCCGACGCTCGGCCGGGCGAGCTGCTCACCGCCGGCTACTGGACCGACCTGGTTCGCGAAGCCGAGGCCGGCAAGCTGGACTTCGTCACCCTCGAAGACTCGCTGGCACTGCAGACGGTGAGCTCCCTCGACCGGCCCGGCGAGCGGACCGACATCGTCCAGGGCCGCCTCGACGCCGTGCTGATCGCCGCCCGCGTCGCGCCGCTGACCTCGCACATCGGGCTCGTGCCGACCGCGGTGGTCACCCACACCGAGCCGTTCCACCTGTCCAAGGCCATCGCCACGCTCGACTACGTCAGCACCGGACGGGCAGGCGTGCGGGTGCAGGTCGCCGGGCGCGCCGACGACAACCGGCACTTCGGGCGCCGCGAGTTCGGCGAGTTCCGGCTCGAGGACGCCGCCGAGCCGGCCAAGCCCAGCCCCCTGGCCGATCTGTTCGACGAGGCCGCGGACTACGTCGAGGTGCTGCGCCGGCTGTGGGACAGCTGGGAGGACGACGCCGAGATCCGCGACGTCGCCACCGGCCGGTTCGTCGACCGGGACAAGCTGCACTACATCGACTTCGGCGGCCGCTGGTTCTCGGTCAAGGGCCCGTCGATCACGCCGCGGCCACCGCAGGGCCAGCCGCCGGTCACCGCGCTCGCCCACGCCGCCGTCCCGTACCGGCTCGCCGCCCGCTCCGCCGACGTCGTCTACGTGACGCCCTTCGACCGGGAGCAGGCCGCGTCGATCGTCGCCGAGGTCCGCGACGAGCAGGACAAGGCCGGGCGTGGCGCGGAAACCCTGCACGTCTTCGGCGACGTCGTCGTGTTCCTCGGCGAGAGCGAGCAGGCCGCCGCCGACCGCAAGGCCCGGCTCGACGACCGGTTCGGCGCCCCGTACTCCTCCGACGCGTACGTCTTCACCGGCACCCCGGCCGGCCTCGCCGACCTGCTGCTCGACTGGCACGGCGCCGGGCTCTCCGGCTTCCGGCTGCGGCCGGGCGCGGTCCCGCACGACCTGACCGCCGTCACCCGCGGCCTGGTGCCCGAACTGAGGTCCCGCGGCGCCTTCCGGACCGAGTACGAAGCGAGCACCCTGCGCGGGCTGCTCGGCCTCGCCCGGCCCGCCAACCGCTACACCACCGTCTGAGGAGGCCCGAGATGTCCCGGAAGCAGATCCACCTCGCGGCCCACTTCCCCGGCGTCAACAACACGACCGTGTGGAGCGACCCCGAAGCCGGCAGCCACATCGAGTTCAGCTCCTTCGTCAAGCTCGCGCAGACCGCCGAGCGCGCGAAGTTCGACTTCTTCTTCCTCGCCGAGGGCCTGCGGTTGCGCGAGCAGAACGGGCAGATCTACGACCTCGACGTCGTCGGCCGCCCGGACACCTTCACCGTGCTGTCCGCACTGGCCGCGGTCACCGAGCGGCTCGGCCTCGCGGGCACGATCAACTCGACCTTCAACGAACCCTTCGAGGTGGCCCGGCAGTTCGCCTCCCTCGACCACCTCTCCGCCGGGCGCGCCGCGTGGAACGTCGTCACCTCGTGGGACGCCTTCACCGGCGAGAACTTCCGCCGCGGCGGGTTCCTGCCGCAGGACCAGCGCTACGAGCGCGCCGAGACGTTCCTGCGCACCGCTTGGGAGCTGTTCGATTCCTGGCGCGGTGACGAGGTCGCCGCCGACGCGGACTCGGGCGTGTTCCTGCGCGACCCGGAGGCGGGTGCGTTCGCCCACCACGACACCCACTTCGCCATCGAGGGCCGGTTCCCCGTGCCGCGCAGCCCGCAGGGCCGCCCGGTGATCATCCAGGCCGGCGACTCCGACGAGGGCCGCGAGTTCGCGGCGGCCACCGCCGACGCGATCTTCAGCCGCTACGGCACCCTCGAAGCCGGGCAGGCGTTCTACTCCGACGTCAAGGGCCGCCTCGCGAAGTACGGCCGGACCCTCGAGCAGCTGGTGATCCTGCCCGCGGCCACGTTCGTGCTCGGCGACACCGACGCCGACGCCCACGAGCGCGCCCACGTCGTGCGGCGGCAGCAGGTCAGCGCGCAGACCGCGATCAAGTTCCTCGAACAGGTCTGGAACACCGATCTGTCCGGTCACGATCCCGACGGCCCGCTGCCCTCGGCCGACCCGGTGGTCGACGGGTCCACGATCGCGCCCGGCCGCGCCAGCGTCCGCATGTACCGCGACCCCCTCGCCACGGCCCGCGAATGGCGGCAGCTGGCCGAGGCGAAGAACCTGTCCACCCGCGACCTCATCATCGAGGTCACCGGCAGGCAGACGTTCATCGGCTCCCCCGCAACCGTGGCGGCGGCGATCGACGACCTGGTCCAGGCCGACGCGAGCGACGGGTTCATCCTCGTCCCGCACGTCACCCCCGGCGGCCTCGACGAGTTCGCCGACACGGTGGTACCGCTGCTGCAGGAGCGCGGCTCGTTCCGGACCGAGTACACCGGCACGACGTTGCGCGACCACCTCGGCCTGGACGCCTGAAGCGCGTCAGCATCGAGGTCGGCCGCCAGCGAGGTTGGCGGCCGTCATGGCCCCGAGGACGGGGACGACCGGCCGGCCGGCATCGGGCGGCGGGCAGGGTCGGCGGGTCCTCCTGGCCGGTTCGCCGTCCGCCCCGGAATCGAGACAGCACCCGCCTTCTGACACCCCGACCTGCGGTGCAACCCAGATGTCGACGGATTGTCGACGCCGGTTGCCACGATCCCTCTCGACGAAGCTCCGCTCCGGGGCGCCGAGCAGGAAAGGGGGCGGCGGGTGCGCTACGACCTGCACTTCACTCTCGCGGATCCCGATTTCTACGCTCCGGTCGCCACGGCCGATCCCGGGCCCCGCTACTCCCCCGCCGGCCTGCCGGAGGACTGGACGCGCTCGGCCCAGGACGTGTGGGTTTCGTGGGCGCCGCCCGGTGGGGAACTTCCCGGCCAGGGCTGGAAGATCCACGTTTCCACGGCCGCCGCGAACGCGTCCGTCGTCGTGGACGTCGTCGCCTCGGCGTGCGTCGAGTTCGGCGTCGCGTTCAAGCACCTCGCCGGGCGGAACTACTTCCTTTGGCTGCACAGCAAGCATTCCAGCCGGGTGCAGAGCGGCAAGTTCTGCACGCTCTACCCGCCGGACCGGCGGGTGGCCGGCGAGCTGCTGCGCCGCCTGGAACGGGACTTCGCCGGCGTCGGCGGGCCGTTCGTGCTCACCGATCGGCGGTTCGGCACTTCGCGGTGCGTGTCCTACCGGTACGGCGCGTTCCGCCGCCGCGAGCGGCTGGAAGCGGACGGCACCACCACTCCGGTCATGGTCACCCCGGACGGACGGGCGATCCCGGACGAGCGCGTCCCCGCGTTCCGGCTCCCGGCCGGCGTGACCGACCCGTTCGCCGAAGCCGCACCGCGGCCGCAGAAACAGTCACAGTCACAGTCACAGGATGGCGCGATCACGTTCAACGGGTACACGTTCGACTCCGTCGTCCGGCACAGCAACGCCGGCGGGGCGTACCGCGCCCACGGTCCCGGCGGTACTCCCGTTTTCCTCAAGGAAGCCCGGGCGTTCAACGGCTACACCGGCGAATCCACCGACGCCCGCGCGGCCCTCGAACGCGAGTACCTCACCCTGCGGGCACTCCACGCCGTCGCGCCGGGACTGGGCCCCGAGCCGCTGGACTTCTTCACCCATTGGGAACACACCTACCTGGCGACCGAGCTGGTCCCGGGAATCGCGCTCGACAAGTGGGTCGTCACCCATTGCCCGGTCATCCGGGTCGCGCAGTCGCCGCGCTCGTTCGCCGCCTACTACCGCCGGTGCATTTCCCTCGCCGAGCAGATCCGGGCGGCCGTCGACCGGCTGCACGCCCTCGGCTCCGTGTTCGCGGACCTCAGCCCGGGGAACGTCCTCGTCGACGACGACGACCGCGTCCGGTTGATCGACTTCGAAACCGTGCGGCGGATCGGCGAGGAGGTCGGGACGATCGGCACGCCCGGGTTCACCCCGCCGGAAGCCACCGATCCGCACAAGCGCGCCTCGCTCGACCCGCGGCACTACGACGAATACGCGGTCGCGGCGCTGGTCCAGCTGATGCTCTTCCCGGTGCATTCGATCGTCGAACGCAGCCCCGGCGTCCTCGACCACGTGCACGCCGGCCTGGCCGAGCTCGCGCCGGTGCCGGACGAGCTGTGGCGCGCGGCGACCCGGTTCCGGCCGCGACCGCGGCGGTCGGCGCTGCCCAGCCCGGCCGACGTCGCCGATGCCCCGCTGACGCACCTGCGGTGGCTGCGTGACCGGACCGCCGACGCGCTGGCCGCCATGGCGGACCCGGACCACCGCGACCGGATCTACCCGTCCGTTCCGGACGGGTACCGGGCGAACCTCCGCTGCGTCGCCTACGGCACCGCCGGCGTGGTGCACGCCCTGCGCGCGGCCGGCCGGCCCGTCGAGCGTTCCATCGTGACGCGGCTGCGTGACGACTCCCTCGCCGCGCGGGCGGACACCGCGCCCGGCCTGTTCTTCGGCAACGCCGGCATCGCCTGGGTGCTCGACGACCTCGGTGAGCACGAAGCCGCTTCGACGTTGCTGACCGCGGCCGCGGAACACCCGCTCGCCACGCGATCGGCGACGCTGGCGGGTGGCGTCGCCGGGGTCGCCATGGCCGAACTCTCCGGCTACTGCCGGACCGGCGACAAGAGCCACCTCCACCGCGCGGAAGAGCTGCTCGGCCGGGTACCCGACGACGAGTCGCTGGCCGGCCGGCTGGGTGCCCACGAAGCCTCCGGGCTTGCCCAGGGCCGGCCGGGTCTCGCGCTCGCCCTCTACTACCTGAGCCGGCTCTCGGGGGACACCGGGTACCTCACCCGGGGCACCAGGCTCCTGCGCGACGAGCTGAAGTACGCCATGCCCATGGACAACGACGCACTGGGCTTCCGCGGCTCCACAGTGGACAGCCGCAACCTGGACTACCTGCACGTCGGCAGCGCGGGCTACGCCCACGTCCTCGCCCGGTACCTCACCTGCACCGACGAGCCGGACCTGGCCGCCGTGCTCGAGCGCTGCCTGCGGACGCTGACCATCCGGTTCACGATCGCCGGCGGCCTGTTCCCCGGACAGGCCGGACTCGCCTTCGTCCAAGGGGAAATCGCCGACCTGCACGGCCGGCCCGAACTGCACGACGCCGAACTCGACGCCGGCCGCGCACTGTTCAAGTACGCGGTGCCCCATTCCTCCGGCGTGCGCTGGACCGGCGGCTACGGGCACCGGCTGAGCGCCGAACTGTGGAGCGGGTCCGCCGGTGTCCTGCTCGCGCTGGAACGCATGCTCACGCGCCGGCACGACCTGCTGTTCACCCTCGACCGGGCGGTCGCCGGGACGACCGGGGAAGCACCGCCTGTCAGCCAGTCCTCAATGGTCCACTGAGGACTGTGATCGATCATCTCATCCATGAGGGGAGGGAGAAACATGACCGAGGTCTTGAACCTGCAGATCCTGGCGGACTCGGAAGCCGAGGACGTGCTGGGCTTCGCCAGCAGCTTCAGCATCGTCTGCAGCGACAGCTGATCGCGTACGGCACCGCCGGGTGTGGAGCGCCTGCTCCACACCCGGCTCTCATCGGGAACGGGGGCGGGTATGACCACGATCTCCACCACGACACAGGACCTGCGCCGGCTGCTGACCGGACAGGTGACCTCGGTGTTCGGGGGCACCCTGACGGCCACCGCCATGTCGGTCATCGCGGTGGTCGTGCTCCACGCCCGGCCGTTCGAGGTCGCGCTGATCGTCGGGGCCGGCGTGGTCTCGACGTTGCTCTTCGGCCCCGTCATCGGGGTGCTGCTCGACCGGGTGAACCGGCCTCGCCGGGCCCTGATCGCCGCCGACCTGATCGCGGCGGGCGCGGTCGGCGTCACCGCGGTCGCCGGTCTCACCGGCACGATGGGGGTCACCGTGCTGGCCGCCCTGAACTTCGTGCTCGGCACGGTGCGGATCGTCATGGAAGGCCTGTACTTCCCCCACCTGCACGGCCTGGGCGTGTCGGACATCGGGACCGCACGGGCCCGGTTGCAGGCCGGCGAGCTGTTTTCGAGATCGGCGGCCGGCTCGGTGGCCGGTCCCCTCGCCGCGGCGCTGGCCACACCGCTGCTGTTCCTCCTCGACGCGCTGACCTACCTGTTCAGCGCCGGGGCCCTGCTGTCGCTGCGCTCGCCCGACCGGCGCGTCGGGGTGTCGGACCGGAAGGCCGGGTTCCGGCGCGAGTTCGCCGACGGGCTGCACGTCCTCCGCGGGCACCCCGTGCTCACGGGCTTCGTGGTCTACCTGCTGGTCGGCGGGGTCGCCTCGAGCGGCGTCCTGGCGCAGCGGGCGATCTTCCTCCTCGACGACCTGGGCCTGCCGGTCGCCCTGTTCACCGTGCCGACGGTCGCGGCCACACTGCTCGGGGCCGGCGGCGCGCTGCTGGCCCCGAGGCTGGTCTCCCGCGGCGTCGCGCCCCGGCGCCTGGTGCTGGTCGGCCTCCCGGCCGCGGCGGTCACCACCGCGGCCCTGCCCGCGGCCGGCGGTCCGGCCGCGTGGGTCCTGGTGGCGACCGCGTTCGGGATCGCGGCGCCGGCGTTCTTCGGGGCACTGGCGAACATCGGCCTGATCACGATGCTCGGCGCCGACATCGGCGACGAGTTCTTCGGCCGGGTGGCCACGTTGCTGGCGACCACGAGCACGTTCGCCGGCACACTGGGCGCCGTCGCCGGTGGCGTGCTGGCCGAGTCGTTCGGGACCCGCGGCGGCATCTGGATCTGCGTCGCCCTCGACGGTTTCGCGGCCTTGGTCCTGCTGTGGGTGTCTCGCCGCAGCCACCGGACGGCCGCCGGGACGTGAAAGGAGATGACCCCGCTCCGGTCCGGAACTAGTCTCCTGTGGACGGTGCAACAGGGGAGGTAGTCGTGGTCGGCCACTTCGAGGCGATCGGGATTCGCGTCACCGGCGAGGACGAGTTCGCGGAGCGAGTGGTCTCGTTGGTCAACGCGGGCACCGCCCGCCGGATCGCGCCGAAGATCAGCGAGCACGTCTGGACCGATCCGTCCGGCGCCCGGCTGGTCGCGCAGGTCCGCAACGGCAGCGTCGAGTACCTCCTGCCGAGCCTGGCCGCCACGACGCCCGCGGTCCCGGTGCGCAACGTCCGCCTCGTCGACGACGAGACCGCGATGCTCGACCTCCTCGACGACGTCGACGGGCAGCTGGTCTGCCCGGTTGCGGTGGAACTGGAAGACCGGGCGGTCCTCGCCCACTCCGGCGGACGGCTCGAGAGCGGATCCCTGGTGCTGGCGGCGCTGGCCGAAGAGGTCACCGTGCACGCCGACGCCGAGGCGTACTCGGCCTCTCAGGACGACGACGGGCCGCAGTTCGCCGCCGACCACTTCATCCCCTCCGGAACCTTCTCGCTCGCCGAACCCTCCCCCGGCTGGGTGCCCTCCGCCCACGCGCTGTTCGCCGGCGAGGTCATCGAGGCCGAGACCCCCGTGAACACCGTCACCGGCACGGCGTTCCACCGGATCCGGGTCCGCACCATCGACGCGATCGAACTCGACGTCGCGATCGCGACGACCGAGGTCGGGCAACCACCCGCGCGCGGCAACGTCGTGACCGGGACCTTCTTCCTGACCGGAAGGCTGGGACTTCAGCCGACCGGCGACGCGGACTCACGGAAGCGGCGACGCTGGTTCCGCCGGTAGGCCGATCCTCGTCGTGGGCCGGCCCAGCTTGGCGGTGAACCCGTCCGACGGCGTCAGCCGCATTTCGCGCCAAAGCAGGCGCGAATAGGAAGCCAGCTGCCGTCGGGCGGCCACGACGTCGCCTTCCGCCAGGTGAACGTCGACCAGCGCGGCATGAGCCGGCTCGAGCAGCGGTTCCGCGGCGATCGCCGTGTACGCCGCGTTGATGGCGGGGACGAACTCGCCGAGCCGGCACATCCGGCGGGACAGCGCCACGAGCGCGTGGATGCGCACCTGGCGGATCCGCTCGCGCTCCAGCGTCAGCCAGTCCTCGTCCCAGCCGGGCAGGAGGTCACCCGCGAAGTCGGCGATCGTGATGTCCGACGGCGGGAGGTCGTCGTCCCCGGCAAGCAGCCGATTCGCCCGGTCCAGGCTCCGCTCCACGTCCACCTCGACGTGCGTGCCCAGCCGGACACACCCGCGATCGGCGGCCACGAGCAGGCGATCGGCCTTGCGGATCCGCCAGATCGCGGTGCGCAGGCTCGCTTGCGCCCGCGCCTGCGGATCGTCGCACCACAGCCGCTCGGCCAGCGCCGTCCGGTGCCGCGGCTGCCCGGACCAACGCGACAACGCGAGGAACGCCAAGACCCGCTGGGCGTGGCTGGGCAGCACGACCTCGCGCTCGGCGACGTCGAGCCGGAAACCACCGAGCAGGTGCACAAAACCCCGAGAACTCGGCATCGTGCCTCCTCCGCATCATCCGCGGGACGCTCCTCGCGCACCGTGTCCGCTCCGACCGGTATTGATGTGGCGTAGACGGCCTGTCCAAATACTGTCGACCATGGACCCCGAACGGTGGCGGATCGTCGTCGTGCGCGCCTGGCGCCACGAAGCCCAGGTTGCCGCGGTGCTCCTGGTGGGGGCGGAACCCGACGCGGACGAGCCCGTGCGCCAGGTGGCGGTGGGCTCGATCGAGGCGGCCTGCGCCGAGCTGGCCGCGGTGCTCGGCGAATTGACGCAGGGCGCTACGGAACCGCCGACGCGGGGTTGACGCACGTCCCGCACGCTGCCCCTCACCTCCGTTCCCGGAGGGAGAGGAGGCGGGCGATGAACGTGACCGATCTGCAGTCCCCGTTCGCGGGTTTCGCCGGCCTGGAACCGGCTCCCGCCTCCGTGGGTGAGCAGCCGCCGCCAACCGGGGCGGCGCTCGAGTCGCCGTTCGGTTCCGGGCTGCGGAGCGAGGAGCCGGACCGGGAGGACGTCGTCGGGGAACTGCTCGAAGACCTCGCCGACGACGAGTTCGAAGACGCGATCGCGCAGCTCGTCGACGACGCCGCGGCCGCACACCTGCAGGGGGAGACCGCGTGGTCGGCGGGTGAGAACGCCCGGCTGGGCCTGCGGACCTGGGCCGAGTCGCTGGCCGCCGAGTCCGACCGGCTCCTCGACCGCGTCGCGGCGCGCCTGGAGCACGAGGACCTCTCCGCGATGCCGCCGCGAGAGCTCGACGCCCTGTTCGAGTCGATGGCGCTCGAACCCGACGAGGCTCGCGACGCGGTGTTCGAGCAGTTCCTCGGCGGGCTGCTGAAAAAGGCCGCCGGCTTGGTGAAGGGCGCCGTCAAGGTGGCCAAGAAGGGGGTCGCCGCCATCTCGAAGATCCTGCCGGTCGGACTGCTCCTGAAGAAGCTCGGCGGGATCGTCCGGCCGTTCCTCGGCCGCGTGGTCAAGTCGGCGATGAACCTCCTTCCCCCGGCGGTGCGCCCGATCGCCGAGCAGATCGCGAAGAAGCTCGGCGTGCGCGCCGCCGCACCCTCGGGCGGCGCGAACGACGTCGAACCGGCACCCGCCGCCCAGCTCGCCGGCGAGTTCGACCGCACCGTGATCAGCCTGCTGTTCGCTCCCGACGAGCAGGCGGCCGACGGCGTTCTCGCGGAAGCGGCGGCCGAGAGCGAGACCGAGGCGGCCGATCCCGTCGGCGACCTGGACGTGGCACGTCGAGACCTGGGCCGCCGCCTCACCGAACTGCCGCCGAACGCCTACCCGAAGCCGGAGATCCAGCAGTTCGTCCCGCTGGTGGCCGCGGCGATGCCGCTGCTCAAGCTCGGGGTACGGCTGATCGGGCGGCAACGCGTCGCCGACTTCATCGCCGAGCGCATCGCGGACCTGCTGCGCTCCATGGTCGGCAGCGAGCCCGCCAAGCAGATCGCCCGCCCGATCGTCGACGCCGGCATGAAGCTCATCGGCCTCGAAACGCCCGCCGGGACCGAGGCCGAAGTCGCGGGCGAGGCGCTCGCGGCCACCGTCGAGTCGACCGCGCGTCGGGCCCTCGCCCTCCCGGACGGTGTGCAGGACGACCGGCTGCTGCTGGACGCGGCCGTGCAGCAGTTCTTCGCCGAAGCCGCCGCCTCGCACCTGCCCGGCCGGCTGCTGCGCGCCGACCTGCCCGAGCGCGAGACCGACAACGAGACCGGTGTCTGGGTCCTCATGCCGCGGGCGGCCGCGCCGCGCTACCGCTTCCTCAAGTACACCCGGCCGTTCGAGATCCTCGTCGGCAGGCAGGTGGCCCGCACCGTGCCGTGGCCGGACGGCGGGTCCCTCGAAACGCACCTGCTCGACCGGGGCGTGCGGAACTGGCCGGTGACCGCCGAAGCCCACCTCTACGAGATGCTGCCCGGCGGGCACCTCGGTCACCTTCGCCACGACGACACGCTCCGCGGCGTGGCGGGCGAGGCCGCCGACGAGGTCGCGCCCCTCACGCCCGAAATCGCCGGCCTGCTGCTGGGCGAGCCGGGCCTCGGCAAGCCCGCTCCCGCGCGGGGCAGGCCGGCCACGGCGCCGGGTCGCCGGTTCATCCGGGTGCGGCCGAGGGGCGGCCACCACCGCACCGTTCGTGCGGCCGGACCGCGCGCCCGGGTCGGCGTGCGGATCGACACCGGCAGCACGCCGCCGCGGCTCCGGATCAGCCTGCGGTTGAGCGAGCGGCAGGGGCAGGAAGTCCTGGACCTCCTGACCCGGGCGGAAGGCCCCGACCTGCCGAGTGCCCTGCGCAAGGTTCGCGGGGTGCACCAGCGGTCGCTCGTGCCGCTCCTGACCGCCAAGCTGGTCGGGCACGGCCTCCTCCCGGACGCCGCGGCCGCGAAGACCGCGGCGGAACACCTGGTGACCGCCGTCGACACCGGCCTGTCCACGACGCTGCAGGAGCAGACCGCGAAGCTGACCGCGGCCGTGCGCGATCCGGCGCAGGGGCTGACGATCAGGCTGGACTTCGACGGCGTCACGGCGGAAAGCCTGCAGGGCACCCCCGCCGCACCGGCCGGCACGGTCACGCCCGGCTGGCGTTCCGGTGGCTGAGCCGGGCGGCGACGTCCTGGCCGCGCAGCTCACCACCGAGCTGCGGCACTGGCAGCACGCCGCCCACGACCTCACCGACCTCGACCTGGTCGCCTCGCCGGCCGCGTGGGCCGGCCTCGAGTCCTACCTCGGCGCCGGCGTCCGCGCGGCGCTGACCGGGTCGGCGCGTGCGGTCGCGGTCCGGGCCGACCAGCTCGCCGCCCAGCTGCGCGGCGCCGGCGACGACGACCTCGTGCGGCTGCGGGGCCGGGTACTGGCGCTGCGCCGGGCCTACGTCCGGGCCGAAACGGTGGTCGACTTCTTCGGCGACGCCGTCGCCACCCGCACGAGCCCGCGGCTCGCGGAGGTGCTGCGGGGGCTCGACCTGCTCGCCGTCGACGCGATGGACCGCCTGCTGGGCCCGCTCGGCATCCCCGTGCCGCCGGTGCTGGTGTACCTCGACAAGGGTCTCGGAGCGTCGATCCTGCGCGCCGGCGTGCGCTTGTGGGACGCGTCCGTCTCCCCGGCGGCGGCCATCAAGATCACCCGCCACAACCTGCTGCGCCCGACGGCCCTCCTGCACGAATGCGGGCACCAGATCGCCCACCTGACGAGCTGGACCGGTGAACTGGCCGCCGCGCTGCACGAGGTGTTCGCACCGGCCGAGCCGGCCGCCGCCGAGGCGTGGCGGGGCTGGGCGAGCGAGGTCGCCGCGGACGTGATCGCCTTCGCCCTCACCGGATACGCCCCGGTGCCCGCGCTCGCCGACGTAGTCGACGGCGACACCGAAGCCGTCTACCGGATGCCACCCGGCGACCCGCACCCGACGGGCCTGCTCCGGGTCGTGTTCAACGCGGCGCTGTGCCGCTCGTGGTACGGGCCGGGGCCGTGGGACGACCTCGCCCGGACCTGGCTGCACCGGCACCCCGTGGCCGCCGCCCCACCGGAGGCGGCGCCGGTGGCCCGCGCGACGCTCCCCGTGCTGCCGCAGCTGGTCCAGGTCTGCACCGAGCGGCCGATGCGGGCGTTCGGCGGCCGTCCGCTCGCGGCGCTGGCCGACCCGCGACGGGTCGCGCCCGCCGAACTGCGCCGGCTCGCCGACGGGGCGGGCGCCGCGCTGTACACGTCGAGCTACCTGCAACGGCTCGAACCCATGCGGGTCCTCGCCTGGACCGTGCTCCGGGCACAGGGCGGCGACGGCACCGCGAACCACGACCTGGAGAGCTGGCTGCGCAGGCTCGGCGCGAATCGCACCGGCGCCGCGGCTTGACGAGGAGGAAACCCATGAGCAACCCCCCACAATCGTCCGACCTGGCCAACGCCATCGGCGGGCTGACGGAGTTCCTGCGTCACGGCTCCCAGCGCCCGGACCCCCGGGAGTTCGACCCCGAGCAGCTGCGGATCCAACGCGACTTCCGCGACCTGCTGGCCGGGCTCGGGCGCGACCGGCCGGACCGGCTCGTCAACCCGGTTCTCTCCGCCGGACGCCTCCGCCTCGGCGCTCCCCTGCCCGCCGCAGCACAGCAGATCGGCGGCTACATGCGCGATCGCAAGAAAGTCTGGCTCGTCGACGTCGCGACGGTCACCGGCACCCCGACCGACCTGCAGCACGCGAAGATCGTGACTCGTGACGTGGTGCGGCTGCGGGTGTTCGACAGCTCGGGACGCGAAATCCTGATCGGGGTCCCGACGATCATCTGAGGAGATCACCATGTTCCGCACTCTCGCGCGTCTGCTGGCCGCCTCGTCGATCGACCCGCCGGACGCCGACGGGCTCTTCACCATCCACCCCCTCCAGCTGAGCCGCTGGCTCGAGGAGGTGTGGGCCCACGGCGGCGCGGCGAACTGGCCCGGCTTCGGCACCAGCCCCACCGGGATCACCCCGGAGGTCGTGACCCGCCTCCAGCTGCCGACCGGGCTGCTCGCCACGCTGCGGTCCGGCGTCGGCGTTCCCGGACAGTTCTCGCCACCACCGGCGACCGGCACCGTCGGGGCCGCGCTGCCGTGGGACCACCTGATCTACGCGTACCTGGTCGAAAGCACCGGTGTCGTGGAGATCCTCCGAGAGGTCGTCCGCCGGTACGTCGTGGGCGAGACGCTCGAGGCGACCTCGAACCAGACCTACAGCTGGATGCGGGCCACCGAAGAGCTGTTCTTCCGCGATCCCCCGCTGTTCTCCGTCACCGGCACGGTCAGCGCACTGCGCCCGGACGCGGTGGTCAACCGGCGCAACGCCTACTGGCGGATGTTCGGCATGGACCTGCCACACGCGCCGGCCGGGATCGACGGCCTGCCGTGGAAAACCGACGTCGGTGCGGCGGCCAACCTGCAGTTCGGCGACGTGTGGGTCGAGCTGCTGCGGCAGGTCTGGCTGGCCATCGTCAACGACTCCAACGCGGTCGGCGCCAATCCCACGGACTCCGACTACATCGCCTACCTGTGCCAGACCCTGTCGGAGATGATGAGCATGCGGCGCCGGGCAGGCATGCTCGCCCGCGAGGAGTTCGGCCACGTCGTCACCATGAGCTGGTTCCACCTGCTGGTGGACACGGACAACGCGGTGGTGCGGGACCTGCAGGCAGGTGCGGGTCCGGCGGGCAACGCGGCGGACCGGCTCGCCCGGATCGCGCAGCGGGTGGGCATCACCCCGCCCAGGCGGGCGCGCGAACTGTTCGAGCTCGCGGACCGCGTGTCGCCGGTGCTGATGTTCATCGAGGCGGGCCGGTTCAACGACGCCGCCGGCGCCCAGCTGCTGTTCCGGGCCGGCTCGTCGAACCCGATCGTGCGCGAAACGATGAACCGCGTCATCGACCTGTGGCAGTCGGCCACCGGGGTGTCGCTCAAGGACGCGGGGGTCCGGGTCGCCGGGCCGTCTGCCGCGCCGGCGCCGTCCCAGCCGGTCCGGTTGCCCGGCGCCGGGCTGACCACCACGCCCGAAGCCGTGAAGACCACCACCAACGGCTCCGCACCCGTGCGGCTGTGAGCCGGCCGATCCCGTTGGAGCAGACGATGTCCCTCCCCCAGACCTGGGACTGGACCGAGTCCCTCGCCGCCGATCCACCCGTCACCGCGGCACCCGCGCCGAGCTGGGCCGCCCAAGACGTGTTCCGCCCCGCCGAGCCGGAGAACAGCGCCGCGGAGGCGGACCGCTTCGAGGAGCTCGACGACGGCGAGTCCGGCGAAGTCGAACTCGGCGAGTGGCGGCCGGCCCCGATGCAGGACGAAGCATTCCCTTCGGGGCTCGCGCTCGGTCCCGGCGCGGGTGCCACGGGCCAGGGCGAGGAGCACTGGGACCCCAACGCGACCGGCCTCCCGCTGTACGCCACGGGTCCCGACGTCCGTCCCCTCCGCCTCGCCGCGAACTTCATCGTCGACGAGCTCGTCAGCAGCGGCGGCACACCGTCCGACGTCGCGCGGATCTCGCCGGTGCTGGTGCGCCGCCTGCAGCAGCTGCGTGACTTCCTGGGCCGGCCGGTGCTGGTCAGCTCCGGCTACCGGTCCTGGGCCCGCAACACGGCCCTGTACCGGGGACGCGGCGCCACTCCGACCCGCAGCAGGCACTGCAGCGGCCAGGCCGCCGACATCACCGTGACCGGCATGCCGGGCCTCGAGCTCGCGAAGGCCGCACTCGACGCGTGCGGCGAGAACATCGCCCTCGGCATCGGCGAGACCTACGTTCACCTCGACGTCCGCGGCGCGTGGGCTCGATGGTCCTACGCCAAGGGCGACGCCGCGGCCCGTGACGTCGCCGCGATCGACGCCCACCGCGCCGGGCTCGGCAAGACCCCGGCCGCACCGCGCCCGGGCCCCGGCGCACCCGCGTCGGGTTCCCTTCCGGCGAGGATCGCGCAGATCGCGGCGCAGGAGCGCACCCGGTGGGGGAACGGAACCCGGCGTGAGACCGACCCGGGGATGACCGCGACGCTGCAGGAGTACTACCGCGTCGGCATCGGCGAAACCGTCAGCGCGGGCGACCTCCGGAGCAGCACCTGGCAGGAGGCCCACCCGTGGAGCGCGGTGTTCATCAGCTGGGTGATGCGCACGGCCGGCGCGGGTGCCGCCTTCCACTACAGCCCTGGGCACTACGTCTACGTCAGCGCCGCCAAGCACAACGCGGAGAAGGGCGACACAGCCAACCCGTTCTGGGCCTACCCGATCGAGAAGGTCGTCCCCGAGGTGGGCGACCTCGTGTGCGCCGACCGGACGAGCCACGGCCACTGCGGCGGTGTCACCTACGCGACGATCGACAACGGCACGGCGTGGTCGACCCACTGCGACGTCGTCCTGGCGGTGGATCGGGCAGCCCGCAAGCTCACGGTCGCCGGCGGCAACGTGAGCGACTCGGTGAAGGACAAGACGGTCGCGATCGACGCCCAGGGCTTCGTGGTTCCCGCGCAGGCCGGGCAGAGCTGCCGGTACTACGCGATCTTGAAGGTCCGGGACGTGTCCGCCGGGCCGCGTCAGGAAGCGCCCGTCGCCCTGCACCCGGACGCCCTTGCCCGGGCAGTCCGGCTGAACACCTCGTACGCACCCCAGCTCGGCTGGGACCGGCACCTGCCCACGATCGCCACGGTGATCGCCGCTCCGGAACCCTCGCCGGCCGGTACTCCGTTCGCCCACGCCGTCGCCCGGTGGCAACGCGGCCGGGGCCTCGCGCCGGACGGCGTCATCGGCCCCGACAGCTGGACCGACCTGACCAGGGTCATCGCCCACCGCGAAGGAGGCATCGGCTGAGGACGGCCGAGGGCAGGCGGGCTCGCCAGAACTCGGCGCGCGGGAACCTCGTCTCCCACCCGTAGACCTCCGCGTACTGCCGGGAATGGTCCGCGGCGAGCCCATCGACCAGTTGTGCGTACGACGACCCTTCGCCGGCGGAGAGCGCGTCCGCCGCCGCGTTCGCGGTCCGCAGTGCGGCGGTGACACCACCGGACGAAAGCGGGTCCATGGCCAGCGCCGCGTCGCCGACCGCCAGCCAGCCCGGTCCGGCGCAGGGGTGCAGCCGATGACCGGCCGCGGTGACCACTCGGACGGCACCCGCGGCCGGAGCGGTCACGAACTGCCTGAGGTGGCCCGTGGCCGCCGCGGCGGCCACCCAGCCGTCCGCGGTGCCCAGTGCCATCCGCGCCGCTATCGGCGCGTCGGTGAAGCAGGCCACCAGCCGACGGCCGTCCGGCAGCGGGGCCGCGTACCACCACCCGTGCTCCACCGCCTCCACGAAGGTCTCCGCGGGGGGCTCGCCGGGCCGCGCGGGGAACAGCCTCGCCGCGCAAACCAGCTTGTCGGACCGGACGTACCGGGCGCCGAACCCTCGCGACACCCGCGCCGCCCGCCCGGTGGCATCCACCACCACCTCCGCCCTGACCGGAATCTCCGCGTCGATGTCGAACCCGCCCGACGCGGGGCGCACCCCTCGCACCTTGGCCCGGAACACCGCCGCCCCGCTCTCTTGCGCGGCGATCGAGAGCATCCGGTCGAAGCGCGACCGATCGACGTGCCAGCCGTTGCCGTACGGGCTGAAGAGGAAGGACCTCGCCGCTACCTCGTCGGCGCCCCACACGGCTGTGGTCCCGTAGGACGGCAAAGCACCGAGCGCCTGGAAACCGGCCCAGACCCGCAACTCGTGCAGCAGGGGATTGATCGAAGGGGGCAGGGTTTCGGCCATGCGCGTCCGCTCGTACGCCGAGGGCTCGTACAGCCCGACGTCGACGCCTCGACGGGCCAGCCGCAGCGCGGTCACCGCGCCGGCGGGCCCGCCGCCGATCACCGCCACCTCCAGGGACTTCACCGGTTTTCCGGGGAGCTTTCCGTCTCGACCAGGCCTTCGTCCTGCCGGGTCACGAACCCCATCTTCGCCCAGCCACCGGCGACGAACAGGGCCCGGGGGAACGCGCGGTTCCAGTGTTCACGACCGGCCGTGGCCGGCGAGCCCGCGATCTTGACCTGGTTCGGCCGGGCGGCGGGCCACCAGAAGCTGTCGCAGGCTTCCGTGTCCGCCTGCCACGGCAACGTCATTTCCGCGGTGACCTCACCGGGGCGGACCTCGTCGTGGCTGAGCCGGAACGACGGCAGTCCGCCCGGTGTCCGCACCCGCTCGTACCGCTCCCGCCGCAGCAGGAACCCTCCCGCTTCGATCCCGGGACAGAGCGGGCCGCCGGCGCAGTTCTCCAGCGCCGCCTGGTCCATTTCGCCGGGCGTGACCCGATCGGACACCGGCGGCCCGTCGACCCAAGCGGCGTCCCACCGGGGCTCCCGGTCGTCGTCCTCCGACGCCCACTTGGCGATCATGCGCTTCTGCGTGGGGGTGAGCGGAAGGTCGAGGTCGTCCCGTTCCGCGTCCGATTTCAGTTTCGGCATGTGCCCGGTCCCGCCGGTCTGGTCGACGCGCCCGGCGATGCCGGCCTTGCCCGGTCCGTCGACCGGGTGCCGGAAAAGGTGGTGCGCCCGGGGCTTGCCGTTCCTGTCGGTGCTGTGCGCGCTCGCGTTGACCCCGCCGGCGTCGATGGCCGACTGGACGATCGGGTAGATGTCGTCGACGTAGGAATACGAAGCGGACGCCGCCGGCGGGGCCAGTTCGTCCAGCATCTTGTCCCAGAGCCGGACCGCGTGGATGACCGGTGGCGCGAACTTCGGTGGCGCGACGATCACCCAGGCGCCGGCCGCCCGGTATTCCTTGCCGTCGATCGTCACCTTGGCGGTGACCGGGCCGTCGGAGACGTCGTCGTACCACTCATCGGTGTCCCCTGTGGGAGCGAGCGGCTTTCCGGACGGGGATCGGGCGGTGCCGAGGCCGCCGAGCACCAGCAACCGGCCGGCCTCGTCGGTGCGGATCTCGCCCAGCCCGACCTTTTCGGCCGGGTACCCTTTCAGGGTGAATTCTCCACTGTCGAAGACAGCCTCTTCGCCGGTCCCGCCGACGGTCCGCGGACCGGGATCGATCACCAGGTTCTCGAGTTCGGCGTCCGAATAGCCACTGTTCCGGGTCGACGCGGAATCGAACTTCCGCGCCGCCGCCTTGGCGTTGACCAGGTGCACGGTCCATTCGATCTCGATACCGGGCCGCACGACGAGCTCGGTCGCCGTGTCGTGCTCGTCGCACGCGAACAGCCGGAAACGGGCGGCCTGGCGCTTGATCCGGCCGTCCTTGTCCTTGTATTTTCCGTCTTCCGGCGCGCTCCGGTCCCACTTCCGCTCCGGCCCGACGAAGGATCCGGTTTCACTGTTTCCCACCCGGGCGATACCGATCGCGGGATGGATTCGGATCTCGGCAATGTCCACCGTGCACACCTCGAAAGAAAATCATCGGACCGGTCCGATGCGCCACCTCTTCGTCACCATGAGTCGGCGGCCGGGCGGGAGCGTTACAAGAATTCTTTCAGTGCCCGGCGCCGAAACAGCCGAATCCGGCGGCGGCGACGAGCGCTTCCAGGCCGCTGCCGCGCAGCGATTTCTGGGCATCGGCGAGTGCGGCCGCCGGCGAGCTGCCTGCCGCCAGCGCACGGTGGAATTCGACCATCAGCGGCAGGGTCTCCGCGTCGGGAACCGGCACGACGGACGCGATGAGCTGCACCGTCCCCGACGCCATGAACGTGGCGCTGAGGCCCAGGAGTTCGTCGCCCGTGCACACGACGGAGCGGCCGCTGTCGCAGGAGGCCAGCACCACGATCCGCGGGACCCGCTCCAGGCGTTCCAGGTCGTGGACGACGAGCGGGCCGTCGTGCAGCCTCAGGTCGGAAAACAGCGGCTGGTCCACCGCCAGCCGTCCGTGCGCGGCGAGGTGCACGACATCGGCGGTGGCCACCGCGGCCAGCACGGCCTCGACCGTGGCGGCGTCGTCCAGGAGTGGGGTGACCCCGTGCAGGGCGGCCACCGCCTCGGCTTCGTCGTGCGCCCCGGCGAGCCCCGGACCCGCGGCCACCGCGACCGTGCCGAGCGCACCGGCGCGGCGCGCGGCGGCGGAATGCCACAGCGTGGCCGACGGCGAAACCGTGACCGGACGGCCCGAACAGGACGGCAACACCGACCACGGGACGCTGTGCAGCGAACCGGTCGGCACCAGCACGAGCGGCCGGTCGCCGATCTCCGGCAGAGCGCCGAAGAGGGTTCGGTCCAGCGTCTCGGCCGCGTGCTCCAGCAACATCAGCGCCGCGGACCGGGACCGCGCGGTGCCGGCCCGGGCGGCAAGGCGGCGCAGGGCGAACGCCAGGCGGTCGACCGAACCGGCGGCGCTCTCGCTCGCGCCCAGGAGGCGGAGCCGCAACCGCCCGTCGACCAGGCTCAGCGCGTGGAGGGCCCCGTCCAGCTGGACGAATTCGACGAGTGCGCGGTCGCCCAGCTCGAGCTCGGCCGGCTTGACGGGGGTCACCGGGCGCCCGGCGGCGTCGCCCGGGTAGAGCCGCGTCCGGTCCCGGATCCGCCGTTCCAGTGCGGACTGCCTGCCGCGCAGCTGGGGCACGGGACGCCCGGCCCGGTCGATCTCGGCGACCGTGGCGCGCAGTTCGGCGAGCATGGTGGCGAGTTCCGCGTCGTCGGGCGGACGCACCGGGCGGTGCGCGAGCGTGCCTGCCCTCCCCCGTTCGGCCCACTCGAAGACCTGCGCGGGCTTGCCGGACCGCAGCGCGAGCCGCAGCCCCAGCTCGCTGAGCTCGCTGCGGTGGGCCGCCGCGTGGGCCCGCAGATCGGTTGCGCCGAGCGCGGCCGCGTGGTCGTCGAGGATGCGCAACCCGGCCCGCACCGCGCGGCCGCTGGCCTGGGCGTTCCCGACGTCCCAGGCGAGCGTTGCCCGCGCGAACCACCCGCGGGCCCGCAGGGCGGCCGGGCCACGCCGGGCCGCCGCACCGGCCTGGCGGAGGTGCGCCCGGCCGCGGTCCCGCTCCCCCCGGGCAAGAGCCAGCCGTGCGACGGCCAGGTGCGCCTCGAGCGCCGCCGCGGGCCACCCGGCCGAAGTCAGCGTCGCCACCATGCGTTCGGCCTGGTCGCACGAGAGCCGGGTGCGGCGTGACGACGCGAGCTGGGCCCGCAACACGACCAGCTGCGCCAGCGCCGCCCACTCCTCGCGGTGCTGGGCGACGAACTCCCGATGGGCCCGCTGCGCGTGGCCGAGCGCGGTCGTCCAGTCGCGGCCGAGCGCCGCGGCTTGGGCGAGCAGCAGCCGCGCGCCGGGCACGAGCAGCCTGCGCTGGTCACGCTCGAACGCGGCGACGGCCCGCTGCGCCGCTTCGGCCGCCTCGCTCCTCGCCCCCACCGACAGCAGCAGTTCGGCCTGGTCGGAGAAGACCGGGCCGAGCTGCCCGCCGAGCTCGCCGATCGCCTTCTCGGCCCGGCTGAGCTGGGCCAGAGCCGCGGGCACGTCGCCACGCAGGGTTTCGAGGAAGCCGAGGTTCTCGGCGATGATGCCGACGGCCAGCCGTCTGCCGAGCCGCGTGGCCAGCTCGGCCGCCTCGGTCAGGTCGGCCTCGGCGGCCGCGAAAAGGTGCCGTTCGGTGCGGAAGATGCCGCGGTTGACCAGGGCGCGCTGCAGGTTGAGCAGATCGCCGGCCCGGCGCAGCAGGGGAACCGCCGAGTCGTACTCGACCTGGGCGAGCTCGAGCCTGCCGATCTGGTGGAGCACGTCGGCCCGTTGGGCCCGCGCCCGCGCGTTGCCGGCGCCGTCGAGCATCCGCACGGCCTCGTCGATGTTCCGCAGTGCGTCGTCGGGCTTCCCGCGTTGCAGCAGCGCCGCCGCCAGCGGGATGCGGGTTTCCCCCGCGAGCACCGGTGAGCCGGTGCGCTCCGCGAGTTCCACGGAATGCCGGAGATGGCGAATGGCGCTGTCGACGTCGCCGGTCTGCAGCAACGCCCGTCCCCACGCCCGCTCGGCGACCGAGGCCGCGACCGCGTCGCCTTCGGCCAGCGCCCGCCGCACCGCCCGTTCCGCGGCCGGCACGGCCCGGCCCGCGTCGACGTCGGCGCGACGCAACGCCTCGTGCGCCTGCTCCAGCACCGGTGTCGGTTTCACGCCTGAAAGCATGAACCGCATCGGCGGTACACGAAACCATTTTTCCGGTGTTGGAATCAAACGAGTGAAACCCGCCTCCGCCCAGCAGACGCCCAACGCGACCGGAAGGCAGATCATGACCACACCGAACGAGCTGATTGTCGACTCCCGCCACGTCGACGCCGTCGGAAACAAACTCAAGCAACTGAAAGTCTGGTTGGAAACCACACCGCCCGAGATCGACGAGACATTGCACCTCGCACTGATCAAAGATCTCGTCGGGATCAAGGAATTCGCCGCGCACGCACGGAGGCGGTACTGGAGCGAGATTTCCGCGCTCGAGCGGCGCAGCCGCCGCGCGTTCACCGACCTCGACGTGCTGCTCTACGAAGTCCGCAACCAGCTCGCGGAGGAGAACGGGGCCGTTCCCGCGCTCGGCAAGAACCGGGACACGCTGATCGGGTATCCGCAGCACAAGGGCGTCGGCGACCCGGGCATCGGCTCGCCCGTCAAAAGGCCCGTCAGCCTGAATCCGGTGGCACCCGGAGACCGGGTCCTCGTCGGCGTCGTGGACACGCCGCTGTACCGGCACCCGGATTTCCCCCCCGACCAGATCGACGGCGACCGGTACGCCGCGCCGGACAGCAAGGGGATCTTCACCACCTGGGGCGCGCACGCCACTGCCGTGGCCGGGCGGATCTGGCAGTACGCGCCCGACGCCCGGATCATCGTCCGGGCCGGGTTGGACGATCAGACCGGCGAGGGCACGTCCTGGGACACCGCGCGGCAGATGGGGGCGTTCCTGGGGGCCGGCATCAGGGTGCTCAACCTGTCCTTCGGCACGACCACCGAAGACGGGGAACCGCCGCTCGCGATGCGCCGGGCGATCGACGTGCTGACCGCTGCCGACCCGGACCTGCTGATCGTGGCGGCCGCTGGCAACCTCGGCCACCTCGCCCGGCCGCCCCGGCAGATCTGGCCCGCGGCGATGAACGGCGTCATCGCGGTCGGCGCGACCGGTGCGGACTTCACCATGAAAGAGCGGTGGGTCGACGTCAACGCCGAAGGACTCGAAGTGGATACCTTCTACCTCGACAAACCGGTCCGCCTGTCCGATTCCTCGGTGGTGAACCTCGGGGGTTTCGCGTCGTGGAGCGGGACGTCCTTCGCCGCGGCCGCCGTCAGCGGCAAGATCGCGCAGCGCCTGCAGACGAACCCCAACGCGACCACCGCGGCGACGCTGAAAGAGCTGCTCGAAGATCGCTCGGAGCCGCTCACCCTCACCTACGACTTCCCCCTCTGAGGACCGCCATGCGGGACGACCCGTTCGTGACCGGGCTGGTGAAACAGGCGCAGGACGGCGACCGGCAGGCTTGGGACCGGCTCGTCGAGCGGTACGCGCCGCTGGTGTGGTCGATCTGCCGCCGGTACCGCCTCTCTCCCGCCGACAGCGAGGACGCCGGGGCCGCCGTCTGGCTCCGGCTGGTCGAGGGCCTCGGAAACCTTCGCGAGCCGGCCGCGCTCCCCGGCTGGCTCGCGACGGTGACACGCCGGGAGTGCCTGCGGTTGCTGCGGGAGCGACACCCTCAGTCCCCGATCGACGACGACCGGTTCGTCGACGAGTCCGTGGGGGACGCGGACACCGAACTGCTCAAGCAGGAGCGGTTCGCCGCGCTGCGTCAGGCTTTCGCCGAGCTGCCGGAACGGTGCCGCCGGCTCCTCGCGCTGCTGTTCACCGATCCGCCGGTGCCCTATGCCGAAGTTTCGGCGAAGCTGGGCCTGCCGGTGGGCGGGATCGGCCCCACCCGCCTGCGGTGCATCGCCGCGCTGCGGGCGAGTCAGGCGCTGGCGCCGTTCGTGGTTCCCGGGAGCGGGTGACAGCCATGGCGGACTTCTGGAGCAGCGAGGCGGAACTGCTCGCCGAACTGCGCGAGGCGTTGCGAACCGCCCGGGAGGTGCCGGAGCGGTTCGTCGACGCCGGCAAGTCGGTGTTCCGGTGGCGCGACATCGACGCCGAACTCGCCACCCTTTCCCACGACTCCGCCACCGCCACCGAACCGGCGGGCCTGCGCGCCGGCGCCGAACCGCTTCGCGCGCTGACCTTTTCCGGCCCGGCGTTCACGATCGAGATCGAGGTCGGCCCGGATGCGCTGAACGGGCAGGTCGTGCCCCCGCAGCGGGCCGAGCTCGACATCGAGACGCGGCCGCCCGGCGAGACTCCCGCCACGGTGCCGGTCGACGCCGTCGGCTGGTTCGTGATCAGGCCCAAGCCCACCAAGCGGTTCCGGCTGCGCCTGCGCACCGAGTCGGGGCACACGGTCGTCACGGACTGGGCCAAGCTTTAGCGACGGCGTATCAAGAGGCCGGTTTCCCGCTCCGCTCGAGGTGAACCACACACACCCGACGAGCAGGGAGACGCAAGGCATGACGAGAACATCCCCGCGGGCGAGGAAACTCGACCTCGACACGATCGCCGGCCTGGCCACGACGAAGCCGGGGGAATCCGCCGCCGGCCTCGGCGAGGTCCAGCGCTATCTCCGTTCGTTCGGCTATCTCCGGCGCGGCGACTACACCCCGGACCAGGTCGACCAGGCCACTTCGGACGCGCTGCTCGGTTACCAGGACCGCCACGGCCTGTCCCCCACCGGCGCGTTCGACGAGCCGACCCGCGAACAGATGCTCAAGGCGCGGTGCGCGATGCCCGACGTCAGCAACGGGATCGCGTTCGCGACGACCTGTTCCTGGGACCGGCGCTCCCTCACCTTCGCCTTCGACATGGGCACCAGCGACATCCCCGGCGGGGGTGAGTTCGACGCCGTGCGCGCGGCGTTCGCGACCTGGGCCGCGGCCGGCCCGCTGGCGTTCACCGAAGTGACCACCGCGCAGCAGCCCGACATCCGGATCGGCTGGCGGCGGGCCGGCGATCCGGACCACAGCATGGTCGGGCCGGTCCTCGCCCACGCCGACTTCCCGCCGGGCTGTTCGGTGGTGACGAACACGCTGCCGAAACCCGTGCACTTCGACGACAGCGAGCACACCTGGTCGGTGGGGGCGGTCCCGGCCGCGTTCGACGTCGAAACGGTGGCACTGCACGAGATCGGGCACATCCTCGGTCTCGGCCACTCCAGTGTTCCGGGATCGGTGATGTTCCCCACCGTGCAGGAGAACTTCACCCTGCGCACGCCGACCGCCGACGACCTGGCCGCCGTTCAGGCCCTGTACCCGGAGACCGGGTGGACCGACATCGGCCACGCGAACGAACTGGTGGCGATGGCGGGGCTCGACGGCAAGCTGTACTGCGCCACGAGCGACAACCGGCTGTGGATGCGCGACGCGGTCGCCTGGGAAGTCGACTGGGTCCACATCGGACATGCCAACAACGTGGTGGGCATGGCCGGGCTCGACGGCAAACTGTACTGCGCCACCAGCGACAACAACCTCTGGATGCGCGACCCGGTTCCGTGGGAAGTCGACTGGGTCGACATCGGACACGCGAACGACGTGACCGACCTGGCGGCGTCGGAAGGCAACCTGTTCTGCACCACGACCGCGAACCGGCTGTGGATGCGCGACCCGCTCCCGGGGGAGGTCGACTGGGTCGACATCGGCCACGCCAACGACGTGGTGGGCGCGGCCGGGCTCGACGGCGAACTCTACTGCGCCACCAGCGACAACAACCTCTGGATGCGCGACCCGGTTCCGTGGGAAGTCGACTGGGCCGACATCGGACACGCCAACAACGTGGTGGCCATGGACGCCGTCGACGGCAAGCTGTACTGCGCCACCGGCGACAACCGGCTCTGGATGCGCCCGCCCGGCCGTTGACCGGAGAGCAGCCCCTTGTTCCTCTGCCCGGGAACAAGGGGCTTCCGCCACCCGGGCCGGGCGCTCACGCCGGGGTCAGCTGCCACTGCTGGTTGGGTCCGTTGTTGGCCGACCACTGAACGACCTGCGCGCCGTCGGTGGTCGCCTGGCCGTACACGTCGGCGACCAGGCCGCTGTCGTGGCCGACGATCGAGTAGTACCCGTCGCCGGTGGAACGCAGGTACCACTGCTGGTTCGTGCCGCCGTTGGCGGTCCACTGCTGCAGCTGCAGGCCGACGGTGGTGGCGGAGCCGTTGACGTCGAGGGCTTTGCCGCTCGCGGCGTAGCGCAGGGTGTAGGCCCCGCCCGCGGCGGTGCCGACGGCCCAGGTCGCGGTCCCGGTCTGCTGGACGGCCTTGGCGCCGTCGGCCGTGGAGTTGCCGGCGATGGCGAGCGGCTTGCCGCTGTTGCGGTTGACGATGCGGTAGGTGCCCGGCGCCGGTCCGGTGTTCGAACCGCCCAGCGTGAAGTACTCGACCGCGTCCGCGAACGTCGTCGTGCCGGCCTTCGCGGTCGACAGGACGAGGTACACCCGCGAACCCGTGGCCGGGGCGGTGAACGACACGGGCTGGGTCACCCGCGCCCCTTGCGGGATCGAGAGGGTCGTGCCGCCGGACGCGATCACCGCGCCGGTGGGGCTGTCGAGCCGGGCGCTCCAGGCGAAGTCCACGGCGGTACCGGCGAGGTCGTCGTTGAAGACGGTGACCGTGCGGGTCACCGGGGCGTTGGCGGCGTAGCTCGGCACCGCCTGCGGCAGCGGGAAAGATCCGCCCGCGTCCGAGACGCCGGACGCCGACCAGTACGGCAGGTCGATCGCCGCGACCGGGTTGAACGCGGCCTGGACCCGCTGGAACTGCGGGTTGCTCCACGGGTCGGCCAGGTTGTCCGCGCCGTAGACCGGATGGCCACCTTCCTCGGGGGTGAAGTCCGTGGACCGCACCCCGGGGACGACGCTCGCCCAGGCGGACAGCAGCGTGTAGGGCCGCAGGTCGTTGGCGCCCTTGCCGCGTTTGGCGGCCGTCGCCGTGGCGAACCACTCGAAGCCCTGCTTGGTGTTGCACTTCGGCCAGATGTACTCGCCCTCGCCGTCGGGCCGGCCGGGCACGGACGGCACCCGCTCGCCGTACTGGCCGGTGCCGTCGAGGTAGTGCGCGAAGATCGCGAAGTTGGCGTAGTTCATGTTCGGGTACCGGCCGGCCGAGTCGGCGCCCGGCGCGGCGTCCACGCTGATCGGGCGGGTGCCGTCGGTGCCGTTCACCGCCGCGTAGAGATCTTGCTCGAACTGCTCGGAGTCGTTGCTGAAACTCGGCTCGTTCGCCTGGCTCCAGCGGACGACCGCCGGGTGGTTGCGGTCCCGCAGCGTCAACGCCCGGACGTGGTCGACCATGTTGTCGTGCCCGCCGGCGAAGTCCTCCGCACCGCCGCGGACCCCGCTCTCGTCGATGATCATCAAGCCCAGCTCGTCGGCCACGTCCAGCATGTACGGACTGGCCGGTTCCTGGTGGATCCGCACGACGTTGAAGTTCAGCCGCTGGTAGTTGTCGACGGCTTGGGGCCAGCCGGGATTTCCCGCCGACGGCGGGAGGAACCCGGGCAGCGTGTCGTAGGCGTCGCCCTTCCCGCCGAAGTCGATCCGGTCGTAGTCCGCGCCCTGGAGGTTGTCGCCGCGGTGGTTCACGCGCACGCCGTTGAGCTCGAAGTACTCACCGTTCTGCGTGCTTTCGCGGAACCCGAACCGGTAGCCGGCGTCGCTGGTGCGCCCGTCGTCGGTGACCGCGTGCACCGACAGCCGGTGCAGCTGCGCCCGGTAGCCCGGGCGGTAGGGCACGTTCGGCCACCAGTACGAGGCCGGGCCGAGGTTCCACGCGACCGGGCCGACGGTGACCTTGGCCGTCGAGCGGGCGGGCACGCCGACCGTCCGGCTCGGCAGGGCCGGGTAGGCGAACGAGCCGCCGCCGTCCGAGGCGAGCGTCCCGGTGAGGGTCACCGACCGGGCGACGGCGGAGGTGTTGGACACGAACACGTCGTAGGTGAGGGACTGGTTCGCCACCGACGTGCGGACGAACGTGTCGCTGACGGACACCTCCGGGTACGTCCGCAGGAACGCCGACCGGAAGATGCCCTGCGGCACGGACTCCGACCAATCGGCGGCCACCGGGACCAGGTACTTGCCCGCGCTGTTCCGCAACGCGCCGCGGCCCTTCACCGCCACGCTGATCGTGTGCGTGGTCCCGGGGGCGGCGAACGCGGTGATGTCGAAGTTCGACGGCGTGAAGGCCGTGGTCCGGGTGGCGACCACCCGCCCGTCCACGGACAGTGTTGCCTGGTGGTTGACCGCACCGAACTCGATCCACGCCGACTGCGGCTGCCCGGAATCCGGCACGGTCACGCTGCGGGAGTACACCGCCTCGTTGACATCGGTGAACCCCTGCTTGTACCAGCCACCCCCGGGCACGGTGATCGACGTCGCCGCCCGGCCCGCCGGGGTGAAGCTCCACGTCCCGGCCAGGTCGAACGACCCGATCGCGCCGTTGCCCGCGGTGACGCCGTCCACCTTCGACATCGAGGCGGCCGGAACCGGCTCCGCGGACCGCGGACCCGCCGCTGCCGCCGCCGAGGGCGGGGCCGGGACCGCGATGAGCAACGCCAGGAGCACCGGCGTGAAGCGTCGGAAGTGCCGTCGCATGACATGAGCCTCTCGTCGGAAATGGCGTCACCGTCAAGGAGCCGAACTGAATGCGCAGCACGGGAAAAGGCGCGATGTCGGCGTGAGTCAGCTTCAATGACAGCACTCCGTCGCGCGCAACGTCAAGAAAAAGGGCTTGTTTTCACGACGCGTTCTCACGGTCGGCGTATTGAAAATTTCACCGGCAGATCGAAGCCGCGTAGGTTGGTGCAAGTGGACGTCTCGGTGCGGTTCGGTGCGGTCGCGGCGGTGGTGGCCGACGTCGCGCGGCAGGAGGTGCTGAGCCGGTTCCGCCGGCTGCGCGCGACCGACGTCTGGGAGAAGTCCGCGGGCGATCTCGTCACGGCCGCGGACGTGGCGGCGGAGCGGCGGCTGGCCGAAGAGCTCTGCGGCCTGGTCGCGGGGTCGGTCTTCGTGGGAGAAGAGGGCGTCGCCGCGGACCGGGGCCGGCTGGAGCTGCTGCGGGGTGACCGTCCGGTGTGGATCGCCGACCCGCTCGACGGGACGGCGAACTTCGTGCGCGGGAACGAGCGGTTCTGCGTCATGGTGGCGCTGGCTCTGCGAGGAAGCGTGCTCGGAGCGTGGCTGTGCGCGCCCGCGCTGGGCCTGAGCGCGATGGCGCGCGCCGGCGGCGGCGCCGTGGCCGACGGCCGGGAGCTACGGGTGCCGGGCAGCGATCCGGACCCGCCGCGGGTCGTGGTCACCGATCCGGCGTACCGGACCGCCGAGGACGACGCCGTGATCGCGCGGCTCGCCGGGGCCGGCCTGAGCCTGGTGCCGTGCAGCGGGGTCGGCGTGGTGTACCTCGAACTGGCGCGGGGACGGCACGACGCGGCGGTCTTCGGCTGGACGAACGTCTGGGACCACGCCGCCGGCGTCCTGCTGCACCAGGAGGCCGGCGGGTACGCCACCACGGCGGACGGGCCCGGGTTCCCGGCCGCCGCGGGGCAAAAACCGCCGCTCGTGCTGGCGAGGACCGCCGCAACGGCCGCGGGGCTGCGCCGGATCGCCGACGGCTGACCCTCTGGAGCGTTCAGACCCGGTCGACGTTTCCGGGGCGGTGCGGGCCGGCCACGATTCGTCCACAGTGGACGACGACGCGCCGCGGGTCGCGGTCGGCGACCGCGGTGCGCAGGCTCCCCGCCGGGATGGCGAGCAGTTCGGCGGGGAAGCCCGGCGCTATCCGGACCTCCGGCAGTCCCAGCACCCAGCGGGCCTTCTCGCTGACCGCCGCGTACGCCGCTTCGACCGGCAGGTGGCCCGCGAGCACCAGCAGGACGGCGGTGTCGAGCGGGTCGCCGCGGCCCAGCGGGTTGAACGGGTCCTGGATGTTGTCCCCGCCGCCCGCGACGGTCACCCCGGCCGCCGCCAGCGGCGCCAGCGCGGTCAAGCCCCGCGGCGTCGCGACCGGGTGATCCCGGCCCTGCAGGTAGAGGTTGGTCGCGGGGCAGCAGACCACGCCGATCCCCGCCGCCGCCAGCCCGGCGCCGATCCGCCGCACCCGGTCGGGCGCCTGCACGCCGAGGCTGACGCAGTGGCTCGCGGTCACCCGGTGCGGGAATCCCGATCGGGTGACCTGCGCAGCCAGCTCCCCGAGGCACGAAACGGATTCGTCGAGTGTCTCGTCGGTGTGCAGATCCACCGGCGCACCGTGCCGCGCGGCCACGGCGAGCAGCTCTTCCTGACACGCCAACGGGTCGGGGTCCCGGTACGGCGCCCCGCCGACGACGTCGGCACCGCGTTCCATGGCCTCGGCCAGCACCGCCAGGTTGCCCGCGCCCGCCGGCCCCGCGGAGGGCACGTCGACGAAAGCGGCGATCTCCAGGTGCAGCCGCCCGCGCAGCTCCTCCCGGGCCGCCACCACCGCGTCGAGGAAGCGCAGGCCGGTCCGGGTGCCGACGTCCAGGTGGGTGCGCACCGCGGTGCAGCCGTGCCCGAGCATCCGGAGGCAAGCCTCGAGCGCCCGGTCCGCGATGTCCCGGTGCGGCGCCGTGGCGCGGAAGCGGTACCAGGATTCGACGGCGCCTTCGAGGTCACCGGTGGCGTTCTCGATCAGGCCCGCGGTGAGCACCTTGTCGAGGTGGACGTGCGGCTCGGCCGGCGCCGGGAGCAGCAGGTAATCGCGCAGCTCGACCCGGGTGCCGGCCTCCGCGGCCACCGGCCCGGCCGGCTCGGTGACCGCGCTGATCCGGTCGCCGCTGACGGCCACGTCGGCCAGGCGCCCGTCCGGCAGGGTCACCCCGCCGAGGACGAGCGACGGCGGCTCAGCCATGCGGCCGCCGTCCCACGGCGTCCACCGCCGGCTCGGCGCCGGCGCCACCGTCCGCGAACACCTCGCCCGCGTCGAGCCGCCCGAAATCGGGCGCGACGACCCCGCTCGTCTCGGCCTCGTCGAGGCTGAAGCCGATCACCTGCAGCCCCGCCGCGTGCAGTGCCCGCGTCGCGGTCGTGGCGCCGCAGACCACCGCCACGACTTCTTCGGCGGCGTGGCAGCTCGGCGTGATCGCCCCGCGCGCCGCGAAGATCGTGCGCCCGGTCGCGGCCACGCAGTCGAGGTAGACGATGCGGTCGTAGGCGCCGCCCGGGACCTCGGTGCGGTACTCGGTGACCACGTCGCCACCGACGCGGCGCAGCCCCAGCATGCAGAACGCGGCGTCGCCGAACTCGTCGGCGAACGCCGGGTACAGCAGCGCCCCGCCCCGCAGCACGACGACGCAGAGCACGCGCTCGCCGGGCCTGCCCGCGTCACGGACCGCGCGGGCCAGTCCGCGGCCCAGCTGGCCGATCCGCTTGCGCAGCAGGGCTTTCGGGGTGTCCGCCACGGTGATGGAGGCGTACAGGCCCTCGCTGTCGGGGAGCCGGACGACCCGGCCGGTCACGCCCCCTCCCCCGCGATTTCGCTGCGGCACAACCGGACGAGGTCCGCCTCCGGCAGCAGGATCTCGTGCCCGGGCGGGAGGCCGTCGACGTGCAGCCGGTCCTCGCCCAGCAGCCGGTGCAGCGCGACCAGCGTCACGGCGAGCCGGACCGCCGGGGCCGCCAGCAGGTCCTCCACCAGCGAGGCGACGTCGTTCTTGGCCACCGCGGCGGTGCAGCAGAGCGGGTCGAGCTCGGCAACGACGTCCGAAAGTGCCCACACGCCGTCGTCGACCAGCAGGCGCGTGACGGGGTCGGCGAAGAAGTGCTCGATGGCGCCCGCGAAGTCCGTCTCGCCGAGCATGAGCCGCCGGTCCGGGGCGGTGCCGCAGAAGATCCAGAAGCTGCCGTCGCTGTTCATGGTGATCGCGAGCCCGCCGGTGTCGGTGTAGCTGCCGCGGATCGCGTCGTTGACCGCCGTCGCCAGGACCAGCTGCCCCTGGCGCTTCTCGAACGGCCCGTAGTACTCCCGGATCGTCTTCGAGTGCGTGCTGAGTTCGGCGCCTTCGACGAGTTCGCCTGCCTTGCCGCTGAGCCGGAACACGTTGAACGTGAGCGGCGCCGACCGGCCGCCGGGCAGCGTCAGCCGCCGGTTCCACTCGTCGATCTCGGTCAGTTCACCCCCGACCTCCTCGGCGAGCAGGCGGTCGACGTGCCCGAGGTCGGGCTGGATGCCGCGGAAGCCGAGCAGCATGTCGTGGCCGCCCCGGTCCCAGGCGCGGGCGATGTTGCCGTAGTGCTCGATCAGCACCGGGTACGGCGCGTTCAGGTGGTACCGGTCGAGGCTCAGCCGCAGCATGAGCTCCGGTTTCCGCGGGTTCTTCGCCAGTGCCTCGACGAGGCGGTCGAGCATCCGGTCGGCCGCGGCCTGCGTTTTCGCCCAGTACCCGGCGGTGACCAGCTCGATCCGTGGCACCCGCACGGTTTCCAGGAGCCGGAGGATGCTGGGCAGCTTGAGGAACGGCTCGCCGCCGCCGGTGATGTTGAGCTTTTCCGACCCGGTCTCGTCGATGAAGGCGATCGCGTCCTCCAGCTCCTCCGGGCTCAGTGAGTCCTTTTCGGACTTGCGCTCCAGGTCGGAGGAGTACATGCAGTGCTTGCAGGCGACCGGGCACAGCTCGCTGAGGTGGATGAAGAAGCTCGAACCCCGGTCCGGCAGCGGGCCGGGACGCCAGCGGGTCCGCCGGATGAGGTCCGCCCGGGCTTCGCCGGGAGCCGCGAACAGCTCTTTCAGGCTGGGCAGGGTCATCGGTTCCCTTTCTCCTCGGTGGTTTCCGCGTGCCCGGGGTGTCCGGCGTCGCGGGGACGTCGCGCGGTGGCGCAGGCGAGCAGGGCCGGCCCGGCCGCGGCGGCGGGCAGGATCAGGAAGGCGACGCGCTCCCACCGCTCGAGGCCGGTCACGGCGGCGAACAGGGGCGGCGCGAGCAGTGTCCCGGCGCTCCCGAGCTGGACGAGAACGCCGTTGGCGGCGGGCAGGGCGTCCGGCCGCGCCACCACGGACGGCAGGGCGCCGTACGCGGCGCCCACCCCGATCCCCGACGCGAACACCAGCAGGGCGGCCGTCACGACGGTGGCGGCCGGCGGCAGCGCCCCGCCGAAGGTGAGGGCGGCGGACACCGGGCAGGACAGCGCGGCCGAGCCGACCACGCGGGGAGCGACGCCACGACGCAGGAGGGCGCCCGCCAGCAGGCTGCCCGGCACGCTCGCGACGGCGACGGCCGAGGTGAGCGCTCCGGCGGTGACCGGCGGCAGGCCGAACCTCGACCCCAGGTAGAGCGGGAACAACGACAGGACGGCGACGTTGATCAGCGCGATCAGGGCGAACCCGGCCCCGAGCAGCAGCGGCCCGGCGGTCACCCGGCGTCCCGGCGAGCCGGGCGGCGACGGCGTCCGGCTCGTCCCCGCCGTGGCACCGGCGACGGCCGCCAGTACCGCGCAGACCGCGGCCAGCAGCAGGAACCAGCCCCGCCACCCCCAGGCCGAACCGGCCAAGCCGCCCGCGACCGCGCTCAGCGCGAGTCCGGCCGGGATGCACGCACCCCACACAGCGAGCGCCGGCGCCAACCGGCGCTCCGGAACCTGGGACACCAGCACGACCGGGCCACCGACCACCACCAGCAGGTAGCCGGCTCCTTCGGCGACGCGCAGCCCCACGAGCACACCGCCGCCCGGCGCCACGGCGACCATGAGACAGCCGGCCACCGCGAGCACGGCCAGCCCGCCGGCCACCCAGGCCCCCACCGCCCGGTGACGCAGCCATTCCCCGACGGGCAGCGCGAAGAGAGCGGCGACGAAAGTGATGGTCGAAATGACCAGCCCCAGCCCCGTGGCCGACAGCGCGAACGCACCGCGCACGGCATCGGAGACCGGCGCAACCTTGCCCAGCGCGGCCGCCGCCGCAACGCCGGCAGCGATCGTCACCGCGGGCGGCCCCCACCCTCGTCCTCGCACCATCCCCCCGCAAAACCCCCGCTGTCCCGCCGCGGCGGAACAGCTCCCAGGGGTCTCCCCATCCGCGGAACCGCCGCAGGATCCCGGCCCGTGACGCTACGCAAGTTCCACCGCGTCCGGGACCGCCAGCCGGGTAAACGGCTCACATCATCCGGTACCAGCGCGTGATTTCCTCGCAAGATCATCGGATGCCGGGCATCCCGCACCTCTCACGCCACCTTGATCACGACCTTGCCCGAGGTGTGCCCGTTCTCGACGGTGGCGAGGGCCGCCGGAGCGTCGGAAAGCGGGTGGATCGCCGTGATCGCGGGGGCGAGGACGCCGTCGAGGGCCAGGCGGGCGGAGCGCTCCAGGTTCTCGCGGTCGAGGCGGCGCTCGACGAAACGCCCGCCGAGGTCGGGCACCGACATGTCGCCCACGGCGATGACGTTGCGGGGATCCCGGGCCAGCGGGGCGACCGTCCGTAGCGAGGCGCCGCCGACCAGGTCGACGATCCCGTCGAAGCCGCCGGGAACCAGGGCGCGGGCCACGGCGACGACGTCCTCGGCCGTGTAGTCGACGAACCGCACCCCGATCGCCTCGGCGTGCTCGCGCTTGGCCGTGCTCCCGGTGCCGATCACCCGCAGCTCGCGCCCGGCGGCCAGCCGGGCGACGGCGAGGCCGACCCCACCCCCGACCCCGTTCACCAGGATCGTGGCGCCGGCCGGGAGGCCGAGCTGGTCGAGCACGTCCACCGCCGTCGTCCCGGCGACCGGCAGCGTCGCCGCCGCCGCTGCGGACAGGCCCGCCGGGATACGGGCGGTGTTCGGCGCGGACAGCACCGTCGTCTCGGCGTAGGTACCGCCGCCGGTGAGCGCGAAGCCGAAGACCGCGTCGCCCACCTCGAGCCCGTCGACGTCCTCGCCCAGTGCGAGAACGGTTCCTGCCGCCTCCATCCCCAGCACGCGGGGGAACGGACGCCCGCCGTCGAGCCCGGGGACCACGCCCGAGCGGACGAGGTGGTCGAGGGGGTTCACCCCGGCGACGTCGACCCGGATCAGCACCTCACCGCGACCGGGGACGGGGTCGGGGCGTTCGAAGAACTCCTGCACCTCGGGCCCGCCGTGCCTGCCGAAACCCCACGCCTGTCCCATTTTCCGCTGCCTCCCGGATGACCGGCCCGGTCGTTCCGGGCCCTGTCGCCATCCTCATCTCTGACACCGATGTGAGGGGCAAGCAGCTGAGGCGCAGGTCACAGCGTCAGGCCGAACGGGTCACCGGGGCCAGCTCCGCCCGGTGCCGGCTGTTGGCCTTGATCAGCACGTCGAGGGCGTCCCGGGTCTCGACCAGGTCCGCGATGCCGGCGTCGATCCGGTCGCGCTCGCGCATCATCGCGGTGAACGTCTCCTCGGCGACGTCGAGGTCGTCGGGGAGGTCCACGCACGGCAGCACCGTCGCGATCACCCGGCTGGACAGACCCGCGTCGAACAGCTGCCGGATCAGCGCGACCCGCTGGACGCCGCCCTCCGCGTAGTGCCGCTGCCCCGCCTCGGAACGTGAACTGGTCAGCAGGCCCTGCTCTTCGTAGTACCGCAAGGAGCGCGGACTCACGTTCGTACGCCGGGACAGCTCACCGATCCTCATTCCTGAAACCCTACGCCCGGTGGCAGCCGAGCTGGGCACGCCCGGAGCGAACCAGGCGTGCCCAGACCAGGCCCGACGAACTCTCGTTCGGGTGACGGATCAGGCGATCGGGTCGGATTCGACGGTCCAGCCGTAGAGGCCGATGCCGTTCTTCGCCAGCACCGTCCCCGACTTGTCCAGGATCATCTGCACCCCGCCGTTGGTGGCGATCTGCTTCACCACGGCGTCCGTCTCCACCGTCCAGCCGTAAAGACCGATCCCCTGCTTCGCCGACACCGTCCCGGTCCGGTCGAGGATCATCTGCGTCCCATTGGCCCCGGCCGCGATGTCCGCGACCACCGCGTCGGTCTCCACCGTCCAGCCGTAGAGCCCGATGCCGTTCTTCGCCGACACCGTTCCGGCGCCGTCCAGGATCATCTGCGTCCCATCGGACCCCACGGCGATATCCGCGACGACCGCATCGGTCTCCACCGTCCACCCGTACAGGCCGATGCCGTTCTTGGCCAGCACCGTCCCGGACTTGTCCAGGATCAGCTGAACGCCGCCGTTGGTCGCGATCTGCTTCACCACGGCGTCGGTCTCCACCGTCCACCCGTAGAGGCCGATGCCCTTCTTCGCCGACACCGTCCCGGCACGATCCAGGATCATCTGCGTCCCATCGGAACCCACCGCGATATCCGCGACGACCGCGTCGGTTTCGACTGTCCACCCGTACAGCCCGATGCTGTCCTTGGCCAGCACCGTCCCGTCCTTCAACAGGATCATCTGGACCCCGCCGTTGGTCGCCACCTTCTTCACACCCGGATCGGTTTCCACCGTCCAGCCGTAGAGACCGATGCTCTTCTTCGCCAGGACCGTTCCGTT
>Ga0207678_10000316_pt1 | contig 43612 bp, 42 predicted proteins | sample KBSC63metaG_FD_184319 | JGI IMG/M metagenome (GOLD analysis project Ga0207678, IMG submission 184319) | Corn rhizosphere microbial communities from Kellogg Biological Station, Michigan, USA - KBS C6-3 metaG (SPAdes) (version 2) | ecosystem: Host-associated > Plants > Roots > Rhizosphere > Soil ... | reverse complement strand
ATGCCGGTGATCCTAACCCGTGGAAGAAGCTGCCTGTCAACAGCAATCCTTTCCTTCCCGCCATCCGCCCCGAAGGAAGTCCCCTTGGGGGAAATGGCGAGGTTTCTCGGAGCAATTCGTGATGAACACTTACGTTGCCGAAAAATCCACGGTCGCGACCACGCTCGCGCTGTGTTTCGCGGTCGCACTCCTCGAAGGGCTCGACCTGCAGTCGGTCGGGGTCGCCGCGCCGCGCATGGCGCATGAGTTCGGGCTGACCGTGTCGCAGATGGGCATCGCGTTCAGCGCGGGCACCTTCGGGCTGCTGCCGGGCGCGATGCTCGGCGGGCGGCTCGCCGACCGGATCGGCCGCAAGCGCGTGCTGATCGCGTCGGCCGTGCTGTTCGGGCTGCTGTCGATCGCGACCGCGCAGGTGTCGAGCTTCTGGATGCTCGTCGTCGTGCGTGTGCTGACCGGCATCGGCCTCGGCGGCGCGATGCCGAACCTGATCGCGCTGTCGTCCGAAGCGGTCGAGCCGCGCTTGCGCAGCAGCGCGGTGGCGACGATGTATTGCGGCATTCCGTTCGGCGGCGTGATCGCGTCGCTGATCGGCGTGCTGCTCGCCGGCGACACCGAATGGCGGCACATCTTCTACGTCGGCGGCGCCGGGCCGCTGCTGCTCGTGCCGCTGCTCGCGTGGTGCCTGCCGGAATCGCGCGCGTATCTCGATGTCGCCGGCACGCCGGCCGCGCGCACCAGCGTCGCGCACACGCTGTTCGGCGACGGCCGCACGACGTCGACGTTCGCGCTGTGGATCAGCTACTTCTGCACGCTGATCGTCCTCTACTTCCTGCTGAACTGGCTGCCGTCGCTGATGGCCGCGCGCGGGCTCGACCGTGCACATGTCGGCCTCGTGCAGATCGCGTTCAACGTCGGCGCGGGACTCGGCGCGCTCGGCATCGGCGCGGCGCTCGACCGGATGCGCGCGTCGCGCGTGGTCGGCGGCATGTATGTCGGGATCGTGCTGTCGCTTGCCGCGCTCTCGGCCGCGCCCGGCTTCGCATCGCTCGCGGCGGCCGCGTTTGCCGCCGGGATGTTCGTGGTCGGCGGGCAGTCGGTGCTGTATGCGCTCGCCGCGATCTATTACCCGACCGCGATGCGCGGCACGGGCGTCGGCGCGGCGGTGGCGGTCGGGCGGCTCGGTTCCGTCGTCGGGCCGCTCGCGGCCGCGACGCTGCTGGCCGCCGGCCGCAGTGCGCCGGTCGTGATCGGCGCGAGCATCCCGGTCACGCTCGTCGCGGCCGTCGCCGCGCTGGTGCTGATTCGCCGCCCGCAAGCCGGCGACTGACTTGCACGATTTTTCGATGCGCGCCGTCAGAGCGCGCCTACTCAAGGTCTGGAGACAAACGCAATGAACACGAAAACCAGGAACGGCCTGCTGGCCGCCGGCGCCTGCTGCGCACTGGCCGCACCGGGTGCGCACGCACAGTCGAGCGTGACGCTGTACGGAATCATCGACACGGGCGTCGAGTACGTGTCGCACGCGAACGCGGCCGGCGACCACGTGGTGCGCATGCCGGGCGTGACGGGCGAACTGCCGTCACGCTGGGGCCTGCGCGGCACCGAGGATCTCGGCGGCGGCTACCAGGCGGTATTCACGCTCGAAAGCGGGTTCAACGTGCGCGGCGGCGACCTCGGGCAGGGCGGGCGGCTGTTCGGGCGGCAGGCGTTCGTCGGGCTGAAGAGCGGCTTCGGCACGCTCGCGTTCGGCCGCCAGTACACGATGACGTATCTCGCGCTGCAGGGCGCGGACATCATCGGCCCCGACATCTACGGGCTCGGCTCGCTCGACGCGTACGTGCCGAACGGCCGCGCCGACAACGCGGTGACCTACGTCGGCACGTATCGCGGCGTGACGCTCGGCGCCGCGTATTCGTTCGGCCGCGACGGCGCCGGCACCGGCAACTCGCCGGGGCAGGGCACGTGCGCGGGGCAGGTGCCGGGCGACGCGGTGCAATGCCGCAACTGGTCGGTGATGCTCAAGTACGACAGCGCGTATTTCGGTGCGGCGGCGTCGTACGAGGAGCAGCGCGGCGGCACGGGCGCCGCCGCGAACTTCTTCGACGGCGTCGCGCCGGTCGCCTTCACCAGCAGCGGCGGCAAGGATGCGCGCACGCACGTGAGCGCCTACGCGCAGGCGGCGGGCGCGCGCATCGGCGCGGGCTGGATCGGGCGGCGCGTGTCGACCGGTTCGCCGGCCGTGGCCGGCGCGCATTCGGACCTGTTCTTCCTCGGCGCGTCGTATGCGATCAAGCCCGACTTCGTCGTCGACGGCGAAGGCTACCGGATCGTCAACAGCGCGCACGACACGCGCGCGACGATGGCCACGCTGCGCGCGACCTATCTGCTGACCAAGCGCACGGCCGTCTACGCGCAATCGTCGTATCTGTGGAACAGCGCGCATGCGCGCTACGCAGTGAGCGGCGGCGGGGCCGGCACGACGCCCGGTCAGGGGATGGGGCAGCTCGGCGCGATGGTCGGCGTGCGGCACATGTTCTGATTCGGCAGCCTGACGAACGGGAGATATCGTGAAGAGAAAATCTGTATTCCTCTGTATTGCGCCGCTGTCGGCGGCCATGCTCGCCGGTTGCGGCGGCGACGATTCGGTCAGCTCCGCGCCGACGCATCTGAGCGCCGCGACGCCGGCCGCGATGACGCAGACCTGCGACGCGCTCGCCGCGAAGCTCGCGTATGCGAACACGTCGTTCACGTCGGTGACGACCGCGGCCGCCGGCGCGCTGACGGTGGCCGGCAAGCCGATCGCCGAGCACTGCGTGATCGCCGGGAAGATGAACGAGCGCGTGAGCGCGGTGGACGGCAACACCTACGCGATCGGCTTCCAGATGCGCTTGCCGAAGGCGTGGAACGGCCGCTTCTTCTACCAGGCGAACGGCGGGCTCGACGGCAACGTCGTGACCGCGACCGGCGAGATCGGCGGCGGCGGGCCGCTGACCGACGCGCTGAACCAGGGTTTCGCGGTGATCAGCTCGGACTCGGGGCACAGCGCCGCGCAGAACCCGCTGTTCGGCCTCGATCCGCAGGCGCGGCTCGACTACGGCTACGGCGCGGTCGATGCGCTCACGCCGATGGCCAAGCAGGTGATCCGGCTCGCGTACGGGAAGGCGCCCGACCGCAGCTATTTCGGCGGCTGCTCGAACGGCGGCCGTCACGCGATGGTCACGGCCGTGCGTAATCCCGCCGACTACGACGGGATCATCGCCGGCGACCCGGGCTTTCACCTGCCGAAGGCGGCGATCGGCGAGATGTACGGCGCGCAGCAGTTCGCGAAGATCGCGTCGGCCACCGGCTCGAACGGGCTGCCGGACATCCGCAGCGGCTTCAACGACGCGGAGCGCCAGTTCGTCGGCGCGAAGATTCTCGACAAGTGCGATGCGCTCGACGGCGCGACGGACGGCATGGTGCAGGACGTCGCTGCGTGTCAGGCGCACTTCAGCGTCGAGACGGACATCCCGACCTGCGCGAACGGCACGCGCACCGGGTCCTGCCTGACGAGCGCGCAGAAGAGTGCGCTCGAGAACGTGTTCGCGGGCGCGCGCAACAGCGCGGGCACGGCGCTCTACGCGAGCTTTCCGTACGATCCGGGTGTGGCCGCCGCCGGCTGGGCCGGCTGGAAGCAGTCGAATTCGATCACGCTCGACCCGGCCGCGATGGCGTTCACGTTCATGACGCCGCCGAAAACCGCCGCGACGCTCGCGAACCTCGCCGGCTTCGCGCTCGGCTTCGACATGGACAACGACGCGCCGGCGATCTTCGCGACGAACGGCGTGTACACGCAATCGTCGTGGTCGTTCATGACGCCGCCCGACGAGACCAACCTGTCCGCGCTGAAGTCGCGCGGCGCGAAACTGCTCGTCTATCACGGCACAGGCGATCCGGTGTTCTCGTTCAACGACACGCGCGACTGGTATGCGCAGGTCGCCCAGGCAAACGGCGGCGATGCATCGAGCTTCGCGCGCTTCTATCCGGTGCCGGGGATGAACCACTGCGCGGGCGGGCCGGCGGCCGACCAGTTCGACATGCTGACGCCGCTCGTGGCGTGGGTCGAGCAGGGGCAGGCGCCCGCCGCGATCGTTGCCACCGCGCGCGACGCGACGAACGCGGTGCCGAATGCGGACGTGCCGACTTCGTGGGGGGCCGGCCGCACGCGTCCGCTGTGCCCGTATCCGCAAGTGGCGCGCTACAACGGTTCGGGCGACGTGAATTCGGCGGCGAGCTTCAGTTGTCGCTGATGTAGCCGGAGCGCGGATGTGCCGATCGGTGCGTGGATCGGACCATCCGCCGTGGTTCCGCCGCGGCAATGGCGAGCGCGCGGGTGCGCATGGAAAAAAGCGGCGGTGAGCCGCGCGTGACGAGGGCGTTTGCCGCCGCAGGCGGCGCCCGGGATACTATGGCGCTTTCCTGTCGGCGCGACGCGTGCCGACCGACGTTCCTCGCCAGGTATCTTTCCACCGATTCAACCATGCAAACCGTAGCGGTACTGGACTTCGAAACAACCGGGCTTTCTCCGAACCTGGGCGACAGGGCGACCGAGATCGCCGTAATCCTGCTGCGCGACGGCGAGATCGTCGACCGTTACCAGAGCCTGATGAACGCGGGACGCCGCATTCCGTCCGACGTCGTCGCGCTCACCGGGATCACCAACGAGATGATTGCGGCGGCGCCGCCGGTGTCGCAGGTCATGAAGGAAGCCGCCGCGTTCGTCGGAAACCATCCGGTGGTCGCGCACAACGCCGGCTTCGACAAGCGGTTCTGGCAGGCCGAGCTCGGGATGCTCGGCATGGCGGCCGAGCATGCGTTTGCGTGCACGATGCTCGTCGCGCGGCGCATCTATCCGCACGCACGGAGTCACCGGCTGTCGAGCCTGGCGGACATGCTGCGCTTGCCGCAGACGGGCCGCGCTCACCGGGCGATGGTCGACGCGGAGATCGCGAGCCATCTGTGGTGCCGGTTGCAGCGCGACATCGGCGCGACTTACGGGCTGCGACACATCGATCACGGCCTCATGTCGCGCTTGCAGACGACGAGCAAGGCCAAGGTCGCGACGTTTTTCGGGTCATTGGCCGCCGACGGGCGCTGACGTCACGCGTCGAGCTCCACCGGCACCTCGAGCCCGACCTTCACGCGGCTCATGCTCACCAGCGTCTTGAACCGCTTCACGTTGTTGTTCGCGAAGAACAGCTCGCGCGTGAGCGCGTTGTACTGATCCATGTTGCGCACGGCGAGGATCAGCACGAAATCCCATTCCCCGGTCACGTAGTAGCACTGCTGGATCTGCGGGCAGCGCTCGAAGGTCCGCTTCATCGCGTCGAGCAGGTCGATCTGCTCGCTCTCGACCTCCACGTTCACGACGATCGTCAGCGGATGATCGACCTTGTCCGGCGCGACGACCGCCGTATAGCGCTCGATCACGCCGTCGTCCGCGAGCCGCCGCAGGCGGCGGTTCACGGCGGCGGTCGACAGGTTCACGCGGGCGCCGAGTTCGTTCTGCGGCGTGTGCGCGTCGCGCTGGACTTCGATCAGCAGCTTGCGATCGAACGCATCGAGTGGGGTGGGCATGGTGGCGCGGCAACCTCGAAAGAATGAGAAATTTTTGCGTGCGGTCGGTCGATTTGGCGATTTTTTTGACCGGCTCGCGCAATATTATTTTTCGGACCGACGGCGAGCGCAACCCGCATGCGCCCGCACCGCATCCACCGACGGGCCGCCCGCGCGGCCCTTTTCCGGAGCCCTTCCCGCCATGCTGATCGCCAACCCTCGCGCGTCGCGCACCGACTATCCCGATGCGCTGCGCCGTGTCATGAACATCGCGGCGGCCGGCGAGAGCCGCGCGTGGCTGTCGCACTGGCCGCTCGTCGGCGCCGAGCGCACGCCGTTGCGCATGCTGCCGGATCTCGCCGCGCGGCTCGGCGTCGCGAGCGTCAGCGTGAAGGACGAGGCGTGCCGCTCGCCGCTCGGAAGCTTCAAGGCGCTCGGCGCGCCGATCGCACTGATGCGGCTCGTGAAGCGGCTGCGCCACCGCGAGGAATTCGATCCGCGAGGGCTCGTCACGGGCCGCTACGCGGCGTCGCTCACCGGCCTCACAGTGATCAGCGCGACCGACGGCAATCACGGCCGCGCGCTGGCCGCCGCAGCGCGCGCGATCGGTTGCTGCTGCGTGATCGTGCTGCACGCGCACGTCGACGCGGAGCGCGAGCACGCGATCGCCGCGCACGGCGCGCGCATCGTGCGGATAGCCGGCAACTACGACGAATCGGTCGTGCACGCCGCGCGGCTCGCGCACGAGAACGGCTGGCACGTGGTGTCGGATACGTCGTACGACGGCTACGAGGCGATTCCGCGCGACGTGATGCAGGGCTACGGCGTGATCGCGGCCGAAGCGCTCGCGCAGCAGCCGGCGGTCGATCACGACGATGGCGGCCGGCCGTTCACGCACGTGTTCCTGCAGGGCGGCGTCGGCGGCCTGGCGGCCGGCGTCGCGAGCTATCTCTGGGAGCACGCTGGCGCGCGGCGGCCGCATTTCGTCGTCGTCGAGCCGCGTCAGGCCGATTGCCTGTACCAGAGCGCGCTCGCCGGGCGCGCGACGAAGGCGACCGGCAGCGTCGATTCGGTGATGGCCGGGCTCGCGTGCGGCGAGGCGTCGCCGCTCGCGTGGGATTTCCTCGAGCCGAGCATCGACCACTTCATGCTGATCGACGACGACGACGCGGTGCGGGCAATGCGCGCGCTGGCTGCCGGTAGCGAACGCGACGTGCCGTTCGTGTCAGGCGAGTCGGGCGCGGCGGGCATCGCGGGCCTGACCGTGCTGATGCGCGACCCGGCGCTGGCGCGTCAGGCGGGGCTCGATGCGCATTCGCGCGTGCTGGCGATCAACACGGAGGGCGCGACCGCGCCGTCCGTCTACCGGCAGTGCGTCGGCGATACGGCCGACGCGGTGCTCGCGCGCCAGCGCGACTGGCTGAACCGCGCGGCCGCGATGGCCTGAGCGAACCGAACGACCTGACGATCGACGAGGCAAGCACGATGGACGCAATCGACGCAACGGAAGAAAGCACGCTGCAAGGGCAATTGAAGACCTGGCGCCGGCATCTGCATCAGCACCCAGAGACTGGTTTCGAGGAAGTGAACACGTCGGATTACGTCGCGCGGATTCTGACGACGCTCGGGCTCGACGTGCATCGCGGGATCGGCGGCACGGGCGTCGTCGCGAACCTGACTGTCGGCACCGGCACGCGTGCGATCGGCATCCGCGCGGACATGGACGCGCTGAACATCGCCGAGCACGCGCCGGGCCGCGAACACGCGTCGCGCACGCCGGGCAAGATGCACGCGTGCGGGCACGACGGCCACATGTCGATGTTGCTCGGCGCCGCGCGGCTGCTGGCCGAGTGCAAGGACTTCGACGGCACGGTGCGCTTCATTTTCCAGCCGGCCGAGGAGCATGGGCGCGGCGCGAAGGCGATGATGGCCGACGGCCTGTTCGAGCGCTTTCCGGTGGACGCGATTTTCGGTGCGCACAACATGCCGGGCATGCGCGCCGGCACGTTCTCGACGCGCGCGGGCGGCATCATGGCGAGCGAGGACAACTTCGTGATCCGGATCGACGGGCGCGGCACGCATGCGGCGCGCCCGCACATGGGCATCGATCCGATCGTGATCGGCGCGCAGATCGTGCTCGCGCTGCAGACGATCGTGTCGCGCAATCTCGATCCGGGCCAGCCGGCCGTGATCTCTTGCACGGAGTTCATCACCGACGGGCTGCGCAACGTGATTCCGTCGACGGTGACGATCAAGGGTGACACGCGCAGCTATTCGCGCGACGTGCAGGCGCTGCTGGAAACGCGGATGCGCGAGATCAGCGACGGAATCTGCCGCACGCACGGCGCGACCTGCACGTTCGAGTACACGCACGAGTTCGCGCCGACGGTGAATTCTCCGGAATGGGTCGACACCGCCGTGCAGGCCGCCGCGCAGGTAGCGGGCGCTGACGCGGTGGACGCAAACGTGCAGCCGATGATGATCTCGGAAGACTTCGGCGCGTTCTTGCAAGCGGTGCCGGGCAACTTCGTGTTCATCGGCAACGGCGAGGCGGTCGGGCACGGCGGGGTGCCGCTGCACAACGCGACGTACGATTTCAACGACGAGATTTTGTCGGTCGGCGCGCGCTATTTCGCGGAAGTGGCGCGGCGCGCGTTGAAGGCTGCGTAGCGCGGCGTCGGCAGGCGGTTACGCGGATCGTTCATGGCGAGACAATGCCTTTCGAACGATCGAATGCCCGAGGCGAGCGGCAAAGTGAAGGGCGCGGCGACGCACGCCATGTCGCTTCGCCGCAGCCGGTGGCCCGGCTCGTGTCCAGGGCTCGTCGAATGAAACGTCGTCACATCACGCCAGCTCGCGCAGACACGCGTCGAACTGCGCGACGAGCGTGTCGACGTCGTCGGCCGTCGTCTGCGGACACACGAGCATCATGTTGTGGAACGGCGTGATCAGCACGCCGCGGTTCAGCAGGTACAGATGCACGATGTGCTCGAGTTCGCTGTCGAGCTGTTCGCCCGCGATCGTGCCGTTGCGCGGCGGGGTCGGCGTGAACTGGAACTCAGTGCGCGCGCCGATGCGTGTCACGCACCACGGCAGCCCATGTTTCGCGATCGCCTGTTCGAGCCCGGTGGCGAGTCGCGCGGCCAGTTCGAACATGTGCGCATACGCGGCGTCGGTCGCGACTTCGGCGAGCGTCGCGCGCATCGCTCGCATCGCGAGCATGTTCGCGGTGAGCGTCGTACCGATCCCGGAATGGCCGGGCGGCGCGTTCAGCTTCGCCTCTTTCGCGCGTTCCGCGAATTCGGCGCTGAAACCGTACACCGCGCACGGCACGCCGCCGGCGATCGGCTTGCCGACCACCAGCGCGTCCGCGTCGAGGCCGTGCGCGGCCGCGTAGCCGCCCGGGCCGCTGCTGATCGTGTGCGTTTCGTCGATCACGAGCAGCGTGCCGTAGCGGCGCGTCAGCGCGCGCGCCGCGTCCCAGAAGCCCGGCTCCGGCAGCACCATCCCGATGTTCGTCATCGCGGGCTCGGCGAGCACGCATGCGACGTCGCCGTCCTTCAGCGCCGCTTCGAGCGCGTCGAGATCATTGAACTCGACGACGCGCGTGTTCGCGAGCAGGTCGTAGGATTGCCCGAGCAGGCTGTCGCGCTGCACGGGGCGGCCGTCGACGAGATCGACGAAGACGTCGTCGACGGTCCCGTGATAGCAGCCGTTGAACACGACGATCGTGTTGCGGCCGGTGGCCGCGCGCGCCCAGCGCAGCACGAAGCGGTTCGCGTCGCTCGCGCTCAGCGCGAACTGCCAGACCGGCAGCCGGAAGCGGCGCGCGAGTTCATGCGACACCCACGCGGCGTCCTCGCTCGGCAGCATCGTCGTGTAGCCGCGGGTTGCCTGGTCGGCGAGCGCGCGCGCGACCGGCTCGGGCGCATGGCCGAACATCGCGCCGGTGTCGCCGAGGCAGAAGTCCGCGTAGCGATGACCGTCGACGTCGGTAAAGGTCGCGCCGCGCGCCTCCTTCACGACCAGCGAGAACGGGGTCGACCAGTCCTGCATCCAGTGCAACGGCACGCCGAACAGCAAATGCTCGGCGGCTTCCGCGGACAACGCGCGGGAGATCGGCATGGCTTCGGTGAATGCACGGCGCTCGCGATCGAACAGCGCGCGGGCGCGGATGAGGTCGACTCCGTGTCGGGTCTGCAATTGAGGCTCCTGTGACGGGTTTGGAATGGACGGGTGAGGCCTCCGCGAGCTTGTCATATTCCACGCACGCGGTCGATTCGGGCTCGACTGCCGGAGCCGTCAGAGGTGGAGTTTTTGCGCATAAAGATACGACAACATATATCTTTGCGGGCGAGCCAAGAAGTGAGTGTGTGCTCACATATTCGACATCAAGGCCGGTATGAACAGGGGTAAACGACAGATACATTGGCGGCTTCGATCGCGTTTAGACTGCGCCATGTAGTACGACGACGTATGAATGGCGATCCGCCGGCCGGCGCATCGATCCCCCAACCATTGAAGGAGTGCCCATGGCCGCAAACCGTCGCCGTTCGTCCTCGTCTGTCCGATCACCCGCGCTGCGGCGGCTCTCGCGTCGCGATTTCATCGGCTGGACCGGTGCGCTCGCCGGCGGCGCCGTGGTCGGCGGACCGCTCGCGGCCACCCGCGCATTCGCGGCCGGCACATCGCCCAATGCGGCGGTCGACCTGATCTGGGGCGAGCACGGTGCGGCGGCGCGCATCGCGGCATCGCTCGCGCATGTGTCGCGTCTCGCGTTCCGCAGGCACGACTTCGACGTCACGCACTACGGCGCACGCGCGTGCGCGACCGTCGCGCAGACGTCGCCGTACCCGGCGGCGAAATCTCCGGTCAGCCCCGGTTCCGAACTGACGACCGCGCCCGGAGCGTTCGACTCGCGTCCGGCGTTTCTCGCGGCGATCGACGCGTGCGTGCGCGCAGGCGGCGGCCGCGTGGTCGTGCCGCCCGGCAACTGGTACTGCGCGGGGCCGATCGTGCTGCAGAGCAACGTGAATTTCCACCTGAGCGCGAACTGCACGATCTACTTCAGCCCGAACCCGGCCGACTACGCGAAGGACGGCCCGGTCGACTGCGGCGCGAACGGCCGCCTGTACTACAGCCGCTGGCAGGCGAACGACTGCCTGAACTACGGCGCCCCCGTCTATGCGCGGAATGCGACGAACATCGCGCTGACCGGCGAGGGGCCGACATCGGTGCTGAACGGGCAGGCGATGACGCCGTTCTCCGGCTCGGGCAGCAGCAGCGTGTGCTGGTGGACCTACAAGGGCTCGTCGGGTGCATACGGTGCGGGCGCGACGGTGCCGGCCCAGAATTCCGCGAATCCGAACAACGTCGACCTGCGGATCGTCGCGCCCGCGATCCCCGACGCGCTTTATGCGCTGCTCACGTCGCCCGTCACGCCGTGGCAGCAGGATCAGAACTACCTGCCCGCGCTGTCCGAGGCCGGCGTGCCGGTCGAGAAGCGCATCTTCGGCCTCGGTCACTACCTGCGGCCGTGCATGGTCGAATTCATCGGCTGCACCAACGTGCTGATGGAGCACTACCAGACGCAGAACACGCCGTTCTGGCAGCACCATCCGACCGCGAGCCGCAACGTCGTGATGCGCGGCGTGACGACGAACAGCATCGGCCCGAACAACGACGGCTTCGATCCGGATGCGTGCACCGACGTGCTGTGCGAAGGCTGCACGTTCAACACCGGCGACGACTGCATCGCGATCAAGTCGGGCAAGGACCGCGACACGGAATACGGCCCCGCGAAGCGGCACCTGATCCGCGACTGCACGATGAACAGCGGGCACGGCGGCATCACACTCGGCAGCGAGATGGGCGGCGGCGTCGAGCAGATCTACGCGACCAACCTGTCGATGCTGAACGCGAACTGGCAGACCAACCCGCTGAACATCGCGATTCGCGTGAAGACGAACATGAACCGGGGCGGCTACGTGAAGGACTTCCACGTGAAGGGCGTCACGCTGCCGAACGGCGTGACGCTGAAGGGCGGCGGCTACGGCAGTGCGCTGCTCGCGGGCAGCCCGGTCAACGCGAGCGTGCCGCTCGGCGTGGCGACGCCGTCGGCGGGCAATCCGTCGGCCGCGCAGGGCGGCATCGTCACGTTCGACTGCGACTACCAGCCCGCGAACGACGCCGTGCGCACGCGGCCGCCGGTCGTGCAGAACGTGACGATCTCCGACGTGAAGGCGAGCAACGTGACGCTGAACGGCGTGACCGCGTCGTGCTTCCAGGCGATCGTCGCGCAAGGGCCGGTCGCGTTCGACTACAACGGCACGCCGCCGACGCCTGCCGTGCAGCCGATTTCGGGCGTGACGATCAGTAACTGCGACTTCGGCACGCCGGTCGCGTCGGGCACGCCGACCGTCACGTCGCCGGGGCCGATCTACGCGTTCAACGTGAGCGCGATGACGCTGACGAACGTGACGATCGCCGGACAGGCCGTCAACATGACGGTCACCGACGCGCGGTGAGGTAACGCGCGAGCACGCGTTCGCGTGCGGCCGGTCGATGCACGCGGACGCGTTACGCCAGCGTCTTGACCATGTGGTGCTCGTCGTAGAAGCGGCCGTCGATGAACAGCGCGCGCGGTTCCGTGCCGAAGCGGACGAACCCCTGCGACGCGTACAGGCGTTCGGCGGTGCCGTTGACGTCGTTGACGCACAGCATCAGTTGCCGGCATTGCCACGCTTGCGCCGCATGCGCGGTCGCGCTGTCGAGCAGCGATTGCGCGATGCCGCGCCCGCGATACGCAGGCTCGACGAACACGCCCCAGATCAGCGCCTTGTGCGCGACCTTCACCCGTGGATCGCGGCGCACGCCCGTGATGCCGACGAGCGTTGCGCCGTCGAATGCGCCGAACACGGCCTGCACGCCGCTCGGCGTGATGCGCGTCGCGAATTCGTCGACCGTGATGCCGGCTTCTTCGTCGCGGGTCGGCAGGAACGAGGTCGGCGACGTGTCGATTGCGCGCAGGCGCACGGACTGGAACTGCGCCGCATCGGCGGCGTCGAGCAGGCGGATCGTGATCATGGAATGCAGTTCTTGTTGGGGTGTCGGAATCTGCCGCGCGATGCGCGGCAGGGCATCGACAATGCTAAGCGCAAACGGGTGGCTCGCGCGAGTATCGGCGGTGTGCGGAAGCTGACGGTGACGTGTCAGCGCGGCAAGCGTGCTGCGCTGACAGAAGGAGGGAGATGAAGTGGAGCGCGCGCGTCGTAGCGCCGCGTCGAGCGAGCGCAATCCGCGCAATCTGCCCGATGCGCCCGATCACGTCAGGCGCATGCGGTCTGGATCAATAACGCGACAGCTGATTGCCGTTGATCTGCACGCGATCGCCCGGGCGCAGGTCGCCCGGAGACTGCACGTCGAACGAGCGCGTCGAGCCGTCGCTGAGGCGCACGTCGATCCGGTAGCTGCTCGGCGGTTGGGCCGCGCCCATCTGCTGGCCGATCTGGTTGCCGGCGACGGCGCCGCCCAGCGCGCCGATCACGGTCGCCGCCTCGCGGCCGTGGCCGCGGCCGAACTGGTTACCCAGCACGCCACCGACCAGCGCACCGACGACGGTGCCGGCCACGCCCGACGTGCCGACCGACCCGCTGACCGGCTGGATGTTCGCAACCGTGCCGTATTGCGTGCCGTAGCCGTTGCCGTACTGGCCGCCGTAAGGCTGCGGGTTGCCGTATTGGTCGTATTGCGGCGCTTGGTTCGGATAAGCCGGCTGCTGCGGCTGCACGTAGCCGGGTTGCGAATACGCGGGCTGCGCGTAGCCGGGCGTCGCATATTGCTGCTGCGGATAGCCGGGTTGCGCACCGTAGTAGCCGGGTGCGACGCAGGCGGTCAGCGGAAGCGCCGCCACGGCGACGAGCGTGGCGAACAGAACGGTCTTGGTGGAAGGCATGCGCATCATGATGGTTCCTGCATCGGCAACGTGTTCGCCTACGAATTCCGGGACGGGTGGCGAACTCGCCGTGAGTATAAGTAATGGGCTGATGCGCGTCCGGTGCGGCCGGGTAACAACGTGTAAAGTCTGTTGCCGGGCAACTCGCCGGCACGGCGGGGCGTTGAAGTGGGTGCCCGGCACGGCGCGATGCGGCCTCCGGGCGCCGCTATTCCTATGATGTAGCGCGATGCGCGACTTCTCCTCTGTTTACATCGCATCGCTACCGCCGCGATCCCGCTCCATCGTCGCGCCGGTCAGCGCGGCATGCGTGCCGCGCATCGCGAAATCGAATGCGCTGCATCGCGACATTTAATTGGTCTATGGCGGCCCCGTCCGATATCGTGACGCATTCCCTGCCAACGGTCGCGCCGCACCGTGCCGCGGTTCCTTCCCCTGTCCGCGCCGGCGCTGCGTTTCTCGCGATAACGACCTGACCGCCGTCACGGTGCGCGCATCGTGACGGTCCCGCACCGACCGACCACACCGGAACCGACATGACGAACCTGCTGATCCGCAACGTCCGCACGCACGCCGACGAAGCGCTCGACATCCTGATCGAAGGCGAGCGCATCGCGCGCGTCGGCCCGTCGCTCGACGCGCCCGCGGGCTGCGCGATCGAGGACGGCGCGCACGCGCTTGCGCTGCCCGGCCTCGTCGAAGGCCACACGCATCTCGACAAGACCCACTGGGGCATGCCGTGGTATCGCAACGCGGTGGGGCCGCGCCTCGTCGACCGCATCGAGAACGAGCGCCACTACCGCGCGACGAGCGGTCACGATGCGGGCGCCGCGTCGCTCGCGCTGGCGCGCGCGTTCCTCGCGGCCGGCACGACGCGCATCCGCACGCACGTCGACGTCGACACCGACGCCGGGCTGCGGCATCTGCACGGCGTGCTCGCGACGCGCCAGACGCTGCGCGGCCAGGTGGAGATCCAGATCGTCGCGTTTCCGCAGTCGGGCGTGCTCAAGCGGCCCGGCACCGCCGCGCTGCTGTCCGACGCGCTCGGCGCGGGCGCCGACCTGCTCGGCGGCCTCGACCCGTGCGCGATCGAAGGCGATCCGGTCGAAGCGGTGGACGTGCTGTTCGGCATCGCCGAGCGCCACGGCCGCGGGCTCGACCTGCACCTGCACGAGCGCGGGTCGATGGGCGCGTACTCGCTCGACCTGATCCTGCAGCGCACGGCCGCGCTCGGCATGCAAGGCAAGGTCACGATCAGCCACGGCTTCTGCCTCGGCGACGTTGCCGGCCGCGAGCGCGACGCGCTGCTCGCGCGGATGGCCGAACTCGGCGTCGCGATCGTCACGACCGCGCCGGCCGCGGTGCCCGTGCCGTCGGTCGTCGCGTGTCGGGCGGCCGGCGTGACCGTCGTCGGCGGCAACGACGGCGTGCGCGATACGTGGACGCCGTACGGTTCGCCCGACATGCTGGAACGCGCGATGCTGATCGGCATGCGCAACGATTTCCGCCGCGACGACGCGCTCGAAGTCGCACTCGACTGCGTCACGCACAGCGCGGCGCGTGGTTGCGGCTTCGCCGACTACGGGCTGGAGGCCGGCAAGCGTGCGGACGTCGTGCTCGTCGATGCGCTGACGTTCGCCGAGGCCGTCGTCGCGCGGCCGACGCGTCGGCTCGTCGTGTCGTCGGGGCGGATCGTCGCGCGCGACGGCGTGCTCGTCTGAGCACGGTGCCGCATTGCGCCGGGTATGATCGGGCTCTTTCATCCTGATCCCGCGGGAGACGACGATGCGACGCACACGCACGATGGCGGCACGGGCCGCACGATGGACGCGCTGGATGGCTGCGGCCACGTTCGCGGTGACGGCCGCGCATGCGGCGGCGGTCGGACCGGATCAAGCCCAGCAGGAAGCGAATCGTCGCACGGTGCTGGCGTTCTACGAGAAAGGCCTGAACGAGAAGGATGCCGATGCCGCGCTCGCGTATGTCGGCGACCAGTACGTGCAGCACAACCCGAACGCGGCCGACGGGCGTGACGGTTTCCGCAAGTTCGTCGCGTTCCTGCGCGACAAATATCCGCAGTCGCACAGCGAGATCAAGCGCGCGTTCGTCGACGGCGACTACGTGATCCTGCACGTGCATGCGGTGCGCGAGCCCGGCACGCGCGGCAGCGCGATCATGGACATCTTCCGGCTCGAGCACGGCAAGATCGTCGAGCACTGGGACGTGAACCAGCCCGTGCCCGAGCATGCGGCGAACGGGAACACGATGTTCTGACGGGCGCGGGCTTGCCCGGTTAGGCCGGTGCTCCGTCGATGCCGATCTGCATCGCGACGGCCGCGCTTATTCTGGCTCGTGTTCCAGCATCGCCGCGAGCGCCTTCGTCAATTCGCTGACCATCGGATCGGCCGTCGGCCGATGCAGGATCGCGATGTCCATGTTCTCGATCGGCGCGAAGCCGCCGTGCTCGTCGGTCAGCACCACGTGGTCGTCGGTCACCGCGCGCGCGGGCAGCACGCTGATGCCTAGCCCGTCCGCGACGGCCGCCTGGATGCCGCTCAGGCTCGACGTCGTGAAGCTGATCCGCCAGCGGCGACCGCGTTCCTCGATCGCCTTGATCATGTCGTCGCGATAGAGCCCGCGCGGCGGAAACACGACGAGCGGCACCGGGTCGAGCTCGATCGTCGGATGCCGCGCGCTGTCGATCCAGCGCAGCTTCTCCGGCCAGCGCACCACTGCCTCGCGGCTGTCGCGCCGCTGCTTGATCAGCACGAGATCGAGCTCGCCGCGATCGTAGGCCGCGCAGATGTCGCGGCTCAGCCCGCACGTCACCTCGAGTTTCACCTGCGGATGATCGCGCTTGAACGCGGCGAGCGCGTGGGTCGTGCGGCCCGCCGCGAAATCGTCGGGTACGCCGAGCCGGATCGTGAGTGCGACGGTCGCGCCCGACAGCGCTTCCAGCATCTCGTCGTTCAGCGCGATCATGCGCCGCGCGTAGCTGAGCACCGTCACGCCGGCGTCGGTCGGCCGCACGTCGCGCGTGCCGCGGTCGAGCAGGCGATGCCCGGCGATCTCCTCGAGCCGCCGCACCTTCTGGCTGACCGTCGACTGCGTCGAATGCAGCCGCGCGGACGCGGTCGTGAAGCTGCCGCAATCGGCGACCATCACGAGTGCGCGCAACAGGTCGAGGTCGAACAAAGGTCGATTCATTTCTGCACTTTTCTGGATTCGAGCATTTCATTTCCAAATGCGTGCGAGGACTTTTAGCATGGCCGGAGAGCGTGGGCAATCGTGGGTTCGCCGGACACGTGGCTAGGGTTGCTCGCGAGGCATCTCGACGATATTCGTCGCCACTCGTGGTTGGGTGCGGTATAGGCTGCACGGGCGGCGGGGGCGAGAAAATGCCTTGATAGACCGCGCTGTATAGTCATTCGCCTCCGGCAGGTATCAGCGAAAACTTGCCCTGTGGCAATCAAACATCACCCGGGTAAACACTCGAAAATCCGGGAAAATCGCGCCACTTCGGGCCACTCAATCCAGCCCTTCGTACCGATCTCGCCCTCCCGCGTCGCCCGATCCGCTCCCCCGCTTGCGCTCAAAAATTGAGCGGTCTAGACTGCATCGCAGTTTCATCGAAGGAAGTCCCAGTCTTTCGCGCACCGCGCCGGCCCCCCCGGCACGACGCCCCCCAACGGACGCCCGGCGCTCGCCCGCCACGTCGAGACCACAAGGACACACCATGAACCGCACTGCAAAGCTCGTCGTTTCCGCGCTGGCGTTCGCGCCGCTCGTCTCGTTCGCGCAGGACACGGCAACGATCCGCTGGGGCATCGATCCCACCTATCCGCCGTTCGAGGCGAAGCAGCCCGACGGCTCGCTCGCCGGCTTCGACATCGACCTGCGCGATGCGATCTGCGAGCAGCTGCGTGCGAAGTGTGTGTGGGTCGAGCAGGGCTTCGACGGGATGATTCCGGCGCTGCGCGCGCGCAAGTTCGACGTGATCATGTCCGCGATGACGGCAACCGACGAGCGGCTCAAGCAGATCGACTTCTCGAACAAGCTGTACGCGTCGCCGGGCGCGCTCGTCGCGCCGGCCGGCTCGAAGCTGCTGCCGACCGCGGCGTCGCTCGCCGGCAAGCGCGTCGGGATCGACCAGGGCACCACGCAGGAGGCGTACGCGAAGGCCGAATGGGCGACCAAGGGCGTGACGATCGTGTCGTACCAGAATCAGGACCAGGTGTATCAGGATCTGGTGAATGGCCGTCTCGACGCGACCTTCCAGGACAAGACGCAGGCCGGCTATTCGTTCCTGAAGACGCCGCGCGGCAAGGGCTACGCGTTCGCGGGCCCCGACGTGACCGACGTGCGCATCACCGGCTATGGCGTCGCGATGGGCGTGCGCAAGGGCGACGCCGACATGAAGAAACGGCTGAACGACGCGATCGCCGCGATCCGCGCGAACGGCACGTACCAGAAGATCGCCGCGAAATACTTCGACTTCGACATCTACGGCGCGAAGCAGCAATTGAGCGCCGCGCCGTGACCGCATGCGCGCCACGCCCCCCATGATCCCGTGCTTCATTCAATCGACAGGCAAGCCATGACGAGTATCCAGGACCGCGTCGCGACAGCCGTGACGCCCGAACTGATCGCCGCCTTCCGCGACGAAGGCGCGGTGTGCATCAAGGGCATCTTCTCGCCCGACGAAGTGGCCGCGCTGCGCGCCGGCATCGACGCGAACCTCGCGCAGCCGAGCCAGCGCGCGAAGGTCGCGAGCCGGCCCGACGATCCGGGCTGGTTCTTCGAGGACTTCTGCAACTGGCGGCATAACGACGCGTACCGCGACTTCATCGTGCGGTCGCCCGCGCCGTCGGTGGCCGCCGCGCTGATGGGCACGAAGACTGTTCGCCTGCATCACGATCATCTGCTCGTGAAGGAGCCCGGCACGCGGCAGCGCACGCCGTGGCACCAGGATCAGCCGTATTACAACATCGAAGGCGACGACAACGTCAGCATGTGGATTCCGGTCGACGCGGTGCCGCTCGAATCGACGCTGGAATTCGTTGCGGGTTCGCACCAGGGGCCATGGCTGATGCCGCGCACGTTCATGGACAAGGAGGCGAAGTGGTTCCCCGAAGGCAGCCTCGCCGACCTGCCGGACATCGAGGCCGACCGCTCGGCATTCCCGATTCGGCACTGGGCGCTCGAGCCCGGCGACATGGTGTGCTTCCGGATGCTGACGCTGCATGCGTCGGGCGGTACGCAGAACCGCCGGCGCGCGTTCTCGATCCGCTTCGTCGGCGACGACATCCGTCACGCGCCGCGCCGCTGGAAGACGTCGCCCGATTTCCCCGGGCTGGCCCACGAACTGCCGGCCGGCGCGCCGCTCGAGCATCCGCTGTTTCCGGTCGTGTGGACGCGTGACGCGGGGCAGGTCCGGACGATCTGAGCGGCGAATATCGAGCGCCGTCACGCGCGCGGCGGCCGTTTCGCGATGAAGCGGCCGCCGCGCGTGGTCGTTTTCGGGTGCCGAAACAGGCTCAGGTCTGGTGCCGTCCGGCGCCCGGCTTGAAGCGCGAGCCGAGCCGGTAGCGGTTGCCCGGATGCAGGAAGTGCACGAACGTGACGGGCAGCCCGTTCGTCCAGGTGCGGCGTGTGAGGGTGAGACACGGCTCGTCGGCGCGCATGTCGAGCAGCCGCGCCTGTTCGCTCGTCGGCAGTGACGCGTCGACGACGTGCTCGATCTCCAGTTCGTAGTGCGACACGTTGTTGAACAGGTATTCGGACGGCGGCTCGGCCTGGAAGTCCTGATCGATGAATTCGGGCGCGGCGGCCGGATTCACGTAGCGATCCTCGAGCTGGATCGGGCGGCCGTTTTCCTCGTGCACGCACACCACGTGAAAGACCGGCGTGTTGACCGCCAGCCCGAACGCGGCCGCGACGTCGAACGACGCGGGTTCGCGCGACTGGCTGAGCACGCGGCAGCGATATTCGTGTCCGCGCGCGCGGATCTCGTCGCGGATGTGCGCGATCATCAGCAGGTTCGACTGCGGCTTCACTTCGGCGACGAAGGTGCCGACGCCCGCGATGCGCTTGAGCACACCTTCCTCGGTCAGCTCGCGCAGCGCGCGGTTGACCGTCATGCGCGCGACGCCGAATTGCGCGGCGAGATCGAGTTCGGACGGAATGCGGTCGCCCGGGCGCCACTCGCTCGCGTCGACCTTTTGGCGAACGAGCGTCTTGATCTGCTGGAACGGTGCGGTGGCCTTTGTGACCATCGGAAGATCCTTGCGCGAAGAGGTGACGAGGCTAGTCGTCGTGACTGACGATGACCAGGATCTCCGCCTGCGCGGCGCCGAGGCTGCGCGTGCGGTGCGGGATGAGTGCGTTGAAATAGACTGAATCGCCCGTCTTGAGTTGCACCGTCTCGTTCGGGAATTCGATTTCGACGCGCCCCTTGTGCACGAACAGGAATTCCTCGCCTTCGTGCTCGCGGAACGTCGACGCGACGAATTCGTGCGGCGGATGCACGACGAACGGCAGCATCTTCTTCGGCGCGACCCCGGCCGCGATGCTTTCGAAGCGGTGCGCGTGGCTGTCGGCCGCCGCACCCATCGCCGTGCGCTCGCCGGCGCGCGTGACCGTGATCAGCTCGCGATTGTGGCTTTCCGAGAACAGCTGCTCGACGTCGATGTTCAGCGCCTTCGACAGCTTCAGCGCGACCGCGATCGACGGCACGCTCAGGCCGCGCTCGACTTTCGACAGGTAGCTCTTGGTCAGGCCGGTCTCGTCGGCCAGCACATCGAGCGTCCAGCCCTTCTGTTTTCTGAGCAGCTTCAGGCGAATCGTCATGGGGCGCCAGGTGTCCTTCGAAAAATCGATTGTAACGCATGACACAAAGTGTCCTGTGGTGTATCGTGTGTCTTACGTGCCCACGGACACGGCCGCGGGCGGCGCGGCAGATCCGATCCATTCAGGAGGTGAACATGGCGGAAACGTTGAATTTCACGAAGGAGACGCTGGTCGCGCTGGCGGAGCGGCGTCTCGAGAACGAGGTGGGCGACAGCGGCTGGTCCGCGCGGCAAAAGCTCGCGCTCACGTGCCGGATCCTGTTCGACGCCGGTCACGATTCAGGCCTGGCCGGGCAGATCACCTGCCGCGCGGGCGACGCCGGCACGTACTACACGCAGCGGCTGGGGCTCGGCTTCGACGAGATCTCGGCCGCGAACCTGCTGCGCGTGAACGAGGATCTCGACGTCGTCGACGGCGAAGGCATTCCGAACCCGGCCAACCGGTTCCATACGTGGATCTATCGCGAGCGCCCGGACGTGAACTGCATCATCCATACGCACCCGGCGCATGTCGCGGCGCTGTCGATGCTCGAGCAGCCGCTCGTCGTGTCGCACATGGACACCTGCCCGCTGTACGACGATTGCGCGTTCCTGAAGGACTGGCCCGGCGTGCCGGTCGGCAACGAGGAAGGCGAGATCATTTCGAAGGCGCTCGGCGATAAACGCGCAATTCTGCTGTCGCATCACGGCCAACTCGTGGTGGGCAGGACGATCGAGGAAGCCTGCATCCTCGCGCTGCTGATCGAGCGGGCCGCGAAGCTGCAACTGCTTGCGATGTCGGCCGGCGAGATCAAGCCGGTGCCGCCGGCGCTCGCGCGGGAAGCGCGCGACTGGATTTCGAAGCCGAAGCGCGATGCCGTGACGTTCGACTACTACGCGCGGCGCGCGTTGCGCACGCATCCGGACTGTATTGCATGAACACGCGCATTGCGCTCGTCTCGTCCATCCATCATTGAGGAATCCACAACGTGTCCATCCTGCTGCAAGGCATCATCGCCTATCCGGTTACGCCGTTCTCCGCCGACGGCGCCATCGACCTGCCGGCACTCGATGCGCTGATCGAGCGCCTGATCGCCGATGGCGTCCACGCGATCGCGCCGCTGGGCAGTACCGGCGAGAGCGCGTACCTGTCCGACGCCGAATGGGAGGCGGTCGCCACCGCGTCGATTCGCGCGGTGCGCCGGCGCGTGCCGACCGTCGTCGGCATCTCCGATCTCACGACGGCCGGCGCGGTGCGCCGCGCGCGCATCGCCGAACAGGCCGGCGCCGATGCCGTGATGGTGCTGCCCGTGTCGTACTGGAAGCTCGGCAACGACGAGATCGTCGCGCACTATCGCGCGATCGGCGACGCCATCGGCATCCCGATCATGCTGTACAACAACCCCGCGACGAGCGGCGTCGACATGTCGCCCGACCTGATCGCGACGATCTGCAGGACCGTCGACAATGTGACGATGGTCAAGGAGAGCACCGGCGACATCGGGCGGATGCACCGGCTCGCGCAGTTGAGCGACGGGACGATCCCGTTCTACAACGGCAGCAATCCGATGGCGCTTGCCGCGCTGGCCGCGGGCGCGGCCGGATGGTGCACGGCCGCGCCGAACCTGAACGCCGCGTTGCCGATTGCGCTGGTCGACGCGATGCGCGCCGGCGACCTGGCGCGTGCACGGACGGTTTTTCACGCGCAGTTGCCGCTGCTGCGGTTCATCGTCGACGGCGGCCTGCCGGTGACCGTGAAGGCCGGGTTGCGTCTGCGCGGCTTCGACGCGGGCGAGCCGAGGCGGCCGTTGCTGCCGCTCGGCGAAGTGCGCACGCGCGAGCTCGAACGCCTGCTCGCGGCACTGCCGGATGGTGTGCTGGCATGAGCGGCGACGCGCGGCCGGCGATCGCGGTCGCCATCGCCGCGGTGCGGGTCGGCACGAGCTGCCCGCTGGCCGGCACGCCGCACCTGAGTGCGATCGACAAGCAGCCGGTCGACGCGCGTCTGTGGCTCGGCGCACTCGGCTTCGCGGGTGACGGGCAGGCCGATGCGCGGCATCACGGCGGGCCCGACAAGGCGGTCCATCACTATGCTTACGACCACTATGCGTGGTGGTCCGCGCAGATCGGGGCGCGTGACGTGCTCGAGCGACCGGGCGCCTTTGGCGAGAACCTGTCGACGCACGGCGTGACCGAGCGCGACGTGTGTCTCGGCGACGTGTTCACGCTGGGCGGCGCCGTGCTGCAGGTGTCGCAGTCTCGGCAGCCGTGCTGGAAGCTCAATGCGCGTTTCGACCATCCGCGCATGGCGGCGCTCGTGCAGCAAAGCGGCCGGACCGGGTGGTACTACCGTGTGCTGGACGAAGGCTGGGTGGCGCCGGGCGATGTGCTGGCGCTGCACGAGCGGCGGTATCCGCAATGGCCGCTGTCGACGGTGCTCGATGTGCTGTACCGGCGCACGCTCGACATGGCCGCGCTCGATGCGCTGTGCGGCGTTCCGGTGTTGCCGCCCGGCTGGCGCAAGATGCTCGACAAGCGCCGGACGGAGCGGCAGGTCGAAGACTGGACGAAGCGGCTCGAAGGCTGACGCGCCCGCGTGTGTGGTTTAGCCGGCCGGCAGGCTTCGCACGTCGGCCGTCGGCTCGGCGCCGAACGCGTCGCTCAGCGCGTGCCCGATCAGGTGCCGCGCGGCGGCCTCGGGCGTCGACAGCGCGCCGCTCGCCTTCAACTGGTCGAATTTCTCGCGCATCGGGAAATTCTCTTCGCTGGTCGAGCGGATCGTCGCCTGCATCCCCGTATCGACGACGCCCGGCGCGACGCTGCAGATCCGCAGCGCACGGTTCGCGTCGAGCGCGACGGCGCGTGCGTGATGATCGAGCGCGGACTTGGTCGCGCAATAGACGCTCCAGCCCGCGTACGCGTTGCGCGCGGCGCCGCTCGACACGTGCAGGATCCGGCATTCGGTCGGGGCCGATACCGCCTGCACGAGCGCGGCCGACAGCATCAGCGGCGCCGCGACGTTCAGGCCGACCGCGCGTGCGACGAGCGCCGGGTCCTGCGCGTCGAGCGGTCCGATCGGATCGACGATGCCCGCGTTGTTGAAGAGCAGCACGATCGACGCGCCGTCGACGAAGCTGCGCAGCGTGTCGCCGGCCAGCCACGTTGCGACGGCCGACGTATCCGACAAGTCGAGTTCGATTTCGGCGAACCGGTCGCCGGCCCGCGCGGCGAGCGACGGATGACGGCTGCGCGACACGCCGAGCACGGCGATGCCTTCCTGCAGCAGCTGTTCCGCGAGCGACGCGCCGAGGCCGCGCGTGTGTCCTGTGACGATGGCGCGCACGTTCGGCGCTGAAGAGGATGCGGTCATGGTGGTGAACGAGTGAACGGTTGAACCGTGTTGACGAGTGGCGAGTGATGCGCATGCGCGGCAACCCGGCGTGCGGGACGGGCGATGCACGGTGCCGGTGTGGCATTCGAAGGCGGCCGCGTGCCGCGCCGCCTCTCCGGCTGAACGCGTATCGTAGCGCCGGCCTGCACCACGCGCAAACGCGCGGCGACGCCAGCCGCTGCCATGCAGCGTGAATGCGCGGCGCCGAATGCACGCATCGTCGCGGCCGCCGCCGTCGCCCTCCCGATACGTTGGACGAAAGCCGTCTGCGGCAAGTGCGCGCGGCGCGGCGGCAGGTGGCGCCGGGCCCCGCGTCGCGAGCTATCATATGGCTCGCCCGTTCGCGACGCCGGACGGGCCGCGACGTTTCCCTTCACCTGCTGCACGCTGCGACGCCATCCATGAACACCACGCCGGATATGCCCACGCCACGCGCCCTGCGCGAACTCACGCCCCTCGAGGCCCGCATTCTCGGGGTGCTCGTCGAGAAGCAGCACACGGTGCCGGACACCTATCCGCTGTCGCTGAACGCGCTGACCGCGGGCTGCAACCAGAAAACCGCACGCTCGCCGGTGATGAACGTCAGCGAGGACGAGGTCACGACCGCGCTCGACAGCCTCAAGCACCTGAGCCTCGTGATGGAGGGCAGCAGCAGCCGCGTGCCGCGTTTCGAGCACAACATGAATCGCGTGCTCGGCATCCCGAGCCAGGCGATCGCGCTGCTCACGATCCTGCTGCTGCGCGGCCCGCAGACGGCCGCCGAACTGCGCCTGAACAGCGCGCGCCTGCACGGCTTCGCGGACATCTCGTCGGTCGAGGCCTTCCTCGACGAACTCGCCGCGCGTGCGCAGCCGCTCGTGATCCGGCTGCCGCGTGCGCCCGGTGCGCGCGAGAACCGCTGGATGCACCTGATGTGCGGCGAGGTGAACGTCGCCGACTTCGCCGGTTCGGACACCGGTGGCGGCACGGATTCCGTTCCGCCGTCCGAGTTCGAGGCGCTGAAGGCCGAGCAGAAGCGGCTTGCGGATGAAGTGGCGCGGTTGAACGCGCTCGTTCAGCGGATGGCGACCGAACTCGGGATCGACGTCGACGCGCCGGGCGACGTGAGCTGACGGGCTGCTCGAATCAACCGGGCGCCGGCGCGCAAGCGGGCGCGCTGGTTGACGCCCGAGCGTCGCGACACCGCCCGATCCGGATCACCAGCGGCACCCCGTCTTCGCGGACGCATCGACATCCTGCGCCCACGTGAAATCGGTCTTCTTGCCGGTACGCGCATGGGTGTACGTCATCGAATAGACGATCGCACCCTGGCTCATCATTTCATATTCGCCGTTGATCTTGCCGTCGACCATTTCCCACCAGGTTGTCGTGTACTGGTACGGGCGGCCTTCCGCGAGTTCCTCGTGCTCCTCGTGCTTGAACAGCAGCGGGATGGCCGACTTCGATTTCGCATACCGGACGACGCCGCCTTGCCACTTGGCCACGTCGTCGTAATACGTGCGCAGCTCGAATCGCACGGGTTTGTCGCCGGTCGTCCTGAAGCACAGCACTTCCGTGCTGACCTCGGCCGACACGGGCAATGCGATGCACAGCAGCAACGCGGCGAATGCTCTTTTCATGTTGGCAGATGAATAAAGGTGAGGCGATTCAGCCGATGCTGATTCGCGTGGCGCCCGCGTCGACAAGCCGGAACAGCAGATCCTCGACGGCTGCGCCCGGCGCCGAACCGAGATCCGCGTTGACCCGCCATCCGTGCTCCGTGCGCGCCGGCTCCGACAGATAGTGAACGACGCCGTGCAGGCCGTCCTCGGCCGGCACGCGTGCGTCGTCGGTGTCGAACCACGCGAAGAACCATGCCTTGAACGCGTCGGTGGCCGCGGCTTCGTCGAAACCGTCGGCTTCGACCGTCACCCAGTCCCACACGAACGGCCGGATCGACACGGCCGCCGTGTCGAGTTCGAACGCGAAGGGCTCGAAATCCAGTTGCGCATTCGAGTCGACCATCGCCGGCTGGCCGGCCGATTCGCCTGCGGTGTGAACGAGATCAGCGCGGCACGGCAGCGCGAGCGGGCCTTCGGTGGCCAGCATGCCGTCGGCTTTCCGGTAGGCCGGTTCGACGACGGCCACCGGTTGCGCCGCCGCTTGCGCGAGCAGGTCGGCGTAGGGCTGGCGGATGGCGCTGAGCAGTTCGGATACGGTCATCTTGGCGGGTCGGGTCAGGTTGCGAACGTCAATCACGGACGGATGGTGCGTCGTGCCGCCGGCGTCGAACGAGGGCCCGCATCGGCAGGGGACAGCCACGATCGTACGGTACTTCGATGGCATGCGACCACTCGGCCGAACGGCCGGCTCGCGTCGCGAGGTGCGCGCTCGCGCGGAAGTGCTGCGCGAGCGGCGTGCCGCCTTGCGCGAGTGCCATAATCGAGGCTGCCAATCATTCCAGACGTCCCCCGGAGAATTCTCATGCAGAACCTCGACAATCCTTCCCACGATCGCGAGGTAGGCAGCGCCGACGCGACGCAGGACACCACGCGCATCGACGACGTCCGCATCGGCGCCGTGCGTCCGCTGATTTCCCCCGCGCTGCTGCAGGACGAGCTGCCGGTGCCGGCCGCCACGCAGACGCTCGTCGAGGACACCCGCCGCGCGATCGGCGACATCCTGCATGGCCGCGACGACCGGCTGCTGCTCGTCGTCGGCCCGTGCTCGATCCACGACCACGATCAGGCGCTCGACTACGCACGCCGCCTGAAGGCTGCCGCCGATGCGCTGAAGGACGACCTGCTGATCACGATGCGCGTGTACTTCGAGAAGCCGCGCACGACGGTCGGCTGGAAGGGATACATCAACGATCCGCGCCTGGACGGCAGTTTCCGCATCAACGAAGGGCTGCGCGCCGCGCGGCAGCTGCTGCTCGACATCAACGCGCTGGGCCTGCCGGCGTCGACCGAATTCCTCGATCTGCTGAGCCCGCAATACATTGCCGACCTGATCGCGTGGGGCGCGATCGGCGCGCGCACGACCGAGAGCCAGAGCCATCGCCAGCTCGCGTCGGGGCTGAGCTGCCCGATCGGCTTCAAGAACGGCACCGACGGCGGCGTGCAGGTCGCGTCGGACGCGATCGTCGCCGCGCGCGCGAGCCACGCGTTCATGGGGATGACGAAGATGGGGATGGCAGCGATCTTCGAGACGCGCGGCAACGACGATGCGCACGTGATCCTGCGCGGCGGCAAGAACGGGCCGAACTACGACGCCGAGCACGTCGAGGCGAGTTGCGCGGTGCTGCGCAAGAGCGGGTTGCGCGAGCAGGTGATGGTCGATTGCTCGCATGCGAACTCGAACAAGTCGCATGAGCGGCAGATCGACGTCGCGCAGGATCTCGCGCGACAGTTGGGGCAGGGCGAGCACCGGATCGTCGGCGTGATGGTGGAGAGCCATCTCGAGGCCGGGCGTCAGGATCTGAAGCCGGGCGTGCCGTTGCAGTACGGCGTGTCGATCACCGATGCGTGCCTGAGCTGGTCGCAGACCGAGCCGGTGCTCGACGTGCTGGCCGAGGCGGTGCGGCATCGCCGGGTGTATTCGCGCAACGCGTGACGCGGCATGGCTGCGGGGCAGGGTGGCGGGCCGGCGGGGTGGCGCCCGCCGCGTAGTTCGATGCACCCGTGAAGATCTGTTGACTGTTTGCCATATTCTCCTGATCGACATGCCGCGGCGGCGCTGTTTCCGCGCCGCGCGCACAACTATCCGCACGGTCGTTGATCTGGCTCCGGCTCGATCCTCTGCCGCGTTGCACGCTGGACGCACGATCCGGCGAATGTCGCTACCATGAACGCCGTGCTGCACGCCGCGGCCCGGTCATGCCGGTCCGCCATGCACACACGCAGTGGCGGCGCGGCCGACCGCCATGCGACCGACGAAGCGCGGGGTGCTCACCGATCAGCCATTGCGCCCGCGTCGCTTCGCTCCCGGAATCAACAACAACCGAACCGGAGTGCAAACTACATGAAGTTCTACAAGACCCTCATCGCAGCAACCGTCCTCGCATCGAGCGTCAGCGCGCACGCGCAGATCGCCGGCGCACAGCCGCTCAGCGTGACCGTCGAACAATCGCAGGCGCTGCTCGAAGGCTGGAGCGTGAAGAAGAGCGTGCTGGGCAAGGTCGTGTACAACGACGCGAACCAGAAAGTCGGCACGGTGCGCGACCTGATCGTCGCGCCGGACGGCTCGGTGTCGGCGGCGATCGTGTCGGCCGGCGGCTTCCTCGGCGTGGCCGCGCATGACGTCGCGGTGCCGATCGCGTCGCTCGACGTGCGCAACGGCAACATCTACCTGCCGGGCGCGACGAAGGATGCACTGAAGGCGACGCCGGCGTTCCAGTACGCGAAGGTGCCGTCGGCGCCGAAGCCGAAGAAGCTCGACGACAAGCATTGACGGATGCGGCCCGGCCCGGCGCGCGATGTGCCGGGCCGGCCGGGTGCCACGTCGCGTCACGTCGCACCGCGCGGCGATCCATCACCGCCGCGCCCCCCAATCTCCCCCCTGCCTACGTAATTCTACGTAGCCCCGCATACGTAGTTGTGCGCTTGTAAGCCGCCCCCATCGCGCGGAATACTACGGCCCACTGCCTCGGCTTTCACGAGACGCGGCACGACGCATCGACGTCACGCGGGTTCGGCCCCTCGCCGCATCCACTCAAAAACACATTGGAGACCAGGAGACGCCATGAATCGGGCTTCCAGTACCCTGCTCTGGATCGCGGTCGCGCTGCTCGGCGCATTCGCATTCGGGACGATCGCACTTGCGCACGGCGAACGCGTCAGCGCGCTATGGATCGTGATCGCCGCAGTCTGCGTGTATCTGATCGCATATCGCTTCTACAGCCGCTTCATCGCCAGCAAGGTCATGCAGCTCGACGGGCTGCGGATGACGCCGGCGGTCAAATACAACGACGGCCTCGACTACGTACCGACCAACAAGTACGTGCTGTTCGGCCATCACTTCGCCGCGATCGCCGGCGCCGGGCCGCTCGTCGGCCCCGTGCTCGCCGCGCAGATGGGCTATACGCCCGGCATGCTGTGGATCCTGGCCGGCGTCGTGTTCGCCGGCGCGGTGCAGGACTTCATCGTGCTGTTCATCTCGACGCGCCGCGACGGCCGCTCGCTCGGCGATCTCGTCAAGATGGAGCTCGGCACGGTGCCCGGCGTGATCGCGCTGTTCGGCGCGTTCCTGATCATGGTGATCATCCTCGCGGTGCTCGCGCTGATCGTCGTGAAGGCGCTGACCAATTCGCCGTGGGGCACGTTCACCGTCGCCGCGACGATTCCGATCGCGCTGTTCATGGGCATCTACACGCGCTACATCCGTCCGGGCCGCATCGGCGAAGTGTCGATCATCGGCTTCGTGCTGTTGATGGCATCGATCGCGTTCGGCCAGCACGTGCACGATTCGGCGACGCTCGCCGCATGGTTCACGTTCAACGGCACGCAGCTCACGTGGATCCTGATCGGCTACGGCTTCGTCGCATCGGTGCTGCCGGTGTGGCTGCTGCTCGCGCCGCGCGACTACCTGTCGACGTTCCTGAAGATCGGCACGATCCTCGGCCTCGCGATCGGCATCCTGGTCGTTGCACCGGAACTGAAGATGCCCGCGCTGACGAAGTTCGTCGACGGCACGGGCCCGGTGTGGTCGGGCAACCTGTTCCCGTTCCTGTTCATCACGATCGCGTGCGGTGCGGTGTCGGGTTTCCACGCGCTGATCTCGTCGGGCACGACGCCGAAGCTGATCGACAACGAATCCAACGCGCGCTTCATCGGTTACGGCGCGATGCTGATGGAATCGTTCGTCGCGATCATGGCGCTCGTCGCCGCGTGCGTGATCGAGCCGGGCATCTACTTCGCGATGAACGCGCCGGCGGCCGTGCTCGGCTCGACGCCGGAAGCCGTCGCGAATACGGTCACGCAATGGGGCTTCGTGCTGACGCCCGACATGCTGACGCAGACCGCGAAGGCCGTCGGCGAGACGACGATCATCGCGCGCGCGGGTGGCGCACCGACGCTGGCCGTCGGCATGGCGCACATCCTGCACCAGGTGATCGGCGGCGAAGCGATGATGGCGTTCTGGTATCACTTCGCGATCCTGTTCGAGGCGCTGTTCATCCTGACGGCCGTCGACGCCGGCACGCGCGCGGGCCGCTTCATGCTGCAGGACCTGCTCGGCACGTTCCATCCGGCGCTCAAGCGCACCGAGTCGCTGCCCGCGAACCTGGTCGCCACCGCGCTGTGCGTGGCCGCGTGGGGCTACTTCCTGTACCAGGGCGTGGTCGATCCGCTCGGCGGCATCAACACGCTGTGGCCGCTGTTCGGCATCTCGAACCAGATGCTCGCCGCGATCGCGCTGGTGCTCGGCACCGTCGTGCTGTTCAAGATGAAGCGCGAGCGCTACGCGTGGGTGACGATCGTGCCGACCGCGTGGCTGCTGATCTGCACGCTGACGGCCGGCTGGCAGAAGATTTTCGATTCGAATCCGAAGGTCAGCTTCCTCGCGCATGCCGCGAAGCTGCAGGCCGCGGTGGACGAAGGCAAGGTGCTCGCGCCGGCGAAGTCGATCGCGCAGATGCAGCGGATCATCTTCAACGACTACATCGATGCGGCGCTGGCCGGCCTGTTCATCTTCGTCGTCGTGGCGATCGCGGTGTACGGCCTGCTCGCCGTGCTGCGCGCGCGCCGCGAGTCGAAGCCGACCGTGCGCGAGACGCCGTACGAGCCGATGCCGGCCGCGCAGGCGCTCGGCAGCGGCCGATAACGGGAGGCCGCGATGTTCAGCGATCTCGGCGGCGACCTGCGCAGCGCGGGGCGTTACCTCGGGCAGGCGTTGCGGCTGATGGTCGGCCTGCCCGACTACGACACCTACGTCGCGCACATCCGTGAAACCCATCCGGACCGCGAGCCGATGACGTACGAGGAATTCTTCCGCGAGCGTCAGAATGCGCGGTACGGGTCGGGGGCGGGGAAGTGTTGTTGAGCCGGGCCGGTGAGGTCGCCCGGTAGGGCGGTCCGGTGACGGACCAGGAAGCGCCGCGAACGCATTCGCGGCGCTTTTTTCTTTTGGGAGCCGGGCGGCACGCGCGGGCGCTGCCGTCGTCGCCGCGTTTGACCGGCTTCAGCATGGTTCGCTCGGTGCGCCGGTATCATAGGGCTTTTGCTTTTTCCGAAGAATCCGCGCAGGAGAACCCGTCGTGCATGTCGGTGAGCGTTTCAACAGCATTTCCCATCTCGTCGGCGCGGTGTTGTCGGTGGCAGGGCTGGTCGCGCTGGTGACGATGGGCGCGCTCGATCGCGATCCCTACAAGATCGTGAGCTTCAGCGTGTACGGCGCAATGTTGATCCTGCTGTACGCGATCTCGACGCTGTACCACAGCGTGCGCAACCCGCGGCTCAAGGCGATCCTGCAGAAGTGCGACCATTCAGCCATTTATCTGCTGATCGCGGGCAGCTACACGCCCTTCGCGCTCGTCACGCTGCGCGGCCCGTGGGGCTGGTCGCTGTTCGGCGTGAGCTGGGGGCTCGCCGCATTCGGGATCGCGCAGGAGCTCACGCTCGGACGGCGCACGCGCATCGTGTCGATGGTGCTGTACGTGCTGATGGGCTGGCTCGCGCTCGTCGCGATCCGCCCGCTGATCCATGCGTTGCCGCCTGTGGGGACCGCCTGGCTCGTGGCCGGCGGCGTCATCTACAGCGCGGGCATCTACTTCTTCATCAATGACGAACGCATCCGCCACGGGCACGGCATCTGGCACCTGTTCGTGCTGGCCGGCAGCCTGTGCCAGTTCGTCAGTGTCGCGATGTACGTTGCGTGAGCGTGAGCCTGGACGGCCCGGTGCGCGTCATTCGCGCCCGGCCGCTTGTGCAGCGCCGCGCAGCGCGATGAACCCGACCCATCCCCAGTAGACGCGGTGATGCGCGATCAGCCCGTCGCGCAGATCCATCACCTCGACGAGATCGACCTGATCGCCTTCCGGCGTTTCGCGCGGATATTCCCATATGAGTTGCCGCCCGTTCGAGAAGAACGTGCCCGTGCGGTGCCAGCGTCCGAGCTTGTTGCCCGGATTGCGCAGGCCCGCCGCGAAGAACGCGCCGATCGCGGCCTTGCCGTGCAGCACGCCCGTGCCCTGATCGGGCAGCGTGACGACGATCAGCGGCGTTTCGAGGATTGCGTCGTCCGCGTACAGCGACATCAGCGCGTCGAGGTCGCGTGCGACGACGGCGGCGTGCCAGCCTCGATGGATGCGTTGCGCATCGGTGTCGGCGTGGGTCATGGCGGGTTCCGGCAGGCGTGGATAACTGAACCACTGTATTGATGCAACGCCGCCGGACGTTTCAGCGCAAATCGAAACGTCGATGTCGCGCGAGCCGCCGTCAGCCCCTCAGCGCCCCAGCGCGCCGAGATTCAGTTCGTGCGACTTGCCGATCCACACCGCGCTGTCGCGGTGGTCGCGCAATTCGTCGTTCGTGTTCGGATGCAGGAAGATGTCGAGCGCGCCGTGATTCAGCACGAGCCACGGCACGATGGTGTCGAACCGCGCGGCGTCGAACGCGATCTGGTACGACCACGCCGGATGCGGGCCGACGAGGCGTTCGTGAAAGCGGCCGAGCTCCATGATCGCGCCAAACCGTTCTTCGACGACGAGGCGAAACGCCCAGGCCGCGTCGCGACTCGCGGCGTCGAAGTAGACGTGTGCGTGCCAACTGTCGATGGCGGTGGTGTCGATGGCGGACATGGCGGACTCGAGTGAAGAATAGGGAAGGCATGAGAGCCGTGACATACGGCCGATGCGCAATTATCGCGCTTACTCGTCGGACACGTCTTGTCTCAGAACGGTGAGTCGGCGCGGAGGATTTGCCGCGTGTCGGCGAAACCGGCTCGTTCGATAGGTTTTTTCTCGCGTGCGTCCATGCATGCTGCATCGCGCCGAAAGCCTTGCCGGGCCACGCTTCGGCAGAAATCCTGGCGGAAATATGTCATTTCGAAAACTGCAAAGGCGATTCACGTGCTGCTTCGAATCGTCTGCGAAAACGCGATCAGGTAGTTGAATGAAATAAAGAAATTCCGAGCAGGCGGCAGTCGCGAATGCGCGGATCGCGCCCCGGCTGCCGGTGCCGAAAATATCAATTGCGGAATCGGCTATTCAAGCGCACGGCCTCGCGGCATACGATGACTACACCGCATCGATCATCGAGATCGATGCGCAAACAACCATCTGGAGGCCATGATGCGATCCCTTGTTTCCCTTGCCGTTCTGTCCGGCGCGCTTGCCGTGCTGCCCGTCGCGAGCTTCGCGCAGTCCGTCGACACCGAGTGGCAGAACGCCGCGCCGTTGAACTGGAAGGCGGCGCGTGCCGAGACCGACGTGCAGCTGATGCAGATGGCGCGCGCCGGCTATCGTGCGACGGCAGCCGGCAACCAGAACTATCCGCTCGCGATGCAGCGTGCGCTCGAGCGCGTGCACAACCCGTTGCCCGACCGCTCGCAGGAAGAGAAGGCGGCGATGCAACAGCGTGCCGCGCGCGACGCGCAGACCGGCCATCCGGTGAAGGCGTTCTTCGTGAAGACCGCGTACTACCTGAAGGGCGAGAACACGTTCTGATGCGGGAGACGAGCATGGCATGCGCGAACCGACTCCCCGCCGCGTTGCGCGCGTCGCTGATCCGCCGGCTGCCGGCGGCGTGCGCGACGCGGCGGCGGGACGACGTGTACGGCGCGCGGCGCCGCGCGAACGCCAATCGCGACGCAAGCCGCGGTGGCGTCGCGTGCCGCACCGCGTGGCCGGCATTCGATGCGGACGACGCTGCCGCAAGCGAGGACGAATCATGAAGGGCGTCCGGAAGGGCCGTCGCCGCCCGCCGTTGACGCGCGAGTGGCTGCTGCCGCTGCCGCCCGCGCATGTGCGCGACATTTCTCTGAAATGCCACATGGCGCTCGTCGCGCTGCGCGGCGAGCACGGCAGCGAAGCGTTGCTGATGCGGCTGCGCACGAGTGTCTATCTGGTGTTCCTCGCGCTCGACGATGCGGTGTGCCCCGACGCGAGCATCGACCTCTGCGTCGAGGCGGAGCGCGTGCTCGACGCGAGCGTGGCGCGCGCCGCGCAAAGCGGCGCATGGACGCTGCACGACGACGAATGCGCGGCGCTCGAGCGCGTGCTCGCCGCGAACGACGCGTGCGTCGCGACGCTCACGCGACATCGGCTCGCCGAGCTGTGGAATCACGTCTGCACGTTTGCGTCGGCCGAACAGCCGGCGCTGGTCGCGCACGCGGCGGCGAAGATGCGGGAGCCGGCCGTTCTGCATTGAGCGGCGGCCACGCGACCGACGCCCGGGCCATGTTTCGTACCAGTCCAATTCACGGGGGCTGACTCTCGCCGTCTAATGTCACGACAGGAGCCGAACGGGTTCGGTCGATGACGATCCATCCTCGCGTTTGCGACGATCGTGCGTGTCGGCGCGAACGCATTCGTTTCAGTCAGGAGGAGCGATGGCGCTATACAGGATCGGCGGCTACTTCACGTGCGGAATCGGCCGCGCATTCAGCGAGAACCTGCCGCCCGGCAGCGAAGTGAAGATCGCGGGCATCTATCGATGCACCGTGTGCGGCGACGAGATCGGCATTGCGAAATCGCAGACGCTGCCGTCCGAGGAAACCCATCGGCACGATCTCGATCCGCCGTCCGACCCGCTGCTCGATCCCGGCCCGACCGCATGGCAGCTGATCGCGGCGGCGGAGTCGCGACACTAGCCTGGGCAAGCGGCGTGCGCATTCCGATGCGTGCGCGGATGCGCGGCGGCCCCGTTGCGAGGCCCGACAAAACAAAAGCGCCACGGAGCGAACTCCGTGGCGCTTTCTTGCCGCCTGCCTGCGCGGAGGCGTGAGCCTCCGCGGGCGACACGCGCTTAAGCCGCCGTTGCCGGCTTCGCCGGCTTCTGCAGCTTGCCCTTGCCGGCGCGCTGGATTTCGTCGAGCTTGATCTCGACGTGGCGCGAGAACACGTACTCGGCCGGACGCTGCTTCGCGATCGAGATGTCCGGTGCGAACGGGCCGTCGGTCTTGATGCCCTTCTTGCTCACGCGCAGCGCCTTCAGCGGATGCGAGATCGTGTCCATCACGGCCGTGGCTTCGAAGCCGCAGTGGACCATGCAGTCCGCGCACTTCTCGTAGTTGCCGACGCCGTAGTTGTCCCAGTTCGTGTCTTCCATCAGTTCCTTGAAGGTCTTCACGTAACCTTCGCCGACCAGATAGCACGGCTTCTGCCAGCCGAACACGGTGCGTGCGGGGTTGCCCCACGGCGTGCACTTGTACGTCTGGTTGCCGGCCAGGAAGTCGAGGAACAGCGACGACTGGCTGAACGACCAGCGCTTGCCGCCTTCGCCGCGCTTCAGGATCTCGCGGAACAGGTTCTTCGTCTTGTCGCGGTTCAGGAAGTGCTGCTGATCCGGCGCGCGTTCGTATGCGTAGCCCGGCGACACGGTGATGCCGTCGACGCCGATCGGCCCCAGCGTGTCGAAGAACTTCGCGACGCGCTCGGGGATCGCATCGTTGAACAGCGTGCAGTTGATGTTCACGCGGAAGCCGCGGCGCTTCGCTTCCTTGATGGCCGCGACCGCCTTGTCGTACACGCCTTCCTGCGATACGGAGTGATCGTGCATCTCCTTGTCGCCGTCGAGGTGGACCGACCAGACGAAGTACGGATTCGGCTCGTAGTCGTCCATCTTCTTTTCCATCAGGAGCGCGTTCGTGCACAGGTACACGAATTTCTTGCGCTTCATGATGCCCTTGACGATCTCCGGCATCTCCTTGTGGAGCAGCGGCTCGCCGCCGGCGATCGACACGATGGGCGCGCCGCACTCGTCGACGGCTCCCAGGCATTCCTCGACGGACAGGCGCTGGTTCAGGATCGGGTCCGGATAGTCGATCTTGCCGCAGCCGTTGCACGCGAGGTTGCAGCGGAACAGCGGCTCGAGCATCAGCGCGAGCGGATAGCGTTTGTTGCCGGACAGGTGTTGGCGCATGATGTATGCGCCGACGCGGACTTGCTGGAGCAGCGGAATAGACAAGAGATGTCCTCCTTAAACTTCGCGGGCGACAGCTTGCGTAAGCTTCGCCGGCAACTTGAATTCGACTTTTTCTTCACGGCCCGCCATCGTCGTGACATCGACGGGCCCCAGCGCGCGCAGCGCGCCGATTACATCCTCAACCATTTCCTCGGGTGCCGACGCGCCGGCGGTCAGGCCGACCGTCTGCACGCCCGCGAACCATTCGGGCTTCACTTCCGAGCCGTCGGCGACGAGATAGCTCGGCACGCCGCTTTCGGTGCCGATCTCGCGCAGGCGGTTCGAGTTCGAGCTGTTCGTCGCACCGACGACCAGCAGCACGTCGACCTGGCCGCTCAGCTCGCGCACGGCGGCCTGGCGGTTCTGCGTCGCGTAGCAGATGTCGCGCGTGTCCGGGCCGACGATGTCGGTGAACCGGCGCTGCAGCGCTTCGATGATGCCGCGCGTGTCGTCGACCGACAGTGTGGTCTGCGTGACGTACGCGACCGGCGTATCGACCGGCAGCGTCAGCGTATCGACTTCTGCCTCGCTCTGCACGAGGATCACCTCGGCAGGAATCTGGCCGATCGTGCCTTCGACTTCCGGATGGCCCGCGTGGCCGATCAGGATCAGCCGGCGGCCCGCCGCGACGTACTGGCGGCCCTGCACGTGCACCTTCGTGACGAGCGGGCAGGTGGCGTCCAGCACGTCGAGCCCGCGCGTTTCGGCGTCGCGTTCGACCGTCTGGGCGACACCGTGCGCGCTGAAGATCGCCACGGCGCCGTGCGGCACCTCGTCGAGTTCCTCAACGAATCGTGCCCCTTTATTACGCAGATTTTCGACGACATGCCGGTTATGCACGATCTCATGACGCACATAGACCGGCGCGCCGTGCTGTTGCAGCGCGCGATCGACGATTTCGATTGCGCGGACAACCCCCGCACAGAAGCCGCGGGGCTGGGCAAGGATGACTCGCATATATGAGCGAACTCCGACGACAGACGCCGGGGTTCGAGGAGCTGGCACAGCTCGCTCGCCCCGGCTTGATGTTATGAAGGCAGGAACGAACCGGCCAGGCCAGGCCCCGGAACCCCGAATTAATCGCGCATTTTAACCCTATCGGGCCGTCCGTGCTCTGGTGCTGTATCCACCGTGTTGCATCCATAGCAGAGCCGCGTCGGCGCTGGCGCGCGCGGAACCCGGTAAACTGCGCGCTTTCGCGGGCAGCCGGTCCGGCTGCCCGGCGTCGCGCTCATTTCAAGGCCATTCGATGACCGTCGATTCTTACGCGTATTGCCCTGCCGCCCGTGCGGTCATGGGCGCTTTTACTCCGACCCTCAATATGCTCGACCGATCGTGCGCGGCGGGCGGCCGTGCCGTTCGCGCCGGTGTCCGGCAGGAGGCTTGCCGATGATGCTGGCGATTACCTTCCTGGTATCCGGCCTGTCGCTGCTGATCTGGATCGTGCTGCTCGTCGCGCGCGGCGGTTTCTGGCGTGCGCGGCCCGCGCGGGCGCTGCCGCCGCAGGCGCGTGGCGCGGCGGCCGAGGCCGGCTGGCCGGCCGTCGTCGCGGTCGTGCCGGCGCGCAACGAGGTCGATGTGATCGCCGAGGCGGCGACGTCGTTGCTCGAGCAGGACTATCCGGGCGATTTTCACTTGATCATCGTCGACGACCACAGCGACGACGGCACCGCCGACGCGGCCCGTGCGGCCGCGCTCGCGATCAACCGCGCCGAGCGCCTGACCGTGCTGGCCGCGAAGCCGCTGCCGTCCGGCTGGTCGGGCAAGGTATGGGCGCAGTCGCAGGGCATCGCGGCGGTGCGCACGCTCGGGCTGCCGGCCGACTACCTGCTGCTGACGGATGCCGACATCGGCCATCCGCCCGACGCCGTCGCCCAGCTCGTCACGCGCGCGCAGGCAGAACAGCGCGATCTCGTGTCGCTGATGGTGCGGCTGCGCTGCGATTCGTTCTGGGAGAAGGCGCTGATCCCGGCGTTCGTGTTCTTCTTCGCGAAGCTCTATCCGTTCTCGTGGATCAACAATCCGCGCAACCGGACGGCCGGCGCCGCGGGCGGCTGCATGCTGGTCAAGCGCAGCGCGCTCGAGGAGGCGGGCGGCATCGAATCGATCCGCGGCGCGCTGATCGACGACTGCAGCCTCGCCGCGCAGATCAAGCATCGCGGCAGCGGCCGGCACCCGATCCGGCTCGATCTGGCCGATCGCAGCGTGTCGCTGCGTCCGTACGACAGCTGGCGCGACATCTGGAACATGATCGCGCGCACCGCGTTCACGCAGCTCCATTATTCGCCGCTGCTGCTCGCCGGCACGCTGCTCGGGATGACGATCATCTACCTCGTGCCGCCCGTCGCCGCGCTGGCGTACGGCGCGCGCGCATGGCCGGCGTGGCTCGCGTGGGCGTCGATGTGCACCGCGTATGCGCCGATGCTGCGCTACTACCGGCGCTCGCCGCTGTGGGCGCCCGCGTTGCCGCTCGTCGCGCTGTTCTACGTCGGAGCGACGTTCGCTTCCGCGTGGCGCTACTGGCGCGGCAAGGGCGGCCAGTGGAAGGCGCGGGTGCAGGCGCCGGTGGAGCGTTGAACTGAATGATGCCGGCGCATGCCGGCTGACTTCCAGGCCTCGGAAAGCAGACAGCCCGATCGGTGTGAACCGATCGGGCTGTTTCTTGTGCGGCGGTGGTGCGCCCGCTTACCGCTGCGTCAGCATCATGTACATCTGGATCACGACGTCCGGCGAGAACGTGAACGGCACCCAGCCGTAGCCGGTGTGGCGCGCGACCAGCAGGCGGTCGCCGTTCGACTGCTTCTGCACGGCCATCATCGGGTTCTTCGTCGTCACGAAGCGCCAGCCGGCCGGGATGCCCGGCGGCGGTTCCGGCTGCATCGACGCGCGCGCATGCGCGAGTTCCTCGATCAGCTGGCCCAGCTGCTCCGGGTGCAGCGTGATCGACTGGCCGTTGACGGTCAGCGTCAGTTCGTTCTGCGACGGGCGTGCGACATGCAGCGTCGGCTTGTCCGCGGGCGCATCCGCTGCTTCGATAGGGGCGACTTCGATCGCGCCGGCGGCGCCGTTCGTCGCGACGACTGCGGTGCTCGCATCGGCCGGCGCCGCAGCGCCTTCATCGGCGGCAATTGGCGCGGCAGCGGGTTCGACAATCGGTTCGACGACTTCGGCCGCGGCGGTTGCAACGGACGTCGCAGTGTCGGACGCCGCCGGGTTCGTCGCCGCGTCCTTCACGACGGCTTCGACGAGCGCTTCCGCGTCGGCGATCGCCTTCGCGTGACGCTCGGCGGCCGCTTCGGCCTGCGCGATCGCTTCGCTGTGGCGTTGCGCGACAGCCTCCGCCTCGGCAGTGGCCTGCGCGTGGCGTTGCGCGGCCGCTTCGGCTTGCGCGATGGCTTCGGTGTGGCGCTGCGTGATGGCTTGCGCTTCGGCGGTCGCATCGGCGTGGCGCTGCGCGGCGGCTTCCGCTTCGGCGATCGCTTGCAGATGACGCTGCGCGAGCGCTTCGGCCTCGGCGATCGCGGCCGCGTGGCGTTGCGTCGCGGCCTCGGCTTCGGCCGTCGCATCCGCGTGGCGTTTCGCGGCGGCCGCGGCCTCCGCGGTGGCGGCGGCATGACGCTGCGCGGCGGCTTCCGCTTCGGTCGCGGCGGCGTGATGACGTTGCGCGGCGGCCTCGGCTTCGGCGATCGCGGCCGCATGGCGCTGCGACGCGGCTTCCGCGTCCGCGTGACGTTGCGCGAGCGCTTCGGTCAGCGCGGTCGCTTCGGTGTGTCGCTGGACGGCGGCTTCGGCCTGCGCGGCGGCTTCGTTGTGGCGTTGGGCGGCGGCTTCGGCCGCGGCGGTGGCATCGGCGTGGCGCTGCTGCGCGGCGGTGGCGTCGGCGGCTGCGGCCGTGTGGCGCTGCGCGGCGGCCAGTGCTTCGGTCTCCGCCGCGGCGTGACGCTCGGCAGCGGCCTGGGCTTCCGCCGCGGCGGCGCGCGCGAACGCTTCCGCGCTGCGTGCCGCCTGCTGCGCGGCGTGGTGATCGTGGAGCAGCTGATCGACGCCCGCGTTGAGCGAATCGATCTGATCGTTCAGGTTCATGCGTGTCTTCTCTGCGTAAGACCCGCGATTTTAACCGCTGCGCCGGTGCCGGTCCGTCAGCGACGTGTAACAAAGTGCGCAAAGCGGCGTGAAGCACGCCGCGTTGTGCTATTTCAGGTAGCCCGCCGAGCCGAACCAGTCCAGCGCGTCGCGCAGCCCTTCGCGGTACGGACGCGCGCGGTAGCCAAGCTCGCGCTCGGCCTTCGCGGACGTGAAATACATCTTGTTCTTCGACATCCGCAGCCCGTCGACGGTCACGAACGGTTCCTTCTTCGTGAACTTCGCGACGGCCTCCGCGCCGAGCGCGAGCGGGTAGAGCGGCCAGCGCGGCAGCGCGATCGTCGGCGCCTTGCGGCCCGTCATCTGCGCGATGTCGGCCAGCATCTGTTGCAGCGGCAGGTTCTCGCCGCCGAGGATGTAGCGCTCGCCGATCCGGCCGCGCTCGAGCGCGAGGAAGTGGCCGTGCGCGACGTCGTCGACATGCACGAGGTTCAGGCCGGTATCGACGAATGCGGGAATCTTGCCGAGCGCGGCTTCGACGATGATGCGGCCGGTCGGCGTCGGCTTCACGTCGCGCGGGCCGATCGGCGTCGACGGGTTGACGATCACGGCCGGCAGCCCTTCGTCGGCGATCATCCGCTCGACCGCGCGCTCGGCCAGCACCTTGCTGCGCTTGTACACGCCGATCGCCTGCTCGGCGGTCAGCGGCCGGTTTTCGTCGGACGGATCGCCGGCGCTCGTGACCTTCAGCGTCGCGACGCTGCTCGTATAGACGATCCGCTCGACGCCTTCGGCACGCGCCGCGCGCATCGTCGCGACCGCGCCTTCGAGGTTCGCGCGCTCGATCTCGTCCGGATCCGGCGCCCACAGCCGGTAGTCGGCCGCGACGTGCAGCAGGTAGCGCACGCCGCGCAGCGCGGCGCGCATCGAAGCCTCGTCGCGCATGTCGCCGGTGACGATCTCGGCGTCGAGATCCGCGACGTTCGTGCGCGGGCTGGTCGGGCGCACCAGCACGCGCACCGCATAGCCTTTCTGCTGCGCGATGCGCGCGACGGCCGAGCCGACGAAACCGGACGCGCCGGTGACGAGAACGAGATCGCGGGAGGTATCAGTCATGCGTTTCCTTCAGGGCCGCGCGGGCGGCGCGGCGGTTGTGCGTCGGCGAGATTGTACGTGGTCGGCGCGCACGGCGACGCGAGCGCCGCGCGGGCGGCCGCACTCCGCGGCCACGCCGGGCGGCGGCCGATGGCCGGCCTGCCGGGCGCGTGTAGGAAGCCGCCGACGCGACTACAATGCCGGGCTTGAATGCAACAGGAGGGCGACGCGATGAGCCGTAATGAACTGGACGAACGGATCGAGACCTACTACGTGCGGGTGCGCGGCGTCGTGCAGGGCGTCGGCTTCCGTCACGCGACGGTGCGCGAGGCGCATGCGCTGAAGCTGCGCGGCTGGGTCGCGAATCTCGAGGACGGCAGTGTCGAGGCGATGATCCAGGGCCCCGGCGCGCAGATCGACCGGATGCTCGCGTGGCTGCGCCACGGGCCGCCGTCCGCGCGCGTGACCGAGGTCACATTCGAGGAACGTCCGATCGAAAAGCGTTTCGAGCGCTTCCAGCAGCAGTAAGGCGAAAACAACATGACGGGGTATCCGGAGGCCGGGCGCGGCATCGTGCTGTCGGTGCTGGCGTCGACGCTGTTCGCGTTGATGTCCGCTTACGCGAAACTGCTCGCGCCGCTCACGGGGCTCGACATCTTCGCGTGGCGCATCGTGTGGACCGCACCGGGCGCGCTCGCGCTGATCGCGCTGCGCGGCCGCTGGCCCGCGCTCGTCGAGCTGGTCCGACGCAGCGTGCGCGACTGGCGCCTGCTGATCGCGCTGCCGGTCAGCGCCGCGCTGCTCGGCCTGCAGCTGTGGCTGTTCCTGTGGGCGCCGCTGCACGGGCGCATGCTCGAAGTGTCGCTCGGCTATTTCCTGCTGCCGCTGACGATGGTGCTCGTCGGCCGCTTCTACTATCACGAACGGCTCGATCCGCTGCAATGGGCGGCGGTCGCCTTCGCGGCGCTCGGCGTCGCGCACGAAGTATGGGCGACGCGCGCGTTCGCGTGGCCGACGCTCGTCGTCGCGCTCGGCTATCCGCCGTATTTCGTGCTGCGCCGGCGGATCAACGCCGATTCGCTGGCCGCGTTCGCGGTCGAGATCGTGCTGCTGTGTCCGTTCGCGCTCGCGATGGTGTCGACGAGCGCGACGCCGGTCGCCGGCCATCCGCTGCTGTGGGCCGTGCTGCTGCCGGGGCTCGGCGTGCTCAGCACGCTCGCGCTCGCGAGCTACGTCAAGGCGAGCCGGATGCTGCCGATGGCGCTGTTCGGCATCCTCGGCTACGTCGAACCGGTGCTGCTCGTCGCGGTGTCGCTACTGCTGCTCGGCGAGACGCTGAGCGTCGCGCAGCTCGCGACGTACGGGCCGATCTGGGTGGCCGTCGCGCTGACGGCGTGGCACAGCGCGATGCTGATGCGGCGCCTGCCCGCGCGTCGCTGAGCGTCGGTCTGCGTCGCTCGGCGTCGTCTCCCGCGGCACGACGGCCGCGCGGAAACGGGCTGCGCGTCGCACGTTCATCGTGTCGAATCCGCCGCGATCCTGGCGTCGAACTGGCGACGCAGTGACGTCACGCTGACCGCGTCGCCAGCTTCGTATCATCGCCGTCACGCGTGTAATCGAACAGAAGATTCCGTTGCATTTTGTTACTTAGGGTGTCCCCCAGCGGACACTAGACTGATCTGACCGTCTTCTCTTCGTATGCGGCTTTTCCATGAACGGTCATCTCCGTGCCGGGCCGGCCGGGCTGGCGCGATGCGAGCATACGCGTATCGCCGCTGATCGGCTGCGCCTTCTCCTTTCCGACTCCTCCACCGGTGCGTGCCGCGCCGTGCTCGCGCAGGTGCGGCCATGTCGCTGAGCATGCCGCCCGCCGCCGCGGCTGCGCCGGCGCGCGGCGCCCGCCTGATCGAAGTCGATTTCTTCCGCGGCATCGTGCTGCTGATGATCGTCGTCGATCACATCGGTGCGAGCCTGCTGTCGCGCGTGACGCTCCACGCGTTCGCGCTGTGCGACGCGGCCGAGGTGTTCGTGTTCCTCGGCGGCTTCGCGACCGCGAGCGCCTACGGCGCGATCGCCGACCGGCACGGCGCGCGCGCCGCGCAGCGGCGGTTCGTGCACCGCGCGATGCAGATCTATCGCGCGTTTCTCGCGACGTCGACGCTGATGCTCGTCGTGTCCGCCGTGCTCGACCATTACGGGCTCGACGCGCCGAACCTCGCGCTCGACGACGTCAGCGTGATGCTCGCGTCGCCGCTCACCGGCGCGGCCGAGCTGCTCACGTTCCAGCGCCAGCCGTATCTCGCGTCGGTGCTGCCAATGTACGTACTGTTCGCGCTCGCGTCGCCGGTCGTCGTGCCGTTCGCGCGCCGCCACCCGTGGCTGCTCGTCGCGTTCAGCGCGGCGTCGTGGCTCGCGGCCGGCTGGCTCGGCCCCGAACTGCTGGACACCGATTCGTTCCGCTGGAGCTTCAACCCGTTCGCGTGGCAGCTGATGTTCGTCGGCGGCGTGCTCGCGCGCCGCCAGCCGTTCTACCGGCACGTCGCGCTCGGGCGCTGGAGCGCCGCGG